>Ga0194132_10000313_pt1 | contig 100665 bp, 83 predicted proteins | sample TA2KigOf80mmetaG_FD_148612 | JGI IMG/M metagenome (GOLD analysis project Ga0194132, IMG submission 148612) | Freshwater microbial communities from Lake Tanganyika, Tanzania - TA2015054 Kigoma Offshore 80m | ecosystem: Environmental > Aquatic > Freshwater > Lake | place: Tanzania: Lake... | reverse complement strand
TCGCCGGGGTCGTAGCTCTCCACGCAGGAGGCGATGGCTTGGACGGTGTCATGGGCGCGGGATCGCAACCACAACCAGCAGCCACAGAAGAGCAGCACCCCTACGACGAGGTGCGCTAGCCCCTCAGCCTCAATCGCCGGGTCGCCGGCGAAATTAGGTCCCGGAAGGGGAAAGCCGAGCCATCGCACAAACACGTAGACGGCCGTGTACCCTACCCCGGCGACCACCGGGACAATGAGTCCGAGGCCGCCCGAGACGAACCAGGTCTCACCCTGACTGCGAACGGCAAACGCTAGCAGGATCGCCGTAAGCGGGTACCAGTGACGGACCGTCCAGCTTGCCTTGGTGGGGAGGGGGGCCGTCACCTGTTGGTACCTCGCGGGGCGACCGAAGCAAGCGGCTTCGTTTGCCGACGGTAGGCAGCCCACGCAAGTCCTACTGCCACCGAGCCCAGCAGAATGACGGCTCGCCGTCGCTGAGTTTTCGCCTGGACCAGTTCGCCAGTAAAGACCTGGACTGTGACCCGAGCCTCAGCGGTGCGGTTCGACCAACCACGAGAAACCGCTTTGTCGAACACCGACATTTCACGCGCTCGGCCCAGCTCCCAGCTCTCCACGATCGCGGTCCACTCGGAGTAAGACAGCACGGCCCCTGCGACTGCGAGGCCAGCGGCCACGGCGAGACGGGACGACGTTAGCCAACGCGCGAGGACCATGGGTCACCCCCCACCGGGAAGGAAGGGGGGGAAGCCGGACACCCCGGTCATATCCACCGCCTGGAGGTCGTGCCCCCAAGATCGCTTTAGCCAGACCCAATGCCCGAAACAGAGGTGCAGCACCATTCCGAGCGGGGGGATGGCGTAGAGCGGGCTCCGTACCTCGGCCCCACTCTCGTGCCAGCAATAGGTGCAACAGCCGAGCGGAGGGGCGGTGGCACCGTCGTATCGCCTCCCATCCTGGCGCACTTTCTTGTAACGGCGTTTGGCCATGGCAGCAACTATCCTCGTCGACGGAGTGGAATCACAGGCACCTCAGCAGCCTTCCCGAGCGCCCGCTCGAACTCAGTCCCGATCTGCTCAGCGGCATCGCGCACGGGGTCCGACCCACCGAGCTGGATGTAGCGGGCGGTCGTCTTCGGGTCCTTGTGTCCCGCGACCGCCTGGAGAACAGCGAGGGAGACCCCGGCGCCCGCCCCCGCGGTAACGTAGTTGTGCCGGAAGTCGTGAAGTCGGAAACCCCTCGGGAGGCCGGCTCGGGTACGAATACCGACGCGGGGTGGCCTCGCCATGGCGCCCTGCACACGGCCTCGGCGCAACACGCTGGACCGGGGTTCGTCCACCCAGAGCCGCTTGAGGGGTTCCTTGAGCGACTGTCCATCCGGCCCGGAGAAGACCCGCTCGTCGGGGTGCCCCCTGGTGCGGCGAGCGAGAATCGCACGGGCGAGGGCGTTTAGCGCTCTCCCGCTCTCCCCCGTTTTGGTTTCGGCGAGCAGCGCCCAGCCGAGGGTCGGGTCAACCTCCCGCCACCGGAGATGGTACGCCTCGGCGCTGCGGAACCCCGTGACGGCGAGGAACTGTAGGAGGTCGAGGGCGTCGCTGTTCCCGCCCTCTGTGCGGACTTGGTCGATCACTCCCCAGAGCTGCTTGAACTGGTCGGGGGCGAGTCGCAGCCCCTTCGCTTTCTCAGGGTACTTTTCAATGCCCTGGGCGGGGTTCGGATGGTCTCGATATGCGGCATTGATTGCCCAAGCAAACAGGGCGGAGAGGACCGCCAGGACGCGGTTGGCGGCCACGGGCGTGGACCTCAGCTCTCGGTGCAGCCGTTGTACGTCAACCTTGGCAAGGTCGCGCACCTTCCGTCTTGCGAGGACGGGGGCGATGCGTTTCGTGAACAGCCACTGGTACTCCTGCACGGTTCGAGGCTTCCGACGGGCCCCCAACCAATCGAGGTAGGCTGGGAACAGTTCGCCCAACGTCTCAGCTTCTTGTTCCCTCCGACGTTGCCGGGCTGCCGTTCGCACCTCGGCGCCGGGATCGGAACCCATAGCGACCTGGCCCGAGAGGCGCTTCGCTTTAGCCCGCGCCTCTGCGGCGTTGCCCGGCTGGTACTCGCCGATCACCACCTTCTTGGTCGCCCGGTCCCCCTGTGCGCGGTACTTGAGGAAGAAGGTCCTTCGCCCGTGCGGGCGAATCCTCAGGCCGAAGCCTTTGACTTTGGTGTCCCACCACCACGTCTCGCCCAGGGCGGGAGCTGTGGTGCGATGGACAAAGGTCTCAGTGAGGTGCTGCATCGGCATGATCCTCTCTCCCGAGGAAGAGTGCCAGGGAACCCTCTGGGGAACCCACGTCCACCTGAATGTCGGTAAACGATCACGAACCGTCAAGACCCCCTAATAGCCATACTGGTAACGTGTTGCGCCGTCGAAGCGTGGACAAATCGCTTCCCGGTGCATCGGCATGATCGGCGGATACTCTGACTCTGGATCAGAAGAGTCCTGGTTCGAGCCCAGGAGGGGCAACTGACAAAGCCGCCGTGAGGCGGCTTTGTCGTTGCACCCTTCGGTCTCGCTGGTGCTTCTACGCCACTGTCGTTCCACAGTGGCGTGGGGGGTCGAGTCCCCGCGCCGTTGACGTTGGCCGGGGCGACGGAAGGGAGGCCCGAGGAGCCTTCGAACGCGCGTAGCGGTCCGCCAGGTTGGTCCTGAGCCGTTCGATCGTCTCCAGGCGAGACCCCGAGTTGTGGAGGTGATGCCGCGTCGGGCTCAAATATGCCGATCGAGGGGCTCAATGCGCCAGCGTCGCCGCTCTCCCCGCCAGGGAGCCCTCGTGCTACTTTGGATCGCTCCGCTGCGGGAGCCACGGAACCCGATCATGCGCGCCACCGTCACTGTCGCCCACGGCGACCGAAGCCAACTCGTCTACCGTCCCGACTACCCCGATCCGATCGCCGGGCCAGGCGAGGTCATCGTGGCGGTCGCGGCGACGGCGCTCAATTTCCACGACATCTTCACCCGGCGGGGGATGCCGGGCATCAAGATTCCCCTGCCGGTCATCGTGGGCTCCGACATCGCCGGGACCGTCGCATCGTTAGGTGCCGGTGTGACCGGTTGGTCGATCGGGGAGCGCGTCCTGGTCGACCCGGTGTCCCGCGACGGCCCGAACTTCGGCATGCTGGGCGAGGTGAAAGACGGCGGCCGGGCCGAGTACTGCAAGGCGCAGGCAACTCAGCTGCTCCGGGTCCCGGAGGGGGTGAGCCTCGAGGCGGCGGCCTCGCTGCCGCTCGCCTACGGGACGGCCCACCGGATGCTCACGACCCGGGGCCGGGTGGCGGCTGGCGAGCGGATCCTGGTCCTTGGCGCCAGTGGCGGGGTCGGGGTGGCCTGCGTTCAGATCGGAAAGCTGCTCGGCGCCGAGGTAATCGCCTGCGCCAGCTCGGAGGCGAAGCTCGACCGGTTGAAGGCCCTTGGCGCGGACGCCGGGATCAATTACGCCGAGACCAACTTCTTCGAGGCGGTCAAGGAGCGTTACGGCAAGCCGCGCATCAGCGGAGGCGGTGGGGTCGACGTCGTCGTGAACTTCACCGGGGGCGATACCTGGCTCGACAGCCAGAAGTGTGTCCGGCTGGGCGGCCGGATCCTCACCTGCGGGGCGACCGCCGGTTTCAACTTGGCCACCGATGCCCGCTATCTCTGGACCTTCGAGCAGGAACTGATCGGCTCCAACGGCTGGACACCTGAAGGATTGATGGAGCTGATGGAGTGGATTGCCGCGGGACGGCTGGCGCCGGAGATCGATCGGGTGTTCCCCCTCCCCGAGGCGGCGGAGGCCGAACGGCTGCTCGAGGACCGGGAGGTGGTGGGGAAGGTCCTGATCAAGCCGTAGCGCGGAGGACTCCGGCCTCCAGCAGGGTCTCGACCTCGGCTGGCGACATGCCGAGACGTTTCTGGCAGACCGCCCTGGTATCGCCGCCGAGGACCGGCGCCGCCGACTCGACGGCGCCGTAATCCCTGGAGAACTTGAGCGGTGGCCCGGTGACGGTGACCTCACCGGCGGCCGGATGGGCTGTGGTGGGGAACAGGCCCCGAGCCGCGGCGTGGGGGTCGGCCACCACCTCGGCGAAATCGGCCACCAGGGTACCGGGCACCCCGGCGCGGCGGAGTCGCTCGAGCCAAGAGTGCGCTGGTGCGGCCCGGAACCACTCGGCGATGCTCGCCTCGAGCGGACTCCGATTGACGACCCGGAGGGCGTTGGTCAGGTACCGGGGATCGGCGGCCAGGTCGGGGCGTTCGATCGCCTCGCAGAAGTCCCCCCAGATCTTGTCGCTCCCAACCGCGATGGCGATATCCCGGTCCGCGGTGGGGAAGCAGGCGTAGGGTACCACCGTCCCGAAGGCCGTGCCTAACGGTCGCGGGGGCTGCCCCAGGCCGAAGAAGTTGGCGAAATTCGACGCCATCGAGGAGATCATCCCGTCGAACATCGAGACGTCGACCAGTTGCCCGTGCCCGGTCCGGTCCCGGCTTCTGAGCGCCATCAGGATCCCGATGATCGCGAACATACCGGCGGTGACGTCCGCCACCGAATGGCCCGAGCGGACGGTCTCGCCGTCAGCGGTACCGGTCACGCTGATCAGTCCCGAGGCCGCTTGGAGAATCAGGTCCATGGCCGGTTCGTCGCGGCGAGGGCCGGTCTGGCCGAAGCCCGAGATCGAGCAGTAGATGAGCCGCGGGTTGAGATCCCGGACGGCGTCATAGCCCAGTCCGAGGCGAGTCATGGTGCCGGGACGGAAGTTCTCCAGGAGGACGTCGGCTTGGGCCACCAGCCGGCGGCAGACCTCGACACCGCGGGGATCCTTGAGGGAGACCGCGAGCGATTGCTTGCCGGTGTTGAGACCGAGGAAATACGACGTTTCGGGGCCGCGCAAGGGCGGGCCCCAGGCGCGGCCGATGTCGCCCTCGAGGCTCTCGACTTTGACGACATTGGCGCCGTAGGTCGCCAGGACCATCGAGGCGTAGGGGCCGGCCAGCGCGTGGGAGAAATCGACGACCGAAAGGCCGTCGAGCGGCCTGGTCGGCGCGGTGCCGCCCTCGTTCACTGCGCGGTGGGCACCGCGCCAGTCCGGATCGGCTTCCCCGGCATGGCCCCCTTCACCAGTTGCCCGTCACGCACCACGAAGGCGCCCCCGACGAGCACGTGGGGGATGCCGGCCGACGGTTGGGTCGGCTGCTGGAAGGTGGCCCGATCGATGACGGTTTCCGGGTTGAACACGGTGATATCGGCATCGGCGCCGACGGCGAGGCGGCCCTTCTTGGCCATCGCGGGCGCCGCGGTTTCCAAGCGACGGGCCGGCAGGATCGTCATCCGCGATAGCGCGTCCATCAGCCCGAGCACCTTCCTCTCGCGGGAGTAGTGCCCCAGCACTCGGGCGAAGCTCCCGGCGCCGCGGGGGTGGCCGGTGCCGTTGACGAAGGGCACCCCGTCGCTGGCGATCATCACGCCGGGGTGGCCGATGACCTGGTCGACGAACTCGTCCTTCATCATGTAGATGATGACCCAGCCACCCTCCTTGCGGTACTTGTCGAAGGTGGCCTTGGTGAGCCGCTCGCCGGTGGCGGCCCAGGCGAGATCGCCGTAATCGATCTTGAGGTTGCTCTGCCAGCCGGGGTTGAAGAGGGCCGACTCCAGCGCCGTCGACGCGGCGGTGTACGGGTAAACCTCGGTGGTCAGGTCCTGGCCGGCGGCCTTGGCGGAGTCGATCAGGGCGAGCGCCGCCGGCGCGTCGGACCCGCTGCTGCTCCCGAGGTGAACCACATGGAGCGCGGCACCGGTCTTCCGCGCCGTGGTGATGGCTTCGCGAATCGGGGCGATCCCGAACGCCCGGGTGTGGACGAACACCGGAACCTTGCGTTCGGCGGCGATCGCGAACATCTGCTCGATCTCCGCCCCAGACGCCGCCGGGACATAGTTGATCCCGAAGCCCACGCCGAGGGCCCCCTCCGAAAGTCCCTGCCGGATGGCCCCGCCCATCTTCTCGATCTGGGCCTCGGAGGCCGGTTCGTTGGCGCCGGCTGGCATCGGCCCGATCAGCGCCGCCGTCTTCTCCCGGTTAACGAGCCAGTGGCCGATTTCGACCCCGTGAAAGGCATAGAATCGCGAGGCGATGTGGCTCACGGTCGCCCCGAAGTTGATCGGCGACTTGCCCTCGCGGGATTGGTACCACGGGGCGACCGGATAGACGCCCACCTCCATCTCGAGGGCGGTCGTAACACCGTCTTGAGCCTGGAGTTCCATGTCGCCTTCGGTCTGGCCGTGGGCGTGCAGGTCGATGAATCCGGGGGCGACCACGTGGCCGGAGACGTCCACGACCGTGGTGCCGGCGAGCGGGTCCGCGGAGATCGCCGCGATCTGGCCGCCGGTGATCCCGATGTTGCGGACGGAATCGAGGCCGGAGGCGGGATCCATCACCCGACCGCCGGCCAGCACCAGGTCGTAGCTCGGGGCCTTGGAGCAAGCGGCCGCCAGGAGAAGCAGGGGAAGAACGCGCATGTGCGGGGATCCGAAAGGTGTCGAAACCGACGGGGATCAGGACGTTTCGTGAAAGGACAATTAACCCGTTGAACGGGCCCCGCGCCAGTCCGGGTACCGGGCCGAAACCGGGTTGCGGCGCGGGTAGCGGCGCGGTATTCTCGGGCGCGCCTCACCCTCCCGGAGAACCGATGCCGACAGCCGACGCCACGGCGGCGGAGTACGTCGCCGCCCGCCCCAAATCGGCCGCCGCCCACCAACGCGCCAAAGGCTACTTCGCCGCCGACGGGGCGACCCACTTCACTCGCGCCGCGGTCCCGTTTCGGCCCTACATCACCCACGCCGCCGGCCCTCGCAAGTGGGACCTCGACGGCCACGAATACCTCGACTGCGTCATGGGCCACGGCGCCCTGGTGCTCGGCCATGCTCACCCGGCCGTCTCGGCGGCGATCGCCGCGCAGGTGCCCAAGGGCGCGCACTACGGCGACAACCACGAACTCGAAATCGCCTGGGCCGAGGGGATCCGCGGGCACATGCCCACGGCGGAACGGATCGAGTATTGTGCCTCGGGAATGGAGGCCACTCAGCTCGGCCTCCGGCTGGCTCGGGTATTCACCGGACGGAAGCGAGTTCTTCGCTTCGCCGCCTGCTACCACGGCTGGTCCGACGAAGTCACCGCCCCCGGCTCGGCGGGCGCCATCGCCGAGTACGTCAAGGTGATCCCGGCCGGCAATCCCGACCTGGTGAGCCAGGAGCTCGCCAGCGGCGAGTATGCCTGCGTTCTGATCGAGGGCGGGGGGGCGCGGGTGTCCGGGCGCTCGCCGATCGCGCCTGATTTCTACCGGGCGCTGCCGGCGATCTGTGCCAAGGCCGGCACGGTGTTCATGCTCGACGAGGTGGTCACCGGGTTCCGCGAGGCGGCGGGCGGCTGGCAGAGCGTGTTGGGGATCAGGCCGGATCTCACCACGATCGGCAAGGCGGCCAGCGGTGGGTTGCCCTCGGGGATCCTGCTCGGTCGGGCCGATATCTTCGCCTCGTTGCATCCGGCGTCGCCCCCGGATCGGTTGGTGGTGCATGGCGGCACCTGGAACGCGGTCCCGATCACCTGCGCCGCGGGGATCGCGGCCTGCGAGACCTACCGTGGCGGTGAGCCGCAGCGCCGGGCCGCCGAGGGAGCGGCTCGGCTCCGCTCGCTGGCCAACGCGGCCTTTCGTCAACGGGGACTCGCGGCGCGGGTATACGGCCGGTCGATCGTTCATATCTACCTGGGGCCGGTGGAGCGAGACGATCCGAACAACGATCAGCCGCCGACGCTCGAGCTCGCGAAGCTGTTCGACAAATCGGCCGCCAAGCGATACGGGCGGCTCGATCTCCACATGCTCAGTCGGGGGGTTGCGACGCTGCGGGGCGAGGCGTTCATTTTCTCTTCGGTGCACACCGATCAGGATGTCGATCGGACCGCCGCCGCGCTGGTCGAATCGGTCGCGGCGGTCGCCGCCGACGGCCTGCTCTAGGTTCGCGGCCATGTTGGGATGGGCGTTCGCGCTGGTGGTTGCCCAGGAACCCATCGTCCTCGAGGCGGGCCGGATTCTCGACGGCCGAGGCGGGGTCATCCCGGCCACCCGGATCGTGGTGAGCGGCGGCCGGATCGAGCGCTTCGACCCGGCCGCCACCGGGCGTCGCTACGATCTGGGCGGCTACACTCTGATGCCGGGGTGGATCGACGGTCACGTTCACCTCGATTCCTTCTTCGGTGCCGACGGCCGCTTGGCCGCCGAGCCGACCCCGGCCGAGCTGGCGTTAGGCACCGCCGGGAGCGCCTGGCGGACCCTCCTCGCCGGGTTCACCACGGTCCAGGCCCTGGGGGAAGCGTCCGACAAACCGGTTCGCGACGCCATCGACCGCGGACTGCTGGCGGGTCCCAGGATCCTGACCTCGCTCGAGTGGATCGAGGGCAAGGGCGACTCGTCCGGCAGCGACGACGATCTCCGGGCGCTGGTCCGGCTCCGAAAGGCCCAGGGCGCCGACCTGGTGAAGATCTTCGCCTCGAAGAGCATGCGAGTCGGCGCCGGCCCGACCTTGTCGGAGCATCAGCTGCGAGTCCTCTGCGACGAGGCACGAGCCCTCGGGCTCCGAAGCGTGGTCCATGCCTATCGGTCGCAAGTGGCGGTGGCGGCCCGGGCGGGTTGCAGCCAAGTGGAACACGCCACCTATGCCACCGGGGCCGACATTCGGGCGCTCGCCGAACACGGCACCTACTTCAGCCCCCAGGTCGGCATCGTGATCCAGAACTACCTCGAGAACAAGGCCCGGTATCTCGGCTTCGGCAACTACACCGAGGAAGGCTTCCGGATCATGGAGCGGGATCTGCCGCTCGACTTCGAGGTATGCCGGCTCGGGGTCGGCACGCCCGGGGTCAAGACCATCTTCAGCACCGACGCGACGGCGGGGGCGCACGGCCGGAACGCGGAGGAATTCGTGGTGCGGGTCCGGGAATGCGGCCAAACCGCGATGGCCGCGCTGGTCTCGGCCCAGTCGCTCGCGGCCGAGGCGCTCGGGATGGGCGACCGGATCGGCACCCTCGCGCCGGGGTATCAGGCGGACCTCATCGCGACCGACGGCGATCCGTCGGTCGACATTACCGCCACTCGGCGGGTGGTGTTCGTGATGCGGGCGGGGGTGGTATACCGCTGGGACGGACGGGGTAAGCGTTAGGCAGCTTCGGCCGCGCGGCGGTACAGCTCGGCGATGGTTCGAGTCTGGCCTCCGATGGTCCCGGTCCCGACCGGCCGTCCGTCGACGGCCACGATCGGCATCACCTCGGTCGTGCTCCCGGTGAGGAAGATCTCGTCGACGGCCGCGAGCGCGGACTCGGGCAGTGCCTCCTCGAGGACCGGAATCCCCGCCTCCCGGCAGCATTCGATCGCCACCCCACGGCTGATGCCAGCCAGGATGTAATTGCCGAGGGGCGCGGTCCGGACCACTCCGTTTTGCACCGCGAAGAAGTTGGTGTGGGAACCCTCGAGCACCATCCCGTCTCGCACGAACACCGCCTCGAAGGCCCCGGCGGCCTGGGCCTCCTGATTGGCGAGGCAATTGGCCGCCAGGGAAATCGCCTTGATGTCGCACCGCGACCAGCGGAAGTCGGATCGAGTGATGATCGCGCCCCCGGTCTCGCACTGGGGCTTCCGAGCGAACCGGGCCGCGAAGCCGTAGACGGTCGGCGGCACCGCCGGCACCGGAAAGGCATGGGTCCGCGGCGCGCTCCCGCGACTGATCTGGAAATGCACCAGAGACCGGGGCGCTGCCAGCAGGTCGTTCCGGCGGAGCAACTCCCAAGAGACCCGCTCGATCTCGGCCAAGTCGACGCCCTCGATCGCCATCTTGGCGAGGCTCACGCCCAGCCGATCGAGGTGGAGATCGAGGCGAAGGAAGCGTCCGGCGTAACACGGCGCCACCTCGTACACCCCGTCGCCGAGGAGCCAGCCGCGATCGTTGGGCGAGATCCGCACCTGATCCCGCGGCATGAAATCGCCGTTGAAATAGACGATGTCGCTCATCGTGAGTCTGCTCCGATCGGACCGGCCGCGATCAGCGCATCGAGCGCGGCCTGCGGATACCAGTACCCCCGGACCATCACCCCAGCGCGCAGCCTCAAGCCGTCCAACGAGGCGAGCGGATCGCCGCCGACCAGTTGAAGGTCCGCCTCCTGGCCCACCGCCACGCGGCCCCGGACCCTCGACTGGCCGAGGTACTCGGCTCCACGGGCCGTGGCGATGGTGAGGATCTCGGATCGGCTGAAGCCACCGCGTTCGAACAGGGCCAACTCGTCCTGGAACGCAAAGCCCTGGAGCCAGGAGTCGGTGCCGATCAGGAGTTTGGCGCCGCCTTGCCCGAGTGCCCGGGCGAAGTCGAGCTGGGCATCGAGGGCCCGTTGGGACGCGGCGAAGTCGGCCTCGGTGAAATCGGCGAGGTAGCTGATCTTCGAGCGATCCGGCGGCGAACCCGCGCTGAACAGCCTCGCCTCGGGGCGAGCCATCAACGCGGCGTACTGGGCCGCCGGGAGCATGTCGTTCGCCACCACGAAGGTAGGGCAATTCCAGACGCCGGCGCGAACCGTGCGCCGGACCAAGTCGGGGATTCGCGAGCGGTCGATGTTCGTCCAGGCGAGGGTGCGGGACTTGAGAGTCGCACCCGGTTGGATCGGGGCATCCGCTGGCACCAGCTCGCCGATGTAGCCACGGAGGTGCTCGATCGACCGTTGCTTCGCGGCCAGCGCGCCAGCCAGTCCGATCTCGAAGGGGACATGTCCCGCCACGGGCAGGCCGAGTTGTCGTGCCACGGTGACGATGGTGTCGTACACCGATTTGGGGACGCTGTTGTACACCTTGATGAAGTCGAACCCGGCGGCGTGCTGGGCGACCACCTCGGCCCGGGCAAGGGAGGGATCGGTCACCACTCGCATCACGGGCTGCGATGGTGGCGAACCATCGATGATGGCGCCGGCCGTGACGATTCTCGGGCTCGGGATCGATCCCTTCGCGGCGGCGTCGCGCCAGCGAATGGTCGCGGTGTCGCCCCACATCACCCGGATGGTCGTGATGCCGTTGGCCAGGAAGGTGATCAGGTCGAACGGGCGCTGAGGGTGGGTGTGCATGTCGGCGAACCCGGGGAAAAGGAACTTCCCCCGGCCGTCGACCCGCTCGGCCGAGGCCGGCACTCTCGCCGCGCCGGCCGCACCCACCCAGGCAATCCGGCCGTCCCGAACGATGACGGTTTGATTGGTGGTGACCCGCCCGCTCGTTGGGGATACCACCGAGACGGCAATGAACGCGGTCGTCGCGGCCTGCATCATCGCAAGTGTCAGCATGACGAAATCTGCCCGCCAGAGGGAATGGCTTTGCCGTACTCTATCCGCCGAGCCACCCGAACGCCACTTCAGAACGGGCTGGTCTGGGGCGCCGGTGCCTCGCCGAGCGGCAGCCCCACCCAGCGACGTTCTCGATGAGAGAGGGCCACCGCATTGATGATCTCCTGGACTCGAGCGCTCTGGGCGAAGTTGCCCTGGTTCTCGGCGCCGCCCGCGAGAATCTCCTCGCAGAAGTTGTGGACCAAGTTGCCGTAGAATGCGGCGCTCCAAGGATCGTCGTCGCGAAATCCCGGCGGAAAGTATCGGGCCGGAATCTCCCGCTGAACGAACTCCACCGCGGCCGCGGTGGCCGTGTGAATGGTCTGGATCACTCCGAACTCCTCGACCAGCCGGACCTTGATGGCCCCGGCCGAGCCGTACACCCTGGCTTCGATTCCCGGGTAGTTGCCGACGGTGACGTAGCTCGACTGCATCGAGTAGATCGCCCCGTTCGCGGCTCGAGCCATGAACAGGTCGGCGTCGTCGATGTTGATGCGCTCCCGCTCCACGTCGAGATTGGTCCGGCGCCGGTACGGCACCAGGTTGGCAAGCAGGCCCACGACCTCCACCAGATCGGCACCGACCATCTCGAGCCCGATGTCGATGGTGGGCGCCCCGTAACCCTCCAGCGACGAGACGGTGATCCCTTCGGGCGAGAGGTCGGTTCCCCAGGGGGCCTCGCCAACTGGCTTGGTCTTGTGGATTCGCTTGTCCATCGGGTTGTCCGGGTCGAGCCACTGAGAATTCTGCTCGTAGCCGTTGAACACGAATGGGTCGCCGATGAAGCCCTGGCGGATCAGATCGAAAGCGTACATCACCGCCGGGGCGTAGCGGAAGGTGAGTCCGACCTTGGTCTTGAGGCCCTTCGATTCGGCCAGCCGGTGAGCGCGCTGGACGTCGCGATAGTCGTGGCACACCGGCTTCTCCACCAGACAATGCTTGCCGGCCTCGAGAACCTCGAAAACCAGGTCTTGATGATCTCCCCTGGTGACCACGTCGATGACGTCCAAGTCGCTGCGGTCCAGCAGGGCGCGGTAATCGGTGGCGACCTCGGGGATGGCGAACGCGCTCGCCTGTCGCTCGGCCAGGGAACGGTCCAGGTCGCACAGCACCACCGTCTCGGCGAGCGGGGTGCGATGAAATCCGGGGAGGTGCGCCGAGGCGGACCATCGCCCGGCGCCGATTACGCCGACTCTGAGTCTTGGGGTCATTGGTCGCTGGGTTGGGATCGTCAGATGGGCCGGGTCCGCGGGCGCAGTGCCTCGCCGCACAGGTTGACGCCGAGGATGACGAGCAGGATGGCGAGTCCGGGGAACACGGTGAGCAGCGGCCGGGTCGCCATGGTGGCTTGCGCGTCGGTGAGCATGTTGCCCCAGGTGGGCGTCGGGGGTTGAACGCCGAGGCCCAGGAAGCTCAGGGCCGACTCCACCAGAATCGCGTTGCCGACCGCGATCGTAGCGCTCACGGCCAGGACGCCGGCCGTATTGGGGAGGAGGTGGCGTCGGATGGTGCCGTAGCGCGATTGGCCGAGCCCCTGCGCGGCGGCGACGAACCCGGTCTCCCGCAGGGTCAGCACCTCGCCGCGAACCACCCGGGCGGTCGTCATCCAGCTCAGGGCGGCGATCGCGGCGATCAAGGCCGGCAAGCTGTTGCCGGCGTAGGCCCCGAGGACGATGGCAATCGGCAGCGTCGGGATGGCCAGGGCCACGTCGGTGAGCCGCATCAGCAGGTTGTCGACGCCCCCGCCCAAGTAACCAGCCGTTGCCCCGACGCCGGCGCCAACGGCGGTGGCGAGCAGCGCCGCCAACACGCCGAGGGCGAGCGACGCCCGGCCGCCAAAGAGGAGCCGCGACAGGACGTCGCGACCCAACTCGTCGGTCCCGAGCCAGTGGGCGGCGCTGGGGGCGGCCCGAAGCTGGGTCAGGTCGACCGCATCGGGTGGGTACGGGGCGATCCACGGGGCGGCGAAGCAGACCGCGGCGAGGGTCACGAGCGCCGCGACCACGATTCGAGCGGAACGGTCGAGCCTCATCGCAATCGGACCCGCGGATCGAGGGCGCCGTAGATCAGATCGGCGACCAGGTTCATCACCACCACCGCCAGCGACCCCAGAAGCAGGATGCCCATCAGGAGCGGATAGTCCCGGGCGTACATCCCCTGGACGAAGAGCCGGCCGATTCCGGGCCAGGCGAAGATCGTCTCGGTGACGACCGCCCCGGTGAACAACTCGGCCAGATTGATCGTGACCACCGAGGCGACCGGGCCCAGGGCGTTGCGGAGGAGGTGAGCGCGCCGCACCGCGACGATCGAGAGACCCTTGGCCATCGCGGTCCGGACATGGTCTGACGCGGCCGCCTGGAGCAGGCTGGCCCGGAAGTACCGCGACCAGCTGGCGACGTACCGGGACGAGAGGACCACGGCCGGCAGCGCCAGGTGGGCGAAGTGGTCGCCGAGGGAGGTGGCCCCGATGGTGTGGGTGCCGGAGATCGGGAGCCAACCTAACGTGACACCGAACACCAGCTGGGCGACCAGGCCGAGCCAGAAGATCGGCATCGCCATGCCAAGGAACGCTCCCCCGGTGGCGATTCGATCGGCCCAGCCGCCGGGCCAGAATCCGCCGATCGCCCCCGCGCCGAAGGCCGCCAGGGCGGCGATCGCGAACGCGGCGCCCATCAGCTCGATCGTCGCCGGCAATCGCTCCCCGATCATCTCGAGCACCGGTCGGCTGGTCGAGAAGCTCGCGCCGAGATCGCCGGACACGGCGGCACCGAGCCAGCGGAGGTACTGCACCGGGAGCGGCTGGTCGACGCCCAGCCGGGCGCGATATGCCTCGATGGCGGCCGGATCGACGAAGCGGCCCGCGGCCAGCAACGCCCCTTCGGGGCCACCCGGGGCCGCCTGAATCACCGCGAAGACGACGATCGAGATGCCGAGGAGGAGCGGCACCATCTGCAGCAGGCGACGACCGAGGTACCCGCTCATCGCGTCAGGGAGCGAGGGGCCACTCGAAAACGTTCCAGAAGCTGCCGAAGTTGGTCCCGCTCCCTCGATAGTTGCCGATCGATCGGCTCACCACCTCCGGTACCACGTTGTAATAGAGCGGCAGCGTCCGGGCGGTCGCGACCAGCATCTCCTGGGCGAGGTCGAGGTCGCGCTTGCGGCGATCCGGGTCCAAGGTTCGGTCCGACCGCTCGAGGATCGAGTCGAGCGCCGGGTCGCAGAAGCCCGTCATGTTGTTGGCGCCGTCGCAGGCGTAGAGCCCGGTCAGGCTGGGATCGGCCGGGAGAAACCAGGCGCTGACGATCGACTCCCATTGCCCGGTCCGCCACCGAAGGGTCCAGGCCGCGCTCTCCAAGGTCTCGAACCGGACTTCGATCCCGACGGCCTTGAGCTGGGCCTGGATCACCTGGGCGACGGCGATTCGGTCGGTCGCTCCGGCCCGATTCAGCATCGTGAAGCCGAGACGCTCCCCGTCCCTCTGCCGGACACCGTCGGGTCCGGCCGTCCAACCGGCCTGGTCCAGCAGTGCGGCGGCCTGAGCGGGGTCGAAGGCCGGATGAACGGCCCGAGCATCGTGGTACGATGAGGACACGTTGATCGGCGAGTTGGCGATCGTCACGGTGCCCTCCATCAACTGGGTCGCGATCGCCTCGCGGTCGATGGCGTGGGCGATCGCCTGCCGGACCCGGAGATCGCCGAAGAGCCGGCGACCCCGGTCCGACTTGACGTTGAGGTCGAGGTGCATGACGGAGTTCGAGTTCACCAGGTGGGTTCGAACTCCCGGGAGGCTCTGGATCTCCTTCACCTGTACCGGGAGGATCCGCCCGAAGTGATACCGCCCCGCCTTGAGGGCGTTGAGCCTGGTGTTGGCGTCGGGGATGAAGGCCCAGACGATCTCGTCGATGGCTGGCAGGTCGGCGCCTCTCCAGTACCGATCGTTGCGGACCACCCGGATATACTCGCCACTCTTCCATTCGGCGAACCGAAACGGACCGGTGCCGATGGTCTTGCTTCCCCGGTTGTATGGTTCGTAGCGGACGATTTCTTCGGCGCTCATCGAGCCGAGGATGTGCCGGGGCAGGATCGCCTCGAAGAGACCGTCGTAGTAGGCGTACTCGCCGGACCAGGTGAACACCACGGTGGTGTCGTTCGGCGTCTCGCAGCCGACGATGTTCAGGTACTGCTCGCGGTTATAGGTCTCCGACTTGGGGTCGATCACGAAGCGCCAGGTGAAGCAGACGTCCGCCGCGGAAAAGGGCGCTCCGTCGTGCCATAACACACCCGATCGGAGCGGCCAGGTCGCCCGGACCTGTCCGTTCGGCTCGACGGTGAGGAGCCCGTTGGCCATGGTGGGGATGGCCGAGGCCAGGACCGGGACGTATCGGTTGTTCTCGTCGGTGGTGACCAAGCCTTCGATCATGGTGTAGCTGATGTCGGCCAGGTTCTGACTGGTGAACGGGTTGAGCAGGTCGATCTCGCGCTCGTAGGCGACTCTCAGGATCCGCCGGTCGCCGGCGCCGGGTCCATCGCCGCAGGCGGCGAGCACGCCGAGCGCGATGACGGTCAGGGATCGCGCGGTCATGCCGGTTCGTCGAACATGGCGATCGATCGGTTCGAGTGCATTCGGCCGTGGAGAAACTCCAGGAACGCTGCCTGGTCACCGGGGCGAACCTGCCGCCAAACGTCCGCGACGACGCGCTCCCCCCACCAGTAGGACCAGATCAAGACGGCGCGTGCTGGGGCGCCGATGAACGCCAACCGATTGGCCACCCAGCCCTCGCCGCCGAAGAGGGTCATCGCGCGGAGCCAGTCGGCAACCTCGCCGGCGGGCCATCCTAACGCGTGGAGTCGCCAGGCTGCCTGGGTTCCGATCGCCGCCCGGTATCTCGTGGCCACCGCCTGAATCCGGTCGTCGAGGGCCCTGTCCCACTCGATCATCGCCATGCCGGCGTCGGCGATTCCCTCGAACACCGAGCTCGAGACGGTGTTGACGACCGAGAGGAGGCTGTCCGCCGCCGAGCGCCCCCGCGCGTGGAGGGTCTCGCGAAGTTTGAACTGAACGTAGTGGCCTGGGCAGCCCTCGTGAACGGCCAGGTGCTTCAAGGCCGGTCTGGTCAGGGTCGGATCGGTGTTGAGCTCGACCGTGCGCCGGAGGTAGTCGCACCGGGCGTTGAACGCGACCCCGCTCACCGCGGTCACCGTCATGCCATCGGAGCGGGAGGCCGGAATCGGAAGGAGGTGGCATTCGGTCCTGGTCCACGCCTCGTCCATCAAGTCCGCCAGGGCTGCTGGAACGGCATCGGCGGCGACTCGGTTGGCTTGCTCCCAGGCGGCACACCGCGCCGCCAGCGGGCCCTGGTAGCCGGCCTCGGCGAGCAAGGCCGCCAGCTCGGCGCGGAGCGAATCGACCGCGGCCTCGGAGGCGGGCTCGGCCGGGACCCGGAGGAAGCGACGCAGCTGCCCCGCGAAGTCGAGCCGTTCCTCCCGCCAGTCGATGAAGGCGGCGGTCGCGTCGCAGAGTTCGCCGTAGTAGACCCGTCGATCGGGCTCGGGGAGTCGCTCGGCGTGGCGGGCCAGCGCGGCGAACTCGGTCCGGGCGGCTTGGTAGGTCGGAAAGTCGGCGGGCCGATAGCGGCCCCCGGTGTCGAGGTTGACCACCACCAGGCCGTCCGGGTCGCCGCTTTCGGCCCGAAACCGGCGATCGACGCCGAGGATGGCCTCGGCCATCCGTTCGCCGAACTCGAGGGTCGCCTTGGAGAGCGTCATGGGGATCGGAATGTAGCGCGCCCGGCCGGGCCCGGCACACCGAGACAACCCCAGTTCAGGACGGTGGCCCGGCGGACCTGGGACGATCGGAACTTCATGCCATACGACTACGCGATCCACCCGGTCAGAGCGTTGTTTCTCTGGCGGGCAGCCATCGAATTCGTCACGGTGCCCCAGTCGCGACTGTTCATAGGTACGATCGACCGGAGGAGTTGAATCGGATCGTCGATCGGGTTCCGAGCGGGTCCGGTTCCTGACTCGGATTGCCGCCTGGCCCGGGTCGGTGCCTACCGAGTCGCGGCTTCCGTTTCCCGGAGCATCTCCTGGGCGATCAGCGGCACCGGAAGCGAGCCGAACGACAGCAGTCTGTCGTGAAAGGCCTTGAGCGAGAAACCGTTCCCGCCTCGCTGGGCGAGTTGCCGCCGCAGCTGATGGATGCCCTCCAGCCCGAGCAGGTAGATGACCGCGCCGCCCGGGAACATGCTGTTCTTGGTGACTTCGGCGGCGGCTTGCTCCCCGGTCATGCCGGCGCGCTCGCGGTAGAACCGAGCGGCCCGCTCGAACCCGAATCGGCCGCTATGCAGCTCGACGTCGACGATGGCACGGGCGCAGATCCGCCGCCTGGTCGCGATCTCGTCGAGCCGCTCCTCGGGGGTGAGGTAGCCGATCTCGGCCATCAGGTCGGTGGCATAGCAGGCCCAACCTTCGGCCATGGTTCCGCCCGCCAACATCGCGGTTCGCGAAGCGCAGTCGACCGCCGCGATCCGGCCGATCCGCGAAGCGGACCGATAGGCGTACCAGTTCTGGAGGTGGTGTCCGATCCCGCCGTGGTGAATCACGTGATTGAGCCGTACCGCCGAGTCGCCCGGATGGTCGTCGGGGACGAGATACTCGTGCGGCTCGGGGTGCCCGAAGGCTGCCGGGGCGCGGTAGTGCAGGAAGTAGAGGTCGGGAGCGGCCGCGGCGGCCCATGATGGGCGGGGGCGATACCGAATCGGGAAGTCGGGCCAGGTGATCAAGTCCGCCGCGACGGCCCGCGCTCGGGCTGCCTCCCACTCGCGCTGGTAGTCGAGCGACGCGCCGCTCGCCGCCGGCATCGTCCGTCCCGCCGCGGCGAGTTCCGCTTCCGCCTTGGACAGCTCCTCTTCGGTGAAACGCGCGATCTCCGCCGGGGACTGGTCGGTGAAGTGGGCCTCCCGGAGCAGCAGCGTCAGGGCCTCCTCGCCGGCGGCAGCGCGGCTGGAAGCGCGGGGCGCTAGCTGCCCGAGCAGGTAGTCGCGATAGTCGCTCACCGCCGCGGCGGCCGCCGCGGCGGCGCGGTCGAGAGTTGCCGGGCGGCCTTCCAGGGTAGCGATGCCCTGCTCCAGGAATGCCAAGGTCCCTCGGCATTCGCGAAGGGCTCGCTCGATCCACGGCAGCGGCGCGGTTCGGATCTGGTCGCGGGCTTGGGCGAGAAGCCGGGGCACCGCGGAGAGCCGGGCCTCGAGAGAGGCGAGCCGAGCGGGGTAGGGCGCGAAGTCCGAGAGGAGAAGAGACATCGCGCCAAACACGGCTTCGCTGACCGCGAGGCTCGGATTTCCGCGGGGGCCGTGGTTCGATCCGAACTCCCAGAGCTGGGTGGTCAGGAACCCGAATGCCACTCGCAGGTCGAGGCGCTCGATCGGGGTGGTTTTCTCGAGATCGATGGTAGCCCCGTCGCTGAGCAGCGAGGCCATCTCGATGACCAGGTCCGCCAGGCCGCGATCGGAGAAATCGGGCAGGAGGGCATCGTGGTCGTGGATGCCGATGAAGGTGGCGTTGACCGGTCGGCGCCGGCAATACGCCGCGAGAAACCGATTCAGCCACTCGGTAGGCGACGGGGGCCGGGGCGGGGTGCTGGTCATCGGAGCCCAATCTAGTGCCGAGGCTGATCTCGCGACGGTCGCGCGCGGGGCGGGGGCGCTTGCGACACCCAGGTCGCGGCGCGATCGTTGGCCCATGACCTGGCAACGCGAAGTCGACGAGCTGCGCCGCCGCCAAGCGATGGCGCTCGAAATGGGCGGCCCCGAGAAGATCGAACGGCAGCGCCAAGCCGGGCGGCAGACCATCCGGGAACGATTCGACCAGCTGCTCGACGCCGAGTCATTTCACGAGATCGGGGGATTGTCCGGTTTCGCCCAGTACGACGAGCACGGCGAGTTGAAGAAGGTCACCCCGACCAACTATCTCTTCGGCCGGGGACGGATCGAAGGCCGGACGGTGGTGGTGACCGGGGACGACTTCACCGTCCGCGGGGGCGCCGCCGACGCCTCGATCCACGAGAAGCTGATCGCCGCCGAGCAAATGGCCCACGAGTACCGGCTCCCGATGGTCCGGCTGATCGAGGGCACCGGTGGGGGCGGGTCGGTCAAGTCGGTCGAGTCGAGCGGATACACCTATCTCCCGCGCCTTCCCGGCTGGGATCATATGGTCACCAACATGGCTACGGTGCCGGTGGTATCGTTAGGCTTGGGTCCGGTCGCCGGCCTGGGGGCGGCCCGAATGGCCATCAGCCACTACTCGGTGATGATCAAGGGCCAATCACAGCTCTTCGTGGCGGGCCCGCCGGTGGTGGCGGCCGCGGGCGAGAACCTCACCAAGGAAGAGTTGGGCGGAAGCCAGATCCATACCCGCAACGGCGCCATCGACGAGGAGGTGGAAACCGAATCGCAGGCCTTTTTCGCCGCGCGGCGGTTTCTCTCCTACCTGCCCTCGTCGATCCACACCCTTCCGCCGCGGGTAGACCCCAGCGACGACCCCAACCGCCGGGAGGACTGGTTGATCGGCGCGGTGCCGCGGGATCGCCGGCGAGTCTACAAGATGCGGCCGATCCTCGAGGCCGTGTTCGACAAAGAGTCGGTCTTCGAGATGGGTCGCTATCAGGGGCAATCGGTGATCACCGCCTTTGCCCGGCTCGACGGCTGGCCGGTGGCGGTCCTGGCGTCGGATCCGTTCGTGTTAGGCGGGCTCTGGACCGCGGCGGCATCCGAGAAAGTGACCAGGTTCGTCGACCTGGCCCAGACCTTCCATCTGCCGCTGGTCCATCTGGTCGACAATCCCGGGTTCCTGGTGGGAAGTCGCGCCGAGCGGGAGGCGACGATCCGGTTCGGGGCCCGCGCCATCACCGCCATCTACCAGGCCACGATCCCGTGGTGCACGGTGGTGGTGCGGAAGGCCTTCGGAGTCGCCGGCGGGGCGCACTGCAACCACACCCGGGTCCGTCACATCTTCGCCTGGCCTTCGGCCGATTGGGGCTCCTTGCCGATCGAGGGTGGGATCGAGGCGGCCTACAAGTCCGATCTGGCGGCGTCGGAAGATCCGGTCGCGCTCAAGGCGGACCTCACCAAGCGGCTCGACCGGGTCCGGTCGCCGTTCCGCACGGCCGAGCGGTACCTGGTGGAGGAGATCATCGACCCGCGCGACACTCGGCCGATTCTCTGCGAGTTCGCCAACCTGGTGGCGCCGCTCCGGGAGGTGGGGCCAAGCCGGTTCGGGATGCGGCCGTGAGCCAAGGACCCAGTCTCCGGTTCCGCCGCTTCTGGCCGGCGCGCCGCTGAGCGTCAGGAGCCCTGATCCACCGGCACCAACGGCAAGTCCCAGTGCGCCATCAGTAGCTCGAACCGGCGCTGCTCCTCTCGTTCGAACGTGGCCTGATCCGGGTACATCGCTTTCCGCTGCGCCTCGGTCACCGCGCTGGGCGACAGCGCGGCCTCCGCCGAGGCGAAGACCAAGGTGACCCGGTAATCCCAGCGAGCGTCCTCGGTCATGTGTTCCCGGGGCGCCTCCATCCGGATCTCGACGATCCGCCCCATGTCCCGTTCCTTCTTGAGAATCGGGAGGTGGTTCTTGAGGAAGAGCTTGAGGAACTCGGCCTGGAATCCCCAGCGAACCTTGTAGTAATACTCCACCGTGTACGTCGGGGCCGATTCGGCGGCGGGGGACGAAACGGGTAGGGCCGCCTGCGCGGCCAGGAGCAGAGGGGCGATCAACACGGGAGGTCCTGGAAGAAGGGTGGTTGAAACAGGTACCGCGCCTTGGCCGGTGTCAAGCCGTTCCGGTTATCAGTTCGGCCGGCGCCGAGCGTACCCTGGTGGATGTCGAGTTGCCGACCCACGAGCCGAGGCCCCAGATTATGGTCATGCCGGTCACGCTGCGCCGCTACACGGTCGACGAGATCGACGCCTTCCCGCCCGACGGCAACCGGTACGAGCTGCTGGACGGGGTGCTCTTCGTGAGTCCGGCACCCGGCCTGGCGCACGGAATCGTCGTCTTCGCGTTGGGCGCGATCTTCCGCGAATTCCTGGCGCCTGAGGTTGGCGCGTTCGTCGCCGGCCCCGGCGTGGTGGAACTTCGGCCGAGTCTGCGAATGGAGCCGGACGTTCTCGTCGGGCGACTGGGCACCGGCACCGGGTCCGGATGGGACCGGGTTGCGGAACGGTGGCTCGCCATCGAAGTCTCCGGCTCCGGGTCGCGAATCTACGATCGCGACTACAAGCGTACCAGCTACCTCGCCGTGGGGATACCGGAAGTCTGGCGGGTGGAACTCGAGGCCAGGAAGCTGTTCCGTCATCGGGCCGGCGAAGACGAGTGCGAGGTCGGTGATCGAGTGCTGTGGCGGTCCCCAGGAAGCGGCCGGGAGTTGGAAGTTCGCGTCGCCGACCTGTTCACCGGCCTGCCCGACTGAACTCGGATCGTTTCGGCCCCCCTACCGGGCCGATCGCGCCAGCAACTCCTCTAGATGACGCCGCCACACCGCCGCCAGGGTGTGGGTGCCGTGACCGCGGGTCGATGGGCTCGCCGGAACGAGGATCGCTCGACCCCCGACCACTCGGGCGATTTCGCGTTCCAGAATCCCCAGCTCCGGGGGGTTGATCAGGTCGTCCGCGAAGTTGATCGCCACGAGCGGCGCGCGGATCTTCTCCAACCCCGGCCCAGGATCGTAGTCCCGCGAGGCCTCGACCTGAAAGAGCAGGTCGTTGGCGTCCGCGCCGCGAACCGATGCCGCGAGCGCGGCATCGAGAACCGAGTCGGTGCGGGCCAGGGTCGGAGACTCCTCCTGGCGAATCACCGGGTTGCTCCCCATCAGGTAGAGCATGCCCTGCGCGGTCCGCAGGCTGGGCGGCTGGGTCGGGTAATCGCCCCCGTGCCACGCGGGGTCGTTCCGGATGGCGTCGATCACCACTCGGCGCCAGACCCGGTTGCGGCCGGAGATCTGGGTCGGCAAACTCGCCAGCGGCAGCAAGGCATCCATGAACCCCGGGTAACGTCCGCCCCAGAGCCAGGTATGCATGCCGCCCATCGACGTCCCCATTACCAGCCGCAGGTGGTCGACACCGAGCCCCTCGGTGAGGAGGCGGTATTGGGCGTCCACCATGTCGAGGTAACCGTACCGCGGGAACTTGGCCCGGAGCCCGTCGCTCGGCTTGCTGGACCGGCCATGTCCGATGCCATCGGGCAGGACGATGTAGTATCGAGTAGCATCGAGCAGGCCGCCGGCGCGAAACAGCTCGCCGGCGAATTCGGCCCGGAGAAATTGCGCCCCGCTTCCACCGGTGCCGTGGAGGATCAAGACAGCGTTCCGGACGACCCCCCGAGCATCCCTCGCGGGGGTGCCCAAGGTTCGGTAATGGACCCGCAACTCCGGGAGGGTCTCGCCGGAGCTGAAGCGATAATCGCGAATGGTGAAGGTGCCCTCTGTCGGTGTCTGGGCCTGACTCGGGCGGGCGGCGATCGAAACGGCCAGCAGCAACGCCGGATGGAGCCAGCTCATCTGAGTCTCCGGGGTCAGGCTCGGGGCTTGGTCTGCCCCAGCCGGTGCAGGAAGATCGCCGCGCGGGTGATCAGGGTGGGGAACACGGCCAGGTCGGCGGTCTCATCGGCGGTGTGGTCGTTGGCCCCCGCCGCCCCGATCCCGTCGATCGCCATCGGCACCAGGCCGGCGGTGAAGGAGACGTCGGCCGCCCCGGCCCGCATCGGATCGGTCGCGGTCACCGGACCGAACCCGAGGTCGCGGCTCGCTTGGTCGTAGATCTCGAGCAGAGTGCCGTTCCCGGGAGCGGGCGGGAGCGGAGGATAGCCATCCTCGAAGTCGATCCGGGCGCTCGTCTGGGGCTGGTTTGCCGCGACGATCTCCCGCATGGTCCGCTTGGTCGACTCGAGCTGGTCGGCCGAGAGGATCCGAAGGTCGCCCTTCACGACCATCCGCTCCGCGACGATGTTGGTCTTGCCCATCGCGGTGCCGTGCAACCCCGTGGTGTCGACCGCCACCTGGGTCCCGCCTAACGCCAGGCCGGGATTGAACGTCAAGAACGGCTGGCCAGCCAACCGCTGATGAAAGGCATCGAGGATCCGGGCCGCCTCGAAGATCGCCCCGCTGCCGTTCTCGGGCCGGAAGATCTGGGAGGAATGCGCCGGCTTGCCGGTGACCGTAAGGGTCCAACCGGTGAAGCCGCGCCGCGCGATCACCGCCTTGTGGGGATCGCCGGAGCCGTTCTCGAACCCGATCGCCATGTCGGCCCGCCGCGCCAGCTCGAGCAGGCTGGCGCGGGCGAGCGAGACCGGGTCGCCGGGATCCTCCTCGTCGCCGGTGAAGATCACGGTCAGGTCGAGGTCGTCCAGCAATCCGGCCGCGCCGAGCGCTTCGAGCGCCTTGACGATGATGACGTCGCCGCCCTTCATGTCGACGATCCCGGGCCCCTTGGCCCTGGTGGAATCGATCCAGGTCATCCGCTGAAACGGGCTCGACTGTTCGAACACCGTGTCGAGATGGCCGATCAGCAGCAGCCTCGGGCCCCTCCCGCGGCGCTCGGCGATCAAGTGACCGGCCCGGCCGAATGGGGCGCCATCGACCCATCGGGTCGAGAATCCGAGCCGGTCGAATTCCGCCTTGAAGACCTCGCCCACCCGGCGAACGCCAGGGAGATTCAAGGTGCCGCTGTTGATGTTGACGACCCGTTCGAGGAGGGCGACCGCGCTCTGCCCATTGGCTTGGACGTGCGCGGCGATGGCTCGCTCGGCCCGAGACAACGGGGCGGCTTGGAGCAGGGTGAGCGTCAGGGCCAACGAGAACATGATCGGATCCGCGAAGTGGTCAGGCGAGTTGGAACACTCTCAGGGCGTTGCCGCCAAGAAACAAGGTCCGCGCTTCGTCATCGAGCGGCAAGGACTCCACGCCCTCGAGTGCCTTGGCCGGCATGATCATCGGGTAGTTGGTGCCGAACAGGACCTTGCGGCGGCCATGCCCGCGGAGGAAATCCACCCAACGCCGCCGGATAGCGCTTGACGGTATAGGCCGAGGTGTCGAGATAGACGTTCTCGTGCTTGGTAGCCACCGCGATCGCCTCGTCGGTCCAGGGATATCCGATGTGTCCGCCCACGATGACCAACTCCGGGAAGTCGATCGCGACCTGATCGAGATAGATCGGCCGGCCGACCTCGGACGGCATCAGCGGTCCGGTGTGCCCGATCTGGGTGCAGAAGGGCACGCCGAGCTCGCAACAGGCCACGAAGACCGGGTAGAAGCGCCGATCGGTCGGGGGCACCTCCCAGAGCCACGGCAAGACCCGGATCGCCTTGAAGCCAAGCTCCTCGATGCATCGACGCGCTTCGCGGATCGCGCTCATCGGCTTGCCGATGTCGACGCTGCCCACCCCAATGAGCCGGTTCGGCGCTTGGGCGACGAAGCCGGCGACCTCGTCGTTGGAAATCATGACGTTCCTGGGCGCGACCCAGGCCGAAATCAGGGCCCGGTCGATCCCGCCCTGATCCATGGCCGCCAGGGTCGCCGACACCGGAAGCTCGGCAGTCGGCGCCACCGTCTTGGTCCAGCGCCGCAACGAGTCGAAGATCGGGTCCTGTGAGTGCCGCAGGGTGGGGTGCTGGGCCCAGGCATCGATGATCATGTATCCCTGCTCCGATAAAGGCCCGCGGTCGCCGGGGGCCAGGATGCAGCGGGGCGAAATCTACGGTTGGCGGCTCGGGCCGCGCCATTGCCGTCGGATCCGGCGCCGGCGCGGCGCGCCCGGGTCAAAGCCTCGGGCCCCGCCTCGAAAACGGCGGTTCCTCCCCGGGTAGTTGCGCCGGGGCCGGCCGTGGCGGATAGTTGTCCCTATGACCACCCACCCGCCCGAGCTGGGGATCCTCTTGGACGGCGCCGAGCCAGTTCGGGTCGAGGCGGCATGGTCGGCGTTGCTCGACCGATACAGCCGGCTGCTGCTCAAATCGGTCGGGACCCTGGGCGGCGACGCCGATGCCAGGATGGACCGGTATGCCTACGTGGTCGGGGAGCTTCGACGAGACAATTTCCGGCGACTTCGCGGCTACCGGGTCGACGCCACCAGCGGTTTCGGTGCTTGGCTCACGGTGGTTGCCCGGCGGCTCGCCCTCGACCATGAGCGGACTCGCTACGGCCGCGGGGATCGCGGCGACGGGTCGGACGAGGCGCGGGCGATTCGTGCCGCGCGGAGACGCCTGACCGAGCTGGTCGGGTCGGCCATCGACCTCGAGGTTCTCCCTGACCAGCGGAGCGATGCCGCCCGCGATCTCGCCGAGCGGCAAGTGCGCGAGGTACTCGAGTCCTGCCTCGCGGGACTCGACAGCAGAGATCGACTGTTGGTACGGCTTCGGTTCGAGGACGATGTTCCCGTCAGGCAGATCGCCGTCGTGATGGGATTTCCGACCGTGTTCCACGTGTATCATCGCCTTCGGGCGGTGCTGGACACGCTCCGCCGCGAGCTGGGCGAGCGCGGGGTCGAGGGAGTCGACCCATGAACGCAAACCAGCGAGAGCAGTCCGTTCTTGGTTCCCGATGGCGGATCAGCAGGAGCGGGCCGGGGGGAACCGCCGAATGACACCATGAGCACACTGCACGTCGACCACGACCAGCTCGCTGCCTACGCCGAGCGCCGGCTCACCCCGACCGAGTACCAGCGGGTGGAGCACCACCTCGCCGACTGCGCCGAGTGCCGGCGAGACGCGGTCGCCGTGACCCTGGTGCTCCGGTCCGACCGTCGCCGGCGCGTCCTCCGGGTTGCCGCGCCCCTGGCCGCCGCCGCCGCCCTGTTGTTCGTGCTGTTGCCGCCGAAACCCGGGCCGGAAGAAACGCCGCGGTTTCGACCGGGCAGCCCTCGCGAAGCGGCGACCGTCATCCCGGTGTGGTCCCCGACGACCGCGGCCACGCCGGGCTCGGACCGGCGGCTGATCTGGGGGTCGGCGGGGCCGGGCACGCTGTACCGCCTGACGGTAACCGACTCGAGCGGTGGGGTCGTCTGGACCCATCAGCTCGTCGACACGATCGCCGCCATTCCGGACAGCGCGTCGATTCGCGCCGGCGCGAGGTACCATTGGTACGTCGATGCCCTCCTCGTCAACGGCGAGCGCGCCACGACCGGTCTTCGCGATCGCCGGCTGGCGCCGTGACTCCCGGGCGGGGCCCGCGACTTCGCGCCGCGGCGGTTACCGCCGTTTGTGTCCTCGGCGGGTGTCGCGACCGCGCCATCCCCACGGCAGGCCCCGTTGGGCCCGATTCCCTGGTGGCGGCCGCCTTCACGGCCTACTGGTCTGGCGAGACCGATTCGGCCGCAACCTTGTACCATCAGGCGCTCCAGCAGTCTCGAACCCGCGCCGATCCGGCGAACGAGGCGAAGGCGCTGACCGGACTGGCCAGGGTTGCGTACCGGCGGAGCGACTACCAGGAGGCGCGCCGGCTCGGACAAGAATCCCTCGAGTTGAAACGCCAACGGGGGCTTCATGGCCAGCTGTTCGATTCCCACAACCTGCTCGGGCTGATCGCGCTGCACGAGGGCCGTTACTCGGAGGCGATCAGCCAACACGGGACGGCGCGCGAGTTGGCCGAGGCCGCTGCCGACACCACCAACCTGGCGAAGGTGTGGACCAATCTGGCCCTGTCGCACATCGAGCTGGGCGAGTTCGCCGAGGCTAGGGTCCTCCTGACGCGGGCGCTTCCCGCGGCCCGGGTTTCTCGAGACGGAGTCATCGAGGGCCGGGTCCTGACCAACCTCGGGATGCTGGCGGTGAGAACCGGATACCCGGACTCGGCGGTGCCTTTGCTCACCGAAGGGCTCGCGATTCTGCGAATCGCCGGTGACGGCGACGGCGAACAGAACAACCTGGGGCAACTCGGCACGGCGTACGCCGCGCTCGGGGACCTGGCCCGGGCGATCGGCTACCTCGACAGCGCGGTGGCGCAGGCTCGGCGCACCGAGTCGCCTCGCGAAGAGGCCAGCGATCTGGAGCAGCTGGCGGCGCTCCATCGCGAAGCGGGCGAATTTCCCCGCGCCCTCGCGCTGCTGGAACGGGCCCGGGAGATCAATACCAGGTTAGGACTGATCGAGGAAACCGGGCTCAATCTCCGCGCCGCGGCGGACATCCACCTCGAGCTCGACAACCCCGAGATCGCCCTGAGCCTGGTGGACTCCGCGGTGACGACCCACCGGGCCGGGGGGCGCGGTTGGCGCTCCTGGGAGACTATCTGGTCGCGGCCCGCGCCGCGGCTGCCGGCGGGCAGGGCGACCGCTCGCGGCAGGCGCTCGAGTCGGCCGCGGCACTCGCCGATCGGATGGGGTCGCCGCCCCTCAGGGCCCGGGTCGCGCTGGCCCGAGCGACGATCGCCGACCGGGCCGGAGACCCGAGAGAGGTCCTCCGGGCGCTGAGCGATGCCCGTCGCGACCTGACGTTCGCCGGGCTCGATCGAGACTGGGAGGTGGCCTGGTTGGCCAGCCGGGCCTGGGCCGGTCTCGGCCGAGGCGACTCCGCGGCAGCGTTAGGCCGCCGCGCGGTCGACGCCGTGGAACGGATCCGCGCCGAGCTGGGATCCGGCTGGAGGCAAGCGAGCTTTTTGGCGGAGCGGGGCGAGGTCTATGGCCACTTGGTGGAGGTGCTCTTGAGCCAGGGGCTCGCCGCCCAAGCGCTCGAGATCGCCGACGGAGCGCGGGGTCGCGTTCTGCTCGACCGACTGGCGACAGTTCGCGGGAACTCGACCTCCAGTGCTTGGGAGTTGGCGGCGGGCGAACGACAACTCCAGAGCCAGATCGAACAGCTCCTGGGCCGGATCGACGGCCTCGAGGGCCACGCCGACGAGGACCTGTCGCGACGGTACCGGGCCGAGTTGGACCGGCTCCACGACAACCTCGAACGGATTCGTTCGGAGTTCGCCGCCGCGCTGATTCGAAGCGAGGCGGGCGAACCGAACCGGATGGCCATCTTGGGCGGTCGTCCGGACGCGGCCCGACTGCAGGCGGCGTTACGGCCGGATGAGGCCCTGCTGGAGTATTTCATCGGTCTGGAGCGGTCCCACCTGTTCGTGGTAACGCGAGATCGGATCGCCCCGCTGGCGCTCCAACTGGATCGGGCCGACCTCGAAGCGCGAGTCCGGGTCGTTCGTGAGATCCTCGCCCGACGGGCCGCGCCCGACGCGGTCGACCCGGCGCTGGAGGCGCTCCACGAACTGCTCCTGGCCGGAGCCCGGAACTCTCCGCTGCTCGCCGGGGTCCACCGGTTGGTGGTGGTCCCCCACGGAATCCTGGCCCACTTGCCGTTCGGCGCCCTCAAGGACCGAAAGACCCGGCGGTACCTGATCGAGGATTACACCCTCCTGTCGCTGCCCTCGGCCGGGGTGCTGCCGGCACTTCGCGGCGCGGTCAGGACCGCCGAATCCGCGGGGCCGATCGCCTTCGCCCCGCTGGGCGACGAGCTGCCCGGGACGGTGGCCGAGGTCCGTGCCATTCGGACTGCGATGCCGGCGAGCCGGGTCATTACCGGGGCACAGGCCAGCGAAGACCGCGTCCGCCAGGCCCTCCGGGTCAACTCGATCGTCCACCTGGCTACCCATGGAGTCCTGAACGCCCGTAACCCGCTGTTTCCCCGCCTCGAGCTGAGCGCCGGTCGACCGGGGGCGAACGACGGCGCCGGTAACGATGGCCGGCTGGAAGTGTTCGAAGTCGATCGGACCCAGGTCGGTGCGGCCCTGGTCTTTCTTTCTGGCTGCGAGACCGGGGTCGCCGGCGGGGCGGTGGCCGGTCAGGCCCGAGGCGAAGACTACACCACGCTGGCTCGGGCGTTTCTCCATGCCGGGGCCGCCAATGTGATTGCGACCCTCTGGCGGATCGAAGACGAAGGTGCCGCCGCCTTCGCGGCCGCGTTCTACCGGGAGCTGGCTAGGACCGGGGCGGAGAACCGAAACGAGGTCACCGACGGGCTGGCCTTCGCTCAGCGGGAGATCCTCCGACAGCCGCGATACCGGTCGCCGTTCTACTGGGCGGGGTACCTCCTGAGCGGCTCGGGGGACCTGGGTGCAAGGCCGAGACCGGCCGTCCGTTCCTTGACAGGGTAGACTTCAGGGTACCCTTTTGATCCCCTCCTTCCTTGAGGGGGCCATGTTCGTTCGCCACCGCGCCGGGATCCCGTTCGCCGCTTCGGTCGCCCTGATGGCGGCTGGCTGCCACGAGCCCACCGGTCAGACTGAGGCCGTTCTGTCCACGGCTAGGGCTGCCGGGAGCGCCACCCCGACGGTCACGACCTTCAACCCCAAGGAGGCAATGCAGGACACCACCTTGGACGTCTTCGTCACCGGCACCGGGTATGACGCCAGCTCGTCGGTAACGTTGCTCCTGAATGGCAAATCCAGCACCAAGGTCAAGACCAACAGCACGACGCTGATCAGCTCGACCGACCTGGTGGTCAACGTCACGATCGCCGTCGATGCCACGGTGGGCGAGTACGAGTTGCAGGTCGCCAACGCCGGTGGGAAGAAGGGGATCGGCATCGAGAAGTTCGAGGTGCTCGTTCGGACGAATCCCGGGCAGTGGGATGCTCCCGAGTTGACCATTTCCTTCGGGCAGGGGTCGGGAGGCACCGACGCCCTGCGGGGAGACGACGCCGGAAACACCAGCTATCCGGATCCGGGCCACATCAGCAGCAACGGCAATCTGATGTTCTGGCTCAACACCGGCCACGCCAGGGCGGTGCGGGTCAGGACCACCGCGTTCGACGGGGAAACCCGCGATCGGATCTTCACCAACACTCACGTGAACCCCGGGGGAGACAACTCGTTCGGGCTGCTTGGAATGGTTCCGGGGACCAGCGGCACCGCGGTGCTCGAGGCCGAGCTCAACATCGGGCTCGAGCCGGTCCGGGTGGTTCGCTATGGGAAGGACTGCAAAGGTGCCACGATCTCGGGGAACCGAGTCGTGACCACGCGGTCGCTCGATGGACGAACCTGGACGATCGTCGGGTCCGGCGGGGTCGACTGCCAGCAGGGCTCGAAGAAACCGGGACTGGCCCAGGTCGGGACTGCGGGGCCGTTCTCGATGACGCTGGTCTGGCCGTAGGAAGGCGGGCCGGCGGGTAGCCCGCTGGCCCGAAATGAGAAAGCCGCCGGCTGGAGGATCTTTCGAGGGACTCGCCAGCCGGCGGCACCGAGACACGAAACCCGGAGGGCTCCGTGTTGGCGCCTCAATCTATCGCTCGCCGGGTGACGGCGCCACGGATCGTGGCGTGGATGATCGTCGATCTTCGATTCACCAACCCCAACCCGCGCCGGAGCACATCATGACCAGGACTTCCTCGCATCATCGCGTTGCCCGACTGATCCCAGCGATTCTTTCGGCCGGATCGGCTCTCGTCGTCGTCGCCGGATGTTCGACCGAGCTGCCGACGACGGTGGCCGACCAGGCTCAGCCGCCATCCCTCCCCGCGCTCGCCCCCCCCGGTTGACTGCGGCGGCCAGATCGATCTCACGATCACGATGGCCCAGGATCAGAGCGGCACCGACGCGATCCGCGGCGACGCCTCGGCGGTGTACACCGAAGGCGTGGGCGGCGTCGCGGCTCACGCCTCCGGGGCGAACGGCAACTTGATCCTCTCGGTGCAGACCTCTGCCCGACGGTATAACTGGACGGCGAGTACCGCGAGCGGGGTATCCGACGACCGGCTCTACACCAACAGCCACACCAACCCCGGTGGGACCAATGGCTGCGGATTGGCGGGGATGGCGAATGGCAGCACCGGCTCGGCGGTGTTCGAAGCGGAGCTGCTGAAGGGGGCCACGAACATCGACGTCATCCGTTACGGGAAGGACTGCGCCGGGAACGCGGTGGCCGGTGAGCGCGTCACCACGACCCGATCGGCGGATGGCAACACCTGGACGATCGCTGGCAGTGCGGGACGCTACTGCACCAAGTCGGGTCGGAAGCTGGTCCAGTCGGGAACCACTGGCGGGTTCAGCATGACGTTGGTCCGGCTCTAACCACTGGCCGATGCCGGGGCCCTGATCGGGTCCCGGCAATCACAGCGCTCGGGCTCGAGGCCAGGGCCACCCCGTCCGTTTGCGGTTTGGCCCGACCTGAGGGAGTTTTCGACTCCCCAGGAGGATCCATGCCGTTCCACCGTTGGTTGCCACTCGCCGTGGCGATACTGTCAGCGCACCGGCTCACCGCCCAGGAATCGTTCGCGACCGTCCGCAACGGCCCCACCCCGCTCCCCTTGGGCACCATCAAAGGCGAGCGCTACAACCGCCTCGTCATCCGCGGCGCCACCGTCATCTCCGGCCGAGGAACACCCGGCAGCAACCGCGCCATGCCGCCAGAAGGCCCGGTCGACATCGTCATCGAGAACAACACCATCACCGATATCGTCCTCATGGACGCCGTCAACGTGGCGAGCGGCGGGCCCAATTTCAAACGCCCCACCGGCGACAAGATCGTCGACGGCAAAGGGATGTTCGTGATCCCCGGCCTGGTGGAGATGCACGCCCACCTTCCTCCGGCCAACAGCGAACTCGGGCCCCGCGGCCTGGACTACGCCTATCGCCTCTACCTGGGCCACGGGATCACCACCGTCCGCGACGCCGGCACCGGCGCCGGTCTCGAGCGGATGACCGAACAACGCCGTCGCGCCGACGCCAATCAGCTGGTCGCGCCCCGGCTCGTCCTCTGCCAGCGCTGGCCGTTGCCGCTGCGCCGCTGGGATATCGGCAACACCCCCGACAAAGCCCGCGCCATGGTCCAGGAGTTCAAGACGCTCGGCGCCGATTGCGTCAAAGTCTCGAAGAGTCCCGGCCAATATCCCGACGTGCTCGCGGCAATCGCCGACGAGGCCAAGAAGCTGGGGATGTTCGTGATGACCGACCTCAAGGTCTCCGAAAGCGACGCCCTGGTGGCCTCGAACGCGGGGGTCAAAAGCATCGAGCATTGGTACGGGGTGCCGGACGCCGCGCTCCGCGGCTCCCAGAACTTTCTCGCCGATTACAACTACTGGGATGAGTTAGACCGCTTCCGCTACGCCGGCTACCTCTGGTCCGAGGCCGACAAGGACCCCGATCGGCTTTCGGCGGTGATCGACCGGATGATCGCCAACGGCACCAACTGGAATCCGACCATGACCGTCTACGAGGACAATCGCGACGTCTGGCGCCGGGTCGGCCTGCCGGTCAAAGAAACCCTGATGCACCCGAGCGAGATTGCGGCCGGGCCCGATTCCACCACTCACGGTGCCTTCAAACGGGAATGGAAGACGGCCGACGAGATTGCCTGGAAGAAGAATTTTCAGATCTGGATGAAATGGGTCAAGGCGTATCACGAACGTGGTGGCCAACTCACCGCCGGCAGCGACGAGAGCGGGATCGGCGGGATTGGGATGATTCGCGAGCTCGAGCTGATGCAGGAAGCCGGCCTGCACCCGCTCGACGTGATCAAGGTCGCCACCACCAACGCGACCGCCGCGCTCGGCATGAAGGAGCACTGCGGTATTCGGGTGGGTTGTCGCGCGGATTTGGTTGTCGTCAACGGCAACCCGATCGATAACTTCAAGGTCATGTACGGACGCGGCTATGGGATGGCGGGCCTGGTGCCCCGGGGCGAGCAGTGGAAACACGGCGGCGTCGCCTGGACCATCAAGGACGGGGTGCTCTTCGACGCCCAGGGTCTGCTTCGCGAAGCCGAGGGCTACGTGGAACAGGAAAAGGCCCGCCTCAAAGGCAAGCCGACCGCGCCGTGACGGCCGTCGCGATCCCGGTCGATCCGGTCCAGGTCATGGTCTCCGGCCTCTACCAGCGGCCGGAACGAGCCACCGCGCTCTATGTCCTCGGGCACGGAGCCGGGGCCGGGATGCGCCATCCGTTCCTGGCCGACATGGCGGACGCGCTGGCCCGCCACGGCATCGCGACCCTCCGCTACCAGTTCCCGTATATGGAGACGGGCAGCAGCCGTCCCGATTCGCCGAATGTGGCCGTCGCCACGGTCCAGTCGGCGGTGCAACGCGCCGCCGAGCTGGCCCCCGATCTCCCACTCATCGCCGGCGGGAAGTCGTTCGGCGGGCGGATGACCTCGACCGCGGCCGCCCGGCTGCAACTGCCCCGAGTCCGCGGCCTGGCCTTCCTGGGCTTTCCGCTCCACCCCCCCAAGAAGCCGTCGGTCGCCCGGGCCGAGCACTTGGACCTGGTGACGGTGCCGATGCTGTTTCTCCAGGGGACCCGGGACGACCTCGCCGACCTGGCACTGATGACCGAGGTGGTGGCCCGGTTAGGCAAGTCGGCGACGATGGAGATCATCGACCAGGCTAACCACGCCTTCGAAGTGCCGAAACGGACCGGACGCTCCCGGGGCGAGGTCATCGAGGGCCTGGCGGCCGCCATCGCTCGGTGGAGCGCCGGTCTTCCCGCCTGACCCCAGATGACTCACCGCATCACCCCATCCGAGAGCCAATGGGCGGCCATCGAGGCACCCGATGGACCGGTGCTCGTGGTGGCGGGCCCCGGCGCGGGGAAGACCCTCTGCCTGATCGAGCGGATCCGCTTCCTTATCGCCGAACGCGGGGTCGACCCGGCCCGGATCTGCGCGGTGACCTTCACCAACAAGGCCGCCGAGGAATTGGCATCGCGCCTGGCCCGCGACTTGGGCGAGCGGGCCGAGCCGGTCACCCGGTCGACGATCCACTCGCTCTGCGTCAAGGTGCTCCGCGCCCACGGATCGAACCTCGGACTCGAGCGCGGCTTCGGGATAGCCGATGACGAATACCAGAAGGAAATCCTCGGCAAGATGAAGTACCCGGCCAAATGGCGGAGCAAGCTGCTCGGTCGCTTCAGCCTCCACCGGCTCGGCCTCGAGCCGCTCAGTCCCGACGACGAGAAGTACTTCGACCGCTACCGGACCTATCTGGCCAAGCGGCGGATGCTCGACTTCGACGATCTGACCCACCTGGTGGCCGAACTGTTCGCTGCCCACCCCGAGGTCGCGAAAAGGGTGGCAGGCCAGTGGGATCACCTCTTGGTCGACGAGTTTCAGGACCTCAACCCGGTGCAATACCGGATCGTCAAGACGTTGGCGGCCGAACACCGCAATCTGTTCGCCGTGGGAGACGACGAGCAGTCGATCTTTTCGTGGACCGGGGCCGATCCCGCTCAGCTCGCGAAGATGAGCGAAGACTTTGCCGGGACCCGGCGGTTCGTCCTCAAGGAGAACCGGCGCACCGCGCGGCACATCTTCGGCCTGGCTCGGCGACTGTTGGCGTCGAACCCGTCGTTGTTCGAGACCAAAGAAGTCGTGGCCGAGCGGGAGAGCAGCCACCCGGTCCAGGTGAAAGAGTTCGCGGCCGAAGGCGACGAGCTGGCATGGCTCCTCGCCGACCTCGCGAGCGACCGGGAAGCGCACGGGCTCGCCTGGGGCGATTACGCGGTGCTCTATCGCAAACACGAGATCGGGGCCGCGTTGGAAGGGGCCCTGGTGAACGCGGCGATGCCCTGCCGGCTGGCTCACGGCCGCGCGGTGGCCGACGACCAAGTCGTCCGCTATCTGATCGGCGCGCTCAAGGTGATCGCCAACCCGGGCGACTCGATCGCCAACGAGGGTTTCGTCCGCCAGGTGCTCCCGCCCAGCCTGACGGACCGGGTCAGGAAGCTGGCCGAGGTGGAGAAGCTCGGCTTCATGCCGATGCTGCGGCGCCGAGCCCGAGAACTGCCTAACACTGACGAAGACGGGAGGAAGATCCGTCGCGCGCTCTACGCGATGCAGAATTTCACGGCCCTGGGCGCTCGGCATCAGCACTTGCCCGATCTGATCGCCGAGATCCTCTCCCAGCGGGTGGGAGCCTACCGGACCGCGCTCGAGGATCGCGCCGACGAACTCACCGACCCGATAGCGAACCCCGCCGCGGTCGCGTTGGCGGCCAAGCTGCAAGCCGCCCGGGCCTCGAAACGCCGGATCGTGATCGAACGGCTCGGCGGGGCGGAGATCGGGATCGCCGGGATGCTCAACGGGGCCGGCTTCCGGCTGGTGGACTACCAGGGCGTCGGATCGGCGCGCCAGGACGACCTCCCGTTAGGCACGGCCGATCGCGGGGGACCGGCTGGGCTCGTGATCACGGTGTTCAAGGCGCTCCAGCTCACCGGCACGGCGGCCCGCGACAGCTTCCGCGACTTCGTGGTGGTGGATCTCGAGACGACCGATCGCGATACGGCCACCTCGGAGATCGTCGAGATCGCCGCGGCGCGGGTCCGCGAGTGGAGGATCGTCGAGGAGTTCCACAGCTTGGTCAAGCCGCGGGTGCCGATCGCTCCCCAGGCCGCCGCCACCCATGGCTACACCGAGGCCCACCTCGCTCAGGCGCCATACTTCGAGGAGGTCTGGCCCGCCTTTCAGGCCTTCATCGGCAGCGACGTGCTGGTGGCCCACAACGGCTACGACTTCGACTTTCCGATCCTCCGGCGGATGTCCGGGGACAAGTCATTCGTCAGCTACGACACCCTCCCGCTCGCCCGCTGGCTCCGGTTAGGCAGTGCCAAGCTCGAGCACCTGGCGGAGCGGTTCGGGGTCGATCCCGGCGATCCCCACAAGGCATTGTGGGACGTGCGAACCCTCGCCCAGGTGTTCCGGAGGCTCGAGGAGGAGAAGGTGGGCCGGAGCCGCCGGGTGTCGATGTCGAACCTGCTCGACTACCTCGGGGTGGCCTTGGCGCTCCTCCCGCCAGACCCCGGGGATCTCGCGGCCGGACCCGTCAATCATCGGACCGAGGCCGAGACCCTGCTCGAGGTGACCCCGCTGTTCGCGCTCGGCCGGTACAGCAACTGCCTCGACTTCTATCGCGCCGAGCGAGATCGGATCGGCGGGAGCGCCCCGCCGGTCGAGGCCCTGATCGATCGGCTCGGCGGGCCCGAACGAATGGCCAGGATCCGGGCCGAGAAGCGGGCCGATCAGCGCTACCCGCAGTCGATGGCGCGACTCCGACGTCTCTTGGACGGCATCGGCCCGGCCAGCCTCGAGGAGGAGATCCAGGATTTCCTGGGACGAGTCGCCTTGTCGAAATCGGAGGGCGTCGAAGCGGACCCGGCCCGGATCAATCTCCTCACCCTGCATTCCACCAAGGGCCTCGAGTTCTCCCGGGTCTACATCGTGGGGGTCGAGGACAGCGAGTTGCCGGGGACGTCGGGCGGGCGTGCTCCGGGGAAGGAGGAGGTCGAGGAGGCCAGGCGACTCCTCTACGTCGGGATGACGCGAGCCAAGGATCGGTTGACGCTGACCAGGGCCACCCGCCGACTCGGCCGGCCGACCGGGGGGCGGCAGTTCCTCGATGAGATTGGGATCTGAACGGACCGGAAATCCGGCGCGGTCGCGACTCGTCACCGCTGGCTTGATGGCACCGCTGCCCGGTGCTAACCTCTCCGACCGGTTTCGATCCCGCTTCCTGCTGCCTGGAGCTTCCCCGATGTCTCCCTCGGTCCGCGGACACTTCCTCTGGCATGAACTCCTCACCACCGATCCCGATGGGGCCAGGAGGTTCTATGGCGGAGTAGTCGGGTGGTCTACGACGCCGTGGGGTGATTCGTATTCGGTCTGGATGACCGGTCAGACACCCCGCGGCGGCATGATAGCGATGCCGGCCGACCTCAAGGCGAAGGGCATCCCGCCGCACTGGGGGACCTATATCGGGACCGACGACGTCGATGCCACCATCAGCCAAGCCACCGGACTCGGCGCTCGGGTCGAGATGGCGCCGATGGATCTGCCCGAAGTGGGGCGGATGGCGCTGCTCCAGGATCCGCAGGGCGCCCTCTTCTACCTCTTCAAGCCGACTCAGGAGGGGACGCCCTCCTTCCCGGCTACTCCCGGCGGGTTTGCCTGGAACGAGCTGGCCACCACCAACTGGCCGGCCGCCTTCGACTTCTACTCGGCATTGTTCGGGTGGAAGAAGGGCCAGGCAATGGACCTGGGCCCGGCGATGGGTCTGTATCAAATGATCGAGGTGGGCGGCCACATGGTCGGGGCGATGTACAACAAGCCGCCGGAGATCCCGGTGCCCAATTGGTTGCCTTACGCCGAGGTGGCGAGCGCCGCGGGCGCGGCCGCGGCGGTCACCGCGGCCGGCGGCACGGTGATCGCCGGGCCGATGGAGGTGCCCGGTGGGGCCATCGTCCAGTTCATGGACCCGCAGGGCGCGGTGTTCGCGGTCCACGCCAGCGCCGTTCCGGTAGCGGCCCCGCCCAAACCGGCCGCCCGGAAGGCAGCGCCCAAGCCGGCCGCCCCGAAGGCAGCGTCCAAGCCGGCCACGACGAAGGCGGTCAAGAAGCCGGCGAAGAAAGCCCCGGCGAAGCCAAGGCGGAAAGCGGCGAAGAAGCCGGCGAAGAAGGCCCCGGCGAAGCCAAGGCGGAAGGTGGCCAAGAAATCGGTGAAGGTCGGGAAGAAGGCGGCCACACGGTCGCCGAAGAAGACGGCGGCAAAAACGCCGGCCAGGCGCGTCAAGCGCCGTCGTTAGCCAACCGGCGTCCTGGCCCGCCTAACGGGCCAGGACGCTCCACAGCTTCTCCGCGACCGGCGGCCCGGACCCGGGCGAATGGTCGTGCTTGAAGAACACGAAGGCGTCGCTGAATGGCAGCGACTTGATCCGCTCCGACCAGGCGCCGATGGTCGAGTCCTGGTAATCGAACCGATGGAGTCGGAGGTAGCCCCAGGAGGCGGTGGCGATCACCGGCGCGGCAAGCTCGTCCTGGTCGCTGATGCACAGCGCCACGTCTTTCGCCTTCAGGGCCTCGAGGACCTGATCGTCGTCGAACCACGACGGGTGGCGGAACTCGATGGTGACTCGCCAGCGCTTGGGGAGGGTCTCGAGAAAGTCCGCGAGACGAGGGAGGTCCTTCTTGAGAAACGGGGGCAGCTGGAACAGCGTCGAGCCGAGTTTTGGGCCCATCACCGCCACGGTCTGAGCGAGGTACCCCACCAAGTCACCGGCGTCGCGAAGCTGGGCGTGGTGGGTGATCCGCTGCGTGGCTTTGATGGCGAAGCGAAAACGGTCGGGCACCGCGGCCGCCCAGTCGAGGAGGTTCTTCTCCCGCGGCATCCGGTAGAAGGTGTTGTTGATCTCGACCGCGTTGAATTTCGAGGCGTACCAGGGCAACATCTCGGCATCGGGCAGCTTGGCCGGATAGAAGGTGCCCTTCCACTCCTTGAACGCGTACCCGCTGGTCCCGACGTAGTAGGTCATCCGGCCTTGCGATCGCCGTCGCCGGCGCCGCGGGCGAGGCTCTGCTTCAAGGCCTCCATCAGATCGATGATCTTGCCGCCGCCGTCCTGGGCTGGCTCCGAGGTGATCTCCTGGCCCTCGACTTTCTTGTTGATGGCTTCGAGGACCCGTTCCCGAACCTGGTCGCGGTACCGCTCGGGGTGAAACTCGTTGCTGGCGGCCTGCTCGATCAACTGCTTGGCCAAGGTCAATTTGGCCGGCCTGACCTCGCCCTCGCCCAGCGGCACCTCGCCGGCCGGCTTGAGTTCGTCCTGGTAGTGGAGCTGCTCCATCACGATCAGGCCGTTCATCGGCCGGAGGAGGACCAGGTGTTGCTGGCCCCGGGCGGCGTACTGGCCTAACGCTGCCCGTCCGGTATCGGCGAGGGCCTGGGAGAGGAGCCGGTAGGCCCGGTCGCCGCCCTTGTCCGGCCCGAGGTAATAGACCTTCTCCAGGTAGACCCGGTCCACCGTGGCGAGCGGGACGAATTCCGCGATGTCGATGGTATTGGTGGCTTTCTCTTCGAGCGCCTTCAGTTCCTCGGGCCCGAACGTCACGTACTGGTCCTTGGCGAATTCGTAACCCTTGGCCCGTTCTTCGTTCGGGACGATCTCGCCGTCCTTGGGGCAGATGTACTGCTGCTTGAGGCGGGTCCCGCATTTCTTGTGGAGCATGTTGAAGGAGATGGCGCTGGCCGACTCGGCCGAGGAATAGACGTGGACCGGAACGGAGACCAGGCCGAAGGAGATCGTGGCGGTACCGATGGAACGCGCGGGCATGGCAACCTCGTGGCGGTGGAACGCCGCCTCAGCGGCGATGTTAGGCTACTCCCCCGGCCGGCGGATGGCAAGGAGGCCGCCGGGCCGCCGCTCCCTTGCGTCAACGGCCCGGTCTGTCGATTCTCCCCCGTCCCCCACCCATCGAGTCTCTTGCCCATTCACGGCCTGCTCGACATGACCGACCGCGGTCACGGCTTTCTCCGCCGCAAAGAAGCCGGATACGCCGCCGACCCCAGAGATCCCCAAGTCCCCGAACGGACCATTCGCCACTACCGGCTGAGGCCAGGCGACGAGCTGGTCATCGAACCCGGGATCGGCCGGCCGGCGGGCGGATCCGGGGCCCGCGGCGGCCGACGCGGTCGCCGTCATCGCGGCGGACATCGAGATCGTCGCGAGCCGGGCCGGGCTGGCGGCGCGAGTGGGGGCGGGCGTGGGGGTGGGGCCCCCGGGGACGGGGGTCCGATCGATGCGGCTCGGGGAGCGGGCGAGGCCGATGGAGCGGATCGAGTGCTCTCGATCAACGGGGTGGCCCCCGAAGAGTCGAATCAGCGACGGGAATGGGAACGGCTCCCAGCGATCCATCCCAATGAGCAGCTCCGGCTGGAGTGCCGCTTGGTGCGGCAAGGCCAGATCGACTACACCACCAGAGTCATTGACCTGCTTTGCCCCTTCGGCAAGGGACAGCGCGCCCTGATCGTGGCCCCGGCCAAGGCCGGCAAGACCATGGTGCTCCAGGCCATCGCGGAAGGCGTGATGACCAACGAGCCCAAGGCGGTGCTCTACACCTTTCTCGTCGACGAGCGGCCCGAGGAGATCTTCGAGATGGAGTCGGCCGGGTTGGGCGAGGTGATCGCCTCGAGCTTCGACAACCCACCGAGCCGGCACGTCGAGCTGGCCGAGCTGCTGATCGAACGGGCCCGGCGGCAGGTGGAGCTGGGTCGCGACGTGGTGCTCATCGTCGACTCGCTGACCCGGCTGGCCCGGGCCTACAACACGGTCGTCCAGGGCTCCGGCCGAACCCTGTCGGGCGGCGTCGACGCGCAATCGCTCGAGCGGCCCAAACGGTTTCTGGGCAGCGCCCGCAAAGTCGACCCGTCGGCCGGGACCGGGTCGCTCACCATCATCGCCACCGCCCTGATCGATACCGGTAGCAAGATGGACCAACTGATCTACGAGGAGTTCAAGGGGACCGGCAACAGCGAGCTGGTGCTCAGTCGCGAGCTGGCCGACCGGCGGGTGTACCCGTCGATCGACATCGTGGCGAGCGGAACCCGGCGAGAGGAACTGTTGCTTGGCGCCGAAGCACTGGCCGCCGCCCATGTCATCCGCCGGCGGATCGACCGCCAGACTCCGATCGCCGCGATGACGGACTTGCTGGTCGACCTCAAACGCTACCCCACCAACGCCGAGCTGATCGGGGCGTTGGGGCGTTAGTCGGTGAAGGGGTTGACCACGGTGACGCCGTCGAGTCGCCACCCGGGTTGGAGATCTTCCGAGTAGAGCCGGGTGCAGCCGGAGGCCAGCGCGGCGCGGACCACCAACGCCTCCCAGAACGACAACCGATGAAGCCGGTGGAGGTCGATCGCGCCGAGGATATCGTCGCTGCCGATCGCCACCAGTTCCAAACGGCCGAACAGCTCGAGCTTCCGCCGCGCGATGGCGGGATCGACCCGAAGCTTCGTGGTGGTGGCGACGAAGTACTCCTGGAGCACCTGGGTCGACAGGACCCCGGTCCGGCGCCGCCGGTGGTCGGCGAGGAGCGCCAGGGCGCGCTCCTGCTTGACCGGCGAGTCCACGTCGTCGGTGTAGACCAGGATGTTGGTGTCGAAGAAGCTACGTGCGCTCATGGAGCGACGCTCGGTCGATTCGCACCCCGCGCGAATGCCCCTTGGCCTCCATCGACAAGACGGCGAGTTCCTTCAACTCGGCTTCCATTTCGCCCTCCCCGGCCAGGTAGGCCAGATAATCGCGGATGGCCTGGTTCAGGCTCTTGCCCATCGCCTCGGCGGCCTTGCGGGCTCGCTCCACCAGGCGCTGATCCACGGACAGCGTGATGTTCATGTCCACATAATATGTGGACACAGGTATCGGCGTCAAGTTTACCTCGCGTTCGTCGAGGGACCACAAGCTCGCCGCGCGGCGGTGGGTCGCGGTAACCAATTGAACGCAAACGACATCAAACAAACGCAGCCGAGGCGGTATTATTGACTCGGATCGCCCATGACCGACCCCGAACCGCCATCCGGGCCAGGGCCCGGCTCAGCGCCGGCCGAGACACCCGCCGACCAGCTGGCTGCGTACCGGGCCAAGCGGTCCACCGACCGCACCCCGGAGCCATTCGGCGGTGAGGCCGCGCCGGCCGCCGCGCCCGGCGGCTTGTTTGTCGTTCACAAACACGCCGCCCGCCAGCTCCACTACGACTTCCGGTTCGAGATGGACGGCGTCCTCAAGTCGTGGGCGGTGCCGCGGGGCCCCTCATACGACCTGGCCGACAAGCGCCTCGCGGTGCGGGTCGAGGACCATCCACTCGAATACGGCGACTTCGAGGGGATGATCCCGGAGGGCAACTACGGAGCCGGCGCGGTGGTGGTCTGGGATCGGGGAGAGTGGGTGCCGCTCGAGGATCCCAAGGCCGGGCTCGAGAAGGGCAAGCTGTTGTTCGAGCTCAAGGGTTACAAGCTGCATGGCCGCTGGACCCTGGTGAAAATCAAGAAGAGCGAGAAGGACTGGCTCCTGATCAAGGAGCGCGACCGTTGGGCCAAGAGTCCGGGCGAGGAGTTCCCTCAGGAGTCGGTGCTCTCGGGCCTCACCGTGGAGGATTGGAAAGCGGGCCGCACTCCCGCCGACGTGCTTCGGGAGGATTTGGTCCGGCTTGGGGTGCCCCGCCGAGCGGTCGAGGCGGCCACGGTCGAGGTGATGCTGGCCGAGCCGTCGGATCAGGTATTCACCAGGGACGGGTGGCTCTTCGAGCTCAAACTCGACGGCTACCGGTTGGTCGCCAATCATCGCCTGGGCGAATCGCAGTTGTTCACCCGGAGCCAGGCCGACTACACCGCCGTGTTCCCCGAGATCGCCAAGGCGGTCAAGGCATTGCCGCTCGAGAACGTGGTGCTCGACGGTGAAGTGGTGGTGCTCGACCCCGCGGGGAAGCCGAGCTTCTCGCTGCTGCAGCGGCGGGGGCGGCTCTCCAAGCCGATCGAGATCCGGCGGGCGGCGATCGAGTTGCCGGCCACTTTTTTCGTCTTCGACTTCCTCGGGTTCGAGAATTTCGATCTCCGGGGATTGCCCCTGGTCGAGCGGAAGCGGCTGCTCAAGCGGATCCTCCCCCCGCTCGGTCCGATCCGCTACCTCGACCACATCGAGACCGAGGGCACCGCGTTCCTCGAGCAGGTCGGCAAGATGGGGCTCGAAGGGATCGTGGCGAAAAAGGCCGACGCGCCCTATCGCGCGGGGAGGTCGCCGGCGTGGCTCAAGCTCAAGGCGGAGCGAACGGCGGACTTCGCGATCGTTGGGTACACCGAGCCGCGAGGCGGCCGGGCGGGGTTCGGAGCCTTGCAGCTGGCCGACTTGGTGGGGGGGGCGGTTCGTCTACGCCGGACGGGTGGGGACCGGTTTCGATGATCGCTTGCTGGCGGACATCCGAGCCCTGCTGGATCAGGACATTCGGGCGACGGCTCCCTGCGACGGTCCCTTGGTTGCCGCCGAGGCCGAACCGCGCCCGGCCGACCTGATTCCCGAGACCAAGACGACGACCTGGGTCGAGCCCAGACTGGTGTGCGAGGTCCGCTATACCGAATGGACCCCCGACGGGGTCTTGCGCCATCCGACGTTTCTCAGGCTCCGCGACGACAAGCGGCCCTCGGACTGCGATCGCCAGGGGTCGGGGTCGCCCGCCGCCGCGGCCGACGATCCTCCGGCGCCGGCGCCGCCGGCCCCGGTCGCCAAGACGGTGGCGTTCTCGAACCTGGGCAAGGTCTTCTGGCCCGCCGAGAAATACACCAAGGGTGACCTGATCGACTATTACCGGGCGATCTCGCCCTGGCTGTTGCCCTATCTGATCAACCGGCCGGTGGTCCTGACCCGGTACCCCGACGGGATCGACGGGAAGTCGTTCTATCAGAAGGACGCGCCGGAGTTCGCTCCCGAGTGGATCCGGACGGTGCCGATCTGGAGCGAGGACACCCAGCGTGACATCCGGTACTTCGTCTGCGATGACGTCGAAACGTTGGTGTACCTGGCGAACTCGGGGACGATCCCGCTTCACATCTGGCAGAGCCGGATCGGGTCGCTCGAGCTGCCCGATTGGTGCGTGATCGACTTGGACCCGAAGGACGCCCCGTTCTCGGCGGTGGTGGCGGTGGCCAAGACGGTGGATCGGCTCTGCGCCTCGGTGGCGCTGCCGCACTACGTCAAGACCACCGGCAAGACCGGACTGCACATCATGATCCCGCTCGGGCGGCAATGCACCTACGAGCAGTCCCGAACGTTAGGTGAGTTGATCGCCCGGCTGGTGATCAAGGAGCATCGGGACATCGCCACGATCACCAGGCAGATCCAGAAACGCGGCGACAAGGTCTACATCGACTACCTCCAGAATCGGCACGGGCAGCTGATCGTTTCGCCGTTCAGCGTCCGACCGTTACCGGGCGCCACGGTATCGATGCCGCTCGAGTGGGACGAAGTCGACGAGGAGCTGGACCGGCGCCGGTACGACTACACCATCAAGACCGCCGTGGCGCGGATGGAAGCGATGGCGGGCGACCCGCTCCGGCCGGTGCTCGACCAGAAGCCCGATCTCGCGGCCGTGTTGACCCGGCTCTCCGCGGCCCACGCGGGGTAGCCGCACCAGGAGGATCGAATCCCGTGCTCGAGAAGATTTCTTCGGCCCTCGGAGGGCTGCCCATTCCGGCGGTGGTGGCCCTCTTGGCGCTGCTCGCCACCCAGCTCTCACTGCAGCTGTACTGCCTCTACGACCTGAGCCGACGGCTGAGCGTCCCCGGTGGGAAGAAGTGGCGTTGGGTTCTGCTGATCGTCGTCGGCAACCTGGTTGGGGCGATCCTCTATCTGGCCTTGGGAAGATCGGCGCCCCTGGCGGTGAGCGATCGGAGCCCGAGTCGCTCGGCCGACGATCGACAGCGGGCGCTCGACCGGATCTACTCCGACAAGAAGCCATGAGCACCCCGACTCCGGCCGTCTCGGTCCGGGCACTCACCAAGCGGTTCGGCAACGCCACCGCGCTCGACCGGGTCGAGTTCGACGTTCCGGCCGGGTCGGTGTTCGGGTTTCTGGGGCCGAACGGGGCCGGGAAGACCACCCTGCTGCGCATCCTCACCGGCTTGGCTCGGCCGACCTCGGGGACGGCCTCGGTCTTCGGGGTCGACCTTGGCGAGCGGGGCACCGAAATCCGCCGGCGGATCGGGTTCCTTCCCGATGTCCCCGGTTTCTATCCGTGGATGACGGCGGCGGAGTTCGTGAGCTTCGCGGGACGATTGGTGGGCGTCGACGTCGCGACCTTGCCGGGCCGGGTGGAGGCGCTGCTCGACTTGGCCGGCCTGAACGGGGTGAGCACCCGGATCGGGGGCTATTCTCGGGGGATGAAGCAGCGCTTGGGCGTGGCCCAGGCCCTTGTTGGGGCGCCCGATCTGCTGCTGCTGGATGAACCGACCAGCGCCCTCGATCCGATCGGGCGGCGGGAGGTGCTCGAGATGATCGCCTCGCTCCGCGGTCGTACCACGGTGTTCTTTTCGACCCACATTCTGGCCGACGTCGAGCGGGTTTGCGACACCGTGGCGATTCTCGACCGGGGCCGGTTGGCGGCGTTCGACACCGTGGCCGATCTCAAGCGCCGGGCCGCCACCGAACGGATCAGCATCGTGGTCGACGGCGACGCGGCCGAGCTCTGCGAGCGGCTCCGATCGCGACCGTGGGTGCAGGCCATCGATCGAGATGGCGCAACGCTTCGGATCGTGGCGGCCGACCTCGCTCTCGCCTGTCGCGAAGTGCCCGAGGCGGTCGCCTCGCTCCGACTGGGATTGCGCCGGTTCGAGGTCGACGAGGCGAGTCTGGAGGAGGTCTTCGTTCGAGTGGTCGGGGAGAAGGGGCGATGAGCGGCTTCGGCGCGTTCTTCGTCAAGGAGTTGCGAGAGATCGCCCGGACCTGGCGGATCTGGGTGATTCCCGGGATGATGCTCTTTTTCGCCGTGACGAGCCCGATCGTCGCGCTCCTGACCCCCACGATGCTGGCCTCGCTGGCCGGCTCTCAGCCGGGGATCGAGATCACGATCCCCGACCCGACTGGTGCCGACGCTTATGGCCAATTCATCAAGAACCTGTCCCAGCTGGTGACCTTGGCCTTGATCATCGCCGGCGCGGGACTCGTCTCGGCCGAGCGATCGGCGGGAACGGCGATCCTGGTGCTCACCAAGCCGATATCCCGGTCGGCTTTCGTTCTCGCCAAGCTGTTGGCCGAGTTGCTGCTCCTCTTGGTGTTCGCCGCCATCGCGACGATGGTCTGCCTCGCGGTGACCAGGTTGCTCTTCCCGCCGCTGGCCGCCGCGCCGCTGCTCGGCGCGGTGGCGGTATGGCTCGTCTCGGCGGCGTTGCTGGTCTCGGTGATGACCTTCTGCTCGGTGGCATTCCCGTCCCGGGGGGCGGCGGCGGGAGCGGGTTTGGGCTACCTGTTCGCGACCCTGCTGGCGTCGATCTGGCCGCCGGCGGTGCGGTACAGCTTCGTCGGCTTGAGCGACGGCATCGCCAAGGTACTCGGTTCGAAGCCGGCGGAACTCGGTTGGCCGCTCGCCACGGCGGCGATCGCCGCGGTCGCGATCACCGCGGCGGCGGCGTGGGTCTTCGAACGGCAGGAGCTGTAGCCGGCGGTACCGGGGCGACCGGCCGTGGGGTGGTCGGGGCGAACCACGCCGCGACGGCCTCGCCGGCGCTGGTCAGTTTGGCCGCGGCCCGGCCGAGCAGGTAGCCCACCGCCGTCGGCCAGTCGAGTTGCTGAACCGCCTTGGTATCGGCGAGGGATCGCATCAGCTCGGTCCGCATCCGCCACAGGAGCGGGCCGGCCGACATGATCGGGTTGAAGGTCGGATCGTAGCGAACTCCGACTCCTTCGATCAACGTGGACGTCCGGGCGAAGTACACCAGATCGCTTGGCAAGCGGATCGGCCAGTTGTACAGCTCCTGGAGAATCTCGCGGGTCAACAGCTCGATCCGCTCCCGTGTGGTGGTCCGCTGGGCCGCGAGGTCGAGCAACAACTCCACCAGCCGCTCGATCTGGGCGCGATCGGCGCCCGGTTCCACCAGTCCCAAGGCGTAGAAGCCGTCGACCACGCCCGGGGCCTGGTTCTGAATGGCCGCGAAAACGGTGTCGACGAGTTGGCGGCGCCGGGTTCGGTCGACCTGGATCACCACCCCGAAGTCGAGCAGCACGATTCGGCCGGTCTCGTCGACCAAGACGTTGCCCGGATGGGGGTCGGCGTGGAAGAGTCCGTCGATCAACATCATCTGGATGTACAGCTCTTGGAGTCGCTCGACGATCGCGTCGATGCCGAGTCCGCCGTACGATCTGCCCCGCTCGAGCGCATCGATTCGGGTACCCGAGACGAACTCCATGACCAGCAGGTCGGGGCCGGATAGCGCCAGGATGGCTTCGGGGATCCGGATTCTCGGGTTACGGGCGAAGTTGGCGCGGACCGCCTCGAGATTCCGGGCTTCGACCGCGAAGTCCATTTCGTCACCGATCCGCCGCTCGAACTCCTCGACGATGGCGAGCAGGGCTCGAGTATGGACGTTAGGCATGAGTTGACTGATCCGGCCGGTCAGCCGGCGTGCCACGACGAGGTCGGTGGCGACCAGGGCCCGGACGCCGGGCCGGAGGACTTTCACGGCGACCTCGCGGCCCCGCCACCGAGCCCGATGAACCTGCCCCAGCGACCCGGCGGCGATCGGCTCGAGGTCGAACCGGTCGAAGACGTCTTCGATCGGCGCTCCGATCGCCCGTTCCACCGTGGCTCGGATCGCGGCGGCGGGAACCGGGGGGACCCGATCGGTGAGAGTGTTGAATGCCTCGGCGTACTCGGCAGGCAGGAGGTCCGTTCGGCCGGCCAGCAGCTGGCCCAGCTTGACGAAGCTCGGGCCCAGGGTGGTGATCGAACGGAGCACCCGGGCGGCCCGGCGTTGGTGAAAGGCGGCGGTGCGCTCGGCCGGCTTGCCCCAGAGCAACCAACGCTTTCGATCTCGGAGCACCGAGACGATGAGCGGGATCGCGTGGCGGAGAATCGAGACGACTCGCATGGCGGCGGCAATCTAGCCGGCTGAGCGGGACAGTGCGCTGTTAGGCAGACACGAGTCGCCCCGGCGAGATTGGACCCCCGCCGGGGCGACTCCTGTCCGGGCCGACCGAGGTCAGCTGGTCCGAGGCGGTGACGCCATGATCCCGGCCAAGCCCCGCTGACCCAACATCCGGTTGAACGCGGCGACGTCGGTGTTGATCACCCGGTCGAGGGCGCTTCGGGCCGCGCGGACCCGCTCCTTGAGGACGTTGCCGACGTCCCGTTGGGGCTGGGTCACGGCTTCGTCGGAGCTGCCGACGTCGTTGATCAGGTAGACCAGCTTCTCGGCGGCCTTGGCCTGGTAGCGGATCAGGTCCTGTCCCCGACCGGTAATCCGCAGCTGCACCAGGTCTTCCTCGACCGCGATGAGCTTCCGCTCCAAGCTATCGGCGGCCGCTTTGACGTCGTCCTGGGTGGCGGTGGCCTTGAGGGTGGCCAGTTGGGCCCGGGCCGACTCGATCGCGTTGACCATGTCGGCCGCGCTGTTGAGCTCGCCCGTCAAATCGCGGTGCAGGGCGGCCTTCTGCTCGATGTCCGTCTGGGAGCCACCGGTATTCGGGTCCTTGCGAACCTCGAGCGGCTGGGTCATCTCCTGGCCGCCGGCCGTGAGTCGCACGGTGTAGCGGCCCGGCGGCATCAACTCGCTGACCCGCTGGACGCCGGGCGATGGTCTTCCCTCGGTCGGGACCGTGACACCGACGGCGTACAATGGCGGAGTCCTCATCCGGAATTCCTTGGACCGATCGGACTGGAGGTCCCAGTACACCCGGTTGATGCCGGCCTGTGCCGGGCCCTTGAGGGTCCGGACTTGGCGTCCGGACGGGTCGAGAATCGCGATCGAGACGCTGTCGGCGGCCGCGGTCTTGAGCCAGTAGTTGAGCGATGCCCCGTAGGTCGGATTGGTCCCGGTGTTCGGGTCGTAGATCGGTGCCATGATGCTCTCGGCCACCCGGAACCGATAGGCGGGCCGGGGCGCGAAGAAGTGGGCGTCCTTGGCGGCGATCTCGGCGGTGAGCTGCTGGAGCGGGGTGATGTCGTCGAGAATCCAGAAGCCGCGCCCGTAGGTCGCCAGCACCAAGTCGTTGAAGTGCTCCTGCACCGTGACGTCGTGGACCGGCGCGTGGGGCAGATTGTTCTGGAGCGGTTGCCACAGCTCGCCGTCGTTGAACGAGAGGTAGAGGGCGTTCTCGGTGCCGAGATAGAGCAGCCCGCGGCGAACCGGGTCTTCCTTGGCCCAGTGGGCATAACTCAACGGTGAGGTCATGACCCCGGCATTGATCAGCTTCCAGGTCCGGCCGAGGTCGGTCGTCTTGAAGACCCAGGGATTGCGGTCGTTGACCTGATGCCCGTCGATCGTCAGGTAGGCCGTGTTGGCGTCGTAGCGCGACGGCTGGATGTTGCTCACGGTGCCCCATTCGTGCATCCCGGGGGCCTTGGGGGTCACGTTGGTCCAAGTATGGCCACCGTTGGTCGTCACGTGGACCAGCCCGTCGTTGGTGCCCGCCCAGAGCAGACCGCGGGTCAGCTTGGACTCGGCCAGCGCGAAGATCACCCCGACATATTCGACGCCGATGTTGTCGGGGGTGAGGCCCCCGGAGAGCTGCTGGCGGTTCTTGTCGCCCCGAGTCAGATCGGGGCTGACCTCGCGCCAGGTTCGGCCCTGATCGGTGGTCTGATGGACGTGCTGGCTGCTGACGTACACCGTGTTCCGGTCGTGAGGCGAGATCACCAGCGGGAAAGTCCATTGGAAGCGGTACTTCACCATCTCGGCCGAATGACCGGCGGTCATCTCGGGCCAGACTTCGACGTTGGTGGCGACGTTGGTGCGGACGTCGTAACGGGCCACGATGCCGCCCACCGCGCCAAACCCCGACGCCGTCGACCAAACCAGGTTGCTGTCTTCGGGATCCGGGGTGGCCCAGCCGCTCTCGCCGCCGCCGACCGAATGCCAGAGACCCCTCGGGATGCCGGCATCGCCGAAGAAGCTCGCCATCCGGCTGTTGCTCGGGCCCCGGGCCGAGGGCCCATCCTGCCGATTCCCGTAGACGTAATAGGGGATCCGATTGTCGACGGTGACATGGTACATCTGGGCGAGTGGCAGTTGGGCCATGTGCCAGGTCCGGCCCCGATTGGTCGAGACCGATGCTCCCCCATCGTGGGCGACGATCATCCGGCTCGGGTTGGTCGGGTCGATCCAGATGTCATGGTGGTCCCAGCCGGGGACTTCGGCCGGCGGGGGGTCGATGGTAGTGATCCCGCCATCCAGCGTCTTGGCCCAACTGGCCGACAGGAAGTAGGCCTCGTTCTCGTCGTCGGGCATGACCGACATGCGGTTGTAGTACTGGGTCCGACCGGCCAGCTGGCGGTCGTGGCTCACCACCCGCCAGGTCGCCCCGCCGTTGTCGGTCCGCCACAGCTCGCCGGATTCCGCTTCCACCCCCGGAAGCGGGACCCCGTCGCTCGTTTCGACCAGGGCATAGACCCGGTTGGGGTTGCTCTGGGCCACGGAGAGGTCCACCTTGCCGAACGGCTTGGTGGGGAGCCCGTTGCCCGTTAGGCGGGTCCAGGTGGCGCCGCCATCGGTGCTCTTCCAGATCCCGCTGCCCGGCCCGCCGCTCTTTCGGCCCCAGGTCTTGATGTCGATTTGCCAGGTCGTCGCCCAGACGATGTGGGGATTGGTCGGGTCGTACTCGACGTCGTTGGCGCCGGTGTTCTCGTCGACGAACAGCACTCGAGTCCAGCTCCGGCCCCCGTCGGTGGTGCGAAAGACGCCCCGCGCCTGCGAGGGGCCGTAGGCATGGCCCACCGCGCTGGCCAGCAGGGTGTTGGGGTCCTTGGGGTGAATCGCGATCCGGGCGATCCGGCCGGTGCTGTCGAGGCCCATCCTGGTCCAGCTCTTGCCGGCGTCGGTCGACTTGTAGATCCCCCAGCCGATCGAGATGTTGCTGCGCAGGTTCGGCTCGCCGGTGCCGGCCCAGACGATGTTCGGATCGGATGGGGCCACCGCGATCGCCCCGATCGACGAGACCGGATGGCCGTCGAAGATCGGCGCCCAGTGAATCCCCCCGTCGCTGCTCTTCCAGATCCCGCCCGAGGCGGCCCCGGCGTAGTACACCGCCGGATCGCCGACGGGACTCGACACGGTCACCACCCGGTTTCCTTCCGGGCCGATTTGCCGAAAGCCGAGCTGCTTCATGAGGTCCGAAGCGATCAGCGGTCTGGCCTCGGCCGGCGGCGCTTCCCGCCGGCGTTGTGCCGAGGCGATCGGAACCAGACCAAGGATGACAGCGGCGGCGAGAAATGCGGGTGTCGGGCGCATGAGTGGGTCTTCGGAGGATGTGGTGATGGAACGCGATAGCACGCCCGAGAACAATAAGTCCAAACGGCGGCCGTCGCGAGTCTCGGCGGCCGCGGCGCGTTGACCGGGCGGAACGGATTCGGTAGGCTCCGGGAATGAAGATCGCCACCTGGAACGTCAACTCGATCCGAGCCCGGTTGCCCAGGCTGCTCGACTGGCTCGGCCGGGCGGCTCCCGATGTGGTCTGCCTCCAGGAGCTCAAAGTCGCCGACGAGGAGTTTCCCGGCGACGAAATCGGCGCGGCCGGCTACCGCAGCGTTTGGCACGGGCAGCGCACCTACAACGGGGTGGCGATTCTGGCGCGCGGCCCGTTGACGGACGTCGAAACCGGTCTTGGTGACGCGTCTGACGATGATCAGGCTCGGGTCATCGCCGCGAGCTACCAGGGTATTCGGTTCCTCTCGGCCTACTTCCCCAATGGCCAGACGGTCGGGAGCGACAAATGGACCTACAAGCTCCAATGGATGGAGCGACTGGGTGGCTTCCTCGGGGCACGGTACTCCCCGGACGGCCCCCTCGTGTTGTGCGGCGATTTCAACGTCGCGCCGGACGATCGGGACGTGGCCCGGCCCGAGGAGTGGGCCGGGAGCGTTCTTTGCCAGGCGGAGGCCCGGCAGCGGCTGGCCGCCATCGCGACCTGGGGTTTCGTCGACGCCGTCCGCCTCCACCACCAGGGACCGGGTCCCTATTCGTGGTGGGACTACCGGATGCTCGCCTTTCCCAAGGGGAACGGACTTCGGATCGATCACATCTTCATCACCAAGCCGCTGGTGACCAGGTGCACCGGCGCCTGGGTCGACCGGAACGAACGCAAGGGCAAACTGCCCAGCGATCACGCGCCGGTGGTGATCGAGCTCAGCTGAGTCACGAACGGCACTCGAAGTGCGACTCGTCGTCACCGCTCCCGGTGCCGCGATACACGGCCCGGGCGGGGTAGGCACACAGCGGCCGGGTCTTGGTCGGTTGGCCGCCGGCGCCGAGCTTGGTGGCCGTGAGCCGCTCCGGCGCCTGCTTGGTCTCGACCCAGGTGCTGATGGCCTTGGCCCAGTCGACCCGGTCGGGGGCGGGGCCGCCGGCGCAATGGAGGACGCCCGGCATCAGGAAGAGCCTAACGTGATCGCCCGCGTTTGGGGTCTTGGCGAGGACTCGACCGTGGTAGTCGATCGTCGCCAGGGCGTTCAGGGCCGGATCCGACCAGCCATGCCAGAGCAGCAAGCGGCCGCCCCGCGCGGCGAAGGCCGATAGGTCGGGGTTGTCGGCGTTCAGGACGGTCCTGGCGAGTCGGGTATCCCGCTCGGCCCCGGTGAGATCGTAGCTGGCGTAGTTCCATTCGGGGTCCTGGAAGACCAGGTATTTGAAGAACTCCGTCCCGAAGGCCCACTGGGCGCTCGGGACCGAGGGGTTCGCCGTGGTCTGCCCCCGGCCGGTGATCCAGTCCGCCCAACCGCCCGGTTGGCCCTCGCCCCCGACCGGCTGGCCGGGATAGACCACCTGGCCGGTCCGGCCCGCCACCGGCCGGTAAATGGTCGCCGCGAGGCGTTTCTGGGCCGCTGTTAGGCAGTCCCTCCGCCGGCCGGCGGCGCAGGTCGGGATCCGCTCCAGGCTGAATCGACACGACCGAGGATCGTCGATGACTCCGTCGGTCAAGCCATCGGCGCCGTCGCAGGCCTCGAGCGTTTTGGCCTCGATCACCGCCAGCGCCTCGGGCGTGAGGATCGGACGGAGGCTCGCCGGATTCGGGAAGGCCGCTTTGATGTTGCGAACGAACGAGTGGGCGATCTCGGTGAAGTTGAACGCCGGCGCTCCGGAGACGATCCCGTCGAAATCGTTGGGGTATCGCTGGGCTTCCATCAACGCCTGACGGCCGCCGTTGGAACAGCCGACGAAGTAGGAATAGTCCGGATCGGCTCCATAGTGGGCCCGGATCACCGCCTTGGCGGCCTCGGCGACCCGGTGAACCGCCAGGTGACCGTAATTGACGAACCGCTCGAGATGGCCCAGGGCCCAGCCGGCCTGAATCGGCGATCCCTGATGGCCGGTGTCGGTGCCGACCGTGGCATAGCCCGCGTTGACTTCCTCGCTCGGCGCGCTGACGGCGCCGACGAACCCGCCCCCACCGCCCATCAGGAAGCGGCGGTTCCAGTCGCTGGGCAGGTACCCGAGGAAGTTGATCTCCTGGCCGACCACGCCCCGTACCCGACAGTGGGCGACCCGGATCCCGGTGGTCGCGTCGGGGCGCGCGGCGACGGCGACGGCCTCGGTGATCCGGACGTCGGGTAGCCTGAGGCTCGAGAGCGTTTCGCATGCCGGCGCCGGCGAGCGGAGGTCCCGGCTGTCGGCTTCGGCTGGGGCTACGTTCGACGCTGCGGCGACAATCGTCAGGACCAGTCGGGTCATGTTTCGCTTCGGTGGTGGGGAACGAGAAGCTACCCGAGCCCGAAAGCCATGGCCAGACGTCCGGGGCGGGGTGGCCCGGCCACCGGCGCCCATGGGCCTGGCTCCGGGACTGGAAGCCGGACGCCGTTCTCAACTCGGGAGCCGGGCGGTCGATACCCCAAGACCATGTCGGCTCAATATGACTTCGATCTGCTCTGTATCGGCTCGGGCCCGGCGGGGCAACGGGCGGCGGTGCAGGCCGCCAAGGCCGGGCGCCGGGCGGCAATCGTCGAGCGGCGGCTGGTAGTGGGCGGGGCCTGTCTCGACACCGGGACCATTCCCTCCAAGACCTTCAGGGAGGCGGTCCTCAACTTCGCGGCCCTGCGGGATCATCCGGAACGCCGGCGATTCGCCAAGCTCGAGTATCGGCCCAGCGCGGATCAATTGCTCGACCGGGTCGGCCAGGTGGTTCGCGACGAGTGCGGAGTGATCGAGGATCAGCTCCGCCGCAACGACGTCACCATTCTCAGGGGTCAGGCGAGCTTCGTCGGTCCCCACACGGTGGCCATCACCAGCCCGGATGGACGCCGAGAGGTCAGCGCCGAGAGCATTCTGGTGGCCTGCGGGACTCGGCCGGCGGATCCGCCGGGAGTTACCAGCGACGGCGAGGTGGTGCTGACCAGCGACGACATCGCCCGTCTCACCAAGTTGCCGAAGAGCATGGTGGTCGTCGGCGCCGGCGTCATCGGGATCGAGTACGCCTCGATGTTCGCGGCGGTCGGGGTGGAGGTCACCGTGGTGGACCGCCGAGAGCGCCCGCTCGAGTTCCTCGACCAGGAGATCGTCGACGAGCTGATTCACCAGATGCGGCGCAAGAAGGTGACCTTTCGCCCCCGGGAAGGCGTCGAGCGGATCGAGGTGGTCGAAGGGCCGCCGCGGAAAGCCCTCGTGATGCTCGAGTCCGGCAAACGGATCACCACCGACGCGGTGCTGTTCTCGATCGGTCGGGTCGGTGCCACCGGCGACCTCAACGTGGCCGCGGCGGGTCTCCAGGCCGATGGCCGGGGCCGGCTCACCGTGGACGAGCACTACCGCACCCCGGTTCCCCACATCTTCGCCGCCGGCGACGTGATCGGCTATCCCAGTCTCGCCGCGACCTCGAGCGAACAGGGCCGGTTGGCGGCGTGCCACGCGTTAGGCCTTCCCGCCCCGCCGATGGCGGCGCATTTCCCGATTGGGATCTACGCCATTCCCGAGATCTCGATGGTGGGCGATCCGGAGCACCTGCTCACCGAGCGGAAGGAGCCCTACGAGGTGGGAATCGCCCGGTATCGGGAGATCGCCCGGGGCCAGATCCTGGGCGACGGTGATGGAATGCTCAAGCTGCTCTTCGGGCGAGAGGATCGCCGGTTGCTCGGCGTCCATATCATCGGGACCGGCGCCACCGAGTTGTTGCACATCGGCCAGACGGTGATCGGGCTCGGTGGCGGGCTCGACTACTTCCTCCGAACGATCTTCAACTATCCCACCCTGGCCGAGTGCTACAAGGTGGCGGCGCTGAACGCGGCCAACAAGCTGGCGGCCTGACCCCCGGGAAGTGACCGGCCGGTCAGGTATGGGCGACCGGCCGCCTGGTCCGAAGCTCCCGGAGGACCGAGCCGATCCGATCGAGGGCCGGCTCGACGATCGACCGGCCGACTCCGTGGGTGATCCGGAGGTGATCCTCGGCGCCGAGGTAGACGCCGGGCGCCACCAGGACCGAGCTGCGGCGACGGATCTCGTCGGCGAGCCGGACCGAGTCGATCGGCAAGTGGTAGCGGACGAACGCCATCGAGGTCGCCTCGGAGGCGGCCACCGAGACCAGGTCGAAGTTCTCGCTCAGCCAGCGGTCCATCAGCTCCCAGCCGGCGCGGGACAGCGCCCGCTGCCGGGCGATGAGCTTGGGCCGAATGGCCGGGGACAGCGCCAGCTCGGCCAGGCGCATCGAGGGGGCGGCCGCGGAGATGACGGTGTATTCGTGGCGGCGCCAGATGTCGTCATAGACAGAAGATGGGGCGACGAGCCAGCCGATCCGAAGCCCGCTCAAGCCGTAGGCCTTGGAGAGACTGTTCACCGCGATGACCCGGTCGTACTCGCCCCAGAACGATGGCGTCTCGTCGTCGCTGTAACGCTCCCCGCCGCGATAGACCTCGTCGGCCAGGATCCAGGCGCCGACCCTCGCCGCGATCGCCACGATTCGGTGGCGCTCCTCGGGGGTGAGGATCATCCCGGTCGGGTTGTTGGGGTTGACCAACGCGATCATCTTGGTGCCCGGTCCGACGATCGCGGCCAACTGGTCGAGATCAGGGCGCCAGCCGTTGCCGGGGTCGAGGCGGAACGGGTCGACCGTCGCCTCCTGGGCTTCGGCCAGGCCGTACACCTGACGGTACCCCGGCTCCATCAAGGCGACCCGGTCGCCCGGGCCCAGCAGCGTCTGGCAGGCGATCTGATTCGCCTCGGCACCACCCACGGTCACCAGGACGTTCGCGGGGGCGGCCCCGGGGTAGAGGCTCGCGATCCGCTGGCGCAGCACCTCGGTGCCGTTGACCATCGGGTAGCCCAATTCGATGGTCAGGAACCGGTCGATCTCGTCGGGAGGCAGGACCTCGGCCAGCGGGGCGCCTTTGACCGAGCTGTCCGCGAGGTTGAACTCGACGGCGTGCTCGAAGTCGGACTGCCATCGCTCCAATTCGAAGATCCGGAAAGGCATAGATGCATTCCATGATGCGGGTGGTCGATCACGGGGACGTTCAGGAGATCGAGCTCTCGACGCCATTTAGTCGTGCCGCCGGGGTGAAGATAAGCGTTTTCCTGACCGGCGACACCCTGGTGGACACCGGGTTTCCCCGGGCCGCGCCGGTCATCGCGCGCCTGCTGGACGAGCGCAGAGTCCGTGGCTCTGTCGTGACCCATTGGCACGAGGACCACTCCGGCAATCTGGCGGTGCTCGCGGCGCGCGGTGTCCCGATCGGGTTGACCGACGCGACCGCGGCGCGCCTGCCAGAAACCACCCGACTTCCGTTTTATCGGTGGGTCTTCTGGGGGCATGCCCCGGCCCCGCCGCGGTTCGAGCCGTACTGCCTGCCCGACGAGCTCGAGGTGGTACCCACTCCCGGCCACAGCGACGATCACCGGGCGATTTGGCACCCCGCGACGGCAACCATCTTCACCGGCGACTTGGTTCTGGGAGTTCGAGTGACGGCGGTGCTGGCCGATGAGAATCCCCGCCAGAGCCTCGACAGTGTCCGTCGGGTACTCGCCCTCGAGCCGGTCCGGATCTTCGACGCCCATCGTGGCTTGATTCGGGAGCCCAAAGGGTTGCTCGCGGCAAAGATCGCCTGGATGGAGGATACCATCGGTTCGATCGAACACTTGATCGATCAAGGCCTCGACGACCGGCCGATCCGAAATCGGGTGCTGGGCCGCGAGGATTCGGTTGGCAGGATCTCCTTCGGCCAGACCTCGAAGCTCAATTTCGTGCGGGCGGTGCGGCGCACCGCCCGAACGCGGTGAGGCACGTCAGCTCGGTGGGGGCGAGATCCGGTAGTCGGCTGGCGGAGTCCGGCCGAGCAAGTGCTGAACGAAGTAGTCCCAGGTCCGTCGCTGAAGGTACGGATTCGGGGTGAGGTTGTGGTCGGCGTCGGGCACGACCAGGAGATCGAAGGTCTTGTTGGCCTTGATCAGCGCATCCACCAGGCCAATGGTGTGCACCGGGTGGACGTTGTCGTCCAGGTCGCCGTGAATCAGGAACAACTTGCCCTTGAGCTGCGAGGCGTAAGTCTTGTTGGCGGCCGCGGCGTAGTTGTCCGTTTTGGCCACCGTGTCCGCCACCAAGAGTCCCTGGAAGCGCTCGCCCCAGCCGTGGTAGTAGCTCCGGTTGTCGTGATTGCCTGCCATCGAGACCGCCACCCGATAGAAATCCGGGTACTTGAGGATGGCCGCGGTGGAGGCAAACCCGCCGCCGGAGAGACCGTAGATCCCCACCCGGTCGAGATCGAGCGCGGGGATCCGGGCGCCGAGCTGCTTGATGGCGGCCACGTGGTCGGGGAGGCCGTGATCCCCCATGTTGCCCCACCACGCGGTGGCCAACGCCTTGGAGCGGCCGGTATTGCCGAGGGCATCGATCGAAACCACCACGAAGCCGAGTTCCGCGAGGGCCTGGACCTGGCCACCGGCGGCATAGCTGAACGCCTCGCGGCTCGGGAAGAAGTCCTTCGGGGCGGGCGAGATCAGCGGCCCGGGGTAGATGTGGTCGATCACCGGGTACCGCTTGGTCGAGTCGAAATGGCTCGGTTTCCAGATCACGCCCCAGATGTCCGTCACGCCATCCCTGGCCTTGGCCGAGAAGACCTCGCCGGGACGCCAGCCGGTGGCGAGGAGATCCTTGGTGTCGGCCCGCTCGAGCTCGGCGATGACCCGGCCGTCGACGCTCCGGATCACCGTGACCGGCGGAGTGGAGACGGTCGAGTAGCTGTCCAGGAACCCCCGCCCGGTCGGCACCGGCGTGATCCGGTGGTTGGCGTTCTCCGGTGATAGCAGAGTGAGCCCGGTGCCGTCGAGGGCCACCGAATAGAGATGGAGGTAGTCGGGATGGCGGTTCGGCTCCCGGCCGGTCGCGGTGAAGAAGACCCTGCCTAACGTCTCGTCGACTCGTACCACCGAAGCGACGTTCCAGGGACCCTGGGTGAGCCGCAGCTTCACGGTGCCGTTGGGCCCGAGTCGGTAGAGATGACCGAAGCCGTCCCGGCTCGAAAACCACAGCACGTCGCCGGACCGGAGCACGGGCCAGTTGGCTCCGCCCCCCGGGGCGGAGAGGAGGTCGGTCCCACCGACCACGTAGGTCGGGGCGCTGTCGGCGGCGAGCACCTTGATCTCGCCATTGGCTGCCTCGGCCCCGATCAAGCGGACCCGTTTCGGCCCTCGATTGACGTGGGTGAAGTGGACCCGGCTGCCCTCGGGGTTCCAGGCGAACGGGTAGCGGCCCGGGCCCCGGAAATCGTAGAAGCTCATCGCCGGCTGGGGCTCGACCTTCACCCGGGTCACCGCGCGGCTCGCCACTTCGGCCAGGTAGGCCTCCACCAGCGTCACCGCGGTATCGCCGGGAAGGGCGTAGGGGTAGGAATAGGTCGTCGGCCGTACCGTCGTCATGCTGGTGACGCTCACCGTCGCCACGTTCCGGAGATCGTAGCGGGCAATCGCGAGTCGCTTCGAGTCGGGCGACCACACAACGTCGGGCGGGAACTGCAGCCGCATCCGGATCTGGGTCGGCAGGGGTGGCGTCGTTCCGTAGGGGCGGTCGGCGGTGCCGTCGGTGGTGATCTGGATCGAGTCGGCTCCGGTCGCCGGGCGAATCCAGATGTTGTGGCCCGAGGCGAAGGCGTCCCAGCGTTCGTCCGGCGACCGGACGAAGCGAGCGCGACTCGGCAAGGTGTCGACCTTCGCGCAGAGGTAGGTCCCGAGGTCGCAGCGGAAGCCCCGCCGGCCAACTCGGAGCCGGAGGGTCCGCTCGTCGCGGCCGTCGTCGTCGAACGCCACCGTCGCGAAGGGCAACTTGCCGGGGTCGAAGGCCGTATCGGCGGCGAGGGAGAGTGCCGCCGCCAATCGGGGATGGTCGAACAACGGAGACTTCGCCCCGGTGGTCGGATTGACCGAGACGAACTGAAAGCCGGAGCGGGTGTGAACCCGATAGTGGAAGCGGGTGCTGTCGCGGAACCAAGTAGGTATTACCTGGTCGTGATAGAGGTGTCGGAGGGCGTTCCAGGTCATGAGCTGCTCGGCGCGCTGGTAATCCTGGGCCGTCATCGGGGTCGGTCCGACCAGGGTGGCGAGCAGGAGCGCCGCGGGCGCCGGCGCGAGGGGGAGGAACGCGGGCCCGCGTCGGGCGAGCGATGCTGAGTTCATCTGAGGTAGCGCTGGCGAATGTGGTAGCGCCAAGATACCGCGCGCGGACCGCGGCGGCGAGCGGTGGCGCGGTTGGTTGGCGGCGGCGGCTGTTCGGGTTTGGGTCGCCGTCAATCCGAGGTATCTTCGACGGCAGGATTCCCACCGAGGCTGCCATGAATCGTTCGTTGCTCGTGTTGCTCGCCGGGGCGGTGGTCGCTCCCTCAACGCTCGATGCCCAGCGTCCCGTCAAACCGGTGCTCCATGGCCGGCACTGGGTCGCGATCACCGGGAAGCCGCTGGCGGCGACGGCGGGTGCCAGGATCTTCCAGCAGGGCGGCAACGCGGTCGACGCGGCTGCCGCGATGCTCGGTGCGGTGGCGACCATGTGGGACGTGCTGAGTTGGGGCGGCGAGACGCAGGCACTGATCTACCACCCCGGCCTCAAAAAGGTGATCGGGATCAACGCGCTGGGCGTCGCCCCGACAGGGGCCACGGTCGAGTACTACCGATCCAAGGGCTACAACTACCCGCCCGAGTTCGGGCCGCTCGCCGCGATTACGCCGGGTACCCCCGGTGGGCTGCTCGTCATGCTGGCCGAATACGGGACCATGAGCTTGGCGCAGGTGCTGGCCCCTGCGATCGAGATGGCGGATGGGTATCCGATCGAGGACCAGGCCGCCAACAGCATCGAGAACGCCAAGGCCCGCCTCAAAGAGTGGCCCTACTCCAAGGCGGTGTTCCTCCCTCATCTGGGCGGTTCCCGTGAAGCGCCGGTGGGCGGGGAGATCTTCCGGCAGCCCGACCTCGCCGCGACACTGCGGAAACTGGTCGAGGCCGAGGCGGCCGCGCTCAAGAAGGGCAAGTCACGCAAGGAGGCGATCCAGGCGGCTTACGACCGGTTCTACAAGGGCGACATCGCGGCCGAGATCGCCCGCGGCACTCAGGAGCAGGGCGGCTTGATCACGACCCAGGACCTCGCCAATTGGGGGGTGAAGATCGAGGAGCCGCTCTTGGTCGACTACAAGGGCATCGAGGTCTACAAGCTGCGGGAGTGGCAGCAAGGGCCGGCGCTGCTCCAGGCCCTCAATATCCTCGAGAACGTCGACGTCAAATCGATGGGCTACAACTCCGCCCGCTACGTTCACGCCGTCTATCAAACGATGAGCCTCGCCTTCGCCGATCGGGATTTCTACTACGGCGATCCGGCGTTTCCACCCGAGGAACCGATCAAGGGCCTGTTGTCGAAGGAGTACGCCAAGCAGCGGTTCCAGCAGATCGACTGGAGCAAGAACGACCCCACCATCAAGCCCGGCGACCCCTATCCTTATCAGGGCGGGACCAATCCCTTCGCCGACCTGCTCAAGAGCTGGCCGCCCGCTCCGAAGCCGGTGTCGGCCGCGACCGGTCACGGCGGCGGACCGAGCGATGGGGGCGGGATGTCGTTCGACGAGGCATTCCGGGCGGGGACGACCTCGATTCAGGCGGTGGACAAAGCGGGATGGGTGGTCTCGATCACGCCGAGCGGCGGCTGGATTCCGGCGGTGATCGCGGGTAAGACCGGTATCGGTCTGAGCCAGCGAGCCCAGAGCTTCGTGTTCGACCCGGCCGAGAATCCCTTCAACGTCATGCAGCCGGGCAAGCGGCCCCGAGTGACGCTCACCCCGACCATCGCGCTCAAGGATGGCCGGCCGTTCCTGTCGTTCGCGGTGCAAGGGGGCGACACCCAGGACCAGAACCTCCTCCAGTTTTTCCTCAATGTCGTCGAGTTCGGGATGAACGTGCAGCAGGCCGCGGAGGCGCCCAACATCGCGAGTTATCAGATGCGAAGCTCGTTCGGGGCTCACGAGTCCCAGCCGGGGCGGCTCACCCTCAACGAGTCGATGCCGGCCTGGGTGCGCGACGAGCTCAGGCGAATGGGCTATCGCCTCGATTTCTCGCGGAGCACCTCAGGGCCGATCAACGCCGTCTTCTTCGACTGGAAGCACGGAACCTTCTGGGGCGGATCGAGCACCGACGGCGAGGACTACGGAATCGCCTGGTAGCGGCTAGCCGGGTCGACCGTAGAGCACCGCGGTCGATCCGGATCCGGCCGTGAACATCGCCCGCCGGTTGAGCCACACCGCCGCGACCGCGACGAGGAGGAGGATCGGGGCGTCATAGGGCTGGGCGTCGGGCCAGGCGGGCCCGTTTGCCTGGAAGTGCATCAGGGCCACCACGAGCAGGCTCCCGGCGGCGGCGTTGAACATCGCGGTCATGATGACGCTCATCGCGACCACGCCGACGAAGAAGGCGGGGAACGACCAGTTGCTCTGCGGGGCGCCGCTCAGCAGGAACGCCGGGATGTGCCACAGCGCCCAGATCACCCCCACGATCAGTCCAGCCCAGATCGGTGCCAGCCGCCGCTGCAGGAGTGGCAAGGCCAACCCCCGCCAGCCGAATTCCTCGATCGGACCGATCACCAGGGCGGCGGCCGTGGCGGGGATGACTCGGTACCAGGGCTGAAACGGAAAGGGCGCCGACAGGGTCCCCTTGATCGCGGCGCCCGCGTAGAAGATCGCGGGAATGCCGACGATGATGAAGAGCCACCACGCGACCGGCATCCGCCACAAGGTGAGCCTCCGGAGGAACGCTCCCAGTCCCCCGAGTCCGTGATGGTGCCACACCAAGGCCACCGCCGCGATGGCCGGGGAGTAGACCGCGAGAACGAAGAGGGGATGGGTTCCGCTCATCGGGCCGAAGATCGCCTCGATCCGATCCGGGACCGCCATCAGCAGGGCGAACAGGCCCCAGGTGAGGCCGAAGGCGATCGCGACGAACAGCGCGAGAGTCCGCTGGGACATCGGTCGGTCGACCCGGTCCGTCATTGGCTCAGCTCCGCTGGGGTGGTCCGATCGGCGATTCGGCTCGGGCGCATGAAGGAGATGCGCCCGAGCGAACCCGTCGCCAACTCAGGTTACTTCTTGGTGAGGGTCGACTTCCCCGGTGCGAGCTGCGAAATCACCCAGCTGTCGAGCCGGAAGGTGGTCGGGTTGCCCTCCCGCCGAGTCCAGAAGCCGGCAGCCGCGGAGTCGATGGCGATCGCGGCGAGGACCCGTTCGCCCGCGCCCTTGAGCCGAATCACCAGGTCGGGCTTGGCGAAATCGGCCGAGTCGATCTGTCCCTGGGTCGGGAACCCGCCCGCGTCGAGGGCACGGTACTGGCTCAAGAGCGAGGCCACGGCGCCGGAATCCGCGGCGGCGCCGTCGACGGTCCAGGCGGTACCGGCTTTCGCTAACGTCACGGTCTCCTTGGGTCGCACGATCTCGACCCCCACGACGCTGTCGGGCTCCACCGCCGCGATCCGCTTGTCTCGCCAATCGTCCACTTGGCGCTCGATCAACTCGAAGAGCCGGCCTTTGACCTGGTAGACCTGATTCTGGCCCGGAAGCCGAAGGTAGGCGCTCTCCCAGCTCGAGCCTCGCGACCCGACCAGCACCTCGGCTTGGAGTTGCTCACCCTGGCGAAATTGGAGGCGCTTGGCCCCGGCCGAATCGATTCCCAGCCTTGGATGAGAGCTGGCCGCTTCGGCGACCAGCTCGCTCCGCGACGTGGTATCGGTGAGGGCCTCGAACAGCTGGGCCACCAGGGTCGCGCCCGCGGCGAGGCCGTTGACGGTCCAGCCGGTTCCGCTCTTGGCGAATCGGATCGTGTCGCTCGACCGGACGATGGAGATCCCGTCGACCGCGCCCGCGTCGACCTTGGGCATCGCGAATGACCCGGCGGCATCCCGCCCGGCCCGGCGAAACATCGAAAGCGCCAACCAGACCACGAACAGGGCCGCCAGGACGGTCGCCAGGCGCTTGAGGGCGTTGGTACTCATGCCGCCTCCGTGGCGATCCGGGGATAGCTCTTGGTCGCGAGCTTACGCCGATTGAGCAGCCGGACGAACCCGTAGATGGCCAGCAGGATCGGCAGGCCGGCCACATTGAAATATTTGACGCCGTTTCGGAGGCCGTTGCTGGTGAACAGCAGGGGCGGCGGGCGGCGATCCTTGGCGCGGATCCCGATCAGCGCCTCGTCCTGGGCCAGCCAGTCGATCGCGTTCAACGCGAAGGCAATCGCTTCGGGGCTTCGGCGGGCGAACTCGTCGCTCGCCATCATGGCGTTGCCCACCACCACCAGCCGAGCGCCCGCGCCACCGTCCTTCGGCGCGACCTGAACGCCGAGAATCCGCTTGGCGAGGTTGCCGGAGGGGAATTCCTGACTCGGGTCGATCATGGCCTGTCCCGCCGACACCCCGGCGTCGTCGGAGGTGACGATGAGCGGCACCACGCTGCTCTTGGCATTGCTGACGGTGTCGAGGCTGCTGGTCCACGCGAGGCTCACTTCGGCCAGATCGGCGTTGACCACGGACGCCTTGGTGCTCTGGCCTCGAACGAAGTACGGGTACGGTCGAAGCAGCCGGCCGAAGTTGGTCGGGACCCCGATGACCTGGTTGGCCCGGAGGTCGTAGACCATGTCTTGCTTGATCTGGACCCCGTAGTCGGACAACAGGGCGTTCCAGACCACGTTCCTGCCCTGGGCGAAAGGCCCTTGGGGCGAGACCATCATCCCACTTTCGAGGATCAGCGCCTTGCCGCCTTGGTCGAGGTAGGCCTTGACCCGTTCGATCTGGCCGGTGGGGACGCTATCGCTGGCGGCCGCGATCACCACCGCGGCCAAGTCGGCGGGAAGGGCGGAATCGCCGATCGGGGTCTCGACGGCGTACGATCGTTCCAGCTCCTGGCGGAGTGCCCCATAGGAGCCCGCCTGGGGATCGGTGAGGAGCGCCACCTTGGGCTTCGCGGTCCGGGAGAGATTCCGGATCGTGGTCGCCATCCGATACTCGAGGTCGTCGGTGCGCTGGATGAAGGGAATGGTCTCTTTCTTGTCGGCGTGCTGGACCACCAGACCGAAGAACCCCTCTTTCACCTGGAGCTCCGACTGGCCGACGACGTTGAACTGGACCGGAACGACGCCTAACGACCTGGCGTCCTCGGCGGCGGTCGCGTCGGTTCCCGGGTCTTTCTCGATCACCCGGATCTTCCCGCCGCCCGCGCTCTTGAGATCCCAAAGGAGGTCGTCGACGTCGCGTTTGTTGAGGGCAAACTCCGCCGGCAGCTCCTTCGAGGAGAACAGCTTGATGGTGACGATGTCCTCGAGGCCCTTGGCGATGTCCTTGGTCGCTTTCGAGAGGGTATAGGCGTTCCCAGGGGTGAGGTCGATCCGGCCGCCGATTTGGCCGCCCGCGAGATTGACCGCCACCAGCACCGCGATCAAGAGGAGCGCGCCGAGCCGGAGCCGTTGAGCCGGCTGCGACTTGGGGGCGAGCCGCCGCCGCATCAAGACGGCGTAGGCCAAGACCAGGAACACGGCCGCCAGCGAAAGGAAGTAGAGCAGGTCGCGGAGATCGAGCACCCCGCGGCCGATACTCTCGAAGTGGGCCAGCACCCCGAGCCGAGCGGCGACGGTGGCGAGGATCGGGGGCAGGCCGACCAGGAGCGGGTCGAGGCCGACCAGGATCAGCACGAACATCACCGCGACCGCGAGAATGAAGGCGGTGATCTGGCTCTTGGAAAGACTCGAGGCCCAGACCCCGACCCCCGCGAACCCGGCGGCGAGCAGCCCGGCGCCGAGGTACTGCGCGATCACCGGTCCCCACTGGAGATCACTGCCGAAGTCGAGCCCGATCGGAATCAGCAGCGTGGTGGCGAGCGCGCCGAGGAGCACCAGTAGCACCCCGAGGTACTTCCCGATCACCAACTCGGCCTCCGAAAGCGGCTGGGCCAGGACGATCTCCAGCATCCCGCCGCGGTTGTCCTCCGCCAGCGCCCGCATCGCCACCGCCGGGACGAAGAACAGGAACACCCAGGGCATGAAATCGAGCATCGGGCGGAGCGATGCGGTGTTCGACAAGTAGGCGTTGCGGAAGAACATGAAGGCGTTGATCGCCAGGAAGACGATCAACAGGACGTAGCCGGTGGGCTGATCGAACAGCGATTTGACTTCCCGTCGGGCGATCGTCCAGATCCGATTCATTGGGCGGCTCCCGAGTTGGCGGTGATGGTGAGATCGCGGAAGAGGTCCTCCAGGCTCCCGGCCTCCTGATGGAGTTCGTAGACCGTCCATCCCTTGGCGACGGCCAGCCGGAACAGCTCGGGCCGAACGTCGCCGCCCCCGGCGACGGTCAGGGACAATCTTGTGTTACCGCCCGGCGCCGACGCCGCGTCGACTCGAGCGACCCCGGCGACCGCCCGGACCCCCTCCGCGATCCCATCGCCCGAGGCCTCGAAGGTGACCGTGGTGGCCCCTCTGGCGCGGTTGAGGAGTTCGGTCACCGGCCCATCGGCCGCGAGCCGGCCGCGGTTGATGATCAGCAACCGGGAGCAGGTATGCTCGACTTCGGTGAGGACGTGGGTCGACAACAGCACGGTCCGGTCCCGGCCGAGATCCCCGATCAGCCGGCGGATCTCGACCCGCTGGTTGGGATCGAGGCCCTCGGTCGGTTCGTCGAGCACCAGGAGATCGGGCCGGTGGAGGATCGCCGCCGCGAGCCCGACCCGCTGCCGGTAGCCCTTGGACAGCTCGCCGATCGGGCGGTAGTAGACCGACTCGGTGGCGGTGGACTGGACGGCCTCGTCGGTCCCCCGGCGTTGGTCGGCGGGGGCCATCTTACGGAGCCGGGCCACGAACTCGAGGTACTCGCTCACCAGCATCTCGCCGTAGAGCGGGTTGTTCTCGGGCAGGTAGCCGATCCGCTGCTTGGCCCCCTCGCGGGCGTCGGCGAGCGGGGTCCCGTCGAAGGTGATCGACCCTTCGTCCGGGTCGAGGTATTGGGTGATCATCCGCATCGTGGTGGACTTGCCGGCGCCGTTGGGCCCGAGAAAGCCGACCACCTCGCCGCGGCCGATCGAGAACGAGACGGTTTCGACGGCCGTCACGCCGCCGAAGCGTTTGGATACGCGATCAAGAGTCAGGAGTGACATACGCCTACGGAGGTCTAAGTACGTTTGGGAACATCAGTTTATCGCGCGATCGAGAGTCGATCAAGGGGCCAATCACTCCACCCCGAAAATCGGCCAATCGCTGCCTCGTGGGCCTGGGCCCCTGCTCGACGGTGCCCACCGACGACTCAGCTGGTCCCTGGGCGTCCCCCTCGGCAACTGCAATCGAGGCAGCCGTGGTCGGCACAGGTCCCGCACGAACGGACCAGCTGGCGGCGGAGGGCGTCCCGGGCCCGGAATACCCGTACGGCGGCGTTGCCCGCGCTGATCCCCGTCTCGATGGCGAAGTCCTTGACCGCCACGCCGTCCAGCTCGACCCGCCGAAGGGCCTCACCGTACTCCGGCTTGAGTGTCTCCGCCAGAACCGCGACGCAACGGCAGAGGGCCCGATCGGTGTCGTGGTCCGGTTCGTCGGTAGCCTCGAGCTCTCGGGCGAACGCCTCCAGTGCCCGGCCGGCCGAGCCCCGCCGCCGATAGTGGTCGATAACGGCGTTGCGGAGGACCCGGTAAAACCATGGGACCAGTGTCTCATCCTGGCGTTGCGGCGCCCGACCGAGGCCCCGGACGAAGGCGTCCTGGAGCAGGTCCTCGGCGGTGTCGCGATCCCCGACCCGACGTTCCAGGTAGCTCAGGAAAGCCTGGTGGTTGGCCACCAAGCGCTCGACGACCGACTGGGTGGGCGGTAGGCTTTCGTCGCCGTCGGACCGGGCCGATTCGGCTGGCTCGAATCGGGAGGTATCGTCTTGGGCCATCGAGGTGTAATGCTCCGGCGCGGACTGCGTAATTCGGGATGGTAACCCGAAGGGCAGGACGGACTCAACCCTGCAGGAGGGTCAAATGGGCGCCCACGGCCACGGCAGTCACCACGGTCACCACGACGGCCATGTCCATTCCCACGCCAGCGCCCCCGGCCCGGGCCCGGCGGCCGCGGCGCCCCTCGCCGAGGACCCGGGTCAAGCCCCCGTCCCGAGCGGGACCTGGACCTGCCCCATGCATCCGGAGGTCGTCCGCGCCGGCCCGGGCCAGTGCCCGATCTGCGGCATGGCCCTGGAACCCCGGATCATCACCACCGCCGAGGAAATCGCCAATCCCGAGCTGGACGAGATGACCCGTCGGTTCTGGATTTCGGCCGCACTGAGCTTGCCGCTGGTGGCGTTGGCGATGGGTGAGATGCTGTTTCGGGGGACCTCGATCTCGGGCTGGCCGCTGGTCTGGGGTAGCGCCGCGCTGGCGACGCCAGTGGTGCTTTGGGGCGCCTGGCCCTTCTTCACCCGGGGCTGGGCGTCAGTCACCGCCCGCAGCCTCAACATGTTCACGTTGCTCGCGCTCGGGATTGGGGTGGCCTGGCTCTACAGCGTCGCCGTGGTCGCGGTTGGTCTGGTCGCGCCGGAGGCGATCCCGCCGGAGTACCGGGATCATGCCGGGGCGCCGAGCGTCTATTTCGAGGCCGCGGCGGTCATCACCACCCTGGCGCTCCTGGGTCAGGTGCTGGAGCTTCGCGCCCGGAGCCGGACCGGCGGTGCCATCCGGGCCCTGCTTCGTCTCGCGCCCGAGACCGCCCGCAGGATCGAGCCTGACGGTGCCGAGATCGACGTGAGGCTCGAACAAATCGTGGTCGGTGATCGACTCCGGGTCCGCCCTGGCGAGCGGGTCCCGGTCGACGGCACCGTCCTCGACGGCGGCTCGGCGGTAGACGAATCGATGCTGACCGGCGAGTCCATTCCGGTCGAGAAGTCGCCAGGAGCGACCGTCACCGGAGGGACCGTTAACGGAACCGGGACGCTGGTCGTCGCGGCCACCCGGGTGGGTGCCGATTCGGTGTTGGCGCAGATCGTCCGAATGGTTGGCGAAGCGCAGCGGAGCCGAGCCCCGATTCAGCGCGTCGCGGATCAGGTCTCGGCCTGGTTCGTACCGGCCGTGATCGTGATTGCACTGCTCACCTTCTGGTCTGGTGGCTGATTGGACCGGATCCGGCGGTTACCTACGGCGTCGTCAACGCGATCGCCGTGGTGATTATCGCCTGCCCCTGTGCCCTCGGGCTTGCCACCCCGATTTCGGTGATGGTTGCCACCGGCCGGGGTGCGACGGCTGGGGTTCTCTTCAAGGACGCCGCGGCTCTCGAGAAGCTGGCGCGGGTCAGCACCCTCCTGATCGACAAGACCGGCACGCTGACTGAGGGCCGGCCGCGACTGGAGACGGTCGAGCCAGTCCCGGGGTGGACCGAGCAGGACCTGCTCCGGCTCGGGGCCTCGCTCGAGCGGGCGAGCGAACACCCGTTGGCCCGGGCCATCGTCGAGGGGGCCGATGGGCGCGGTATCGAACTCTTGCCCGTCAGCAACTTCGGCTCGGTCACCGGTCAGGGCGTCGCCGGCACCGTTGCCGGTCTGGAGGTGCTGTTAGGCAACGCCCGGCTGCTGGAATCTCGGGGAGTGGCGGTCGGGGCTCTCGAAGAGCGGGCCCGAGCCCGCCGGGAGCGGGGCGAAACATTGGTCCTGGTCGCGGTCAACGGGGCGCCCGCGGGCCTTCTCTCGGTGGCGGATCCGATCCGGGCCTCGACGCCGCCGGCCCTCGCGGCCCTCGTCGCCGACGGCGTGGACGTGGTGATGGTGACCGGAGACAGTCGCGCCACGGCCGTCGCGGTGGCGGGTCGACTCGGGCTGAGCCGGGTCGAAGCCGAGGTGACCCCGGATCGGAAGCGAGCGGTGGTGGAGGAGTGGCAGGCACGAGGCCGGCCGGTCGCCATGGCCGGCGACGGGGTCAACGATGCCCCGGCCCTCGCCAAGGCCGACGTCGGGATCGCGATGGGCACCGGCACCGACGTCGCGATCGAGAGTGCCGGTATCACTCTGCTCCACGGCGATCTGGGTAGCCTGGTTCGGGCCCGCCGGCTGTCCCGGGCCACGATGACGAACATTCGCCAGAACCTCTGGTTCTCGTTCGGCTACAACGCCCTCGGGGTCCCGATTGCGGCCGGCCTGCTCTATCCGTTGGTCGGATGGCTGCTGTCACCGATGGTGGCCAGCGCGGCCATGGCGTTGAGTTCGGTCTCGGTGATCGCCAATGCCCTCCGGCTTCGAAAGGTCCCGCTCTGATCTGCCGGTCTGCTCACGCCTCGATGATGCCGAGCGGCGGAGTCGAGCGCCAGCGGCCCCGGGTGAAATCAGGGATCGACACCGGCTTGCTGCGAGCGGTGAGGGACTGCTCGGTGATCGAGGTGATCACGCTCCAGGCGGCGGCGTCGTAGACGTTCTGGTCGGTCGGGAGGCCGCGGCGAAGGCAGTGGATCAGCCGAAGGTCCTCGAGGAAATCCATCCCGCCGTGGCCCCGGCTTGCCTGTTTGACCCCCTCGCTGGCCCAGAGTGGATGGTCGTGGCTCGCGAACCACTGCTCGACCGCATCCCACCGGTCCTCCCGTTCGCTCGCTCCCTCGATATACACCCGACGGGGATAACCCTCGACCAACCCCTTGGTTCCCTGGAGCAGGTATTTGCGGCTGTACGGCCGCGGCAGGTTGGTGTCGTGGGTGAGATAGATCGTCTGCCCCTTCACGGTTCTGATCAACGACACGTTCACGTCGCCGAGACGATAGCGCTCTCGCCGCTTGGGACTGTCGGCCGGGAGATGCTCGGCGGCCCAGTTCTGGAGGCCGCGGGACGGACCGCTCATCGAGACCAGATAGTCGAACTGGTTGCCCCGGTTGATGTCCATCGCCTGCGCGATCGGTCCCAGACCATGGGTGGGATAGAGGTTGGCGTTCCGGGCGATCGAGTGGGCCCGGCGCCAGAGACCTTCCCCCTCGTCGGCGAATTTGATGGCTCGCAAGTCGTGGTTGTAGCCGCATTCGCCGTGGAGGAGCTCGCCGAGGAGGCCCTTCCGGGCGAGGTGGAAGGCCAGCAACTCCAAGCGGTCGTAGCAGCAATTCTCCATCATCACGGCGTGCTTGCGGTACTTCTCGGCGGCCTCGACGAGCTGCCAGCATTCCTCCACGGTGGTGGCGGCGGGGACTTCGGTGGCGGCGTGTTTACCGTGCTTCATCGCCGCGAGCATGATCGGGACGTGCCACTCCCACGGAGTCGCGTTGTAGACCAGATCGAGGTCCTCTTCGGCGCACATCCGCTCGAAGTCGCGCGGACCGCGGCTGTAACCGGTCGGCCGAGGCTGTCCGGCGGCCACGATCAGGTCCTGGGCCTTGGTCACCTTCTCGGGGACGATGTCGCCGATCGCCTTGAGCTCCACGCCCTCGATGGCGAGCAGGTTCTCGACGTGTACCATGCCCATCCCGCCGACTCCGACGAAGCCGACCCGAACTCGGTCCATCGACGGGGCGGCGAAGAGGGTGCCCGGCTGCTCGGGCATCCCGGCGGGCAGGAGCGTCGCGCCGACCGCCCCGGCGGCGGTCGTCGTGAGGAAATCCCGGCGGGTCGTGGCTCGGCTCATTGGGGGCTCGCTACTGGGATGTCGGGAGGGCCGCCGGGTAGCCGCGGGCACTGGCGGGGGTCACCGTCCGCACGAAGTCCGCGAAGGCCGGCAGGTAGGTATCGCGATCGAGTTCCCAGGCCGTGTCGTGGTCGCCGCCGAGCGGGACGAAGCGCTTGGGGTGCCTGGCCATCTGGAACAGGCGCTCGCCATGACGGAACGGAATGGTGCCGTCGTGGCGAGCGTGCATAACCATCAATGGCACCTGCAAACCGGCGATCTTGGCGCTGTTGTCGAACCGCACCGAGGCGAGCTGGCGAACCGGCAACCAGGGATATCGCTCCTTCCCGACGTCGGGCACCGAGGTGAAGGTGCCTTCCACGATCAGCCCGGCGCTGGGCACTTCGGTCGCCAGGGCGGTCGCGACGCCGCCGCCGAGCGAGTGGCCGTAGATGACGATCCGTTCGGCCGGCACGGCCAGGCGGTCACGGAGGAACCGATAAGCGGCGAGGGCGTCGGCCTGGAGGCCTGGTTCGGTCGGCTGGGCGTCGGTGCTGGTTCCGTATCCCCGATAGTCGAAGGCCAGCACGTTGAACCCGGCCCGGTTCAAGTCGGCGTAGAACCGCTGGCGCCGGAGCAGGGTGATGTTCCCGGCGTTGCCGTGGCAGGAGAGGATCCAGGGTGCGGTGGAATCGGCGACCCGGACGATCCAGGTGGCCAGCTCGATGCCGTCGGTGGAGGGGATCCGGACCTCTTCGAGGGCGAGCCCGAGAGAGTCCGCGAGCGGGATCGACTCCCGCCCGCCGTAGGCGGCCGGCTGGAAGACCAGATTGGTCTCGTTCAGCTTGAGAAATCCGATCGCGCCGCCGTACCCGGCGACGATCAGCGCCGAGGCCCCGAGTCCGATCCGCCGAATCATGTCTTGGGCGGGCCGGCCAACGTCGTGAGCATCCGGTACCAGAAGGTGACGGCCTGGTGGAACTCCTTCACCCCGACTCGCTCGTCTCGACCATGGGCCCGGACGTCGTTAGGCTCCTCGAAAATCGCGCTGACGCCGTAGACCGGGATCCCCGCGTTCCGGACGTAGAGACCGTCGGTCGCGCCGGTCGACATCTCGGGGATCACCGGGACCCCGGGCCAGGTGGCTCGAACCAACTCGGTGATCGGTCCGAGCACGTCGGCCCGCAGCGGCGAGGCGGGGCTCGCGGTCGGTTGGAAGCTCACCTCGATGGAAATGGCGGAGTCCGCCATGACCCGTCGCATCGTCGCCGCCACCGCTTCCTCGGTGTCGTCCGGGACCATTCGGCAATTGACCGTCGCTCGGGCCAGCTGCGGCAAGGCGTTGTCGGCATGGCCACCGAAGAGCCGGGTGGCTACGCAGGTGGTCCGCATCACCGAGTTGTAGTATGGGGACAGCGCCGATAGCCGTCGAGCCGCCGCGGGGTCCGCCCGGGTGGCCAACGATCTCATGTCGGCCGCGGTTTGCCCCTTCTCGGTCCGGGCCGTCTCCCGGAAGAAACCGCGGCTCACCTCGTTCAAGCGGACCGGGAACTGGTAGCGGCCCAGTCTGTCGAGACCTCGGGCAAGCCGGTAGATGGCGTTGTCCGGAACCGGAATGGAGCTGTGGCCGCCCTTGTTACGGACTTCGAGGGTGAAGGTGAGGTAGACCTTCTCGCTCGCCTGGACCCCGAAGGCGAGCGGCTTGCCGTTCTGGAACGCGCCCCCACCCGCATCGGTGTTGAGGGCGTATTCCGCGTCGACCAGCGACCGGCGCTCCCGGAGCAGCCACTTGATGGCGTCGCCCGCCAGCTCCTCGTCCGAGGTGAGGGCCATGACCAGGTCGCGATCCGGAACGAAGCCCTCGCGCTTGAGCCGGACGAAATTGGCGACCAGCGTGGCGACGCCGGCCTTGTTGTCCGAGGTACCGCGCCCATAGTAGAAGCCGTCGATTTCCTGGAATCGGTACGGCTCGAACGACCAATCCTCTCGCCGGGCGTCGACCACATCCATGTGGGCCAGCAGGAGGATCGGCTTCTTGCCGCTGGACCGGCCTCGGTATCGGGCCACCAGGTTCGGGTACCCCGGGGCGTGACCCTCGATGACGATGTCCTCCGCCGCGAACCCGGCGGCCCGGAGACGAGAGGCGATCTTTTCGGTGATCAGGTCGAAGTGGCGGGCCGAGTCGCTGGTGTTGATCTCGATCAGCTCGGCGAGGATCTCCCGCTCGATCGCCCGATGACCGTCTTGCGCCGACACCGCGGCGGCCCAGCAAGTTGCCAATGTCGTCGCAAACAACGCCCGCATGCCGATGCTCCCGAACGAGGGTGACTCGCGGGGCAATATACCGGCAGGACGACGCCCGCCGCGACGCCCAAGGGGAGGGATGGCGTCGGGCGGGCGTCACGGAAGGGGAGCCGCTAGGGCAGCGGTTTTCCCTCCCGTTCAACGATGGCAGGCCAGTTGGCATCGGCCTGCTTGAGCCGACCTTCCGGGTCCTTCTGCCACAGCGCGAGGACCGATTTGCTGTTCTGGAGCACCAGTCGGCCGTTCATGATCGTATAGGCTTCCGGATCGACGGGTGCGAGATACCCCCGCGATGCCCCGTAGCCGCAATACCCGCCGAACTGGGGGGCGTACTTGGCTGGATTCGCGACGAACAGGTCACGGTGCTCGGCCGAGGCGAACCGGTAGGTTCCCCCAACGTGGGTGGCGGTGATCGTCGGGTTGCCTCGAACCGGTCCGGTGGCCATGAAGTAACTGACCGGGTCGTAACCCGCGAGCGCGAGACCCTGCTTGGACTTGTTGAGGACCACTCGGGCGGGGACGTCCTGAGCCGCGGCGGTCGCCGCACCGGGCCCAACGGCGGCTAGACCGATGAGAAAGAGGAGGCGTTCCATGCCCGAAAGAACGCCGCCGGCTGTCGCCAGGTTCCCGGAGGTGGTACTCTACCGGCGCAACCCACCACCCGGAGTCCGCCGATGTCCCTCCAAGGCAAGACCCTGTTCGTCACCGGGGCGAGCCGAGGCATTGGTCTCGCGATCGCCCTTCGTGCCGCTCGCGACGGCGCCAACGTCGCGATCGTGGCCAAGACGGACGCGCCCAGTCCGAAGCTCCCCGGTACGGTGTTTACGGCGGCGGCGGAAATCGAGCAGGCCGGGGGCCAGGCGCTCGCCTGCGTCACCGACATCCGGGACGAGACCGCGGTGGCCGAGGCCGTGACCCGGACGGTGGAGCGCTTCGGCGGGATCGACATCCTGGTCAACAACGCCTCGGCGATCAGCCTGACCGGGACCCTCGAGACTCCGATGAAACGGTACGACCTGATGCACCAGGTCAATGCCCGGGGAACCTTCCTCTGCTCCCGGCTCTGCGTCCCCCACCTCAAGCGGGCCTCGAACCCTCATATCCTCAACCTGGCGCCGCCGCTCAACATCGAGAGCAAATGGTTCGCCCCGCACGTGGCGTACACCATGGCCAAGTTCGGCATGAGCCTCTGCGTGCTGGGCATGCACGAGGAGTTCCGGGGCGACGGGATCGCCGTCAACGCGCTGTGGCCGGCGACCGGGATCGATACCGAAGCCATTCGGCTGATCGCCGGGCAGGAGGCCAGGCGCCGCTGCCGCCTTCCCACGATCATGGCCGACGCGGCCCACTGGATTCTCACCCAGCCCAGCCGGACGCTAACCGGTCAGTTTCTGATCGACGACGACGTGGTTCGCCGGGCCGGGATCAGCGATCTGTCGATCTACCGGTACCCAGGCGTGTCCGAGGAGGAGTTGATCAGGGACTTCTTCGTTTGAGAACGGCCTGGCCGAGTCCCCAACCGTCCTATTCCAGCGACCCGGCTTCCAACGACCCGGCGGCATCGGCGACCCAGGCCGCGAGGTAGCTCGCCAACGAGGGCCGCACCAGGATTCGGTAGCTCGGCTCCGGCGACCGCTGCCAGATGGTGATCGGCACCCGGGCCATCGAGGTCTGGGCGATCGACCCCACCCCGAAGGACCGGGGATGGAAATCGATCGAACACCCGCTCGCCAGGACCGCTCGAGCCCCGTCGCCGGCGAGGTCGAAGCCGACCCAGTTCGATGAGAGGTCGATCACCGCGCCGGCACCGGTGGCCCGGAGGACCTGCTCGAGATCAGATCCGTTCTCCAGGCTGCTCGCGATCAGGAACTCGTCCGGTCCGAGCCACAGCACCTCCCGTCCGCTGACCGAGGCGACCCGGTTCTCGCCGGGCAGGGCACCGAGCGCCGCAACCAAGCCGCCCAGGGCCCGCGCTCGCGCCCCGCTCGCCTCCGGCCCCTGACCGCGGCCTGCCGGGCGCACCGCGGTCAGGGCGCCGAGGTCTCGAACCGGCTCGAAGCGCAGCCTAGCCATCGCGGCGGGCCCCCGCCTTGTCGTAGAACACCGGATCGACGATCTCGACGGCGACCGTCCGGTCCTCGAGCGGCGCGTGCACGATGTGACCGATCCGATCGCGGCCACCCCGAACGAGGGCCAGGCCGAACGAGCGGCCTAACGTCGGACTCGGATGGCTGGTGGTGACATGGCCGATCATGGTCATCGGCTTCGGCTGGGTCGGGTCGGCGACGAACTGGGCGCCTTCCGGGAGGACGATCGCGGGATCGCTCGGCAAGAACCCCACCAGTTGCTTCCGATCCGACCGGCGATGGGTTGCCATCTCCAGCGATCGCCGGCCGAGGAAATCCTTGTCCGAGATCATCCAGCCGAGGCCCGCGTCGATCGGGGAGGTGTCGGCGTCGGTGTCCTGGCCCACGATGAGGTAGCCCTTCTCGGCCCGGAGCAGGCTGAGGGCCTCGAGACCGTACCGCGCCATGCCAAGAGGCGTTCCGGCCTCGAGCAGGGCGTTCCATACCGCGAGCCCGTGGCGGCTTTGGACCATCACTTCGAAAGCCAACTCGCCGGAGAAGCTCACTCGGGCGAGCAGGCCGGCGATGCCGGCAATGGTGGCGGGGCGTACCCCCAGGAACGGAAAACCCTCCCGCGACAGGTCGCAGGTCGGCGCCACGGATTGGACGACCGTTCGGGCCTGGGGCCCGGCGACCGCGTAGGTGGCCCACTGCTCGGTGGTGGAGGTGGTCCAGACCTCGAGGTCGGGCCACTCGGTCTGACGCCATTCTTCCATCCACTCGAACACGCTGGCGGCGTGGCCGGTGGAGGTGGTGACGAAGAACCGGTCGGGGGCGAGCCGCATCACCACGCCGTCGTCGAACACGGTCCCATCGAGCCGGCACATCGCCGCGTATCGGGCTCGGCCCACCTTGAGGCTGGAGAGCCGGTTCAGGTAGAGCCGGTCGAGGAACTCCGCCGCGTCGGCTCCCTGGACCTCGATCTTGCCTAACGTACTCGCGTCCATGATCGCGACCCCGGTCCGGACCGCCCGGGCTTCGCGGGCCACCGCCTCAGCCATCGTTTCACCGGGCCGGGGGAAGTACCTCGGGCGCTTCCACTGTCCCACGTTCTCGAATACCGCGCCCGCGGCGACGTGGGCCGGGTGGGCCGGGGTGGTGCGAACCGGCTCGAAGAGGTCGCCGCGGGCCCGGCCGGCCAGGAGGGCGAAGGCGATCGGCTCGGTGGGCGGGCGTCCGGTGGAGACTCCGAGGGGCTTCTCTGACCCGAGCCGGTCGCTGGCGATGGCCCCCGCCGCCGCCTTGGCACTCTTGCCCTGCTCGATACCGGTGCCGGCCAGGGTGTAGCGCTTGAGGTGCTCCACCGAGCGGACTCCGGCTCCGAGGGCTCGATCGAGGCCGGCCACGGTGACATCGCGATGGAGGTCGACGAACGACCGGGTCTCGTCACCATCGGGAGCCGGCACCTGCCAGAGCGTCGTCCCCGGCGACCGGTCCCAGTCCGGGCCAACCACCGGGCGGGTCGGACCCGGGCTGCCGAAGCCGACCGCCTCGGCCGCGGCCACTCCCGCATCGAGCCCATCGAGGAGGCACTCCGCCAGCGACCATTGGCCGGCGGCCGCACCGACGATTCGGTGGCTCTGGTCGGGTCGCTGGGCCGGGAGATCGAGCAGCGGTTGATAGCCGCCGGCGACCGCGAGTACCTCGCAGGGCCACTCTCCTTGGCGGCGGCCCGCTTGGAACCTCGCCGCCGCGAGGAGCCCGGCTTGGTCGGCCCGGGTGCCGGCGACGACGGCGTTACTCAGGACCTCGATGCCCCGGGCCCGAGCCTGTTCGCCGACCGGACCGATCGACTCCCTGGCATCGAGCACTCGGACCAACACCCCTGCCTCGACCAGGTCGAACGCGGTGCGATAGCCGTCGTCATTGGTCGTGAACAGCACCACCGTCGCCGGCGCGATGCCGTGAAGATGCCAGTAGCTCCGCACCGCGCTGGCCAGCATGACGCCGGGGCGATCGTTGTCCTGGAAGACGACCCCGCGCTCCAGCGCCCCGGTGGCGACGACCACGGCCCGAGCTCGGACTTGCCACAGGCGGCGGATCGGCCTGATCCGATCGGGCGGGGTGGTCTCGGGGAGGCGTTCCACCAGGACGACGCCGTTTTGGTCGAGCGAAACCGCCGCCGTGGTGCGCCGGAGCGCGGTCACCTCGGGGCGGGCCGCGAGGTCCCTGGTGATCCGGTCGACCCAGGCCAGCGCGGGAGCGCCGTCGATCAGCTCGAGGTCGCGACCGAGCGCGCCACCCCAGCGGGCGGTGGTCTCCACCAGGATGACTCGCGCCCCGCCCGCGGAGGCCGCCCAGGCCGCGGCCAGTCCGGCCGGGCCGCCACCGACCACCAGGACGTCGCAATGACCATGACGCTTTTCGAACCGGGCCGGATCGTCGCCTTGGACCAGCGTTCCCTTGGTCGACAGCCCCCGGGCCACCAGCCCGTGGTGGAGGTCGACTGTCGTGGCCCGCATCAGCGGTTCCGAGGCACCGCCCTCGCCGATCTGGGCGAAGGCGTGGGCCTCCTCTAAGCCGGCGCTCATCACTCCCCGCGGGCGCCCGAAGGAGACGCTGGAGCCGACGACCCTAACGCCGTTGGCCAGCAGTCCCGAGGCGAGCGTGTCGCCGGCCAAGGCGTCGAACGCCGTGCCGTTCCACCGGAACGAGAGCGGCTTCGCGGGGTCGGTCGCGGTGCCGGGCCGAAGCCGCCTCACCGCGCCCGCTCCGGCGGTTCATCGAGTCGGTAGGAACCGAGAATCCGATGGCTGGTGGTGTCGCGGATGACGTGAAACCACTGGCGGCAGCCGGCCGTGTGCACCCACCGCTCGCGGTAGGCCCCGGCTGGGTTATCGCGATAGTAGAGGAACCTCGCCCAGGCCGCTGGGTCCGCCTCGTTCCCCGGGAAGCGAAGGTGCGCCTCGCCGCCGTAGCGGAACTCCGGCTCGTCGCGCGGACCGCACCAGGGGCAACGGATCTGGAGCATCAGTGGGCCACGGCGGCAGCGCCGTGCTCGTCGAGCAAGTCGCCCCGCTCGAATCGGTCGAGGCCAAACGGGACGACCAGAGGATGGGGGCGGCCATTCGCGAGAGTGTCGGCGAAGACCCAGCCCGACCCGGGGGTCGCCTTGAATCCGCCGGTGCCCCAGCCGCAATTGAGGAACAGGTTCTCCACCGGGGTGGGACCGATGATCGGCGAGGCGTCGGGCGCCACGTCGACGATTCCGGCCCAGGTCCGAAGCAGGTGGATCCGGCCGAACAGCGGAAACAGTTGGAGGGCGTCGGCCACCTGCTGCTCGATGATGTGAAACGAGCCCCGCTGGGCATAGGAGGTGTACCCGTCCCGGCCCGCCCCCATGACCAGCTCACCCTTGTGGGCCTGGCTCAGGTAGACATGCACCCCGCTCGACATCACGACGCAGTTGAGCACCTGATCGACGATCTCCGAGACCAGCGCCTGGAGCGGAGAACTTTGGATCGGCACCGGAAACCCGGCCATCGCCGCCAACAGCGGTGTCCGGCCCGCGCCAACCAACCCGATCCGGCCGGCACCGATTCGTCCCTTGCTCGTCACGATCCCGGTGACCCGGTCGCCAGCCTTCTCGAACCCGGTGACCTGGCAATCCTGGATCAGATCGACGCCCAAGCGGTTGGCGGCTCGGGCCAAGGCGAACACCACCGCGTCGTGACGAGCGATGCCGCCACGCCGCTGGAGGAAGGCACCGACCACCGGATACCGAATGTCCTGCGAGGTGTTGATCAGGGGACAGAACTCCTTGACGCTCTCGGTATCCAGCCACTCGGCGTCGATGCCGTTCAGGCGGAGGGCATGAACCAGTCGGGTTCCGCTCCGGACGTCGGCCTGGGAGTGGTGGAGCTGCAGCACGCCGCGCTGATCGAACAGCAGGTCGTAGTCGAGGGCTTCGGCGAGCGTCTCCCAGAGCTTGAGCGAATGCTCGTACAACGCGGCGCTTTCGTCGCGGAGGTAGTTGGAGCGGATGATGGTGGTATTCCGGACCGCGTTTCCGCTGCCCAGCCAGGCCCGTTCGACCACCGCGACGTTGGCGATCCCGTGGTTCTTCGCGAGGTAATACCCGGTCGCCAATCCGTGCAGTCCGCCGCCCACGACGATGACGTCGTAGCTCGGTTTCGGGTCGGGGTTCCGCCAGAGAAAGTCCGGGTTGTGGAAGGCGTGTTCGGGCACCTGAGTCGGGCACGTCGGCGGCAGGGGAGCCCAAGGTTACTCCGACCGGCCGGTCTGGTCCAGTTGTGTCACCGCGCCAGAGCGGGGGCTGGCGCCCCGGACCGGCGCTCGGGCTATTCCCGATCGTTCCCGGTCGGAATCGGCTCGGTCGGGAGGCCCTCGGCCACCCACCGCTCCCAGCCTCCGACCAGCGCCCTCGCTCGTTTCCAGCCCGCGATTCTCAGCTCTCGCGCCACCCGGGCGCTTGTCGCTTCGTTCGTTCAGGCACAGTACGCCACCAGCCAGTCGTGCTTCGGCAGCGCCTGTTCCGCCGCGCTCTCGACGGCGCGGTCCGGCGGGATCCGAACCGCGCCGGTCGCCTGGAGGTCGGCCCCGCGATAGCTCCCCGCCGACCGAACGTCGAGAATCCGGATCGGTTGCTGTTGTTGCACCAGGGCGCGGTACTCCTCCATGGTGATCAGCTCGCCGCTCGTCACCAACGCTCGGTCGCCCCGGCCGCCGCTGGTCACCGCGTGGACGAGCCGCCCGTGCCAGACCATGACCATGGCGCCGTGGACCACCACCGAGAGCAAGACCACCAGCGCCACGACGGGAAACAGCTCGGCGGCCCGATCGACCCCGGCGAAGAATGGCAAGAGCACGAGCAAGAGCGAGCTCAGGGCTCGGGGGCCGAACCATACCACGTAGCGCCTCGCCTCCGGCTCGATTTGTCCCCGGAGGGCGATCCACAGCACCAGCGATCGGCCGAACAGGGCGACGGCCGCAAACGCCAGCACCGGTGCGCTGACGACCTCGAGCCCGGTCCAGATCAGGGAGGTGCCCACCGCCACGAAGGCGAACAGGAGGAACATCTCCGAGGTCGCCTCGCCGTAGTCGTGGAAACAGTCGCACAGCTCGACGTCGAGCAGCGCCACCGCGAGCCCGGCGGCGAACGCCGCCATGAATCCGCTGGCGTGGAGCGCTTCCGCGGCGGCGTAGGCCGCGAAGGCCACTCCGACGACGTAGAGGGACTCGTAATCCCGCCGAACCCCGTAGCGCTGTCGAACCGAGACGAGGAGCCGCACGGCGACGAACCCGATCAGGGCGCCAACCGCCGGGCCGAGCAAAAAGACGTTGAGTCCCACCAGCCCGACCGTCGCAAGGGTCGGCGGCGTCGGGCCGAGCCACACGATCGCGACCAGGACGATCGGGAGGACCACGACGTCGTTGAGCCCGCTCTCGACGCCGAGCGCGATCCTCGCCGAACCGGGAATGCCGGGACGACGCAACAGGGTCCGCATCATCACCGGGTCGGTACTCGCGAGCGCGGCACCGAGGATGGCGGCCAACGCGGGCGACAGGTCGAGGAGCCACCAGGCGGCGAAGCCCACCAGGGTGGTCGTCAGCAGGGTCCCGGGACCGAGCACCAGCACCGCGAGCCGGAGGTTCCTGATCACCTCCTTGCCGTCGATCGTGAGCGCGTCGGTGAAGAGCACCAGGGTCAGGCTCAAGGTCGCGATGATCGCGAGGGCAGGCGACGCGAGGCCCACATCGAGCAGGCCGAGCCCCATCGGCCCGATCGCCAAGCCGAGGAGCAAGAAGACCGCGACCGGGGGCACGGCCCGCTTCTCCACCACGCCCGAGAGCAGGCTGGCCGCCAGGATGACGACGCCGATGGTGGCCAGCGTCGTGGCGAAGGTGGCGGGATCGAAACTGGTCATGGGAGCCGCCGGCTCCGCCGTCCCGAGAGACGCTGCCGGAGCCAGACCTGGTGACGGTGGAGGTAGCCTAACGTCCGCATGGTCCACACCAGCCAATCGGGCGCCGGTCGAATCGGCCCGCTCGGGATCCCCGGCGCCCCGATGGCCGTGGCCCAGCGCCAACAGGCGTCCCAGTCGAATCGCCAGACGTCGTCGAGCCATAATTTCCGGGTCCCGTAGCGGGCAAACGCCCGGAGCACCTCGATATCGTGCCAGTGGTACTCCGGGTCCGACACCGTGTGCATGTCGATCCCCATCGCTTCCCAGCCCCGGAACCACTCCGCCCGGCTGGGCTCGTATCGGCCGTCGCCGGTGAAGTCGATGTGGTTGAGATAGCGGAGCCGGCGCTTGAACACCGGCGGGCAGGTACCCAGGACGTTCTCCACCACGCTGTACCACCGCAGCTTCGCCGCCATCGCCGAGGTTCGGAGCGGGGCATAGTGGAGCATGGTGATGTCGTTGAACTTGAGCCGGGGCGCGCCGGCTGGGAGCGGCACTCGACCGCTGTGAATCGGCCGTCCCTGGTGCTCGGCACCGTCGTCGACGTACCCGAACGGTCGCCACCGCTCGTGCCGAAGGCATCGGTCGGTGGTGAGATAGAGATCGACCAACTCGAAACAAAGGATGGTGCCGGGCGGGGTCGCGAGCAGTGTCCGCCAACCGGCTCCTTCGAGGGCGTTGGCGGCGAGAATCTCGTCGGCGTCGAGGGCGAGCAGCACCTTGCGACCGGGGACTTCGGCCCGAGCCCGGTCCAGCAGCAGTTTCTGGCGCCGGGCCTCGTCGAAACCGGGATCGTCGTTGTCGATGACGAGCGCCTTGGGGTAGCGGGCCGCGATCGCCCGGGTATCGTCGGTGGACCCTTGATCGGCGAGGATGATCCGGTCGGCGAACCGCGAGGTGACCGCGAGGAATCGGTCGAGGATCCAAGCTTCGTTGCGTACCGGCGTCAGCACCACCACGGGGCCGGATCCGGGCGCTGGATGCGGGACGGTCACGGTGGCGAAGATAGGTCTTGGCTGGGAAGCCCGGCAAGGCACCCGCCGGTCATCCCCTTATCTTCCGGCCATGCGGCCGATCTTTGGCGCCTTGGCCACGCTGGCGACCCTCGGGATGACGAGCCCCCTCCCGGCGCAACCCGATCCCCTCGCGGGCAGTCCCTCCCGTTTCACCACCCTGGACGGTGCCCGGGTTCACTACAAGAGCCTCGGAACCGGGCGCGCCGCCGTGGTCCTGATCCATTGTTGGGCCTGCGACATGAACGTCTGGCGGGCCCAGGTTCCCGTGCTCGAGGGGCGAGTTCGCATCATTGCCTTGGACCTGCCTGGCCACGGGCGCAGCGACAAGCCAGCGGTGAGCTATACCATGGAGCATTTCGCGCGGGCGGTGCAGGCCGTGCTCCGAGCCGCCGGTGTCGAACGAGGTTACCTCGTCGGCCATAGCATGGGGGTGCCGGTCGCTCGGGAGTTCCTTCGGCTCTATCCGACCATGACGGCTGGGTTCGTCGCGGTCGACGGCTGGCTGGTCTCGCCAGGCCTCGATCCAGCCGCGGCCGAGCGCCAGGCGAAATTGTTCGAGGGTCCGGGGGTGGCCGAATTGTTCGTCCAGATGATCGAACCGATGTTTCCGAGTCCCGACCACGCCGTCATCCGGCAGCAGCTGATCCGCACCGCCCAGGCCACACCCCAGCACGTGGTGGCCTCGGCGATGCGCGGGATGCTCGATCCGGCGATTTGGCGGGATCAGCCGATCGGTGTTCCGCTGCTGGTGGTGATCGCCAAGGGCCCCAACTGGCCAGCCGACTACCAGGCCCGGGTCCGCCGCCTCAACCCCGATCTCGAGTACGAGGAGCTCGAGGGCGTCCACCACTTCCTGATGCTGGAACGCCCGGACCTCTTCAATCCCCTCCTGATCCAGTTTCTGCGGGGGCTCGGCGCGCTGGCCGGGTGACCGGCGCTCGGCCGCCGCCGGTGGCTGCCGAGTTCACTCCTCGCGCAAGACGACCGCGGGATCGGTGCGAGCCGCCCGCCGGGCCGGAACCCAACTCGCCGCCAGCGCCACGACCAGGCAGCCGGCCGCCGTGATCGCGAACACGGTCGGGTCGAAGGGCCGGACCTCGAAGAGGAGCCCCTGGAGTAGTCGGGTCAGGCCCAGCGCCGCGACGAGGCCAATCACGATGCCGACGGCGGTAAGCGAGAGCCCCTGACGGGCCACCAGCCCCACGACCTGGCCGACGCCGGCGCCAAGGGCGACCCGGACCCCGATCTCGCGGACCCGTTGGGTCACCGTGTAGGCGAGCAGCCCGAAGAGGCCGAGGCCGGCCAATCCGGCGGCCAGCCCGCTGAAAATCGCCAGGATATCGCCCACGACCCGCGTCCCGCCTAACGCCGACTCGAAATACCCTTCCATCGTTTCGACGCCGTCGAGGGCCACGTCGGGATCGAGCTCCTCGACGAGGCGCCTGAGCGGCTCGGTGGCGGCCCGCGGGTCGGCTCGGGTCGCCAGGATCACGGTCATGACGCGGGACCAACTCTGGCCGCTCTGGTGCGCCGCCACGTACGCCTGGATCCGGGCGGGGCTCTCCAATTCGTAGTGGCGGACGTTCTTGACCACTCCCACTACCGTGCGGTACACCGGAATTGGCTCCGTCGTGCCCGGCGCGGGCGGCCGTTTTTCCCAGGTGACCCGCTTGCCGAGCGGGTCCTCGTTGGGCCACAGTCGTTTTGCCATGGTTTCGTCGACCACGGTCACCGGCAACCCGCCGTCGCGGTCCTGGTCGGTGAGAAGCCGCCCGGCCAGGAGCGGGATGCCAAGCGCCGCGAAGTAGTCCAGTGTGACCATGTGAAACTGCACCGACAGGGCGTTCTCCGGGACCGCCGGATCGTCGCCCTCCTTGACGAGACTGTTCTCCCAACTGCTACCGGCGAGGGGCACCGTGTTGGCGATGGCCGCGTGCTCGACGCCGGGGATGACCGCGGCGCGTTCCAGGAGCCGGTCGTGGAAGGCGAGGACCCGGTCGCGGTTGCCGTAACGCGCCGCCGGCAACGGAACCCGGGCGGTCAGGACGTTCCGACCATCGAACCCTTTGTCGACCTGGCGGAGATTGCCGACGCTCTTGATCAACAGCCCCGCGCCGCAGAGGAGCACCAGCGACATCGCGACCTCGGCCACGACCAGCGCCGAGCGGAGTCGTTGCCGCGAGACCCCGCCGATCGCCCGGGCGCCGTGGCGGAGGTCGTCTTGGGCCGTCCGAGCGCTGCGCCACGCCGGGACGAGCCCAAAGCCGACCCCGGACGCGACGGCGGCGGCGATGGCGAAGAGCGCGACGGGGAGATTGATCCCGATCCGTTCCGCCGCGATCGCCGGGAGCTCGGCCGCCACCAACGGCACGAGGAGCTCGATCCCAAGCCGCGCGAGCCCGAGCCCGAGCGCTCCGCCGGCGACCGAGAGGATCGCGCTTTCGATCATCAGGTTTCGGACGATGGCGCCGCGACTCGCACCTAACGCCGCTCGGACCGCGATCTCCCGCCGGCGCGCCTCGCCGCGCGCCAGCACCAGGCTGGCCACGTTGGCGCAGGCGATCAACAACACGAAACCCACCGCGCCCATCATCACCAACAGGGGAGTCCTGGTCGGCCCGACGCTCTGCTCGACGTACCCGTGGAGTTCGGGCTTCGCCACCCTCGGACCTGCCAGCTCGACCATTTCCTGGCGGACACGGTCGAAATCGGCTTGCGCCGCGGCCAGGGTCACCCCGTCTTTGAGCCGGCCGACGGCCCACGACCCCTGCGAGCAGCCCCGATCGTCCCAACAGAGGCGGTTCGCGAAGTACCCCATCGGCAAGAACAGCTCGGCCTCCGGGGTGGGAAAGGTGAACGATGGCGGCATCACGCCGACGATCGTGAACACCTCGCCGTCGAGGGTCACGGTCTGGCCAATCGGGTCGTCGGCCGGATCGAGCCGGCGAGTCGCAAACCGGTGACTGACCACGATTGCGGCCGGCGCCCCCCGGTCGGTCTCCGCCGCGGTCAGCGTCCGGCCCCGGGCCGGCGGGACCCCAAGGACCTCGAAGAACGGCCCCAGGATCAACCGCCCGGCGACGACGGCGGGCCGATCTCCGCCGGTCAGGGTGAAAGAGCGGCTGGCGTTGAGCGCGATGCCGGTCAAGGTGCGGTTCCGGTCCCGCCAGTCGCGATAGTTGGGGATCGAGGTCGAGATCAGGAACTCGCCGCCGCCGATCATCCGAACGTCCGGTCGAATCAGCCGGTGGGGCTCCTGGACCGGGAGGGGTTCGAGCAGCACCGCGTTGACGAGGCTGAAGATGCTGGTGTTGGCCCCGATCCCGATCGCGATGGTTGCCACCACGACCAGACTGAATCCTGGTCGCCGAACGAGCGATCGAATGGCGGGTCGCAACTGATCCGTCATGGGGGCGTCCTGGGCGCTGGGACCCGATTTGATACTGGCCCGAGGAAGAACGTTGCCAGCTTGGGGGCGGGCCCACTGCCGCGGCTCCGCGGTTTGGGATATTCTCCGCATCCCGTCCTCGCGGAGTTGAGCCCACGTGGCCCACGCAGCGCCCGGTGCCGCCATCAGCCCAGCGTTCATCGACCAGGTCCGGGGACGGTTGGCGGCGGTCACCGTCCCCCATTTCATCGATGGCCGGTGGTCTCCGGGGGTCCGGAACGAGACGTTCGAGACCCTCGATCCCTCGACCAACCGCCCCCTGGCCCGGGTCTTCCGGGGTCATGTCGAGGACGTCGATCGGGCCGCGATCGCCGCCCATCGGGCTTTCGGGTCGTGGCGCCGCCTGCCGCCGAAAAGCCGAAAGCGCCACCTCCTCCAGATCGCCGACGGGATCGAGAAACACGGAGATGAGCTGGCGACGATCGAGTGTCTCGACGCCGGCCAGGTGATCCGGGTCATTCGGGCCCAGATTGCCCGCGCCGCCGAGAACTTCCGGTTCTATGCCGAATACGTCGAGAAGGCCATGGATGGCCGCACCTACCCGGTTGGCGAGGAGTGGCTCAACTACACCGTTCGGGTCCCGGTCGGCGCCTGCGGAATCATCACGCCGTGGAACTCGCCGCTGATGCTGTCAACCTGGCGGATCGCTCCCGCCTTGGCCGCGGGGAATACGGTCATCTTGAAGCCGGCGGAGTGGTCACCCCTGACGGCCTGGAAGCTGGCCGAGATCATTCAGGAGGCCGATCTGCCGCCGGGCGTGTTCAACGTGGTGCAGGGATTCGGCGAAGAAGCCGGCGCCGCGCTGGTGACCCATCCGCTGGTACCCCTCATCACCCTGACTGGCGAAACCTCCACCGGCTCCATCGTCACCAAAGCGGCCGCCGACCAACTCAAGCGAGTCTCACTCGAACTCGGCGGCAAATCCCCCTCGGTGGTCTTCGCCGACGCCGATCTCGACCGGGCCCTGGATGGCACCGTGTTTCAGATCTTCAGCCTCAACGGCGAACGCTGCACCGCCAACTCGCGGGTCCTCATCGAGCGGCCGATCTTCGACGAGTTCGTCGCTCGGCTGGCGGAGCGGACCCGGGCCGTCGAGGTGGGCCATCCGCTCGAGCCCGCTACCGAGGTGGGGCCGCTGATTCACCCCGAGCATCGCGACCGGGTGCTCTCGTATCTCGAGATCGGCCGGCGGGAGGGCGCCTCGGTCATCGCTGGCGGGACCGCTTGGGGCACCGAGGGCAACTACGTCTCGCCGACCCTGCTCTCAGGCACCAACCGGATGCGGGTGGCCCAGGAGGAGATCTTCGGCCCGGTCCTGCTCGCCATTCCGTTCACCGACGAGGCGGACGCCCTCGCCCAGGCCAACGACGTGCGGTATGGACTCGCCGCCTACCTCTGGACGGGAGACGTCGGTCGGGCCCATCGGATGGCGCTCGGGATGGAGGCCGGGATGACCTGGATCAACAGCCACAACGTCCGCCATCTTCCCACCCCGTTCGGCGGCATGAAACACAGCGGGACTCACCGAGAAGGTGGAGAGTACGCCTTCGAGTTCTACACCGAGCTCAAGCACATCGCCGTCCCGCTCGGCAATCACGCCATTCCTCAGTTCGGCAAGCGTCAGGAGGGGTGACATGGCGGCGCCCGAGATTCTCCGGATCGGTCACCTGGTCGTGGTGGTCCGCGACCTTGCCGCGTCCCGGCGGTTCTACGTCGACCTGCTCGGCCTCAATGTTCTCCACGAGGGGCCCGAGGCGATCTACTTGCGAGGGATCGAGGATCGGGAATGGACCTTGAAACTGGAACGAGGCGACCAACCCAGGGTCCGTCAGTTCGGCTTCAAGGTCGCCGCGGACCGCGTCCTCGATGAAATCACCGACCTCGCCCGTGCGGCGGGACTCCCGGCCCGACGGGAGAGCGAATTGGACCGGCCCGCCTTGCTTCGGATGACCGATCCGTTCGGGTTTCCCCTCTCATTCTACTTCCAGTCGGTGAAGCACCCTTGGCTGTTGCAGCGGTACGATCTCCATCGGGGGCCCGCGATCGCCCGGATCGACCACTGCAACCTGTTCTGCCCCACCGTCGGCGAGATGGCGGACTGGTATCAGTCGTCGCTTGGCTTTCGGCTGACCGAGTACACCGAGGACAAGGACGGGGTGACCTGGGCTGCCTGGATGCATCGAAAAGGCAACGTCCACGACGTGGCGGTGACGAATGGGACCGGCCCGAGGATGCACCATTTCGCCTACTGGGTTCCGGAGCCGGGCCGGATCTTCCAGCTGTGCGATATCTTGGCCGGGGCCAGTCTCGAGTCGGCGATCGAACGTGGCCCAGGCCGCCACGGGATCTCGAACGCTTTCTATTTGTACCTTCGCGACCCGGACGGCCATCGGATCGAACTCTACACCTCGGATTACCTCACGGTCGATCCGGACTTCGAGCCGATTCGCTGGGACCGCGATGATCCCCGCCGGCAGCAGCTCTGGGGAGGGCCGGCGCCGAAGCGCTGGTTCACCGAGGGTACCCCGGTGGAGGGGTTCGGCGGTGGGGTTGAGCCGGTTCGTGAGTCGACGCTCTCCGGCATCCCGACTTACGTCGCCTGATCGCCATGGGGCTGATCGACTCGATGGTGCCCGGGCGCCATACCGTGTACGCGGCGGCCCTGAACCGGTCGGCGACCCTGGCGGCGCTCGGCGATGCCTTGCGCCAGCCGCCCTATCAGGCGCCGCCCCGAGCGCCGGTCTTGCACCTCAAACCCGCGAACACCTGGAGCCGTCCGGGTGCGCCGGTCCGCTGTCCGCCCGGCGCCGAGGCGGTGGCGCTGGGCGGCGGCATCGGGTTGGTCGTCGGGCGCCGGGCGACCCGAGTCGCGGAGAGCGCCGCCCTGGATCATCTGGCCGGCCTGGTCGTCGTCAACGACGTTCACGTCCCGTACTCGTCGCATTTTCGACCGGCCATCGCCCAGCGGTGCCGGGATGGGTTCTGCCCGTTCGGTTCGCTGGCATCGCTGGTCTCGGGGACCGACCCGGATCGGCTCGCGGTCACCGTCGAGATCGACGGCCGGACCGTCGCGCGCGAGGGTCCCGGGTACGTCCGGAGCGCCGCCCGGCTCCTCGCCGATCTGACCACCTTCCTGACACTGGCGGAAGGCGACGTGGTGCTGCTCGGTGAGCTTGCCGACCCGCCGCTTGCCCGTCCGGGGCAATCGGTGCGAGTGATCGTCGACGACGTCGGCGACCTCGTCAACCCGATCGTCGCGTGACCGCTCGCCAAGGCAGGATCCTGCTGGCGGGGATACCGACGCCGGTCACCGAAGGGGAGGGCGGGGTTCGCCTGCCCGATGGCCGAGTCGTGGCGGAAGGCGAGGTCCACTGGCTCCCGCCCGTGGTGCCACGCACGACCTTCGCCATTGGCCTCAACTACGCCGACCACGCCAAGGAACTCGACTTCAGGCCGCCCGACGAGCCGCTGGTGTTCCTCAAAGGCGCCAACACCTTCATCGGCCACCGCCAACGGACCCCACGCCCCGCCGACGTAACCTTCATGCACTACGAGTCGGAACTGGCGGTCGTGATCGGAACCGGAGGTCGGGGGATCTCCCGGGAGCGGGCCCTCGACCACGTCGCCGGCTATACCGTGGCCAACGACTACGCCTTTCGCGACTACCTCGAGAACTACTACCGCCCCAACCTCCGGGTGAAGAGCCGCGACCGCTCCACCCCACTCGGTCCCTGGTTGGTCCCCCGCGAGCGGGTGGCCGACCCGCAGGCGCTCGAGATCGTCACCACCGTCAACGGGACCGAGACCCAGCGGGGCCGGACCTCCGAGATGATCTTCGGGGTGGCCTGGCTGATCGAATTCCTCAGCGGCTTCTTGACCCTGTCCTCGGGGGACGTCATTCTCACCGGGACACCCCACGGGCTGGCGAATGTCAAGCCGGACGACGAGGTCGTCTCGGAGGTGGTCGGGGTCGGCCGGTTGATCAACTACGTCGAGAAAGAAGCCTGATGCCGCATTTCGTGGTCGAGTATACCGCGAACCTCGACGCCGAGGTCCGAATCGGTCGGCTGCTGACCGCCGTCAACGAGGCGATCGCCAAGCGACCCGAGGTGTTTCCGATCGGGGGGATCCGCTCCCGCGCGGTTCGAGTGACCGAGTACGCCATCGCCGACGGGGCCGCCGACTATGCCTTCGTCCACGCGGTCCTGACTATTGGCTCGGGCCGTTCCGCCGAGCTTCGGCGGGCCGTCGGCGACGAGATCTTCGCGGTCATGAAAGCCCACTTCGCCGAGCTGCAGTCGAAACGCTATCTGGCCCTGTCGCTGGAGTTGAACGAGTTCGCCGGGACCTGGAAGGCCAACAACATCCACGAACGGTTCGAGGGCCGATGAACCCTAACTTAATCGCGGAGCTGGCCCAGCGGCTCGACCAGGCCGAGCGGACCCGGGTCCAGATCCGGCAGTTCTCGCTCGAGTACCCCGACCTCACCATCGAGCAAGCCTACGCCATTCAGAAGGCCTGGGTGGACCTCAAGGTGAAAGCGGGCCGAACGATCAAAGGCCACAAGATCGGGCTGACCTCGAAAGCGATGCAGTACAGCTCCAACATCGACGAGCCGGATTACGGATCGTTGCTCGACGACATGTTCTTCGAGTCGGAAGCCACGATTCCCGCGGATCGGTTCATCGTGCCGCGAGTCGAGGTGGAGCTGGCGTTCATCCTCGGCAAGCCGCTCTCCGGTCCGAACTGCACCATCTTCGACGTGCTGGACGCAGCGGCCTACGTCACCCCCGCGGTGGAAATCATCGACGCGAGGATCGAGCAACTCGATCGCGATACCAAGGTCACCCGGAAGGTCACCGACACCATCTCCGACAACGCGGCCAACGCCGGCCTCATTCTGGGCGGCCGGCCGTTCAAGCCCGCCGAAGGAGACATGCGCTGGGTCGCGGCGATCTGCTACCGCAACGGAGTGATCGAAGAATCAGGGGTGGCGGCCGCGGTGCTCAACCATCCAGCCAACGGGGTGGCCTGGCTCGCCAACAAACTCGCCCCCCACGGCGTGACGCTCGCCGCCGGCGAGGTGGTCTTGGCCGGTTCCTTCGTTCGTCCGATCACCGCCCGATCGGGAGACACCTTTCAGATCGACTTTGGCCCCCACGGGGCGATTGCCTGCCATTTCGCCTGACCACTGGGCCTCGAGCCAACGATGAGTGAGGCCTGGACCAGCCGATGGCGCTGGGCGGTGCTGGCGCTCCTGTTTGCGTCGACCACCCTCAACTACCTCGACCGAGCCATTCTCGGGGTGCTGTTGCCGGTGATCCGCCAGGACATTCCGATCGACGCCAAGACCAATGGCTGGATTACCGCCTCGTTTCAGATCGCTTATACGATCGGCGCCCTGGGCTGTGGCTGGTTGCTCGACCGCCATGGCAGCAAGATCGGGATGGCGCTGATGGTCGCGATCTGGTCGGGCGCGGCCGCCTTGCACGCTTTCGCGACAGCGCCACTGCAATTCGGTGCCTGGCGGGCGGTGCTCGGACTCGCGGAGGCGGGCAATTTTCCGGCAGCCGCCAAGGCGGCCGGCGAGTGGTTCGCGCCGAAGGAGCGCGCCTTCGCGATCGGCGTGTTCAACGCGGGAACCACGGCGGCCTCGGTCCTCGGTCCCCCGGCGTTGATCGCTCTGCAGAAGTCGATCGGCTGGCAGGCGTGCTTCGTGTTGGTGGGTGCCCTCGGCGCCCTGTGGCTGGTGGCCTGGTGGCGGTGGTTCTGGACTCCTGCCCAGCCAACGACGCCCGGCCTGGTCCCGGCGGCTCCGCCGCTCGGGCGGATCCTTCGGCGGCGGGAAGCGTGGGGCTACGGGATCGCCAAATTCTTCACCGACCCGGCCTGGTGGTTCTTGCTGTTCTGGCTTCCGCTCTACTTCAAGGACGTCCGCCAGCTGCCGCTCGAGCAGGTTGGTTGGGCACTCTCCGCGGTATACCTGATGGCCGGGCTCGGCGCGGTGTCGGGCGGCTGGGCGTCGGGGCGCCTGATGGGGGCCGGGTGGCCCCGGGGCCGGGCCCGGAAAACCGTGATGCTCGGGTGTGTCCTGCTGATGCCGGCTGCCGGCTTCGGCGCGATCGTCGAGGAGCCACTGGCCGCGATCGCGTTGGTGAGCGTCGCCGCTTTCGGCCACCAGGCGTGGGCGACCAACCTGTTCACCACCGCGACCGATGTGTTCCCGGGAAACGAGGTCGGGCGGGTCGGCGGGTTCGGGGGCATGATGGGAGGCGGGGCCGGGGTGATCTTCTCGGCGCTGGTCCCGGGCTACCTGGTGGGCCGCTTCGGCTATCAGCCGCTGTTCGTGGGGATGGCCGCGTTCTATTTGGTCGCCTGGCTCGCCGTCGATCGCCTGATGGGCAATCTCGAGCCTCGGGCCACCTGAGGTCGAGCCCCGCGCCACCTCAGCGACCACGGCCGACTTGCCGCCCATTGTCTTTCGAGGGCAATATTGCGGGGGGCGTCGTTGTTCCGGCCCGGTCGTCTCGCCGGGCCCAGCGCGTCTTCCGTGGGAGTCTTCCAAACTCGGAGCATGACCGTGCACCGCCTCGCCTTGCTCGCCGCCATCGTCAGTCTGCCCGCCTGTGCCAAACCGCCATCTCCAACCGCCGAGCTGAGCGCCGATCTCGCGGCGTTGCTCGACTCGACCGTTCGCTCGACCGCTGAACTACCTGGCGCCATGCTGCGGGTCGAAGCCCCGTCGCTCGGGTTCAGTTGGACCAAGGCGGCTGGTCTGGCCCAACGGGGCGGTGATTCACTCCGGGCCGATCAGACCTTCCGGGTCGCGAGCATGACGAAGACTTATGTCGCCGCCGCGATTCTCAGGCTGGTGGAGCAGGGGAAGCTCGAGCTGGACGCCCCGATCGCCCGCCATATCCTCCCGGCATCCGTCACCACCATCGCGAAGGACGGCTACGACGCCAATCGGATCACCGTTCGGATGCTGTTGCAGCACACCAGCGGCCTGTTCGACTTCGCCACCCAGGCCACGGCGAGCGGATCCCAGCTCCAGGGCGGGTATTCGGAGCGAGTCATGGCCGACCCGAAGCACCGCTGGACCCGGGCCGAACAACTCCAACTGGCGATCGAAGTCGGGGCGCCGTACGGACAGCCCGGCGAGGTCTATCATTACAGCGACACCGGGTACATCCTCTTGGGCGAGATCCTGGAGACCGTCACCGGGCTGTCGATGCAACAGGCGGTTCGGGACCTGGTCGGCTACCAGCGGCTGGGGGTGTCCAACACCTACTTCGAAACCCTCGAGCCGGTGCCCACCTCGGCCGGGCCCCGAGTCCACCAGTACATGGGCGCGGTCGACGCCAACGACTTCGACGCCTCGATCGACCTCTACGGCGGAGGCGGCCTGGTCTCCGACCTCCCGGACCTGGCGACGTTTTTTCGCGCCTTGGTTCGCGGCGAAGTGCTCGAACGGCGGGCGACGCTCGACTCGATGCTCGCCCCGACGCCGCAGAGCGCTGGCCAACCGGGGGTGGGTTACGGTATGGGGATCGGCCGCGGCGAAGCCGACGGGGTGGTCTGCTACGGCCACGGCGGATTCTGGGGCACCCTGGCGCGTCATTGTCCCGAGCTCGACATCACGGTGGTGGGGGCCGTGACCAACAACGAAGCCAACGCCGCCTTGCGAGCTTTGACCCAAGGGGCGATCCGAAGGGTGGCCGATGCCGTCAAGCAAGCCGCCCGCAGTTGAACCCGGACCTGTGGAGAAGACCGTGAAGCTCGTTGAGGGCGCCCCCACCGAAGCGGCAATCGGCGAGGGGTGGGTAGCTAGCGATCGGATGTTCGAGGTTCATTCGCCCTTCGATCAGGCGCTCCTCGCCACGGTGACCGATTGCCAGCCGGAGCACGCCCGCGATGCCGCGGACCAGGCGGTCAAGGCCTTCGCGGCCTGGAAGAAGACCACCCCATTCGAGCGCTCGGCGGTCCTGCGCAAGTGGTATGATCTGATCCTCGCCAAGCAGGATGTCCTGGCCCGCCTGATGGCGCTCGAGATGGGCAAGCCAGTGACCGAGGCGCGGGGTGAGGTCCGCTACGCGGCTGGCTTCGTGGAGTTCTACGCCGAGGAGGCCAAACGGGTGCACGGCGAGACGATTCCGAGCCAGTTCGCCCACAAGCGGCTTTTCGCGACGAAACAACCCGTCGGGCCCGTTTACGCGGTGACGCCGTGGAACTTCCCGGCCGCCATGATCACCAGAAAAGCCGCGCCGGCCCTGGCCGCCGGCTGCACCATGATCGTCAAGCCGGCCGAGCAGTCGCCGTTGACGGCGCTCGCCCTGGCCGCGTTGTGGCGCGATGCCGGCGGCCCCGCCGCCGCGCTCCAAGTGCTCCCCTGCCGCGATCCGGTCCCGGTCTCCAGGGTCCTGATCGACGACGACCGGATTCGCAAGCTGACCTTTACCGGCAGCACCGAGGTGGGAATCAAGCTCTACGGTCAGGTGAGTCAAACGGTCAAGCGGCTCTCGCTCGAGCTCGGCGGCCATGCGCCGTTTCTGGTATTCGACGACGCCGACTTGGACCAGGCGGTCCGCGAGGTGTCTTCCGCGAAGTATCGCAACACCGGGCAGACCTGCGTCTGCGCCAATCGGATCTACGTGCACGAGCGGATCGTCGCCGAGTTCGTGGAGCGCCTCGGTGCCGCGACGGCCGCGCTCAAGGTCGGCGATCCGCTCGACGCCGCGACCCAGATCGGCCCGCTGGTGGATCGCGACGTGTTCGGCAAGGTGTCCGCCCACGTCGCCGACGCGGTCGACAAGGGTGCCCGGTTGGTGACCGGGGGCAAGCCGTTAGGTGGTACCCTGTTCGCTCCGACGGTGCTGGCCGGCGTCGACCCTGCCATGCGGATCATGCGGGAGGAGACCTTCGGGCCGGTCGCTCCGGTCCGGGCCTTTCGCGACGAGGCCGAGGTGGTCCAGGCGGCCAACGACACCCGTTTCGGCCTGGCGGCCTATCTGTGGACCAAAGACCTGAGCCGAGCGTTCCGGGTCAGCGAGGCGCTCGACTACGGTATCGTCGGGGTGAACGATGGGGTACCGTCGACGGTCCAGACGCCCTTCGGGGGGGTGAAGCACTCGGGGCTGGGCCGGGAAGGCGGCCACTGGGGCATCGAGGAATACCTCGACGTCAAGTTCATCTCGATGGCGCTCCAGCGGGGGACGTAACCAGGCGGGGATGGACACCAGGTCCACCGGCGGTCCTGGCGGAAAAAGAGAACGGGGGAGCGGCACTGGGCCGCTCCCCCGTTCGTTTCTCGACCAGCGGCCGAGCTAGTTCTCGACCAGGATCAGGAACTTGGAGTTGGTCCAGAAGCTCTCCGGGTTGGTTATCTGGAGGCTGCCCCGGACTTTGCCCTTCGACTCCGCCGCGACGTTGGCGAAGGCAATGTTCTGGTTGGTGACGATCTTGTACTGCTTGTCTGCCCGCGGCAACGGAATCTCGGCGGTCTGACGCCGATCGATCGCGGTGAAGGCCGAGGGTTCGAGGTTGTCGGCCGGCTTGAGGGTCTCACCGGTGCGGGTCACCAGGAGGAACCGGGTCCCGCCCACTTCCTTGATGATCCCGCGGTCGAGTAGCTCCCGCTTCGAGCCGGCGATGTAATACACCGTGTTCTCGCGGGTGGTCAGGGCCGAGACGGTGTCTTGGAGCACCGTCTTCTCCTGGGTCAGGGTGGTGATCGTCGCCTTGCTGGTGTTCAACTCCGACTCCAGGGTGGCGATCGTGGTCTTCTGACCGTCCACCATGGCGCGGAGGCCGTCGATGGTGGTCTGGAAGTCCGCCAGCACGACCTTCAGGCTGTCGTTGTCGCCGGTGAGCGACTTGATCCGGCGCTGGCTCGCGGCCAGCCGCGACTCGCTGCTCTTGACCCGCGCGGTCAGGTCCTTGACCTTCTTCAAGACGAGGGCCCGTTCGGAGGGCGAGGCCGCCAACTGGCTCTCGGGCGAAACGACCGGCTCGACAGCCGCTTTGCGGGACCCGACGGTCGCCAGTTCGGTGTTGATGTCGGCCAGGAGCTTGGTGGTTTCGGCCAGGTCGCGGAACAGACTGTCCTTCGCGGCCGATACCGTCGTGAGCTGCTGCACCTGGGTCCGGAAGAACTCGGTCGAGTCGGTCGGGATGGACTGCACCAGCTGGCCGCGAGGGGCCGAGTTGCAGGCCATGGCCGTCAGGGCAACGACGCCGGCGAGTAAACGCTTCATAGGGGAACACGCCTCCTGTGGTTGACGGGGCCTATCCCCGCCAGGGCACTGCAAGTCGAGAAAGATGGCATTGGCCAACGACAAAGCCAAGGGACGACTGGGCATGCCGCACTTGCACATTGAGCGGATCACCGAGCGCTTGACGGGCTCGTGATCAGAGGGTCACATTATTGTCAGATAACAAGTTTGCGCCGTTTCACCCGGTCCACTCGTCCCCAGTTGAGGAACTGCATATGAACCGCCGCTCGTGGCCGCGTCTCGCGGTCTTCTTGAGCCTGGTCGCCCCTGGGCTTGCCTGGGCGCAGACCGGCTCCATTGCCGGCAGGGTCGCCGATAGCACCAAGGCGGTGCCGTTGAGCGGTGCCCAGATCCTGGTCCGGGACGCCAACGGCCGCACCGCGGGCTCCGCGGCGAGCGGAACGGGAGGCGCCTACCGGGTCGATAACCTGGCGGCCGGGAGATATTCGGTTCTCGTCACCCTGATCCCCTACGCGCCGAAACGGTTCGATGGAGTGACCGTCCAGGCCGGAGGGACCACCACGGTCGACGTGGTCCTGGTCGGCCAGGTCTACCAGCTCTCCGAGGTCCAGGTCACCACGGTTTCCCGGGTTCCCGAGAAGATCACCGAGGCGCCCGCCAGTATCACCGTCATCCCGGCAGTCGTCATCCAGGAACGCCCGGCCCTGTCGGTGCTCGATCACCTCAAAACCGCGCCAGGCATCTCGTTCTCCGAAGGCGGCTTGGTGCAATCGAACGTGGTGTCCCGCGGCTTCAACAACATCTTCTCTGGGTCGCTCTTGACCCTGATCGACAACCGCTACGCCTCGGTTCCGTCGCTTCGGGTCAACGTACCAGCCTTGTTCTCGAGCACCAACGACGATATCGAGCAGCTCGAATTCGTCCTGGGGCCAGGTGCCGCCCTGTACGGTCCCAACGTCACCAACGGCGTGCTCCACATCATCACCAAGTCACCGATCAACTCCCCTGGAACCACCGTGTCCCTGGAGAGCGGGTTCCGCTCCAGCTCGCCATCGGTCGCGGGCACCAACGCCGACGACGGGGCCGCCGGGATTCTCAAGCTCGGGTTCCGTCACGCCACCCGGTTCTCCCCGAAGGTCGGCTTCAAGGTGTCGGGCGAATACCTCAAGGGCACCGACTGGCGCTACGCCGACCGAGGCGACACCCTGAGTCCGGGAGCTACCCCGACCACCCGGGCTCGCTGCACGACCACGGTCATCGGCTGCAGGGACTTCGACCTCCAACGCTGGGGCGGCGAGGCCCGGCTCGACGTCAGGCCGGACGAGAACACCGAGTGGATCACCAGTTATGGCCGGACCCAAGCGGTGAGCCTGATCGAGCTGACCGGGATTGGCGCCGGCCAGGCCCGCGATTGGCGCTATCAGCACATCCAGACCAGGTTCCGCTACAAGGACTTCTTCGCCCAGTTCTTCGGGAACTTCAGCAACGCCGGTGAGACCTTCCTGCTCCGCGACGGCAACCCGATCATCGATAACTCCCGGGTGCTGGTGGGTCAGCTCCAGCACGGCTTCGCGGTGGGCTCGAAGCAGACCTTCATCTACGGCGTCGACTACATCCACACCGACGCCCGCACCGGCGGCACCATCAACGGGCTCAACGAAGGCGACGACACCATCAAGGAGATCGGCGGCTACGTCCACAGCGTCTCGCGGTTGACGTCGAAGCTGGATCTGGTCACCGCGCTTCGGGTCGACAAACACAACGAGTTGGAGAGCGCGGTGTTCTCGCCGCGGGTGGCCCTCGTGGTCAAGCCGAACGAGGACAACAACGTCCGCCTCACCTACAACCGGGCCTTCTCGACACCGAGCAACAACAACCTGTTTCTCGACGTGCTAGCCGGGGCGGCCGGACCATACGGGGTTCGTGCGCTCGGGGTGCCGAAGTCGGGCCTCCGCTTCCGACTGAATGGCGGCTGTCAGGGTGGGCTCGACAATCTCTGCATGCGAGCCATTCCGGTGCCCGGCACCCCCACGGCGCTTCTTCCGGCCAACGCCGCGCTGCTGTGGCAGGTGGCTGTCGGAGTTCTGCTCGCCGATCCGCGGGTGCCGGCCAACGCCAAGCAATTGCTGGGGCTTCTCGGAACCCCGTCGCCAGCCCAGGTCCAGACGGTGTTACGGCTGCTCAACGCGACCACCGGGCAGTTCACCGCGATCAATCCAACCCAGGTTCAGGACATCGGCGCCCTCAGGCCGAGCATCAGCAATACCCTCGAAGCCGGCTACAAGGGCAACTTCGGCGGCAAGGCCCGGTTCTCCGTCGACGCATACTTCGAGCGTCGCGAGAACTTCGTGGGTCCGTTGATCGTCGAAACGCCTAACGTCTTCCTCGATCCGGCCACGCTCGGCGCCTTCATTCTCGGTGATCTGACCGGAAAAGTCGGCCAGGCCACCGCCGCCCAAGCCACCCCCGGACTGGTCGGACTCCTGGCTGGCTTGCCACTTGGCGTGGTGATTCCCAACGACGGCGGCGCCCTCACCAATCGGCCGGACATCTTCCTGACGTACCGGAACTTCGGCTCGGTGGATCTGTTCGGCGCCGACATGGCATTCGATTACGTCGCCAATGACCGCTGGTCGTTTGCCGCGACCTATTCCTTCGTCAACAAGGACTTCTTCACGGCCGAGGAGGTCAACGGGCCGACCGGCATCGCCCTGAACGGCTCCAAGAACCGTGGCTCGGCGACGATCCGGCTCCGCAATGATCCGCAGGGATGGGCGACCGAGCTGCGATTCCGCGCGGTGAAGGGCTTCCCGGTCAACTCCGGCGTGTACGTCAGTCCGCAGCGCTCCGATGGCAGCTTCGTGCCGACCGACAGTTACGGGATCTTCGACCTCCAGGGCAGCTTCCGGCCCAACGTCGGGACCCGGAGCATGCTGATCACCGCCAGCATCAACAACGTGCTCAATCACGCCTACGCGACATTCGTCGGGGTCCCCAAACTGGGCCGGACGGTCATGACCAAGGTCTCCTACACCTTCTGACCCCGTCGATCGGGTTCCCAGCGCCGGATTAGGCGGCATCGGGGGCGGGTCATTCCCGCCCTCGTTTGCAATCAGGAGGTGTCCATGAACAACCTGGTAGCGAAGTTCCCGTCGTTACCGTACCTCGTTCCGTTCGCGACGTTCGCCCTGCTCCTGATGATCGGACCGGCGCTGCCGCTCGACCCCCGGACCGAGGCCATCGTCCGGGTCGGGGTGCTCACCGCCGTCATCGTGCTGATCGCTCGGCCGGCCCTCACTTTCCGGATGGTGAGGCCGCTACAGACGGTCGCGGTGGGGATCGGCGTCTTCATTCTCTGGATCGCCCCGGACCAGTTGATCTCCGGCTATCGCGAAAGCGCGGTGTTCCAGAATGGCGTGACCGGAACGGTCGAGTCGTCGATGACGGTGGAGATGCGGAACGATCCGGTGGTGGTGTTCCTGCGGTTCGTCCGGGCAGCGTTGATCGTGCCCATCGTCGAGGAGTTGTTTTGGCGCGGCTTCCTGAGCCGCTGGGTCGACAACATGGACGACTTCCGAAAGACCCCGCTCGGTCAGTTCAGCCGGTTTTCATTCTGGGCGGTGGCGATCCTGTTCGCGATGGAGCATGGGCCCTATTGGGAGGTCGGGCTGGTGGCCGGGATCATCTACAACTGGTGGATGATGAAGACCAGGAACCTGGGCGACCTGATCTGGTGTCACGCGGTGACCAACGCCTGCCTGTCGGGGTGGGTCTTGGTGACCGGTCAGTGGCAGTACTGGTAGGGAAGGGGGCAGCGGCCGGGGCGACACCCGGGAGGATCAACTCTCCGGGGCCGTCGGCGACACTTCGCTCAGGACGCTGTCGGCTTCGAGGAAGATCCGGCGAACCCCTTTCCAATAGCGGGCCTTGAGCCGGCTCACGTCGCTCTCGATGACGCCCTTACGCTTGTTGGCCGCGTGGACGTACTTCCCTTCGCCCACGTAGATCCCGATGTGATCGACCCGTCTGCCCTTGCCGAAGAACAGGAGATCGCCCGGAAGGAGCTGGGTCGTGTCTTTCGCCACGGGGAGCCCCGTCAGGGCTTGTTGGGCGGCCGTCCGAGGCATCTCGCGTCCGAACAATCCCGCGATCCACTGGACCAGCGCGCTGCAGTCGAAGGCTCTGCCGGGCTCGGAGGCGCCGTAGCGATACTTGAGCCCGACTTGCTGCTTGGTGAGCTGCACCAAGGAATCGCGCCCGGCGAGCAGCGTTCGGCTCAGCGCCTCGAATGGCTTTGCCGGCGCGGCCAGGTCCGGCTTGCCTTGCGCGAGCGACCCCGTCGCGGTGGTTGCCGCGAGTGCCAGAGCGAGCCGAAAGGAGCGTCCGCGAGCCATGAGGGTGGGCAAAATAGCCCCACGGGCCGGGTTGGTCCACCGTAGAAAGGCCGAACACAGCCCTTTGCGACGGCCGCGTCGGGCGGTATACTAGTTGACTGTACCACCTGAACGTTAAGCGACGCGGATACGATGCGCGGGGTCATGGTACTTCCACTTGATGGGCCTGGGATCGTCGTTGTAGTGACGGATGTAGCGCATGATCCGACGGGCCAGATCCTTCGTTGACGTGAAGATGCCTCGATGGATGAGATCGCGTTCAATCTTCGCGAACCAGAGTTCCACTTGATTCA
>Ga0194132_10000312_pt1 | contig 100665 bp, 93 predicted proteins | sample TA2KigOf80mmetaG_FD_148612 | JGI IMG/M metagenome (GOLD analysis project Ga0194132, IMG submission 148612) | Freshwater microbial communities from Lake Tanganyika, Tanzania - TA2015054 Kigoma Offshore 80m | ecosystem: Environmental > Aquatic > Freshwater > Lake | place: Tanzania: Lake... | reverse complement strand
TGGTGGCTACGTCGAAGAAAATTTTTTGGGGGGGGGGGGGGGAGTTCATTCGGACGTCGGATTATCTCTCGCAAAGGCGCAAAGACGCAAAGTTTAAGAATTTTAGAAAAAGTTCACGATCGACATTTCTCGCCCAGCGTACTTTGCACGAGATCATCTGCTCTTCGGATTCGGAATATCTCGCGCTAAGCACGCAGATCTCGCCAAGATACACTTTGTCCTAGACGCTCTATTTAATAATCTCTCCGAAACTTTGCGCCTTAGCGCCTTTGCGGGAGGATCTCCGAAACTCCGAATCGCCTCACCCCTTACCCCTCACGCCTTACGCTTTTCTAAGAACACGTTCGACTTCGCCGAGAAACTCTTTGAGACTTATCGGCTTCGTCTGATACCCATCGAAGCCTTGATCGAGCATTGCAGTGCGGTTGTTGGTCATAGCTGACGCGGTGATGGCGATGATTGGAATATCCTTCGTCGTCGCATCGGCCTTCAACTGCTTCATCGCGGTAATCCCATCCATCCCGGGCAGCTGGATGTCCATAAGGATCAGCGCCGGGCATTGCTCGGCAGCGAGCTTGAGCCCGTCCTCGGCGGTCTCGGACTCGATGGTCCGATACCCCTTCACCTGCAACACATCCCGGCAAAGCTTCCGGTTCTTCTCGTTATCCTCGATGATCAGAATAAGTTCACTAGCCATCGGCGACTCTACTCTCTCGTACCACTGTCTTGTAAACAGCGGTTCAAATTGTTCACCACGGAGGACACGGAGGTCACGGAGACAAGAAAGAGAGAATTGTTTTTCATGAAATTGTTCTTCTCTTCCCTCCGTGTTCTCCATGCACTCCGTGGTGCGTTTTCCGAAAGTTTTCGCATCCGCAAATTTTCAAGCATAGTAGTAAAATGGAGGTCCCTGAGAAATCAGATAACAAACCTGCGGACGCCTCGTTTTAAGACCGTCACGTTAAAGTTAATCAGCAAACCGACGCTAATTCCCGACAGTTTCATGTAGGTCAAAATTTGCGCTTCATGAATTGTTAGCAAGTGCTCGACGCTTTTCAGCTCGACAATGATTCGGTCGTCGATCAGTAAGTCAATCCGGTACCCGCAGTCTAACTTGATTTGCTTGTATTCAACCGGCAATTCGACTTGAAGCTTGAAAGGAATCTTAACCTGGCCGAGTTCGTAAGCCAGACATTGCTCATAAGTCGATTCGAGCAGCCCTGGTCCAAGCTGCCGATGTACCTCGATAGCACATCCAAGCGCCTGCTCTGATAACTCTTCAAATTTCATTTCTATCTTACCTTCGTGGACCTCCGTGTCCTCCGTGGTGAATAGTCTTCCTATCTAACCGGCAGTGTAAAAGTAAAAGTACTACCTTTGCCCACTTCGCTTTCCACCCAGATTTTGCCGCCGTGCATTTCGACGAATTCCCTCGTCAGCGTCAGGCCCAGGCCGGTGCCTTCGCGCTTTTGCGCGTAGTTGCCGCTCGCCTGGCGGAACTCTTCGAAGATCGCCTCCTGCTCCTCCTTGGCGATGCCAATCCCGGTGTCGATCACCGACACGATCACAGACTCTTCCCCCTGCCGTGCTTCCACTTTGATCTGCCCGCCCTCCGGCGTGAACTTCACGGCGTTGGACAGCAAGTTCAGCAGCACCTGTTTGATCTTGCGTTCGTCGCCGGTGTAATCGCCGATCCGATCGTCGATGCTTTGGCTTAGCTTGATCGCGTGGCGGCCGGCGCGCTCGCGGATCAGAAGCAACGCGTTGTCGATGGCGTCCGGCAGGTAGAACGTCGTCGTCTCCAACTCCATCCGCCCCGCTTCGACTTTCGACAGATCGAGAATGTCGTTGATCAACGACAGCAGATGGCGCCCGGAAGAAAGAATATCGTCCACGTACTCATCCTGCTTCTCGTTCAGCTCCCCAAACAGTTTTTCTTGCAAAACTTCCGAGAAGCCGATGATCGCGTTGAGCGGCGTGCGCAGCTCATGCGACATGTTGGCGAGAAATTCCGACTTGTGCTGGCTGGCGACTTCGAGCTGCTTGCCGCGCGCCTCCAGCTCGCGAAACAGCCGCGCGTTGTGGATCGCCAACGCCGATTGGGTCGCGAAGGTCTGCAACAGATTCACCACTTCGGGTTCGAACTCTCCCAATTGCCGCCGCCAGACCGTCAGCCCGCCCATGATCTCCTGCTCGCGCAGGATCGGCACGGTCAACAGCGAGCGATAGCCCAGCCGAATCAGCACCGGGCGCACCCGCGAGACCGATCTCTCAGAGTCGATACGCGTGTCCGCGATCTGGACCGGCGTACGAGTGCTCGCCGCTTGACCGGTGGCCCCTTCACCCAGCTTAATCCGGGCCGTTTTCAACACCTCGACCGCCTCCGGCTCCATGTTGTGGCTCGCGCGCAGGTTAAACTCTTGCGCCACTTCGTCGAATTCATAGATGGCGCCGCAGTCCGTTCCCGCCAGGTCGACGGCGCGGGCTACGATAGTTTGGAGAACGGTTTCCAAATCGAGAGTAGAGCTGACGGCCTGACCAACCTCGCTCAGCGCCTTCATTTCCTCGACGGATTCCACCAATTCGCGCGTGCGGTCCTGTAACTCTTGGAACAGCCGGACATTCTCGATAGCGATCACCGCTTGGTCGGCGAAGGTTTCGAGAAGTCTTATCTGCTCTTCGGTAAAGGGTCGGACCTCAGTTCGGCGAATTACGATTGACCCAATGGGTTCACCCTGACGAATCAGCGGTGTGCCGAGGACAGAACGAACTCCAGTGCCTAGATTCATGCGTCTTGCGTCGGGGTATTCGGTTTCGATCTCTGCGACGACGTCCAGCACATGGATCGTCCGCCGGTCGAGCATGGCTCGGCCACCGACGAAACCACGACTGATCGGCAGCGATTCAGATAAGACAGGTATAGAGCCATATCTAGCTGCGAGAAGCGCATGGTTGTCGACTTCACGATAGATCAACGCATCGTTTGCGTCACACAACCGCGCGGCATTTTCTGCGACCACATCCAGCACCGGCTGAATGTCCGTCGGCGAGCTGGCGATGACTCTTAAAATCTCGCTGGTCGCCGTCTGCTGCTCCAGCGCCTCGGTTATTTGTCGGTTGCGCTCTTCCAGTTCTTTAAACAGCCGCACGTTTTCGATAGCAATAACCGCCTGGTCGGCGAAGGTTTTCAGCAGCGCGATTTGCTTTTCGGAAAATGGCTGGACTTCGTCCCGTCGCATCAGGATCACGCCTATGGCCGAACCTTCGCGTAACAAGGGCATTGCCAGCATCGTCCGCGTCCCACGCTGGCGCGCAGGTCGCGCCGGCAGCTCGGATTCGGGTACGGCAGCGATATCGTGGATGTGAAGCATCTCGCGGTCCACGACGGCTCGACCGACAACGGTGGCTCGATCCAAAGCCAATGGTTGTGAATTCGGCAGCGCAATTTCACCGTAGTGCGCGGCCGGATGAAGCGCATCAGACTCCACTCGGAAAATGAGAGCATCTATAGCGTTGCACAACCGAGCCGCGTTCTGGGCTACCACATCGAGGACCGGTTGGATGTCTGTCGGCGAACTCGCAATGACTCGCAGGATTTCACTGGTCGCCGTCTGCTGCTCCATTGCTTCGGTGATCTGGTGGTTGCGTTCTTCCAGTTCTTTGAATAGCCGCACATTCTCGATGGCGATGACGGCTTGGGCCGCAAACGTTTCCAGCAGTTTTATCTGCGCCGGGGTGAAGGGATGTACCTCCGTACGTCGAGCGGCCAGGTTGCCGACCAACTCGCCCTGCTGACGAAGCGGGACGAATAACATCGTCGGCCAATTGCCGGCGGCGCCCATGGTCGGGAACTGGTCCTGGGCGCGGACATCGGGAACATGCAGCGTCCCATGTTCGTTCAGCCAACGGTATTGCGGCTCATCGACGCTGATCTCGACCCCGCCGATCGGGATGGACCCAAAATGCGCTCGGGTAACCAAGCTATCGCTGTCTCGCAGCCTCAATATCACGTCATCAATTCCGCATACCCGTGCCGCGCTCTCGACGATGGCGTCGAGCACCGGCTGCACGTCCGTCGGCGAGCGGCTGATGATGCTCAGCACTTCGGAGGTCGCCGTCTGATGCTCCAGCGCTTCGCGCAGTTCGGCGTTGCGTTCTTGCAATTCTTTGAACAGCCGCACGTTCTCGATCGCAATGACCGCCTGGTCGGCGAAGGTTTTGAGTAGAGCTATCTGCTTGTCGGTGAACGGTCGCATTTCTACCCGACGAAAATGGATAACACCAATCGCACCGCTTTCGCGTAACAAAGGAACAGCGAGAACAGTGCCATTCCATGCGCCGACTCGGCGGGCCGTATCGACGATGTCTGGATACTCCGTCTCCGCCACAAGCCCGATGTTCTCAACATGCACAACGTCTCGATCGACCACCGCCTGCCCGGGCGGTGATCGGCGGTTGATTAGCCGTTCAGCGGCCACATCGCCAACCGGTCCGTAATGCGCAGCCAAGCGCATGACATTCCCGTCAACCAGTCGCGACACGGCATCGTTCGCGCCGCAGACGCGTGCGGCCCGCTCGGTGATGGTTTCCAACACCGGCTGAATCGCAGTCGGCGAGCTAGCGATGACCTGAAGAATCTCGCTCGTCGCGGTTTGCTGTTCTAACGATTCTTTCAATTCTTGAAATAGCCGGACGTTCTCGATGGCGATCACGGCTTGATCAGCGAAGGTCTTGACCAGTTCGATTTGTCGCTCAGTGAATGGTTCGACAACGTCGCGCCAGATTGTCAGGCCGCCGATCGGCACATCTTCTCGCAGCAACGGCACCGCCAGAATCGTCCGCGTGCCGAGCGCGGAGGTCACGGCTCTAGCAACGCCGGGCACGGGCTCCTGCGCATCAAGGACGTGCACCGGCTTTCCCTCAAAAAATGCACGACCCAGGAGACTTTCTGAAACGCGAACGGGATTGGCGCGCAAGTGTTCCAGTTGCCCGGGGCTCTCATTGTAATGCGCGACAACTCGGAGAAACTCCCCATCGAGCTGACGGATATGACCCTGCTTGGCACCGGCTAAGGTCACCGCGTTAGTAATGACAGTATCCAGCACCGGCTGAATATCCGTTGGCGAGCTGGCGATCACGCCGAGGATCTCGCTCGTTGCAGTCTGCTGCTCCAACGATTCCTTGAGATCGTTGAACAACCGCACGTTCTCAATCGCGATGACGGCCTGATCGGCGAAGGATCTGACCAATTCTATCTGCCGCTCGGTAAAGGGTCGGACTTCCTCGCGCCACATGCCGATGATCCCAAGCGGCACACCCTCTTTGAGCAGCGGCACGCCCACCATGCTTCGATACCTTCCCAGCCTCTGGCTCTCGGTCCACCGATACTCGGAATCGGCCAGCGCGTCCTCGATGTGAACCGCGCGGCGCTCAAGCATAGTTCTGCCAACGAGACTGCCGCGATCGAGCGGCGCCGGGTTCTGGTCGTAAAAGGTCTTGACCTCGGGCGACGCTCCCCAGGCAACCGCCAGGCGAAGTACGTTCCCATCCGGTCTGAAAATGAACCCGGTGTCCGCGCCGCAAAGCTTCGTGGCGTTCTTGACCAGCATCTCGAGCACCGGTTGCAGCTCGAAGGTCGAGCGGCTAATCGCCTTGAGTACTTCACTCGTGGCGGTCTGCTGATCGAGCGCCTCGCGCAACTCGGCATTCGACGCTTCGAGTTGAGCGGACTTGCGTCTCACCTGCTCGAAGAGATTGATGTTCTCTACCGCGACGCCGACCTGGTCGCACATGGATTGGATCAGGCGGATTTCTTCGGCAGTTAACTTGCGCGGCTCATTGCCTAGACAGGCGATGGTGCCGGCGAATCTGACTTTGGCTTTGATTGGGAATATGCCGAAGAAGCAGTAATCACGCGATTGGCTCGACCTCGACTGGCTCAATTCTAGATACCGCGGGTCGGTCTTGATGTTCTCGAAAATGATCGGCTCCCCGGTCTCTGCCACACGTCCTTGAATCCCCTGTCCCCGGCGCATCCTCTGGGGAGCGGCGGCACTGTCGGGATAGCCGTATGCCGCGACCGAGCTCAGTACCTCTCGCTCCTCGTCAAACAGAAAAATTCGCACCGCGTCGAAGTGGAAAATCTGGGTGATCTTCTTCACCACCTCGTCGAGCACCGGCTTGATCTCCAGCGACCGGCTCGCCGCCGCGGTCACATCGTGCAGCGCCGCGAGATCGCGGTTGCGCGTCTCCCGCTCTTGGAACAGACGCGCGTTTTCGATAGCAATCACCGCCTGATCGGCGAAGGTTTCGAGGAGCTTGATCTGTGGCTCGGAAAACGGACAGACTTCGGTACGGCGAATCAAGATCGCACCGATGGGTTGCGCTCGGCGCAACAAAGGTACCGCCAGCGTGGTACGATGACCGATCCGCCGCGCATAGTCTCGAATGACGGGATACTCGGTATCGACCACAGCGGCGAGATCGCGGATGTGAACCCGCTGCCGATCGATCATCGCGCGACCAGCGGGTGACTGACGATTGTAGGGCGTATGATCGAGTGCGGCCAGCAGGTCGCCGTGGGCGGCGACGCGATGAATATCTTCGTCCTCCAGTTGAAAAATCTGCGCGTCGGTCGCGTCACAAAGCCGCGCGGCTTTCTCCGCCACGGCGTCCAGAACAGCCTGCAAGTCGCCCGGCGCCTTCGCGATCATGCGCAAGATCGCACTGGTCGCCGCTTGCTGCTCCAGCGCCTCGGCGAGCTCGCGCTTCAACGCATCGACGCCCTGCACCTTCTTGGGCGGCGCCTTTTTCTTCGACGTGAGAGGCTTCTTGGCGGTAGCCTTCGCCGGGCGTTTTTTGCGAGTCGTTGCCATAAAGACGAACCTGCCGATTAGTACGCCAGGTCAGCGACTGGCGTCAAGGAAAGGAATCGCGGACTCGTGAGGGGTGAAGGGTCAGGGGTGAGGCGCTCGGAATGATATCTCCCGCAAAGACGCAAAGGCGCCATGGTCGGAGACAACCATGCTTTGAGGATTCTAAAGTCGTACCTTAGGATCCTCAAGGGTCGAAGATAACCATATTGTCAACTGTCCGAACTTTGCGCCCTTGGCGTGCTTGGCGCGAGATAACCTTAGTGCAACTTTCGGAAAAGAATGACCTCGCGCAAAGAGCGCAAAGGACGCCAAGCAAAATGAATATTCAAAGACCATTTTCCGAAACTCAGCGCCTCTGCGTCTCTGCGAGAGAAAATTCCGGATCCGAAAACTCTTCTCGCGCCAAGCTCGCAAAGTACGCCAAGGCAGGAATAAAAAAGGGGCACGGATTACCGTGCCCCTTTTCACTCTCTTGTCTTTGTGTCTTAGCGTCTTGGCGAGAAAATATCCGAATCTGAATTCTTAGTGGTGCGCTGCTTCGGGGTCTAACGACAGATTCACGTAGTGATGCGACTTCGACACCGCGCCGATGCCTTGGATGATCGTCTGCCAGCTCTCGCCTTCGTCCTGACTGTAGAAGACATCGCCGTCGGTGGTGCCGGCGAACATTGCGTAGCCGCCGTTCCACACGTCCATGGCCATACCTTCGATGTTGGCGCGAATATGCTCCGGTAACCCTTTGCTCAAAATATCCCAGCTCTTGCCGCCGTCGCGGCTGCGCGCGATGCGGGCATCGGCGGTGTGGAGCTTGCGCCAGGTACCGGGGCCGGTCTTGGCGCCGGCGACGAAAAGTAGATTAGGATCTTTGGGATGGACGAAGAACGGATCGACGTAGCCGATGCGGAAGTCGCGCGGCGTCATGCTCTGCCAGCTCACGCCGCCGTCGCCGCTGACGCAGAAGCCCGCGACAGTCTCGGGGCCGCAGTTGGTGGTCGGCGCCGTGCCATAGAGTTTGCTGGGGTCATTGGTCGGCACCAGCACGCGGTGCGCGTCGGGGTTAATATTCTCCACCGTCGACCAGGTCTTGCCACCGTCGGTGCTGCGCAGAAAGCCTCCCACTTCGACGGCGACATATATCGTGTTCGGATCGGTCGGGTGGAACGTGATGCTTTTGGCGTGAGCCTGATGCGGCGGACCCGGGAAGGTCCACTTTTCCACGCCCGGGACGTTGCGCAGGTTCGGCAGCTCGGTCCAGCTCTTGCCCAGATCGTCGCTGTAATAAAGATGCGCCGGCTGCGTGCCAGCGTAGACGCGCGGCTTGCCGTTTACGACTTGGCTTGCCAGAGAGTAGATTTCTTTCTCACCGATGCCGCTGTCGCGCTGCTCCCAGGTCTTGCCCAGGTCGGCGCTGAAATAAATTTCGTTGCCGTAGGTGCCGCCAAACAGCGACTTGGTCGTGGGCTCGAAAATGATCGAGCTGAAATGCTTGCCCGGCACCATGGTTTCCTGCTTGGACCACGACGCGCCGTTTTTCTGGAAAGAAAAGATTCCGGTGGTGGTGCCGACCAGCAAACGATCGGTCTGCGACTCGCCGGTCGTTACAGACTGACCTCCGGGGGATAGACATACGAACATGGCTGACCTCCTTTTGGGTTCGGTTTCAGTGAATCTGTCTTAGAGACAACTGGGCCAATTATGGAGCCCTACTCTACTTAAGGACCCGCCGGGGCGTCAAGCTCCTCCTCGCTGCGCTCGGAATCTCAGATTAAAGATTTCAGACGGGTCACGCCCCCTTCCGGAACTTTTTGTTTGGGCCGCTGTCTAACCATCGCAGAAACGGGAGCCTGGAACAGAAGACTATGAGCCCTGCAGCAACCAAAAACATAACTCCACTCGCCTCTTGGCTCCCCAATGACCCGCGCTACTACCAAATTGCGGTCCTCGCCTCGCTACTGGTCTACGGCATGAATTGGTTGGGCTTCGACGTCGGTTGGCCACAGGCGGTCCTGTTACTGAGGACTGTTCTTACTACTCAGTACGTCTGCACGGAGTTCGGGCAGACAAGCAGGTTCGACCCATTGAGTCCGTTGATCTCGGGCCTCTCGCTTTGCCTACTACTGCGCACCAACGAGCCCGCCCTGATGATCGCTGCGGCAATCATTTCCATCGCCAGCAAGTTCGTCCTCAGGTGGAATAATAAGCATATTTTCAACCCGACCAACTTCGGCATCGTTGCGCTGATCGCGCTCACAGATGGAACTGTCTGGGTGTCGCCAGCCCAATGGGGCAGCAAACTTTACTTTGCGTTTCTCATGGCTTGCCTGGGCGGCATGGTGATCCACCGCGCGATGCGCAGCGATGTAAGCTACGCGTTCATGCTCTGCTACGCCGGCATCCTGTTCGGCCGCGCCTACTGGCTCGGCGATCCGCTGGCGATTCCGATGAAGCAGCTCCAGAGCGGCGCGCTCTTGCTGTTTACCTTCTTCATGATTTCCGATCCCAAAACCACACCCAATTCGCGCCTTGGGCGGATATTGTTCGCCGCGCTCGTCGCCGCCGGCGCTGCCTATGTGCAGTTCGGCTTGTATCGCACCAATGGCCTACTCTGGTCGCTGGTCGTCTGTTCTGCGCTCGTGCCGTTCATTGATCGACTCTTCCCCGGAACCAAATACGAATGGAACAGTCTAACCCCTGCGAGATCGAAACAAGGAGACTCCCATGAAACGAATCGTTTTACGCCTAGCTCTATTGCTCAGCCTGTTGGCTAGCGCGAGCCAAGCTCAAGCTTTCTGCGGCTTTTACGTCGCCAAAGCCGATACCAAAATATTCAACAAAGCCTCTCAAGTCGTGCTCGCCCGCCAGGACGACAAGACCGTGATCACCATGGTCAACGATTTCAAGGGTGACCCGAAAGAATTCGCCGTGGTCGTCCCGGTGCCGACACTGATCGAGCGCGGCCAAATCAACGTCGGTGACAAGAAAGTCATCGACCACCTCGACGCCTACACGTCGCCCCGCCTGGTGGAATACCATGATGATAGCCCTTGCTATCTCGCGCTGATGGAAAAGCGCAGCAACTTTGACTTGGCGCTGCACAAGTCGGCAGCGCCCGCCGCCTCAGGCAGAGCCGAAACGCTCGGCGTGACGGTTCAAGCCCAATACACCGTCGGCGAGTACGACATCGTGATTCTTTCGGCAAAGGAAGGCCAAGGCTTGGAAACTTATCTCAAAGAGAACGGTTATCGCCTGCCCAAAGGGGCTTCCGAAGTGCTCGGCAGCTACATCAAACAGAAGAATCACTTCTTTGTCGCCAAGGTGAACTTGAAAGAACAGTCCAAGCTCGGCTTCAACTACCTGCGGCCAATCCAAGTGGCTTATGAATCGCCCAAGTTCATGCTGCCGCTGCGCCTGGGCACGTTGAACGCCGACGGCTATCAGGAGCTTTTTATCTACACGCTGACTCGCAAAGGCCGTGTCGAACCGACCAACTATCGCAGCGTCAAGTTGCCCACCGACATGGACTTGCCGATTTACATCAAAACTCGTTTCAAAGACTTCTACCGGGATATGTTTGATCAACAGGTCAAGAAAGCCGATATGCGCGCCGTGTTCACCAAATATGCGTGGGACATGAACTGGTGCGACCCCTGCGCGGCGGACCCGCTGTCGCACGAAGAATTGCGCAGCCTGGGAGTTTTCTGGCTAAACGACAGCCCTGCGGAGAACGCGCCGAATCGAGGCCGCCGCCAGATCATGCCCATCCCACCCATGGGCGGCGCGCGCGATGTCTTCGTCACGCGCATGCACGTGCGCTACGATGCCCAGCGTTTTCCCGAAGACTTGGTCCTTCAGGAGACCGCCGACCGCAACAATTTCCAAGCCCGTTATGTGCTGCGCCACCCATGGAAGGGAGAAGACAAATCCTGTCCCGCCAGCGAGGAGTACTATCGCGAAGTGCAGCGCCGTCAGGAAAAAGAAGCGCTACAGCTAGCCGACCTGACGGGTTGGAAGCTCGCCGACATTCGCGACCAGATGAACTTGCGCAGTGCCAGCACGAGCGGCGGCACCGCCGCCAAGTGGTGGCAGAAGATCTGGAATCGTTAGCCCCCATTGCCCGCCATAAAAGAAAGCGGCGCTCCAAGGAGCGCCGCTTTCTTGAACAAAGAATTGAGTGCAGCGACTAAAGCGCGGCGTGACTGTCGCCCGCAACACCGGGCAGCGCGGCGGGAATCGCCGCATGCGGTGCGTCGGTCGGCAGACGCCGACCGATCAGCAGGCTGCGAATAAACAACTGCAGCCGTTCACGTTCGTTGTCGTGAAACTTGAGAAACTCGACGCCGAGCTCATTGCCGCGCACGGTACGCACGACCGCGGCAGCGACTTTGAGTGGCTGCACTTCGTGCGGCAAATTAATATTGATGCGGCAAAGATCGCCTTCGCCAAACGTCTCATCCAGTTTGAGAGTACAACCGCCCACTGAAATGTCGGACAAGAGGCCCTCACAAAACATGTTCTTTCCAATCACAGAGACCGGAATGTTGATCGCCAAACGCTCGAACTCACGCCGGTCTTCGTAGACACGCATGTAAACCACGCCCCACTGCAGAAAGCGGAAGCGAAAGCCGCACAACTGACAGCGAAACGGATAAACGTAGAAGAAACCCAGGATCTTTTCTTTCAACCCTTGCCGGCTCACCCGCTTGACGAATTCCCGGTCGCATTTGGGGCAGATTAACGTCGTCATGGTAACTACCTTCCGTTTATTAGCGCTTCTGTCGCCATCGACACAGAGTAATTTCTCTGTATGTAGTAGTTCGGCACAAATCAGCGCACTCTTAAGCATTGGCGTACCCAAAAGACATGCCAGCTTCGATCCACGACGCGCGCAATGTGCACCCGCAGGAATCAGGAATAAGAAAGAAAAAAGTGTGTCAAACAGACAACGCGAGCCCGTCAACGCAGTGCACGCGTTTGCTCAGCATTGTGAGCACGTGGTGGAGAAACGACGGACACGGGCAGCAGGTCTACAATAAGCGAGAGGATTTTTTGGCAGAACCAACGACAAGTCGCGAAGCGCGGCACTTGCGCCGTCACTCTTCCAGCAGCTTTTTCATTTTTGCGATCACATCGCGGGATAGGTTGACCGATTCTTTGGCAAGCGTTTCGGCCTCTTCACCGGAATCCGGGTCGGCCTCCAGCCTCCTTGCTTTGACGTCGGCAAGGAACGCCGGATCGCCCATGGTTTTACGAAAGGCGTCGCGCAAAATTTTCAAACGGTCTGCGGCGATTTTGTTCATTGCAAACCTCCTATCTGCTGGGAGAACTCCCCACGCGAGAGCCTGGCAACTTGCAACACAAAAAAAGGCGCGAGCGCCGTCTTTGCAGCGCTCGCGCCCCTGGGACCGGACAAGGCAACCGTTTATCGCTTCTTTGCCGCCGCCGGATCTTTGCCGATGGCTTTCAGCAATTCGCCGTACGGCACGATGTGCTCGTGCAGCGGCAGAATCCGTTCGACCTCGATATTCAGCCGGCGCACATTGGCTTCGAGATTCACCGAGAAGGGATTGGGCGTCTTCGGAATACCGCGCGGCGAAAACGCGTCGGCTTCGATCAAGATCTTTTCCTTGCGCAGGTAGGCCATGATCAAGCCGTCGTGGTGGGCATTGGCGCCGATCTGATAGAGTTCCACCGAGCGCGCCCCGTCGGTGAGCACCATATTGTCGCCCATCGATTGAAACACCGGCATCTTCTTCGACTTGGCCAGGATATCCGGCGCCAGCGACCAGCTATTGCGCGCCGCCCGCTCGAAGAACGGCCGGTTGATCTCATGGGTCACGATCGTTGCTCCCTCGGCGGCAAAGGCGCGGATACCGCCGGAATGGTCGAAATGATGGTGCGTGTTGACCAGATATTTAATCGGCTTGTTGGGCACGAGCTTTTTCACCTCGGCGATCAGCGCCTTTGAGCGGTGATCCCCCTGCGGCCCTTCGACCACGATGAGATAGTCTTTCATCTCAATCAACGCCGAGTTGTGCGAGCCGCCGGCGAGAAACCACACGCCATCCGCCGCTTTTTCGGATTTCACGACGGTTTCTGCGTTCCTCACATTGGCCGGCACCTCGATGGTGACCGTCGGATTGGCTCTGACCGCGGTAACGGTAACATCCAGCGATGGATGACCATCTTGGTACTGGACGATCTTGGTCGGAAACTTCACACCGGCAAAATCCCGGTAAGGACCGTAGTTCGTCACGACTTTCATGTCGCCGACGACCGGATGGCCATAGCTCGACTCGACCCGCTCGATGGCGTTCTGGTCGTTGGCATAGGCGGTGATCTGCCGCTTGCCTTGATCGTTGAACGCGATTACCGTCATCTGCCGCCCGTCGATCGTCCTCTTGGTCACCGAGGCGTTGTTGGCGAAAGCGGCACGCACCAAGGCATGGGGCGAGAGCGCCAACTCATGGGCCCGGCTCGTCACTTGATGGGGCTGAGCCACCGTATTTTTGCCAGCCTCGTTCCACGCGAACTCGCCGCTAACCAGAGCGATGGTCCGCGCCTCAATTTCTATCGGCTGCCCGCCGCCGCCGCTGGCCGGCGCCTCTCCCTGCGTGCGCAACAACTCTTCGCGCATCGCGCCTTGGGTGAAATCATATTGACGCACCAGGCTCTTCACATAGTGGCGCGGCCAAGGCGCCATTGGACTCGTGCTTTGGCCCACGGCGCCCATCTTGCCGTTGGCCGTGAACTGAAAGGTCTTTATCGTCGCGACATCCAACGCATCGGCGACACGCTGGAGATCGGATTCCTGGGCTTCGACTCGCGTACTTATCAACGCAAACATGAGGAGCGCGACTATGGCTTTAGTCATAACTTCGAACCTCCTACTTTGGTGGGAATCGATTGAAAGACTCCATACGTGAGTGACTGGCAAGTTGCAACAAAAAAAACGCGAGCGCGGAAGAATTTCCGGGCTCGCGCTCTTTGCAGGTTTGGCTGACCAACCTATTCTTTCTTAGCCGCCTCTTTCTTGGCCGCTGGGTCCTTGCCAATGGCCTTCAGCAGCTCGACGTAGGGAACGATACTGCCATGCAGCGGCAAAATCCGATCGACGTCAATGTTCAGGCGCCGCACGTTGGCTTCAAGACTGACCGAAAAAGGATTGGGCGTTTTCGGCACCGCTCCGGGTGTATAAGCATCCGCCTCGATGAGCAGCCTTTCCCTTCGCAAATACGCCATGACCAGGCCGTCATGATGGCCATTGCCGACGATCTGATACAGCTCCACCGAGCGGCTGCCGTCAGTCAGCACCATGTTGTCGCCCATCGTCTGAAAAACTGGTTTGCGCTTAGCCTTGGCCAACCGATCGGGCGCGAGGTTCCAGGTATTGTTGGCCGCTCGTTCAAAATAGGGACGGTTGATCTCGTGGGTGACGATCGTAGCGCCTTCTGCGGCAAAAGCGCGGATGCCGCCCGAGTGATCGAAGTGGTGGTGCGTATTGACCAGATATTTAATCGCCTTGCCCGGCACCAACTTCTTGACTTCGGCGATGAGATTCATGGAGCGCTCGTCGCTCTGCGGTCCCTCGACGACAATCAAATAATCCTTCATCTCGATTAAGACGCTGTGATGCGAGCCGCCGGTCAGGTGCCAAACTCCGTCGACGACTTTCTCGGACTTGACCGGGGCCGGGTTGCTGCGCACATCCGCCGGCACCTGAACATCTAGTGTCGGGTTGGCTCTTACCGCCGTGACGGTCAGGTCCAATGCCGGGTGGCCGTCCTGGTACTGAACGATCTTGGTCGGGAACTTCACGCCGGCAAAATCGCGATAAGGCCCGTAGTGGGTCACCACCTTCATATCGCCTGCCACCGGATTGCCATACCAAGACTCCACCGTTTCGATGGCGTTTTGATCGTTAGCGTAAGCTGTGACCCGGTGCTTACCGCGGTCTGTAAAGGTGATCACGGTCATTTCGCGCCCGTTGATCATGCGCTTCACCGCCGCGGCATTATTGGCAAACGCGGCGCGCAAGAGCCCGTGCGGCGAAATAACCAGTTGGTGCTCGCGGTCGTTCACCTCCCAAAAGCGCGGCACCATGTTTTTCCCGGCTTCATTCCACGCCACACCGTCACGCACCAGTGAAACGATATTCTGATCGCCCTCCAGAGGCTGACCGCCGCCACCGCTCGGCGGATCTTCGCCCTGGGTGCGGACCATCTGGTCGCGCATGGCCCCAGCGGTGAAATCGTAGGCACGGGTCAGGCTTTTTACGTAGTAGCGCGGCCAGGCCGCCATGTGGCTCGTGCTTTGGCCGACGTGATACATCCGGCCGTTGGCCGTGAACTGAAAGGTCCTGGTTTTGTCCACGTCCAGCACGTCGGCGATCTGTTGTAACGGCGTTTCGGCCGCCCTCGCACCGGCAGCGGCCCATACAAGCAAAGCGACCGTCAAAAATAACTTCTTTAACATAGAAACTTTGCGCCTCCCTCTTTTCTTGTGCAGATTTGAAGATCGAGCTTCGACCCCCCGTTTGGCGGCAACACTACCCGATCAACTCGCTCCCTGTCAATATATAGTCGTAGAGTCTGACTAATCCCTAAAGCGGCCGGTCCACACCGCGAAGGCTTCAAGAAACTTCTTGACATGTTGGCGGGTATTTTCGTCAGTCAAACGACCCGACGTGTCGAACAGAGCCGCCGCCGAAGGAATCTTGATCTCCGGCTGCGACATGACATGCGTCTCTGTGAAGACGAACGTCTGGCGCAGCGCGTGTTGGCAGCGAATCGTGCCGCCAAGACCAGGCGAGCAGCCCATGAGGGCTGCGGGTTTTCGATTGAGCACGCATTTGCCGCTCGGGCGAGAGGCCCAGTCGATGGCGTTTTTCAGCACCCCCGGCACGCCGTAGTTATATTCCGGCGACACAATCAGCATGGCGTCGCGCGAGCCGATGAAACTCTTCATGTCGGCGACCGCTTCCGGATCGCCCTTGGTGAAAACGTCGTCATTATAAGGCGGGATGTCGCCAAGCCGAGTGTAAATCGCAATCTCCATCCCCGCCGGCGCCAACTCCACCGCCGCCTGCAGCAAACCTTTGTTTAACGATGCTGCGCGCAAACTACCGCAAATACCCGCTACCCGAATAGTCATGCATCCTCCGAAAAAGTTGATCGAGAACTTATAAGTAAGCGCCGTTTAGAGTTCAAGTGCAGGCCGACGTTACCCGTGCAAAGCCGCTGTGCGGGGTCAGACGGTTGAACGGCTTGAACGGAACGTAGTGATTGAACGGTTGGAACGGCCTTCTAGTGCAGATACCCACTCCCCCCACCCTCCTCCTCCGCCAATGCCAGATTGTGGCGCGCGCCTTCAAGGTGGGGATGAATATCCAGTGCCCGGCGAAAACAAACGGCGGCTTCGCGGGCCTCGTTCAAAGACAAGTGGCAAAGCCCCTGTCCCGACGCCGCGCCGAAATGATTAGGATTGCGCTTGAGCGTCTCTTGGCAATCGGTAATCGAGCCGGAAAAATTCTTGCGCAGATAGCGCACCGTCGCGCGCTTGTTCCAACCTTCGGCGAACTCCGGCGCCATCGTGATGACCTTCCCAAAGGCATGCTCGGCGTCTTCGAGCCGCCGCTCCTGCATCGCGTCAACACCGACACGAAAAATCAGATCGACTTCGCGATCGCCCGAGCGGCACCAGATACTCCACAGCATCGCCTCGGCTGTCGCGGCGAGCTCGCGGTCTTCGCCCTTCAATGCAGAGAGCGCTTCTTCTTCGTCGGTGGGGTGTTCCATCGGTTTCGAGTTTCGAGTTTCGGGTTCAAGATTCTCGGAGCGTTCCTCCATTTCGGCAACGCACGATCATAAAAACCGTGTCCGCGGCATCATCTCGGAACTCGAAACCCGGAACCCGAAACTAAATTCGATCAATCATCCATGCCGCCGCTTTTTCAGCGACATCGCACAGCGCCTCTTCATCGCTGCGCTTGGCACTTTTTAACATATGAAACGAGTGATCGCCGCCTTCGATCACGTAGAGCTCGCCATTGGCGCCCAATTTTTTGCACACGGGCTTGAGCAATTTCAAATCCGCCAGACCATCGCGCGAGCCCTGCAAAAATAGCATTGGGATTTGGATTTCCGCCAAGTGACCGCCACGATCCGCCGACGGTTTGCCCATGGCATGCAAAGGAAAGCCGAAGTAGACCAAGCCGCGCACGCCATCGAGCGGCCCCTGGGCGGCCGCCAGTGAAGTCATGCGCCCACCCATCGACTTGCCACCGGCAAACAATGGCAAATCGCCCGCTTGCTTTCTTGCCGTCATCACTGCGGCGCGCACGGTATCCGTCAACAGCGCTTCGGGATCCGGCCGTTTGCTGCGCTTTTCCATGTACGGAAACTGGTAACGGAAGCTCGCGATGCCGCGCTCACTTAGCTGGATGGAGGTATCTTCCATAAAGCGGTGGCGCATCCCGGCGCCGGCACCGTGGGCAAACACCAAGAGCGCCTTCGCGTCGCCAGGTTTTAGCAACAAACCCGAAACGATGCCGCCCTTGGCGCCGGCGACAAATTGGATTTCTTTGCCCATTGAGCGAGTCGTCATGATACCTCTTACTACAGCGTCAACCCATCCGCCTGTTTGCGTTGTTCATTCCAACCCGAGAACAGATACCACAGGATCATCAGCGCAACCACCGCGACAACCGCACCCACCCAACCGAGCAGATTCGGCAGTAATACCGAAACACCGAGCGCTCGTATCCAGCCGGTTTCTACCAGCAACAGCCGCGTGAGCGACGCGCTCACAGCGAAAAACGATACGGCAATCCAAAGCTTCACATGCCCTTCGCCGACGCGCCAAATCGCACCGGCGCCACAACCGCCGGCCAACACCATGCCGATGCCGAACAGCGTGCCACCGACAACAGAGCCTAGCCAAAATGATGGGAACACCCAATCGGTGGCATCTTTCAGATCGGCGGCTTTGAGGATGGCAATGCCAATCATGCTGAAGATCAACGCCAGCGCTGCGGCACGTGCGTGCTCACCCCGTCCACTCATGAACGGCTCGCGGAACGCGTTGACCAGACAAAAACGCGAGCGCTGGAGGACCACGCCGAAGGCGGCACCGAACAGGAGAAATCCAGCGAGACGCCCATGGCCAAGCTGCTGGTAGAGATAGACCACGGCGAGCAGAACCAAGATAAGTAGCTTACCCATGCGCGGCTGGAACGTATAAGCCATGGACGCGGGCGCGGGCCGCGCCGGCGCGTCGCAGGCGCTCATGAACGGCAGGCCGCCGCCGTCGATGATCTGGCGATTCTCATGAATCAGATAGCGCGTCGCCACAAACGCGCCGGCAATCAACCCCAGCATCATCGCTGCGCCGCTCAGCGACAGGGCCGACAGCGCGCTAAAGAAACCACCGATGTTGCAGCCAAACGAAAACATAGCGCCGATGCCCATCAAGAGGCCGCCGAGCGCGCCTTTGACAAGCTCAGAAAACGGCGCGGGCCGAATACCAAACTCACGGCTGAGTAGCGCTGCGACAAAGCCGCCAACCAGCAAACCGATGTTCAATACCGAACCCGAGTAGAGGTGCGGCGGCAAAAGATCGGGCTGGTGCGTGACACCGATCGCGCTAAACACGGAGTCGCCCCAATGACGCAGACCGTCCGACGCCGTCCACGGTCGGTCGAACGCGAACAGAAACACGTTGAGCGCTGCGATCACCAACGCCGAAGAGACCACCGGCCAGGGCCGAGCGAACGCCAATTCGGCTTGCGCGCTAAGAAATGTTTTTAGGTAAGCGGGAGGCGGCGACATGGAGAGTTTAGGTTGATCCGGCGGCTGCCTGTAGGGGCGACCGGCTGGTCGCCCTGGGGCGAGGGCTAAACAAACTTGATCTCAGCACTCCCTTCGAAGGTTTTTCCCATCGTATCGGCAAACGTGACGGTCAATTTCCCCGGTTTGTCAGCTTTCAGAGGGAAAGTAATACTGGGATTCTGGCTGATGCCCTGGGTCAACTCGGTGCGGAATACTTCCTTGCCATTGAAGGCCGCGCTCATCGATAGAATAAAGCTGTAGTTGCGTGCGATGATCTTCCCTTGCTTGTCGCGCTGGACGATCTCCATTGGATGAATCACCAGCGTGCGCACGCGAATGACGTCGCCCGCTTTGATCGACGACGGCAACCGAATGCTCACTCTCCCGGCTTCGGCCATATGTCAGCTCTCTGAATCATTTCCCCGCTAGTCCCGAGTCGCGACCTAGGGGTCGCGTATCGAGGGATCAGCTTTGCGGCGGCAAATCGCAGCCGCTGATGGTCACACGCACATGCTTACTGACCGCGTACAACGCGCCGTCGTTCATTTCCACGATCGCGCGCACGTCCGTGGTCGTTGCCAGGCGAATGCTGGTCGCCACAAACGCCCTGCCCGACTCGGGCGTGAAGGAAAATTTGGCGATCAGCGGGCGGCGATTCTTGTCCGAAAGGATATAGATGTTACTGACCTGACTTGCGCCGCTCACTGGCAAACTCGAGTCGATGGTCATCGCCACGTTGCCGCCATCTTCGGCGATTTGCGGCAGCTCCAGCTTGATCTTGTCATCGCCGCGCTGCGGCGTGCGATTGCCAAACAACCGTTTTAACGTCGCTTCGACCGGCTCATCCGGCAGCGGTAAACCTGGCGCGCTCGTCTGCGCCGCCGCCTGGCGACTCAAGATGGAATAATCAGCCAGTGTCAGGCCTGCGACCAATCCACCGGTGAGTTTCAAGAAACTCCGTCTAGCGTTGCCCTCGTTCACGACCTGATTAATCTAGACGATCGACCACAGCGCTTCAACTCATGGCCTGCTTGAAGCGCGCCAGAGAATGGCGTTATACACGTATTCGCTACGATTCTTCTGAAAAACCCATCCGGAGTCCTTCGACAGGCTCAGGACGAACGGAGTCGGAGCTGAAAACGTGCATGAACAGTCCGTTTATGCTGAGCCCGTCGAAACATTCTTGGGTTTTTCAGAAGTATTCGCCCACGAGAAGGGTCCCCGACATGACCGATGCCCCGATCGCCGACTGCAGATTGCCGCGCCGCCCCGCGCCCATTGTCCTTGTGTCGCTACTTTTCCTGACCGCAGTCTGCCCAGCCGCGGCGGCACAGACAGCGCGTGTGGGCGTCTTGCTGCCCGAGCTGGGGCGGGCGCAATCGCAAGCGCTCAAGGGTTTGAACGAAAGCCTGAAAAAGCTCGGCTACGTCGAGCGCCAAAACCTGATCTTGGAAACGCGCAACGCCAAAGGCGACCGCGCGGCATTGCCGGCCGCAGCCGCCGAGCTGGTCGCACGCAAAGTCGACGTGATCTTTACCACCGGCACCCGCGCCAGCACCGTCGCCGCCGCGGCGACTAGCACGCTGCCAATTGTGTTCGTCCATCCCGGCGACCCTGGCTCCGCGGGCATGATCAAAGCGCCACATGAGCGCAGCGCCAACCTGACCGGTGTCGCCGCCTACGCCATGGAGAAGGTCGACAAGCGCATGAGCCTGCTCAAAGAGCTCATGCCCGAGCTGCGCGAGGCGCACATCTTCTTCGACAGCAATAACGCTTTTTCGCGCGCCAATTTCACGGCGGCGCAAAGTGCCGCAAAAAAACTCGCTATCCCGGTCATTGAGCGCGGCATCAAATCGGCCGACGAGCTGAAAACCAGTTTCACCGGCATGGCTGTCGCCCCTGGCGCTGCGCTGTTTCACGTCCCCGACGATTTGGTCGAAGGCGAGAGCGAGTTTATCTTCGCCAACGCGCGGCGAAAAAAACTACCGAGTATGTTCAACGAAGAGTCCTGGGCCATCGCCGGTGCCACCGCCGCTTATGGGCCAAGCTATTTGGAAATGGGGCGGCGCGCAGGAGCCATCGTCGGTGCGATCCTTAGTAACCCCAAGAGCGCCCTCGCGGCCATCGAGCGCGCGGAGAAATTCGAGCTCATCGTCAACTATCGCAACGCCAACTATATTGGCTTGAAGCTAGCGCCGCAGCTGCTCAAGCGCGCTGACAAAGTGATTCGCTGACATTCATGGACCTGCAAGCCGACACCATCCGCAATATCCCGATCTTCTCCAGTCTACCGCGCGAAGACGTCGCCAAAATCCTGGGCAAGATGGAAGAGCGCAGCTTTGCCGCAGGCGTGACCATTTTTCGCCAGGGTGACCAGGGCGATGCTTTCTACCTGATCCAAGCCGGCACCGTGCAAGTCGTCGTTGACAGCGGCGCCGGCAACTCGGAAACCGTTGCCGTGCTGGGCCCACGGGACTGGTTCGGCGAAATGGCCCTGATGTCCGGCGAGCCGCGCTCGGCAACGATTGTCGCGATCAAAGACGCTACGCTATGGCGCCTCTCGCGTGAAGATTGGGACGAGCTCATCAAAAAAGACCCCACCTGGCTGCTGCAATTCTGCGCAACGCTCAGTAAGCGACTCTCCTACGTCGACCGGCAATACTCCACCGGGCGCGAGGCGTTCAATTCGCTGGCCGAAGAGTTTTACCACGGCCATGAGCCCAAGCGGCAAGAGTTCTTGCGCCATGCGGTGCTGCTGCACGCGATGGACGATGCCACGGTGGGGCACCTGTTTCAGTCGGAGAGTGCGGCCCACACCCTGGCCGATCTGCGTAATGGGCAATCGCCATTGCTGCGTCAGCTCGCCAACGGCCGCCTCGAATTTCATAGTTTCTTCAAAGATTTTCTTCATGAGAAGCTACGCACCATCGACGGCGGCGATACCGAGCGGCGGCTGCACGCGGAGTTCGCCAAGCGCTACGCCGCTCTCGGCGATTGGCAACAGGCAATCCGGCACGCTGGCGAAATAGAGGATTGGCCTGAAGTCATTCGCGTACTAAAGGGCCAACGCAACGAGACGCTGGCCAGCGCCGCGCTGTTCACAAAAAATATCCTCGAACACGTTCCACGCGAGCATTTCATCGCGGATACGGCACTGGCCAACCTCAGGGGCGACATGCTGATTCAGTTGGGCGATCTTGCCGGGGCGTTTCGGTTCTATCAAGAAGTTCTCGCGCAGCGGGCCGTCACTGGTGAGGCGGTCACCAATTTCCAGCGCATCGCCGAGACTTTAGCGCGCCGCAAAGAATACGGCCAAGCGATTGCCCAACTGCGCAGCGCCTTGAGCTTGGCGGATGGCAACCTCGCCGCCGCCGACTACTCGGCCACTGCACAGGCATTACCGGCGAGGTTTAAGGATCGTCAAGACAGCCGTGATGAGAGTTCCCACGCGTGGCAGTTTTCCACCGCACTTCTTAAGTCGCGGCAACGCAACCAATGGCTTGGCGACATTCTGGGTCTGGCCGTGGGCGGCTGGTTGTGGTTTTGGCAACCGGACATCGGCCTGGAGCCGTCGGGCACGCAGCTCTTGGGCTTGATTGCCGCGACGCTCATCTTCTGGGTGTTCGACTCGTTGCCCGACTACGGCGTGGCGCTGGCCTTCGCCATGATCGCCATCTTGACCAAGCTCGATTCCGCCACCACGGTGATGGGCGGCTTTGCCAGCACCACTTGGTTCATGACCCTGGGCGTCTTAGGACTCGGCGTGGCGATCACAAGATGCGGTTTATTTTATCGCATGTCGCTCCATCTCGTGCGGCTCTTTCCTCTGAGTTTTCACTGGCAAATTGTCGCCACCGGCATCATGGGCGTAGTGGTGATGGCATTGATCCCGCAGCAGAGCGCGCGCACCATGATCATCAGCCAAATGTTGATTAACCTTTCCGAGAGTCTCGGCTACAAGACGCCCTCCACCGCGTCCACCGGATTGTTCGCCGCTAGTTTCCTGGGGCTCGGTCAATTGGGATTTTTGTTCCTAACCGGCTCGACGACCAGCCTGATTGCCTGGGGTCTGCTCCCGCCCGACGTGCGAGAACAATTTAGCTGGGGCTACTGGTTTATCGCCGCATTGCCGCCGACACTGGTCGTCGTCGTGCTTATTCTTGCAGTGACGGTGATCCTCTATCGACCGGAAACCCAGCCGAATATCTCTTACAAGATGGTCCAGACCCAGCTCGATATCTTGGGCCGTCTGTCACACCACGAATGGATTAGTCTTGCGGTGTTGGTTTTTACGATCACGGGCTGGCTCACCGTCCCTTATCACGGCGTCGATGGCGCGTGGGTCGCCATCATCTCCCTGGCCGTCCTCATCAACACGAAGACTCTCAACAAAAAGATGCTCTACGAGGGCATCGACTGGGGACTTCTGATCCATATGGGCGTAACCCTGAGCCTGCCGGTGCTGATGAAACAAGCCAAGATCGACTTGTGGCTGGTGGAGGCCGTGTCGCCGTTGATTTTGCCGTTCTTCGATCAACCCATGTGGTTTTTCATTGTTATTGCCTTGCTCACCTATCTACTCAAGCTGGTCTTCACCAGCTTTCTTGCCGTCGTCACTCTCTGCGTCGCGCTTTTGCCGCTGGCGATTGACGTCGGCATGAGTCCCTGGGTCATCGCGATGATCATCTTGATCGCCTCCGAGGTCTGGTTTTTTCGTTTTCAAATCGATTGGCACACGCTCGCCTTTTCCACCACCGAGGGCAAAGGCTTTTCCTACCCGCTCATGTGCCGCATCAATATTTTTTATGCCATTGCGTACATCGTCGCGCTGCTGCTGGCGATTCCCTACTGGCGCTACCTGGGTTTGATGAATTAAAACAAAACCATGGCGGCGAAAATTCTCATCGTCGACGACGAGCCGTTCAACCTCGATCTGCTCGAGCAGGAACTCGCCGATCTTGGTCATACGAGCGAGCGTGCCACCAACGGCGCCCAAGCGCTGGCGCGGCTCGAACACAGCGAGCCGGCACTGGTGCTGCTCCACTACCAATTGCCCGATATAAACGGCGTCGAAGTGCTGCGGACGTTGCGGCGCACGCATGCCGATTTGCCGGTGGTCATCGTCACCGCCCATGGCAGCGTCGAGCGCGCCGTCGAAGCGATCAAAGCCGGCGCCGATGACTTCATCGCCAAGCCCTTCGACCCCGATCATCTCGCGGTGGTGGTTCAGAAAGCGCTGGAGCGCGCCCAGCTAAAAACCAACGTCGAGCTCCTCAGCGCAGAGCTCGGCGGACGCCACCGGCTGGTCGCCGGCCAGAGCGCCGCGATGCACGCCATCGTCGAAGAAGCCAGAAAAGCCGCCACGAGCAAGACGACGGTTTTGCTGCTCGGCGAAAGCGGCACGGGCAAGGAGCTGTTTGCCCGCTCGATCCATGAATGGAGCGAGCGCAAAGCGAAACCATTCGTCGCCATCAACTGTGCCGGGTTGGCCAAAGACTTGTTGGAAAGCGAGCTATTCGGCCACGAGAAAGGCGCCTTCACCGGCGCCCATCAGCAGAAAAAAGGCAAGCTGGAGCTGGCCCAGGGTGGCACGGTCTTTCTCGACGAGATCGGCGACCTCGCCGTATAGCTGCAAACCAATTAACCGCCAAGGCGACCCAGGAGGACAAAGTCGCCGGTCTCGACGCCGGCGCCGACGATTACGTCACCAAACCCTTCGATTCCTTCGAGCTGCTCGCCCGGGTGCGCGCGATGCTGCGCATCAAAGAGCTGCACGATCAGTTGGAAGAGTGGAACCGGACACTGACTGGCAAGGTCAATGCGCAGGTCGAAGAAATTCAGCGCATGGGCCGGCTAAAACGATATCTCTCGCCGCAGATCGCCGAGACGATTCTGAGCGCAGAGGAGGACCTGTTCAAAACCCACCGCCGCGAGATCACCATTGTGTTTCTCGATCTACGCGGCTTTACGGCTTTCTCCGACACGGCCGAACCGGAGGAAGTCATGGATTTTTTGCGCGACTATCACAGCGAGATGGGCAGATTGGTTTTCAAATTCGAAGGAACTCTGGAGCGCTTCGTCGGCGACGGCATTGTGGTGATTTTCAATGACCCGCTACCCTGTGCCGACCACAGCGAAAAAGCCGCTTGCATGGCCCTCGACATGCGCGAGCGCGTCAAACAGTTGCGCGAGATGTGGTCAAAACGCGGTTACAATCTCGATCTTGGCGTTGGTTTGGCAAGCGGTTACGCGACCTTGGGAACCATCGGCTTCGAGGGTCGCATGGACTATAGCAGCATCGGCAATTTGCCGAATCTCGCCGCGCGGCTCTGCGCCGAAGCCAAGGGCGGGCAGATACTCACCGATCAAAAAACCATGAGCCGGCTGGAAACAAAGTTCTCCGCTGAAGCAATCGAAGAACTGCAACTCAAAGGCCTGGCGCGGCCGGTCGTGGCTTACAATCTGATCGGAGCGAAATCATAGGCGCTGGTAATCGAATTCTTTTCGCTCAAAACCGACCAACTAAATCAGTTAACTCAGAAACTGCTTGACTTACTCACGCCGTTCCGTTATTCACGCTCAGATTTCCTGAAAGCCATGGAGAGCTTTATGAATCCCATTTCGCGTCGTCGATTTCTGCAAGTCGGTGGTGTGAGCGTCGCGGCGCTGGGCGCGTTGCCAGTGCCAGTCTTCGGGCAGGCGCGCCGCAGAGTGGTCGTCATCGGCGGTGGCTGGGGTGGCGCCACGGCGGCAAAGTATGTGCGGCTAACTGACCCGTCGATTGAAGTCACACTACTGGAGCCGAACAAAGAGTTCGTCTCTTGCCCGTTCAGCAATCTGGTGCTGGCCGGTGTGGAATCGCTGAAAAATCTCACGCTCAACTACAGCCGGCTAGCCAAACAAGGCGTGCGCATCCGCCACCAGGCAGCGACGGCCATCGATGCCGATCGCAAGCGCGTGCGCGTTGGCAACGATGCGCTTGAATACGATCGCTTGATCGTGTCGCCCGGCATCGATTTTCAGTGGGATCAAGTCGAAGGCTTGGAGCAAGCGAAGGACAAAGTGCTACACGCCTGGAAGGCTGGACCGCAGACCGTGCAGCTGGCACAACAACTCGCCGCCATGCCGGACGGCGGCATCGTCGTCATGACCGTGCCTCCGGTCGCTTACCGCTGCCCACCGGGCCCCTACGAGCGCGCCTCGATGATCGGCTGGTTTTTGAAAACCAAGAAACCCAAATCGAAACTGATCGTCCTCGATGCCAATAAGGACATCGTTTCCAAGACCGGCCTATTCAAAGCCGTGTTCAAAGACTACGAGGCGCACATCGACTACCGCCCATCGCAAAAAGTCGAAAAGATCGACGTCGGCGCCAAGGAAGTCACCACCGAAACCGGCGACAAAGTGAAATACGACGTCGTCAACGTCATCCCGCCGCAGCGCGCCGGCGCCATCGCCGTCGACGCCGATCTGGTCGGCGGTGACAAACGCTGGTGCGAAGTCGATCACGTGACTTACGAATCGGTGAAGCAGAAAAGCATCCACGTCATCGGCGACGCGACCATCGGTTTGCCGGTGCCCAAGTCAGGCAACGTCGCCAACGCCATGGGGAAAATCTGCGCCACCGCGGTCGTTAGTTCGTTGAACGGCAAAACGCCGCCCGAAATCGCGCCGGGTAACACTTGCTACAGTTGGGTCAGCGACAAGGAAGCCATTGCGGTGGTGAACGCTTACAAAATCGAAAACGGCAAGGTCGTCCAGATCGAACAAAAACTCACCCCGGGCAAAAGCACCGCCGTCGCCGACAATTCGCTCGCCTGGCGCACGAGCATCTGGAACGACATTTTGGGATGAGAAGAAGTGGGGATGCCTGAAAAACAGGACCTTAATCATGGAAAAAATACAAATAGTAAGGCTCTTCGCTGTTTTCGTTCTTGCGCTTACCGCTTCGCCGTCCGCCGCCGGCCCGCTCGACTCCCCCGGCGCACAGAAAGCTCTCATCTGCAGTGCCTGCCACGGTTTTGCCGGCAACGCGCCCGGCAACCACGTGCCGATCCTCGCCGGTATGAACGCCAACTATTTTAAGAAGGCGATCAAAGATTACGCCGAGGGCAAACGGACATCGCCTGAGATGGAGCCCTACTCGAAATACGTGCTGCAATTCGGCCTCGACGAGATCGCCGAATATTTCGCCAGCCAGAAAAAACCTGTGCCGTTCTCCGTTAAGATTGATCCGAAGAAGCTCAGCCGCGGCCAGACCCTGGCAACCCAATGCATCGCCTGCCACGGCCCCAAAGGCGACGGCGAAAACGAGCGGGTGATTCCCGCGCTGCGCGGCCAACCGAGGGGCTTCCTGGAAGCGCAGATGGCGTTGTTCGGCAGCGACAAGCGCAAGCTCGATGACGCCGGTTTAGAAGAAGCGAAGAAAAGAATTTTCAAAGGACTCGAAGGCCCCGACTTCGAAGACCTGGCAGCCTATTACGCGACGTTGAAATAATTTGGCGGTCCGCTCGGATTATTTAACCGCAAAGAACGCAGAGAACGCAAAAATAAAATCCGGATGTAGGGGCGAGTTTAAAACCCGCCCTCCGACCCACCTGCAGAAGAGCCCGGCTCCCACGAGCCGGGCTCTTCTGTTTCCACCGCCGTTCTTCCAATCCGCTTGCACTTCATACTGGCGCAAGCTACTGACAAGTGAACAATCGTTATACAACAGGGGCGCGGCACGCCGTGCCCCTGTTGTTATTTGCACCACGAATGAGCTCACCCGCTTCAATCTCTATCGAATCGGCAAAGGCCCAGCCCCTCTGGACGCGCGCCTTCGTGTTGCTTTGCCTCGCACAGTTTCTTGGCTACGCGCAGCATTTCATTCTCCAACCAACACTCCCCATCTACGTCACTGCGCTGGGCGGCACACCGTTCATCGTCGGCGTCGTCATGGCGTCGTTCGCGATCACCAGCATGCTACTGCGCCCTCTCGTCGGCTACTGGTCGGACCGTTGGAGCGAAGTCGGCGTCATGTGCTGCGGTTTACTCATCCAAGCCACGAGCGTGTTCTTGTTTTTTGTTCCGTTCATTCCCATGGCCATGCTCGCCAACGGCTGCCGCGGCATGGGCTGGGCGAGCTTGAATTCCGGCGGCTATGCAATCTTGGCGCAGTGCGCGCCGGCGGCGCGGCGCGGTGAAGCCTCGGGCTACTACAGCGGCGTGCAAGGCAGCGCGACGATCTTGTTGCCGGCGCTGGCGCTCTGGCTCATCGACGCGCCGTTCGGCGGCTACAACGTCGTGTTCGTCGTCTCCATGGCGATCGCGCTCTTCGGCGCCGCGGTGGGATACTCACTCAAGCAACACGCCAGCACTGAGCGCGTTCAACACACGGCAAAATCCGGCCCGTGGTGGAAAGACATCTTCAAGCTGCCGGAAAAAGATATCCTACTCGCCGCTGGGTTACTCTTTGCCTTGCACGTGTCACTGCCGGCAATCGCAGGCTTCCTGGTTCTTTACGCGCGGCAAATCGGCATTGAGAATTTCGGCTGGTACTACGTCGCCAGCGGCGCGACGAGCTTAGTCGCGCGCCCTCTTCTCGGTTGGGCCGGTGACAAGTTCGGCCGCGCAGCGGCTATCGCCGCAGGCCTTGCGCTGCAAATGCTCGCGTTCTTCATTGTCGTCAATTCCACAAGCCTTGCCGGCTTTATCGTCTCCGGCGTGCTCTACATGACCGGCTCGGCGATGGGCACGTCGGCCACGCTCGCGCTAGCTCTGGAACACGCCAACCCAGCACGCCGCGGCCAAATCATGGCGACATTTTCCATGGCCTATCCGTTTAGCGCCTTCTGCGGCTCGCTCATCACTGGCGCCGTCATCCAAGTCGCGGGGTATTTCTGGATGTTTCTGTTCATGGCGGCGCTGAACATTCCGGGACTGATCGTGACGATCAAGAATTGGTCAAGCCTGAAATGATGCGCGAGACATTTTCACCACGAAGACACGAAGTTCACGAAGGTAAGAAAAAGACAAGAACTTTTTATTTCCCCCTTTTCCGAACTTCGTGGCCTTCGTGTCTTCTTGGTGAATAATCCGGTTCCATGCCCGCCGCACAACCGAACACACTCTGGACTCGCACCTTCATCCTCGTCTGCACCGCGCAGTTCTTCGGCTCGGCGCAGCACGCGCTGTTGCAGCCAACGTTTCCACTTTACATCACGTCACTCGGCGGCACGCCGTTTCAGGTCGGTCTCGTGCTCGCCTGCTTCGCTGTGACCAGCGTTGTCTTTCGGCCGTTGATCGGCGGTTGGGCCGATAGTTGGTCCGAAACTGGTGTATCCATGTGCGGCCTCGCACTGTTGTCATCGGCAGTACTGTTCTGCTTCATCCCCTTCGCCGAAGCGACGATGTTTTCCAATGCGCTGCGCGGTCTTGGCTGGGCGGCGATGAGCGCGGCGGGATATTCGATGCTCGCCATCAGCGCGCCGGCGCATCGGCGCGGCGAGGCGTCGGGATATTACAGCGGTGTGCAGGCGAGCGGCACGATTCTCTTACCCGCCGTCGCGCTCTGGTTGATCGATGCACCCTTTGGCGGCTTTGCCGTGGTTTTCATCGTCGCCATCGTGCTTGCGGCGATCGGGTCGAGCGTGAGCGCGACGCTCTATCGAAGCCTGCCGAAAAAATCCTCCGACCATAAGGCAAAAGACTTGGGGCCGTGGTGGAAAGAAATCTTGAACGTGCTCGACCGCGAGATTATTCTCGCCTCGGTCTTGTCGTTTCTATCCCACGTAACCTTTCCGGCGCTCGCCACCTTTCTAGTGCTCTATGCCCGTGAGTTGAAGATTGAAAATCTCGGCTGGTTCTTCGTCGTCAGCGGCACCACTAGCTTACTCTCACGCCCGCTGCTAGGAAAAATCTCCGACAGCTTCGGCCGCGGCCGTGCGCTGCTCGCCTGCTTCGTGTTCGAGAGCGTTGGGCTTTTGGGGCTGGCATTCTCGACTAACCTCTTCATGTTAATGATCTGCGGCGTGCTCTACATGCTGGGTCTCGCGATTTCCAGCTCGACAACCCTGGCCATCGCCATGGAACAAGCCAAACCCGAACGGCGCGGCCGCGCCATGGGCACGTTTTCCATTGCGCTGCCGCTCAGCAACGGCGTCGGCGCACTAATCTGCGGTAGCTTGGTGCAGTGGTTTGGTTTTGTCTGGATGTACGTGATTGGCGCATTGATTACGGCGCTAGGGCTAGTGGTTACCATCACGAGCCGCCAGCGATTGAAATAGGATGCACGAATGAGCGTATTTTTAGGCATGATGTTGTCTTGTCCGTTCGCCCTGAGCCTGTCGAAGGGCTCCGAAACACCTACGTACTGAAACAATGCCCAACCGTTCCGAAACCATCTGGACGAAAACCTTCATCCTCCTTTGCGCGGCGCAGCGCCATCGACCTCGCCGGATACACCGGCATGTTCCTCCTCTTAACGGCCACACAGGCAGCCGGACTGGTTTTCGCTCTCGGCCGGCGCACAAAACTCTAATGCGTGATGGGTATCGCTGCCCAGCGGCTCCTCAGGATCACAAGAAGACGCGGCGGTCCGAAAATTTTAATTTTCCATTTTCAATTTTCAATTATTACGCTACACAACAACGATGCCCGCCGCACCGAAAAGCAATTCTCTCTGGACGCGGACGTTCACGCTGCTATGCGTCGCTGAATTTCTCGGCTACGCCCAGCATTTCACTTTGCAGCCGGCGCTGCCTCTTTATATTACAAGCTTAGGCGGCACGCCGCTCACCGTCGGCATCGCCATCGCCGCCAACGGGGTGATGAGCGTCGTCTCGCGACCGATCATCGGCTACTGGGTCGATCGCTGGCGCGCCACCGGGATGACGGTCCTCGGCATGGTCGGTCAGGGGCTGGCGATCTTCTTTTGCTTTCTGCCCTTCAACGCCGCGGTGATTTTCGCTAACGCGCTGCGCGGCGTCGGCTGGTCCGGCATGGCCGCCTCGGGCTATACGCTCCTGGCATCGTCTGCTCCGCCGGCAAGGCGCGGCGAAGCATCGGGTTATTTCGGCGGCGTGCAGTCGAGCGCGACGATCATTTTTCCGGCGATCTCGCTGTGGATTCTGGACTCGCAGTTGGGTGGCTTTTACGCTGTATTTTCCTTCGCAATCTTTCTGATCTTCAGCGGTGCCGCCACCGCATGGGCGCTCGCGCGCGCGACGCCTGCGCAAGCACGCAGTAACAATCTCGACACCACGGAGCCCTGGTGGCGCGAGATCGTCAACGTCGTCGATCGCAATATTATCGCCGCCGCGTCGTTGATTTTTACTTTGAATATGTCGCTGCCCTGTCTGTCGAGCTTCGTGGTCCTCTACGCGCGAGAATTGGGCGTCGGCCACTTCGGCTGGTATTACGTCGCCGTCGGCATCACCAGCGCCCTCGGCCGCCCGCTGCTCGGGCGCCTGTCGGACAAACTCGGCGCCGGCCGCTCGCTCCTCATCGCTTTCGCATTGGAAACCGTCGCGCTGTTAACCATGCCGCTCGCGACCAATCTCATCGGTCTAGTGATAAGCGGCGCGCTCTGGTACACCGGCGCTGCCATCGGCGGCGCGCGCATTATGGCCATCGCCATCGCCCAGGCCCCCGCCGAACGGCGCGGCCGCGCCATGGCGAGCTATTCGACCGCGTTGCCGCTCAGCAACGGCATCGGCGCACTGATCGCCGGCACAATGGTCGACCTGGCCGGTTTTCGCTGGATGTACATTGTGGCGGGCGTTCTGTGCTCAATGGGATTTATCTTGATCTGGAAACAATGGAAGAAACTCAAGTGAGTCGTGAAATGCAAACTCACCACGAAGCACACGAAGGACACGAAGTTCGAAAAAAGCTTTTCAAATTTCTTCTCTTACCTTCGTGCTCTTCGTGTCCTTCGTGGTGAAAAAGTCTTTCCCAATGCACGCGCAATACTCCCGTGACAATCGATAAATCCGCCCCGCTCTGGACCCCGACTTTCATCCTGCTCTGCCTCGTCGAGCTCCTCGGCTATGCCCAGCAGGCGATGCTCAATCCGATCTTGCCGCTCTACGTCACGCAGCTTGGCGGTTCGCCATTTATTATCGGGGTTGCGATTTCGGCCTTCGCCGCCACCAGCGTCATCACCCGGCCGATCATCGGCTACTGGGCCGACAAATGGAGCGAGTCCGGCGTGTTAGCGTTCGGCTTGTTGATGCTCGCCGTCGGCATGCTCTTCTGTTTTCTGCCCTTCGCCGCAACCGTGATGTTTGCCAACGCACTACGCGGCGTCGGCTGGGCGGGCGTCAACGCCGGCGGCTACGCGCTGCTCGCACGCATCGCGCCTGAGTCACGGCGTGGCGAAGCTTCGGGCTACTACAGCGGCGTGCAGTCGGCGCCGACGATGCTTTTTCCCGCTGTCGCCCTGTGGCTGCTGAGCGCTTCTTCCGGAAGCTACACGGTGGTTTTCCTCGTCATGGTCGCGTTGGGTCTCGCCGGCGCCGTGGTGTGTTTGCCGATGGCGCGCCGGCTCCCGCGAGTCGACCGGTCCCATGGCTCCCACGAAGCGTCACTACCTTGGTGGCGGCAAATCTTCAGCATCAGCGAGCGCGGCGTCTTGCTGCCGGCGAGTTTGATGTTTTGTAATCAACTGAGCTTTCCCGCGCTCACCAGCTTCATCGTGCTCTACGCCCAAGAGCTCGGCATCGGCGCCATCGGTTCTTACTTTGTCGTCAGCGGCATCACCAGCGTGCTGGCACGCCCGTTACTGGGCACGGTGAGCGATCGCATCGGCGTCGGCTACTCTCTCGTTGCCACGTTCGTGCTTCAATCGCTCGCGTTGCTCACACTCGTCTTCGCCGCCAACCTGGCGATGATCCTGCTCGCCGGCGTGCTTTACATGCTGGGAATGGCGGTCGGCGGCGCCGCCACGTTGATCGTGGCCATGAAGCGCGCCACTCCCGAACGCCGCGGCCGCTTCATGGCGACTTTTTCCGTCGCCTATCCCCTGGGCTATGGCATCGGCGCGCTCATCACAGGTTGGGCGGTCGAAGTACTGGGTTACTCCTGGACCTATCTTTTTCTCGCCGTGCTCGGCAGCAGTGGACTGCTGGTCACGGCAATGAACTGGAAAGAGCTGGAATAGTGCGGCGCGGGCCAGCCTCGGAACATCTCGCGCCAGGACGCAAAGGCCGCAAAGTGGGGAGGCAATTCGAAAATCGCCCCAGCAACTGGTAAGACTACGAAACCACGCTGACCCCTTTAAACTCGATCTTATGGGCGGGCTGGAAACCGGAGTTTAGAAAAATGACCGAAGTCTATTTCCAAGACACCACCATCCGCGACGGCGCGCAGAGCTTGTGGGCGTACAACATCCGCACCGGCATGATCGCGCCGATCTGCGAGCAGTTGGACGCCGCGGGATTCGAGGCCATCGAGCTCGGCGGGCCGATCGAATTGCCCAAGTGCGTCAAAGAATTGCGCGAAGACCCGTGGGAGCGCTACCGTCTGGTGATTCCGAAATTCAAACGCACGCCGCTTCGCCTTGTGCACGGCACGCGCAGCGGCTTTGCGATTTACCCTGACGCTCTGCATCAACTTTTCGACACCTGCATGGCCAACGTCGGCGTCAAGGAAGTGCGCATTTCGGATTCGTGGAATGACGCGAACGATTGGGCATGGCGTGTCAAGCAAGCCAAAAACGCCGGGCTGAAGCCGATTATCAATCTCATCTACACGGTCTCGCCGCGCCACACCGACGAGTACTACGCCAACAAAATTCGCGAAGCCTTCGCACTGGACGTTTACCGCGTCATCTTCAAAGACCCCGGCGGCATCTTAACGCCCGAACGAACACGCACCGCCGTACCTGCGATTCTTAAAGCCGCCGAAGGCAAAACCGTCGAGCTGCACACACACACGACCACCGGGCTTGGCTCGCTCTGCTGTTTGGAAGCGATCAAGGCGGGCATGCTGCACATCAACACGGCGGTGCCGCCGCTGGCCAACGGCTCGGGCAACCCGTCGATCTTCACCGTCGCCATGAACGCGCGCGCCCTGGGCTACAAGACGTTGATCGACGAAGCGCCGCTGCGCGATGCCAGCAAGTTTCTCTTCGCCTGTGCGCGAGAAGCCAATTTGCCCGTCGGTAAGACGCCGGAATACGACTACGCGCAGTACGTCCATCAAATCCCCGGCGGCATGATCTCCAACCTGCGTTATCAACTGTCGCGCGTCGGCATGGAACATAAGTTGCCCCAGACGCTCGACGAAGCCGCGCAGGTGCGCGCCGACTTCGGCTACCCGATCATGGTCACACCGCTGTCGCAGTTCGTCGGCAGCCAGGCAGCGATCAATGTCATCGTCGGCGAGCGTTACAAACAGTGCACCGACCAGACGATTGAATACGCCATGGGCATCTGGGGCAAAGAGGGCGCCGAGTACATGGACAAGAACGTCAAAGAAAAAGTTTTAAACCGCCCGCGCGCCAAAGAGATTGCCGAGCGGCCGCATCCAACAGACACACTCGAAGAGCTGCGCAAAAAATACGGCGGCAAAAACGACGAAGAAGTCTTGCTGCGCTTTTTCTCCAGCAAAGAGGATGTGGAGAAAATGTACGCCGCCGGCCCGGCGCGCACGTATCAAGGCAGCGGCGGCAACCCGTTGCTAAATCTGGTCGGCGAATTGTCGAAGCAAAAAGACCGCAGCAGTGTGTTTATCCAGTGGCCTGGCTTAACGCTGCGGTTGCAACGGCGCAGCGCCTAGCTTCGGAATATCTCGCGCATGGGCGCGGAGGGCGCAGAGTTTCGGAAAGTATTGTTGCTCAAAACCTCTTTCAACGGTTTGAACGGAGCGTAAGCGATTGAACGGAGCGGAGCGGTTGACCGGCTTGAACCTCTTCATCAAAGGAAATATATGGCCCGCGTATCACTCATCGGCGAGACCGATCATCCCGAGCTCGCCGAGTTAATTGCCAAAATCAAAGGCGCCCGCGGCGGGCGTTTGATCAACGTCTATCGCCTGATGCTGCACAGCCCCATGCTGGCCAGCGCCTGGTTCGAGTTTAATCAAGCGGTGCGCTACGGCACCGAGATTGACGGTCAGAGCCGCGAGATCGCGGTCATCCGTGTGGCTATTTTGAACAACGTGGAATACGTCCAGCGCGCCCATGGGCCGTCGTATGCCATCAAGGAAGGCCTGACGCCGGAACAGGTGGCGGCCATCGCCGATTGGCAGCCGTCAAAGCTGTTCAACGAGCAGCAACGCGCACTGCTTGCTTACACCGACGCGATGACGCAAGAGATCAACGTGCCCGATGAAATCTTTGCCCATATCCGAGAATATTTTAGCGAGCGCCAAACCGTCGAACTGACCATGTTGATCGGCACCTACAACATGTTCACGAGAGTGTTGCAGGCGCTTAAAATCGATCCGGAGCCGACCTAAACCTCCGGTTCCCTCGCCCCCTGGGAGAGGGCAAGGGTGAGGGCACACGCCGGCAGCGAACTTTCATTTCCACAACGCGCCCTCACCTCAGTCCTCTCCCAGAGGGAGAGGAAGCAAGATCTCGGAACCGCCGACGAACCGACCGAACACTTTGAACGTTGAAGTTGGAATTTTGAACGGGCCTTTCAATGAAGTTAGTCGTCGAAAACGATACCTTTTTAAGATTAATCAACGTCGTCCTCGATCCAACCGCGAGCGAGGAGCGCATCGAAGCATTCGCGCATTTCTGCCTGCATGATCTTTCTGATTTTCGCGGCTGGTGCGAGCGCATTCGCAAGCAAGCGCCAAATTTTTGCCCGTCGAATGTCCTCCTCGTCGACAGCCAGGAAGAACTGCTGGCAAATCTTCCCGGCGCTGATATTGCGGTGGTCGAGGAGCTAACCTTCGGCGCGAAAGAACTCGCCGCTGGCAAGTCGCTCAAGTTCGTCCAGAAATACGGCTACACGACGCGCAACATCGATCACGCTGCGTGTGACAAAGCCGGCGTGAAAGTTTTAACTATTCGCCGCCGCGCCAACATCTCCACCTGCGAGCAAGCGGTTATGCTCATGTTCGCTCTGGCCCGCCAGGTCACCCGCCATGCGAACATGATCAGCGTCGAGCGGCTCAAAGCCGCCGGCTATCAGCCGACCACTTACAACCGCAAGCACACACCCAACGGCAACTGGGCGCGCATCCCCAACATGGTCACACTCTATCAACGGCAGCTCGGTATCGTCGGTCTCGGTGAAATCGGCAGAGAGCTGGCGCTACGCGCCATCGCCCTCGGCATGAAAATCGTCTACCACCAACGCACGCGTCTGCCGGCCGATGTCGAACAGCAGTATCAAGCGAGTTATGTGCCCATGGACGAGTTATTTAAAACCTCCGACTTCATCAGTCTGCACCTGCCACGCAGCCCGCAGACCGTCGGCATCATCGGCGAGCATCAACTGTCAGTAATCAAGCCAGGTGCCTTCCTGATCAACGTCGCGCAGCCCAACCTGGTCGACCGCCACTCGCTGCGTCGAGCCCTCGAATCCAAACGCCTCGGCGGCTTCGGCCTCGACACGTTTTACGAAGAGCCCGGCGACGCCAACGACCCGCTGATCAAATTCCCCAACGTGATCGTCACCCCGCACATGGGCGGCTCACCGCGTTGGAACTCCCTCGACGATATCGAAGAAGTGATCGTGAACCTGGGCCGATTGCTCGCGTGAATTGGACATTGACGCGACCTTCAGGTATGAGAGGAAAGTCTTGAACCAGCAAATCTCGGAGGTCTCCATGAAAATTTGTCATTACAACAATAATCAAGCGGGCGTGGTCGTCGGCGACAAGGTCATCAACTTCGGCGACGCACTGATCAAAGCGGGTCTAGCGCGCCAAGGCTGCACCATGCTCGAAATTATCGACGCGCTCGGCAATAACCCACAGGCGATGCAGATTGCCCGCGATGCGGCGAACAGCTCCGGTGGATTGGATTTGAAATCGGTCAAGCTGCTCGCTCCGATTCAGAACCCAGGCACGCTGTGGGCCGCGGCGGCGAACTACGGCGCGCACCGTGCCGAGATGGTCGAGCGCATGGGCAGCGCCAACAGACCGGTCATCGACAAAGATGCCTTGATGGCCGAGTTCTTTATCAAGACCACTTCTTCGATCATCGGCCCAGGCGACACCATCATTCTTCCGAAGATTTCCAAGCTGGTAGACTTTGAGTGCGAGCTCTGCGCCGTCATCGGTAAACGCGCGCGCAAAGTGAGCGAGGCGGACTCGCTCAACTATATCTTCGGCTACACGATCTGCTGGGACATCAGCCAGCGCGACCCGTGGGGCAAGGGCATGCACAACACGCGCTGCATCCGCAAAGGCATGGACACGTTTTCCGGTCTTGGCCCGTGGATCGTCACCCGCGACGAAATCGACGAGCCGCAAAATCTCTCGATCAAAGTCTTGCAGAACGGCAAGGAAGCGATGATCGCCCACACCAGCGATATGATCTGCGGCATCCGCGAGCACATTCGTTTTCTCAGCAGCAATTTGACCCTGCGCCCCGGCGATTTGATCACCACCGGCACACCGGCCGGCGTCAGCAAACTCAGCCACGGCGACAAACTGCATGGCACGATCGAGAAGATCGGCAGCATGGAATTGAATGTAAAAGCTGAGGAGTAGTAACCGTCGAACACGCAAAGCGCGAAGGGCTAAGCGGCAAGGACTGCCGTAAAGACCCGATTCTTTGCCCTTACCGCTTTGCTCTTCGCCTCTAGGAGTCCATCATGCCCGCTGCACCGAAAGCCAATCCGCCCATTCGCACATTGCTCGGCCCCGGCCCGAGCCCGGTCAATCAACGAGTGCTTGATGCGCTCGCGCTGCCCGTGGTCGGCCATCTCGATCCGAAGTTTCTCGAGATCATGGATCAGAGCATGGCCATGCTGCGCGAAGTTTTTCAGACCAAGAACCGCCTCGCATTGCCGATGTCGGGCACCGGCAGCGCGGGGATGGAAACCTGCTTCGTCAACTTGATCGAGCCTGGCGATGCCGTCCTGATCGGTGTCAACGGCGTCTTCGGCACGCGCATGGTCGACGTGGCGCAGCGCTGCGGTGCGCAGGTCGACCAGATCGATGCCGAATGGGGCACGGCGCTCGACGCGCAGAAATTCAAAGACGCGCTGTCGAAGAAAAAATACAAACTGGTGGCGTTGGTGCACGCCGAAACGTCCACGGGCGTGCTGCAGCCGATGGACGATATTGCCAAACTCGTCAAAGACAGCGGCGCGTTGTTGCTGGTCGACGCGGTTACTTCGCTCGGCGGCGCGCCGGTGCGCGTCGACGAGCTCGGCATCGATGCCTGCTACAGCGGCACGCAGAAGTGCCTCGGCTGCCCGCCGGGACTCTCGCCGGTCACGATGAGCGAGCGCGCCATCGAAGTCATCCGCAATCGCAAGACCAAAGTGCAGAGCTGGTATCTCGACTTGTCGATGATCGAAAAATACTGGGGCAGCGAGCGCGTCTATCACCACACCGCGCCGATCTCCATGAACTACGCGCTGCACGAGTCGCTGCGCATCGTCTTGGAAGAAGGCTTGGAAAAATCTTGGCAGCGCCACCGCCGAGTGCACGATGTGTTCGTCAAAGAGATGCGCAAGTTAGAAATCGAGCCGGCGGTTGCCGAGTCGATCCGCGCGCCGATGATCAACGCGATTAAAATTCCCGACGGCGCCGATGACGCCAAAGTGCGAGCGAAACTATACGATGATTTCAACATCGAAATCGGCGCCGGCCTGGGCCCGCTCAAAGGCAAAATCTGGCGCGTCGGTTTGATGGGTCACGGGGCGCGGGAAGAAAACGTCGAGACGCTATCAAGTGCGCTGAAAAAGCTGATCTAGCTTATTCGAGGATAGAGAATGGATGATGGATGCTGGCCATTCTCTATCCTCCATCTTCAATAGTCGGATGTTTCCGCTTTCTGTTTTCCACGTTTCATCCCTTTCCGTACAGTCCCGCCACCCGCTCTCCATATCCATTGTAAAGCAGGGTCGGACGCTTCTCGCCGGTGTCGATCATTTTTTCCGTCGCTTGCGACCAGCGCGGATGCGGCACCGTCGGATCGACGTTGGCAGTGAAGTCATATTCGCTCGGCCGGTTGCTATGCCAAAACGTCTTCGGTTGCGCGGCGGTAAATTCGATTTTGACTATCGACTTGATGCTTTTGAAGCCATACTTCCACGGCACCACCAGACGCAGCGGCGCGCCGTGCTGCTTCGGCAGCGGATGACCGTAGATGCCAGTGGCCAATAGCGTGAGCTCGTTCATTGCCTCTGCCATTGTGAGCGCTTCACTGTAGGGCCAAGGGCCGTAAGCCGAGCTTTGATTGCCGGCAATCTCAGGATTCATGAAAGTTTCGAAGCGCACGTAGCGTGCTGCCGACAGCGGTTGAGCTTGCTTGATAAGATCGCGCAGCAGAAATCCGGTCCAAGGCACGGCCATGGCCCAGGCTTCAACGCAGCGAAAGCGGTAGAGCCGCTCTTCCAACTCGAAGCTGCGCACGAGTTCATCGACGTCGTAAAGGCGCGGTCTCTCGACCAATCCCACGACGGCAACTTGCCAGGGAGAAGTCTTCAAACGCGCCGCTTGCTTGTAAACCCGGCTCTTGAAAACGCTGAACTCGTAGAAGTTGTTGTAGGAGGCAGCGTGAGTTTCCGCAGTCACGGGCCGGTCGAGTAGGAAACGGTGGTCGCGTCGCGCCGGGTAGAGCTCCGGTGCGGGTGGTTTCTCCTGCGCCCCGGTGGCCACGGCATCTTCAGCCGGACCGCAGCCTAAGAGATAGTGCGTCGACCAAGCGGCGCCGCCAAACGCGAGTGCTTTGAGCAGCCGGCGGCGTTGCTGAAACTTGGCTTCGGAAGTCACGCAGCGTTCAGGCAACTGCCACAGACGCGATGGAAGCGGCATGTCTCTCGCACGTCAGCAGAGTTGCTGGGCCGCCGGCATAAAGCCAACGATTAGTTCTGAGCTGTTTCTGCCTGCGGTTTCAGTGCCGTCGGGGCCGGCGCTTGCGCAGGGGCAGCAGCGGGAGCACGTGGAGCAGGCCGGTTCTCGAATGACCCGAGGTTTTTTCCCCATTGCACGAGCGTTGTCATTTCCATGCCTTCGCGCACAAACAAAAGCGGGCAGTGAATCGTCACGCCGTCCGGCAAGGTGTCTTTGAAGTTCCAATTGTTAACTTCCGCCAATACCAGCTTACGAAACTCCGCGTCGACAATGCGTGAATTGAGCTCTCTCACTTGCGTCACTCGCCCTTGATCACCGACAACAATCTCAAGCAACAAGGCGCCCAACAGCGTTGGCTGTTTTTCGCTTTGCGCGCGATAGATATCACGCAGCGACGTCAATTGGCTGTCGAGTATGGCAGCCAAACGAGCGGGCTCCAACTTGACATCCTTCAGGCCTTTTACAGTTAAACCCAAGTCCGGCGCAACCGTGACGACATTGCCCAGCGCGAGATTCCATGGTGTTTGCGACTTGTTCGACACTTTGGTCAAGCCATCTGAAGTTTCAGCTTTCTCCTCCGTAGTTTCACGGGGATGCAACGCCACTGCGACGACTATAAGTGCGACGCAAAACAGCCCTCCCGCTGCGGCTAAAAGTCTTTGATTGCTTGTGCGGCGGCTGCTGTTTCTCGTTGTTGCAAAAACCATTTCAAAACTCCTCTGGGCATGGCAAGTCGATGAAAATTTACGCAAATCCTGTACCTTGCCGTGGAAGATTGGACCTTCAAAGCACTTTGTGCAGCTTTAACGAACTTGCCGAACCACATCTGCCTTTGCGTCAATCTGCTAACCCGCTGCGCTAAGCACTGAAAAATCCTTAAAATACCTTTCCTGCGAAACGCGTAGTGCCTATACGATTAGCACGATTTTGTTTGCGGTCCAGAATGTTTGCACGGATTTCGCCATCTGGGTCGTTCAGCCGAAACGACAGGCAACCGAGTTGCGGCGTTAGGAAAATAACTGAGGGCTTTTCCGACATTCGGAACGTGCCGAGCGCGGTGGTTGGTGTTTGACATTGGAATTAACTGGCAGCACTCCCGATTGACGCAAACGCGAAGCTTAGGTGGCTGCCCGTGGTGTAGGGAATAGCGGAGGAGTTTCACTCCACCGACATGCCGCATTCAGGTAATGGTTATAAAAATCTTCGCCTCCCTGCTACAAATATGACTGCTTGATGCTAACCAGATTATTGATTAAGAATGTCCGAGCCCGTTGTAGAAACTTATAGTTTATCGTCCAAAGGAGGTTCCGTGAAGCGAATTGTTTGGGCCTTGCTATTGGTGCTCACCATCGCAGCGTCGGCGCGGGGGCAGACACCGTACTATCAAGGGAAGACCATCACGTTCATCGTCGGCTCGGGGGCGGGCACCGCCTACGATATCTATGCCCGGCTGTTGGCAAACCATATCGGCAAACATATTCCCGGCAATCCCACCGTGATCATGCAGAACATGCCGGCAGCAGGCGGCATCGTCGCGGCGAACTACGTCTACGCGGTCGCCAAGCCCGATGGCCTAACCATCGCGTCGATCAACCCGGCGCACTATTTCAATCAGCTGCAAGGCAACAAGGAGATCAAATTCGACTGGCCAAAGTTCGGCTGGATCGCCAGTCCCGACAAGTCCGAACACATGCTCTACATGCGCAGCGACGCGCCCTATAAAAATATGCGCGACATTCGCGACGCCAAGGAGCCGCCAAAATGCGGCGCCACCGGCACCGGCACCAGCGGCCATTATATTCCGCGGCTGCTCGAAGAGCTGCTCGGCACGAAATTCACCATCGTCACCGGCTACGCCGGCGGCAACGAGATCGATATCGCTACTGAACGAAACGAAGTGGTCTGCCGCTCGTTTACAACCCAGGCCTATTTTTCCCGCGAGCCCTATCACACCTGGCGCAAAACCAACCTGGTGCGCGTTCTCATGCAAACTGGGACCAAGAAAGATCCGCAGCTGCCCGACACGCCGCTTCTGAACGACCTCATGAACGAGTTCAAGACGCCGGAGTTGAGCCGCCGCATCGCCACTGTCATGTTGGGTTCCGGCGAGCTCGGCCGGCCGATGGTCACTCATCCGGCAACTCCTCCCGACCGGCTCAAGCTGCTGCGCGACGGCTTGATGAAGGCGATGGCCGATCCGGCGCTGCTCGAAGAAGCCAAGCAGAAAAAACTCGACATCACGCCGGTCAGCGGCGAGCAGCTCGCCAAAATCGCCAAGGAAGTTATCGAGCAACCGGCCGAGATCGTCGAGCGCATCAAGAAGATCTTGGCGCAATAAGAATAGGCAAGAGGCATGGCGTTACTTCTAAAAAGGTCTGCGGTTGAAGGCCTGCTCGATCTGCCCCGGGCGGCCGGCCCAATGAGTTTGACGATCAGGTTTATCTGCGCGCCGATCTGAACTGTGTGACCAGCCAACAAGCGAGGACCCATGGTTCCACAATTATCGATTCAAGAACGCGACCGGCGCTACAAACTGGTGCGCGCGGAGATGGCCCAGCGCGGCATCGATGTCTTGCTGCTGCCGGCCAACACCGGACGCTGGGAGCAGCTGCAGGGCGACTCGCGCTATCTCACCAACATCGGCGGCTTTGCCACCGAGATGTTTACGGTCTTCCCGCGCGAGGGCGACGTCACTTCCTACGTATTCAATCGCTCGAGCTGGTGGCAGAGAGCACAGAACTGGGTTGCCGACGTGCGCGACGGGCGCAACCGCTGGAGCCGCAACGCCATCGAGCGCATCACCGAATTGAAACTGGGAAAAAGCACCATCGGCATTTCTGGCCTCGCCGGTCTCGTGCGCGCGCCGGAGGGTATTATCCCTTACTCTTCGGTCAAAGCGATTCAAGAAGCCTTTCCGCAGGCGAAGATCGTCAACGCCACCGACATGATGCAGGAAGCGCGCGCGATCAAAAGCGCGGAAGAAATAGCGATGCTGGAGCGCTCCGAAGCGATCATCGAAAAGGCGATTGACACGATGAAACAAACGGCCAAGCCGGGTGTCAGCGAGAAAGAAGTTTACGCATCGATGCTCCACACCATGCTTTCCAACGGCGGCGAGCTGCCGACGTTGTTTTTCTTGAGCGCCGGGCCCAATCTCTACAACAGCTCCTTCGTGCCCACCGACTATGTCATCCAAAACGGCGACAATCTGGTCGGTGAGATCGAAGCCAAATACGCCGGCTACGCCGCGCAAGCGGTGCATCCGGCCGTGGTCGGCAAACCGAACCCGGCCTATGAAGCGATGGTCAAAACCTCGCGCACCTGCTTCGATGCCGTGCTCGCCGCCATGAAACCCGGCGTGACCTTCGGCGCCCTTTTCGATATCTATACCAAGACCGTCGAAAGCGCCGGGGCGTACTCGTGGAATCATCCGATGATGCACGCCCGCGGCCTGGGCGACGACGGCCCGGCGTTGATGGGCGACAAAGACATCGAACGTTTTGCCAAGCTCGAACTAAAAGCCGGCATGACGTTTATTCTCAAGCCTCAAGTCCGGCCAACCCAAGGCAAGGGCCGCGCCAGCATCGGCGACACCGTGACGGTGACCGAAAACGGCGCGCGCCGGTTGGGCAAGCGCGAGATGAAGCTACTTGTGATTGACGTTTAAGATTTCGGAATATCTCGCGCAAAGGCGCAAAGGACGCAAAGTTTCGGATAGAATTTTTGCCACGAAGACACGCAGGACACGAAGTTCGGAAAAGAAAAACTTTGTTCTTACCTTCGTGCTCTTCGTGTCTTCGTGGTGCGTAATTATTTCAGGAATTTTCACTCATGGCTGATCTCTACCCCTACCCACGTTTTTCCATCGCTGAGCGCGACCGCCGCTGGGCGGCGGTGCGCGCGCACATGCGCAAAGAAAATCTCGATGTCATCGTCACGCCGCAAAACAGCGGCCACTCGGCCGACTATCAGGCCAACACCCGTTACCTGACGCACTGCGGCGGCGGCGAGCCGGATTTGGCGGCGGTGTTTCCCATTGAGGACCAAGTCACGGTGGTCGCCACCTCGGCCGGCCCGCGATGGCCGACGGTGCAGGACTGGGTCAGCGATGTGCGCGAAGCGCGGCGCAACTACGGCAAAGTGATTGTCGAGCGCTTGAAAGAACTAAAGCTCGAGCACGGCCGCATCGGCATCACCGGCCTCGGCGAAGTCGAAGGCACGCGCACGCCGGAAGGGACAATTTTTTACGGCACCTGGAAACAGATTCGCCAGGCGTTTCCAAGCACGCAGCTGGTGGATGCCACGGCGATCCTCGACGAAGTGCGCTACGTCAAGAGTCAGGAAGAGCTCGACGTGCTCGCCAAGTCGAACGAGATCAACGAGCTCGCCGTCGACGCGGAAATCGCCGCCGCCAAAGTCGGCGTGAAAGATTGGGAAGTTTGGGCGGCGATGCACTATGCCATGACGCGCAACGGTTCCGAGCTGCCGGTGCATTGTTTTTGGGTGTCGGGAAAAAATCCCAAACGCACGCTAACCCGCCCGAGCATGCGCCTGCTCGAGCGCGGCGATGTGATCATCAACGAAATCGAAGCCTCATGGATCGGCTATCGCTCTCAGATCGTGCAGCCGGTGTATGTCGAAGTCATCAACCCGGCGCAAGCCGAGTTGATCAAAGTACAGCGGGAAATTTTCAATCGCCTGCTGGAAAACTTAAAACCCGGCGTCACCGTCGGCGAGTTGGCAGAGCTGACCAAGAAAACCGCCGCTGAAGTCGCGCCGCAGACTGGCCCAGCCGCGGGTGCGGTCGGCGAGCTCAACATGCACGGCCGCGGCCAGGGCGACGATGGTCCGATCATCACGCCGCACGCCAAGAGCCCAAAACAACTAGCCGTTGCGATGCGCGAGAATATGGTTTTTATTTTGAAGCCGTCGGCAATTTCAGCGGACGGCGAGTATATTTGCCAGTGGGGCGATACCGTCGCGGTGACGAAAAACGGCGGACGAAGATTTGGCAAACGGCCCCATGAGCTCGCGGTGGCAAGATAATTTCGGCGAGACCAACATGAGCACCCTTCCGGTGAAGATGGTGTCGCAACTGCCATTTTGAGCCGACGGCGAAGAATCTGCTTCACGCAACCGCGCGAAGAGCAGATCCTTCGCTCACGCTCAGGATGACAAATAACGGAGAATTTCCCCATGGCGACACAGTCCCAGTAAGATCGGAGTTTAAGAATGCCTCTATTACTCAGCCGCGACGAACTGTCCCCCTTGCTCGATCTCGCCAAAGCCATCGAGCTGATCGAGGACGCGCACCGGCAACAGGCCGCCGGCCAGCTCGTGCCGCGCGCGCCCTATAATCTCACCGTCGGACCGAGCAAGACTTTGCGCATCGTTTCCGGCGGCGTGCTCAAGCAGCGCCGGGTCGGCGTGCGCATGGGCCCCAACAGCGGGCTCGGCGGCGGCGACAAAATGTACTGCAATTTGTTCGACGCCGACAGCGGTGAGCTGTTGGCGTTCATGGGCTTTCCCTTTGGCACCCTGCGCACCGCGGCAGTCGTCGCCCTTGCCGCCAAGCACATGGCGCGCGAAGATTCCAAGAAGCTTGGCTTGTTCGGCGTCGGCCGCAACGCTTTTGGGATCATCAAAGCGCTGCAGTCGGTGCGACCGATCAGCGAGATTTACGTGTCGAGCCGCGATCCCGAGCGGCGCAAGAAATTCTGCGAGGAAGGCGAAAAACGCCTTGGCATCAGCGTGCGCGGCGTCGACAAGCCGGAACAAGCGGTGCGCGGCATGGATGTGATCCTCACCGCGACCAATTCGCTGACACCGATTTTTCCTGCTGACTGGGTCGAAGCCGGCACGCATGTTAGCAGCATGGGCAAGCCCACCGAGATGAGCCGCGAGCTGCACTTGAAAGCCGCGCGCACCGTGGTCGGCAGCCAGGAACAGGAACGCGAGTATCCCGACAAATCGGCGATGCTGCCATTGCTCGAGCTGGTCGCTGAAGGCAAACTGTCATGGAGCCGCGTGCCGGAGCTCGGCGACGTCGTTTGCGGCCACGCCGCGGGCCGCGCCAGCCGCGACGAGATCAACGTTTTTCGCGAGTCGCAGGGCGGCTACGGCGACATCGCATTTGCAGCGTGGCTATACGATGAAGCGAAGCGCAGAGGCCTCGGAAAAAACATGGAGCTTTAAAATCTTTAAGTCGCACGCCCTTTGTCGAGGCCTGCTCCAACATACTAAAGTCTCTAAGCCGGAGGGTTTTCATGGTTGATAGTAAGAAATTGATCCTCAGCATCCTGTTTTTCTACATCGCGATCCCGACCGCAAACAGTTCGTTTGCCCAAACAAAGGCGCAACTGCTCGAAGGCGCCAAAAAAGAGGGCGAGCTGATCCTCAGCTGGGGCACCGGCACCATGGGCGGTATCGAAGGCGCCGCCGAGATGGAAAAGGCTTTCAACAAAGCCTACGGCTTGAACCTGCCTTTCAAGTTTACCCCGGGACCGGCCATGCCGCAGTTTGCCAGCCGGGTCATTCAAGAGGCCAAGGCCGGCCAGCCGGCGTCGACTGATTTGTTTGTCGGCTCGGAGAATCACGTGGCGCGCATGCCGCTCAAAGGGTTTGAATGGAGCAAAGCGTTTCCCCATATCACCAAACCGATGATCGACTTCGACAACAAAGTCATCATCGTCACGACGCGCACACCGGGCTTTACCTACAATTCCAAAATGGTCGCCGGCAAAGACATTCCGCAGCGCGTCGAAGACGTGCTCAACCCAAAATGGAAAGGCAAGATCGCTTCGACGCCCTACGCCGCGTCGTTCGACCGCTTGTCGATGATCTGGGGCGAAGAAAAAACCACGGCGTTTCTCGGCAAGTTCGTCAAACAAGTCTCGGGTTTGATTCGCTGCGGCGAAGACGACCGCATCGCCGCCGGCGAATTTGCCATGCTGGTTTTTAACTGCGACTTGGCCGCGCCTCAAGAAGCGAAAGAGAAAGGCGGCCCCGTCGACGGCAACGTCTTCAAAGACGCCGGTATTCTGTCCTATTGGTATCTCACGGTGCCGAGCAACGCGCGCAATCCCAACGCCGCGGCGCTGCTGGCGGCTTTTCTGTTGACCAAAGAGGGCCAAGATATTCTCTACAAAACCGACCGCAGCAGCTCCCATTTGGTCAAAGGCACGCAGATGCAGCAGTTCGTTGCCGAACAGGAAAAGCGCGGCGTCAAGTTCACTTCCTATTCTGTCGCCGACGTGATCAAAAATTCCGAAGAGCACACGCGCATCCGGCAGAAGTTCCAAAAAATATTGGCCGGGAATTGACCGCGTAATCGAACTTGAAGGCATACGCCGATGATCAGCCGAGAGGAAAACCAACTACTGACGCAGACCGGGCCCGGCACGCCCTGCGGCGAACTGCTGCGCCGCTATTGGCAGCCGGTGGCGTTATCGGAGGAATTGAAAGCCGACGGTGCGCCGCTGGCGGTCACATTGATGAATGAAGAGTTGGTGATCTTTCGCGATGACAAAGGCCGCGTCGGCGTGCTCGATGCCCACTGCTGCCATCGCGGCGCCGACTTGAGTTACGGTCGGTTGGAAGACGGCGGGCTGCGCTGCATTTATCACGGCTGGCTTTACGACGTGACCGGCAAGATTCTCGAACAGCCCGGCGAACCGAATGGCGGCGAGCACCGCCATGACTTTTGCCAACCGTCGTTCCCCTGCCGGGAAGCCGGCGGCGTGATCTTCGCCTACATCGGCCCGGGGGAACCGCCGCTCTTGCCCAAGTACGAATTTCTCAACGTGCCCGACGACCACCGCTTCGTCTCGAAGATTCACCACTCGTGCAACTATCTGCAATCCAACGAGGGCAATATCGACCCGGTGCATCTGTCGTTTTTGCACCGCAATCTTGAAATGACCGAGTCCGACAAGAAGCGCCGCGTCACCGGCAGCGAGAGCTCGCCCAATTCGCTCTTCGGCGCCGATTTGGCGCCGCGCATCGAGCTCGAACTAACCGACTTCGGCGTGCGCATCTTCACGGTGCGCAACATCGCCGACGATCGGATCTATTTTCGCACGTCCAATTTCATCATGCCCAACTTCAGCACCTTTCCCGGCCAAACGGCGGCGGAAGGCTACTCAGTGAATTGGCATGTGCCCATCGACGATGAAAATCACTGGAAGTTCGTCATCGTCTTTAGCCGCGAGCGGCCGCTGGCGCGCGAGATGATGCTGCGCGGCCGCGACGAATTGACGGCGAACTATCACATGGTCCGCAACAAGGCCAATCGCTACCTGCAAGACCGCGAGTCGATGAAGAACAAATCCTTCAGCGGCATCGGCTACAACTTCCAGGCGCAGGACGCCTGCGTCATCGAAGGCGCCGGCGCCGTCCAAGACCGCAGCAAAGAACATCTGGTGTCGTCGGACAAAGCGATCGTCGCGGCGCGCAAGCTGCTGCTCAAGGGCATCGAAGACGTCAAGGCCGGGCGCGATCCGCTCCATGTCGTGCGCGATCCCAAAGCGAATCATTTCTCACACCTGGCGGTGATCTCGGAAGTGGCGCCGAAGTCGGCCGATATTCGCGCCATCGTGCAGGGAAAAATCAAACGGCAGAACGCGCCGGCGTGATCGCGAAAAGTCAACATCGACCGACTTTCCAAAGCGATTTCAACCTCCGACCCGTTCGCCCTGAGCTCAGTCGAAGGGCTCCGAAGAGTCTTACACGCTGTTAAGATATAGGACCCACCTGAACCCCGCCGCCGGACTCCTGGCCGCGATATTGTAAATCGTACAAGCGCGCGTACAACCCGCCCTGCGCAAGCAGCTCGTCGTGGCTGCCCTGCTCCCAGATTTCTCCTTTGTGAATGACCAGAATCCGGTCGGCGTTTTTGATCGTCGATAAACGATGGGCGATGATCAGCGCCGTGCGATTTTTCAGCAGCTCGTCCAAGGCGCGTTGAATCAAAATCTCCGTCTGTGTGTCCACCGAGCTGGTCGCTTCGTCCAAAATCAAAATGCCGGGATCGAACGCCAACGCGCGCGCGAAGGACAACAGCTGGCGCTGCCCCTGCGACAGCGTCGAGCCGCGCTCCTGCACTTCTTCTTTGAACTGATTGGGCAGTTTTTCGATGAACGGCGTGATCTGCGCCCGGCGCGCGGCGGCAAAGACTTGGTCTTCGGAAATACGCTCGTCGCCAAGCGAGATATTTTCCGCGACGTCGCCGGAAAATAGAAACACGTCCTGCAGTACCAATCCGAGATGGCGCCGCAGCTCCTGCTTGTTCCACTCGCGCACGTCGATGCCGTCGACACGAATGGCGCCGCGCTCGACGTCGTAGAAACGGCAGAGCGCCGAGATGATCGACGTCTTGCCGCCGCCGGTGGCGCCGACGAGAGCGATCTTTTCGCCGGGCCGGGCGCGAAACGACACGCCCTTGAGCACCGGCTCGCCCGGCCGATAGGAAAGCCACACATCGTCGAACTCCACTTCGCCGCGAAACGATTCGACGGTTTTCGGTCTGTCGGGATTGCCGATCGTCTCCGGCGTGTCGAGCAACGTGAAGATGCGCTCCGAAGAGGCCATCGCCGCCTGCATAATGTTGTATTTCTCGGCGAGATCGCGAATCGGCTGGTACATTCGCTGGATGTATTGAATGAACGCAACGAGCACGCCGGGCGCCACGGCATTTTGCAGCGTCAGCCCGCCGCCGTACCAGAGCAGCAGGCCGATGGTGACCGCACTAAAGATTTCCACCACCGGAAAGAAGATCGCGTTGTTGCGGATCGCCTGCAGCTGCACGCCGCGATAGCGCGTGTTGATCTCCTGGAAGCGACCGTACATTTTCGCTTCCTGACCGAAGGCCTGCACGGTGGCGACACCGGCAATGCTTTCCTGCAGACCGGCGTTGAGCTGCGCCAAGATCAGCCGGCTCTCGCGATAGACCTCGCGGGCGCGGCGTCGATAGAAGCGGCTGGCGTAGAGAATCACCGGGAACACGGCCAAACACACCAGGCCCAAACGCCAATCGAGCCAGAGCATCATCCCGGCGATACCGAAGACAATGCAAAGATCACCCAACAGGCCAACCACCCCCGTGCTGAAAAGCTCATTCAATGTCTCGACGTCGTTCACCGTGCGCGTCATCAGGCGGCCGAGCGGATTGCGGTCGAAGTAGGCCAAATCCTGCTTTTGCAGATGCGCAAAGATTTCCATGCGCAAGTCGTGCATGGCGCGCTGGCCGGTGTATTCGGTCGTGTAGGTTTGGACGAACAAGACGATGAAACCGAAAAAGACGTTGGCGAGATAGAAAAGCGCCATGCGGTCGAGCCCCGCTATATCGCTGTTGGCGATGTAGCCGTCGACCGCGACCTTGGTGATATACGGGCCGAGCAGCTGGCTGCCGGTTTGCAGCATCAAGAACGTGAACGAAACCGCCAAGAGCTTCCGGTACGGCTTCAAGTAGCGCAGAATGCGCGCCATCAAGCGCGCATCGTACGCCTTGCCCAGGATCTCGTCTTCGGGATGGACTTCGGTAGCCAAAATCTAAACCTCTTGGAACCAGATCGAGTTGCTACTCGCTTTTTCAAAGGGGGACACATACAGGCTGACTCCGAATTCCCCTCTTTGGAAAAGAGGGGCTAGGGGAGATTTGAGGGGTGCGGTGTGAGCGTTCATAATTTTCCACGGCTCGAGGAGAATTGAGGGGGCCTATTCCTGCGCGAGTAGACAATCTCCCCTTCCCCTCTTTTGCAAAGGGGGTAATCCAGATTCAAGAGTGTGCAACAAGCCCACCGTCGTGACTCATTACCTCCACCTCATGCGCCAACTGCTGCCGATGATAAAGCTCATAATAGGCGCCGCCCTGCGCCACCAGCTCGTCGTGCGTCCCTTGCTCGATGATTTTTCCGTCCTGTAAATAGATGATCATGTCCGCCGCGCGCACGGTCGAAACCCGATGCGAAATGAGCAGCGTCGTGCGCCCATGCATGAACTGCTTGAGCTCTTTGAGAATCTCTTCTTCGGTCTCGACGTCGACGCTGGAAAACGCGTCGTCAAGAATCAAGATCGGCGGGTTCTTGATGATCGCCCGCGCCAACGCGGTGCGCTGCTTTTGCCCGCCCGACAGGCGCACGCCGCGCTCGCCGACGATGGTGTCGAACTTTTCGCTAAACGACTGTATCGCCGGCAAAAGCTGCGCGATGCGCGACGCCTCTTCAACACCGGCGCCGCTGCCGTTTTCGGCGCCGAACTGAATATTTTCGCGGATCGTGCCGGAGAAAAGAAAGATATCCTGCGTCACCAGCCCGACGCCCGCCAAAAGTTGCTTGAGCGGCACCTGATTGACGTCGACACCGTCGATCAAAACGGTTTGCGGCGGCGGATCGTAGAGGCGCACGAGCATATTGACCAGCGTGCTCTTGCCGGAACCGGTGGCGCCGACGATACCGCAAATCTTCCCTGCGGGCACCGCCAGCGAGACATCGTGCAGCACCGGCGCACTGTGCTTATCGTAGGCGAAGGTCAAATGGCGAATCTCGATATTGCCCTTGAGCGCTGGGCGCGAGTCGGTTGTCGGCGCGGGCGCGAAACGCTGCGCCGGTGGCACGTCCAGCACTTCACCGAGACGGCTCAGCGCCGCGATGCCGCGCTGGTAGGAGTTCACCACATAGCCCACCGCCATCAGCGGCCACGCGAGCATCGCGAGATAGCCGTTGAACGCGACAAACTGGCCCAGCGTCATGGTGCCCGTGAGCACCTGCCTGCCGCCGTACCAGAGCACTATCGTCGCTGCGATGCCGGATAGCACCTGAATGAGCGGCCAAAAAATGCCCCAGAGCGTCGCCAGCCACATGGTTTTATGGCGATAGTCCAAACTGCGAGAACGGAACGCCGCGATCTGGTTTTGTTCTTGCGCGTAGGCCTGCACCACGCGCATGCCGGCGAGGTTTTCCTGCACGAAGGCGCTCATCTCGCTCAGCTGCTCTTGGGTCTCGTGCGACCAGCGAAAGATTCGCCGGCCGAAGACGCGCACGGCGACTGAGATCAGCGGCATCGAGCACATCGACCAGAGCGTCAGCCACGGATCGATGGCAATCATCATGGCGACGCTAAAGATAATCACCACCAGCGCGTCGACAATCGCCAGCGTGCCAAAACCGACCAGCTCACGGACCGCCTGGATGTCGTTGGTCAAGCGCGACATCAAGTCGCCGGTCTTGGTGTGTTGAAAATAGCTAACCGGCAGTTTTTGCAGATGGGAAAAAACCAGATCGCGCAGGTCGGCCTCGGAGCGGCGCGACATGCCGTTGATGTTGATGCGCCAGCAGTAGCGAAAAAATCCCTGCAGGCTGGCGGCCAGCAGGATCAGCAGCGGATATTTGAGCAGCGACGCGTCAGCGCCGTTTTTTTGCAGGGCGGTGTCGATGCCGCCCTTGATCAACCACGGCAGCGCCATCCCCGCCAAATCGGTGGCAATCAGCCCGAGAATGCCGAGGATGAGATAGCGGCGATAACGCTCGATGAGAAACCGAATGCGGCGATAATGGCGAAGAATCGGTCGGCCTTTCCATTAACTGCTTAGTCTTTCTTAACCCCGTGCGCGACCGCAACTTCAGCCCACTCCCCCGCCATCAATTTTTCCATCACCGCCGCCATGGCGCTGAGATCGACGCGCACCTGTTGCATGGTCACACGGTCGCGAATCGTAACCTTATTGTCGGCCGCCGATTTGTCGTCGCCGACGGTTTGCACGTCGACGGTCACACAAAACGGCGTGCCGACCTCGTCCTGGCGGCGATAGAGCCTACCTATGGACGCCGTGTCGTCGTAGACCGTGTGCCAGCGCTTACGCAGGTCGGCCATCAATTTTTTCGCGGTCTCGACAATCCGATCGTTTTTCTTCAGCAGCGGCAGCACGGCAATCTTGATCGGCGCCAGCTCAGGATGAAAATTCAGCACCACGCGCTTTTCGTTTTTCACTTCTTCTTCGCTGTAGGCATCGACCAGAAAGGCCAGCGTGCCGCGGTCGGCACCCGCCGAAGGTTCGATCACGTAGGGCACGATTTTTTGCTTCGATTCCTCGTCGAAATACTCCAGCGACTTGCCGCTGAACTGCGCGTGCTGCTTCAAATCGAAATCCGCGCGATTGGCGATACCTTCCAACTCGCTCCAACCCATTGGAAAGAGATACTCAATGTCCGCCGTGCGCTTGGCGTAGTGCGCCAGCTCGTCTTTATCGTGCTCGCGCAGACGGATGTTCTCCTTGCGCATGCCATATTTGGGATACCAGGCGAAGCGCTCGTCAAGCCAACGCTGATGCCACTCCTCGTCGGTGCCCGGCATGACGAAAAACTCGATCTCCATCTGCTCGAATTCTCGCGTGCGAAATGTAAAGTTGCCCGGCGTAATCTCGTTACGAAACGATTTACCGATCTGGGCGATGCCGAAGGGCAGCTTCATGCGCATCGATTGCAAGACGTTTTCGAAGTTGACGAAAATCCCCTGCGCGGTTTCCGGCCGCAGATAGGCCACCGCTGCATCATCCTCCACCGGCCCCATGAAGGTCTTGAACATGAGATTGAACAGCCGTGCTTCGGTGAGCTGGCACGCGTCATGCTGCCCGGGCCGTTTCGACGGCTTTTGCAGGCAATTTGCGTCCTCGAGTTTGTCGGCGCGAAACCGGCCCTTGCAAACTTTGCAATCGACCATCGGGTCGGTGAAGTGATCGAGATGACCGCTGGCTTTCCAGACCCGCGGGTGCATCAGGATGGAAGAATCGAGTCCCACCATGTCGGAGCGAAATTGCACGCAATCGCGCCACCAGGCGTGCTTGACGTTGTTCTTCAGCTCGACGCCCAGCGGCCCGTAGTCCCAACAGGAGCCCGTGCCGCCGTAAATTTCGCTCGATTGAAAAATAAACCCGCGCCGCTTGCACAGCGACACGATCTTGTCCATGTCGACCATCGCTCGTTCCTACCTAAGAATGAATCTCAACAATGTAATGGATAGGGGGGGAGGAGTCAAAAAGCGTCGACCGACGGGAAATGCGAGGCGAAGCCAGTCCGGTCGCGCTACAACCCGAGCATGTCCTGCATGCTATAAAGGCCGGGCTTTTTCTTTGCCAGCCACTGCGCGGCGCGGATAGCGCCGTGGGCGAAGGTGTCGCGGCTGTGGGCGCGGTGGATGAACTCCAGGCGCTCGCCGATGCCGCCAAAGATGACCGTGTGCTCGCCGACGATATCGCCGGCGCGAACGGACAGCAGCGCGATCTCTTTTTTCGAGCGCTCGCCGACAATGCCCTTGCGGCCGTTGAGACTTACCTTATCCAGATCGCGATCAAGCGCCTGCGCCACCGAACGACCGAGTGCTAGCGCCGTGCCGCTCGGCGCGTCTTTTTTGAAGCGGTGGTGCGCTTCGATGATCTCGACGTCGTAGTCGTCGCCGAGCATCTTGGCCGCTTTGCCAAGCAGTGAGACAAGTACGTTGACACCCAAGCTCGTGTTGGCAGACAGCAGAGTGGGAGTTTTTTTGGCAAGCCGCTGAATCTCCGCCAACTGCGAGGCATTGAAACCTGTGGTGGCGATCACCACCGGCGTTTTTACCTTCGCCGCAGCTTGTAGATAGCTCAATGACGCTTCGGGATTGGTAAAGTCGACCATCACCGTCTTCGAGTTGAGAAATGATTCGATGCGATCCGTGATCGCGACGCCGGCAGCGCCCGCACCGGAGCTCTCTCCGGCATCTTTGCCGAGCCGCGCACTGCCGGGCTTGTCGATCGCAGCGACGAGCTTGGCACCGGGGTGCTGTGAGAGTGCACGGATGACCGCGCCACCCATCCGCCCGCCGACGCCGCAGACGATGATGTTCAAGGGCATGGATTAGTGGAGCAATCCGAAATGGGTCATGCTCTCGCGCAATTTCTTGACGTTGCCTTCGGCCATCGCCGTCATTGGCAAGCGCAACTCGCCGGAGCATTTGCCCATCATGGCAAGCGCGGTCTTCACCGGGATCGGATTGGTTTCGATGAAAAGAGCGCGAATCAGCGGAATTAAATCGAACTGGATTTTTCGTCCTATGTTCCAGTCGCCCTTCAGACAGGCTTCCGTCAATTGCGCGGTTTGTTTGGGTGCGACGTTGGCGACGGTGGAAATCACCCCTTTGCCACCGAGCGTCATGAGCGAATAAATCAGCGAATCCTCGCCGGAATAAACCGCGAGCTTGTCACCGCAGAGGCGAATGACATCGATCGCCTGGTCCACCGAGCCGGTGGCTTCTTTCACGCCGGCGATATTTCCAATTTCCGCCATGCGCGCCAGCGTCTCCGGCTCAATCTTTGAGCCGGTGCGGCCAGGGATGTTGTAAACAATGATCGGAATACCGACTTCCGAGGCAACTTTTTTGTAGTGCTGGTAGATGCCTTCTTGAGTAGGCCGGTTGTAATACGGTGAAATCATCAGCGCGCCGCTGGCGCCGGAGCGCTCCGCCTCTTTGGTCAGGCGCACCGCTTCGTCCGTGGAATTGGACCCGGTGCCGGCGATCACCGGCACGCGTCCGCGCACGGACTTGATGACCGTGCGTATGACCTCGTCATGCTCGGCATGGCTGAGCGTGGCCGACTCGCCGGTCGTGCCGCACGGGACGATCCCATGGGTGCCGTTTTGAACATGAAATTCGACCAGGCTTTCCAAGCTCTGCCAATCGACTTTGTCGTTCTTGAACGGCGTGACTAATGCGACCATCGAACCGGTAAACATAACGACTCCTAAACCTTCACGCTCCCGTGAAAAACCTCTTCCGCGCCTCCCGTCATATAAACCCGATTATTGCTCTCGCGCCACTCAATGGAAAGATCGCCGCCCTTGAGATGCAGCGTCAGCTGACGATCGGTCTTGCCAGCTAAGACTCCCGCCACCGCCACGGCCGAAGCGCCGGTACCGCATGCCCAGGTTTCCCCTGCACCGCGCTCCCAGACGCGCATGTTCACTTCGTCACGCTTCAAGACTTTGATGAACTCGGTATTCACCCTTTTGGGAAAGAAAGCATGGTGCTCGAAGCGCGGCCCGATTTTTTCCAGATCGAGGGAATCGATGTCGTCGAGATAAAGCACACAGTGCGGGTTGCCCATGGACACGCAGGTGACCGTGTAGGTCTTGCCGTCAACAGTCAGCGGACGGTTGACAATCTGGCCGTCGGCATCCGCCGGAATTTTGCGGCCATCGAGAATTGGCTCGCCCATGTCGACTTCGACAAGCTCACCAACGATGCGCGGGCGAATGATGCCCGCCAAGGTTTCAACCTCGAGCTCGCGCTTTTTGGTAATGCCATGATCGTAGACGTACTTGGCAAAGCAGCGAATACCGTTGCCGCACATCTCCACCTGGCTGCCGTCGGCGTTGTAGATCTCCATCTTGAAGTCGGCGACCTTGGACGCGTGCACCGTCAAAAGCTGATCTGCACCGATGCCGAAGCGGCGGTCGCAAAGTTTCTTTGCAACGGCTTCGAGCGAGCCATAGTCCTGCTTCAGGCAATCGAGGAAAACAAAATCATTGCCTGCGCCATGCATTTTTGTGAAGAGGATTTCCATGGGGACCTTCGGTCCAGTTTCGAGTTTCGTGTTCCGAGTTACGGGTTTTCGCTCAGTTGATAGCCTCTGATTCGTGTTGAAACAGCGAACCGACTTCTCAAACGCTAAAGGTTTGTTACTGCAGCGTTGCCGGTATCACCTCGCCATTGATCAAGTCATCGAAAGTCTCGCGCTTGCGCACCACGTAATACTTGTCGCCGTCGACCAACACTTCGGGCGGCTTGGGATGCGAATTATAATTCGACGCCATGGTAAAACCGTAGGCGCCGGCGCTCATCACCGAAAGCAGATCGCCGCGCTGCGGCCGGGCGATCTCGCGGTCGTGGGCGAAGAAGTCACCGGTCTCACAGATAGGTCCGACGACGTCGGCGGTGATTCTCTCCGCCCTCGACTCGGCCACCGGCTTGATCGCCATGAATGAGCCGTACAGCGCCGGACGAATCAGATCGTTCATGCCGGCGTCGATGATGACAAACTTTTTCGTATCCGTCTCTTTGATGTACTGCACTTCCGTCAAGAGCACGCCGGCATTGCCGACGATTACGCGGCCCGGCTCCAGCACCAGAGTCACATCCAACCCGTCCAGGCCTTTGATAATCGCGCTGGCGTATTCGTCCGGCAGCGGTGGTTTCTCATCGTTATAGTTGATGCCCAAGCCGCCGCCCAGGTCGAGATATTTGATCTGCGCCCCTTCTTTTTTCATCTCACCGACTAAGACACGGTCGAGATATTCGCGGACTTTGGCCAGCGCATCGACGAAGGGCGTCACCGAAGTCAACTGCGAGCCGATGTGGCAGTCGACGCCGACGACGTCGATATTTTTCATCGCCACCGCTTTCTTGTAGGTGTCGATGGATTTTTTGATATCGACGCCGAACTTGGCCTTCTTCATGCCGGTGGAAATATACGGATGGGTCTGCGGATCGACGTCGGGGTTGACGCGCAAACTGATCGGCGCCTTCTTGCCAATGCCGGCGGCAATCTCGTTCAACGCTGCAAGCTCATGCTCGGACTCGACGTTGAACATCAGAATGCTGCTATTGAGGGCGTACTCAATTTCATCTTTTTTCTTGGCGACGCCCGAGAAGACGATCTTCTTGGGATCGGCGCCTACTTTCAAAGCGCGAAACAGCTCGCCGCCCGAAACGATGTCAAAGCCGCTACCCTGCTTGGCGAAGGCGCGCAGCAAAGCGAGATTGGAATTCGCTTTGATGGAAAAACAGACGATATGCGGCACCTTGGCAAACGCTTGGTCAAAGACGTTGTAATGGCGCTTGAGCGTGGCCAGGCTGTAGACATAAGCCGGCGTGCCGACCTCTTTGGCGATGCGTTTAAGCGGAACCTCTTCCGCGAACATTTCGCCGTTGCGATATTCGAAATGGTTCATTAAGGACCTCGGACTATTTCAATTTCGTTGGACGGCTCGCCCAGCGTGCCGTCGGTTAGCTGCGACGTGACACGATAACGGTAGACCGACTTAGGCTGCACATTGGCGTCGACAAAACGGTACTGCCGCTGTTTGGCGAACTTGTCGCGATCTTCGACGGATACGGTGGTCAACTGCCGATAGGGCACCGGGCAGTCCAGGCAGTTCTGGGGGAGATCCTTGCGGAAAATCACAAAGCTCGCCAGATCTTTGAGCTCACGGCCGTCGACATATTGCGAAGGCCGATTCCATGAAAGACTTATGCCGTCCGCAGCGCTTTGAGCGCGCAAATTGGTGATGCGCTCCGGTGCCGCCAGCTCAGGTGCGCGCGGATCGGCTTTTTTACCGCAGCCGCCGGCGAACAACGCTAATGCAAGGGCCCACACAAATATTCTCATCTACGCCCCCAACTCCTTCAGGCGACGCAATACATTGGCGCGCGCCGTGCCCCCCAGCGAACGGCGCCGCTGCACCATCGCTTCCGCCGAGAGATAACCGTAAACGTCTTTGGCGAACTTAGCAGAAAATGCTTGGAGTTCCGAGAGCGGCAGCTCCTCGATGCGCCGCCGCTGCGCAATGCAGTGCTGCACCACGCGGCCGGCCACTGCGTGGGCCTCGCGAAACGGCACACCGCGCGGCACCAGGTAGTCGGCCAAATCCGTGGCATTCATGAAGCCGTCGCGCACTGCTGCCAGCATGTTGCCGCGCCGCACTTTCATGCCGCCGACGATCTCCGCCATCAGCTGCAAACAGGTTTTCACCGTGTCGACGGTGTCGAACAGCGGCAGCTTGTCCTCTTGTAGATCTCGGTTATACGCCAGCGGCAAGCCCTTCATGATCGTCAAGAGCGCGTTGAGATGGCCGAAGACCCGGCCAGTTTTGCCGCGAATCAACTCCGGCACATCGGGATTTTTTTTCTGCGGCATCATCGAGCTGCCGGTGCAGTAGCGATCGGGCAGCTCGACAAACGAAAACTCCTGACTCGACCAGAGAATCAGCTCTTCGGAAAGCCGGCTCAGGTGGACGAAGAGAATCGAGCTGGCGGCGAGAAACTCTAAAATAAAATCGCGATCGCTGACCGCGTCGATGCTATTGGGCGCCACACGCGGGAAACTCAGCAGCTGCGCCACGTAGTTGCGGTCGATGGGGTGGGTCGTGCCCGCCAGCGCGCCGGCGCCGAGCGGCAATACATTCGTGCGCTCGCGGCAATCTGCAAAGCGCGCGCGATCGCGCGCGAACATGTCGTGATAGGCCAGCAAGTGATGGGCGAACAACACCGGCTGCGCCCGCTGCAAATGGGTATAGCCCGGCATGATGACATCGATATTGCGCTTAGCAGCGCCGGCAAACGCCTGGCACAGCCGGCCCAAGCTTGCACCGATCTGCGCCAACTCTTCCCGCAGGAAGAGCCGCATATCGAGCGCCACCTGATCGTTGCGGCTGCGCGCCGTATGCAGCTTGCCGCCGGCGGCGCCGATTTTTTCGGTGAGCCGGCGCTCGATGTTCATGTGCACATCTTCGTCGGCCTGCGAGAACTTGAAGCGGCCCGACTCGATTTCCTGCTGCACGGCTTTTAAGCCGCGGACAATCTGCGCCGCTTCGCTGGATTTGATAATGCGCTGCTTGGCCAACATCTTCGCATGGGCGATGCTGCCCTCGATATCATGGCGATAGAGCCGCGAGTCGATATCGACCGAGGCGGTAAACGCCTCGACCGCATCGCTAGTCGCAGCCGTAAAGCGGCCGCCCCAAAGCTTTTTGGGCCGCGCCGCACGGCGGACCCCGCCTATTTTAGATTTTGGATTTTGGATTTTGGATTTCACGGAGGCATCTGCCAAGGGGTGGGGGTGGGATGCGCGTTCTCAGGGTTTTTAATCTTGAATTTTTACTTTTTACTTCGACTTTTCGCGATTTTTTGCAATCGCAGCCGCAGCGCATTCAAGCGAATGAAACCATCCGCATCCGCCTGCCGGTAGACCTGATCGGCCTCGAAGGTCGCGATATCGGGATCGTAGAGCGAGTACTCCGACTTTCTTCCGGCAACCATCACGTTGCCTTTGTAAAGCTTTAGCCGCACGCGCCCGGTGACGTTGGCTTGCGCCGCATCGATGGCGCGCTGCAGCACTTCGCGCTCCGGCGCAAACCAGTAGCCGTAGTAAATCATTTCGGCGTAGCGCGGGATCAGCGAGTCGCGCAGCCGCAACACTTCGCGGTCCAGGGTGATCGACTCGAGCGCTCGGTGCGCGGTGTGCAGGATCGTCCCGCCGGGAGTTTCGTAGACGCCGCGCGATTTCATGCCAACGTAGCGGTTCTCCACGAGATCCACACGGCCGACGCCATGCTTGGCGCCAATGTCGTTCAAGCGCGCCAGCAAATTCGCCGGCGAGAGTTTGCGGCCGTTGACGGCGACGGGGTTGCCGCGCAGATAATCGATCTCGACATACTCCGGACGGTTGGGCGCTTTCTCGACCGATTGACACCAGACGAACATGTCCGCCGGCGGCTCCGACCACGGGTCTTCGAGAATGCCGCCTTCGTAGCTAATGTGAAACAGGTTGCGGTCGGTGCTGTAGGGCTTGGCTTTGGTCACCGGCACCGGAATGTTGTGTTTCTTGGCGTAGTCGATCAGCGTCGAGCGCGCGTTCAGAGTCCATAACCGCCAAGGCGCAATGACTTTGATGCCTGGCTTCAGCGCGTAATAGGTCAGCTCGAAGCGCACTTGATCGTTGCCCTTGCCGGTGGCGCCGTGCGACACCGCATCGGCTTTTTCTTTTTGCGCGACGTCAATCTGCCCCTTGGCGATCAACGGCCGGGCAATCGAAGTTCCCAACAGATACGATCCTTCATACACTGCGTTAGCGCGCAGCATCGGAAAGACGTAATCTTTGACAAACTCCTCGCGCAAATCGCCAATGACCACTTTGCTGGCGCCGGTCTTGAATGCTTTTTCGCGCACCGCGCGCAGATCTTCGCCCTGGCCCAGGTCGGCGCAAAAGGCGACGACCTCGCAGCCGTACTCCTCGATCAACCAACGCAAAATCACCGAAGTATCCAACCCACCCGAGTAGGCGAGCACCACTTTCTTGACGTTCATGCTGTCTACTTATTCCCTCAATTATTCTAAGAATCAGAGCCGTGCGGTTAATGGTGTCGGAACGAAGTTTAAGCCGATCCAACCCGGAACTCGAAACTCGCAACCCGAAACCAATCTCACCCCTGCAGCAACCAAACCATGATCGCCTTCTGCACATGCAAGCGATTTTCCGCTTGATCGAAGGCGATCGACTGCGGCCCCTCCAAAACTTCGTGGGTGATTTCTTGGCCGCGGTGGGCCGGCAAGCAGTGCATCACCACCGCGTCTTTCTTGGCCATGGCCACCGTCTTGGCGTTGACTTGATAATCGCGAAACGCCAGCGCGCGCTCGATCGCCTCGCGCTCTTGGCCCATGCTCGCCCACACGTCGGTGTAAACGACGTCGGCGCCCGCCAGCGCCTCTTCGATCGACTGGGTGATCAGAACCTTGGCGCCGTGGGCGCGCGCCTCTTCGACGATCTTGACCGACGGCTCGTACCCCTTCGGGCAGGCCAGCGCAAAGGAGATCGGCAGTTTTTCACAGGCATCGATCCATGAATGGACGATGTTGTTGCCGTCGCCGATAAACGCTACTTTCAATCCGTCCAGACTACCTTTGTGCTCGATCAACGTCATGCAGTCGGCCAGCACCTGGCAGGGGTGCGACTCATCGGACAACGCGTTGATCACCGGCACGGTGGCGTAGTTGGCCATCTCGACCAGCGTCTCCTGAGAAAAGGTTCGCACCGTGATGATATCGACCCAGCGGCTCAAGCTGCGCGCGCAATCCGCCGGGGTTTCGCGCACGCCAAGCTGAACCTCATTGGGCCCCAGAAACACCGCGTGGCCGCCCAACTGGACCATGCCCGCTTCGAATGTCACCCGCGTGCGCAAACTGGGTTTTTCAAAAATCATCGCCAAGCAGCGATGCGCCAGCAGCGGGTGCGCAATGCCGCTTTTGAGCTGGTGCTTCAGGTCCGCGGCCAGCCGAAAAATCGCCTCGATGTCGGCGCGGCTCAGCCGGTGGTAGTTGAGCAAATCTTTTTTTGCCATGAAATCTCGCTGCGCGACGGTTAAATACGCGCCAGCACTCTTTCTAGAATTGCCAACCCGCGATCGATTTCTTTGTTGGTAATCGTCAACGGTGGCACGAAGCGCAAGATCTTGTACGCCGTGCAGTTGAGCAATAGCCCCTCTTTCATGCATTCGTCGACAATTTTCGCCCCTTCGATGTCGAGCTCCAAGCCAAGAATCAGCCCCTTGCCGCGCACGCCGCGTACAAATGGGAACTTGTCTTTGAATTTTTCCAGAGCGTGAGCGAAATACTTACCGGTCTTGATGCTGCTTCTGAGCACACCGCCGGTTATCAACGTCCGCATCACTGCCAACGCGGCGCTGCAAGCCAATGGGTTGCCACCAAAGGTCGAGGCGTGGCTGCCGGGACCGAAACTCTTGGCGACTTTCTCGCGCGCCAGCATCGCTCCCATCGGCACACCGCCCGCCAACGCTTTGGCCAGGGTCATGATGTCGGGAGCAACGCCGAAATGCTCGTAGCCAAAGAGCTTGCCGGTGCGCCCCATGCCGGTCTGCACTTCGTCGAAAATCAGCAAGATGGCGCGCCGATCGCACAGATCACGCAGCCCTTTCATGTAGGCGTCGTCCGGCACATGAACGCCGCCTTCGCCTTGGATCGGCTCGATCATGATACCGACGGTCTTGTTTGCATCGATGGCGTCCTCGGCGGCGGCCAGATCGTTGTAGGGGATCTGCCGGAAGCCCGCCGGCAGCGGATCGTAGCCGGCGCGAACTTTCTCTTGACCGGTGGCCGTCAGCGTCGCCAGCGTGCGCCCATGAAAAGAATTCTGCGCCGTTAGGATTTCATGTTTGCCGCCCAGGTGCTCGCCGCCGTAGCGGCGCGCCAGCTTGATGGCCGCTTCGTTGGCTTCGGCGCCGCTATTGCAAAAGAACACGCGGTCGGCAAACGAGTGGCGGCACAGCTCACGCGCCAGCTCGGACTGCGGTGGAATATGGTAGAGATTAGAAACGTGAATCAGCGTCTTGGCTTGCTGCTGGATCGCCCGCACCACCGCCGGGTGGCAATGGCCGAGGCTATTGACCGCGATACCGGCGAGAAAGTCGATGTACTCTTTGCCGTCGGCGTCCCAGACGCGCGCGCCTTTGCCGCGCACGAGCGCGATCGGATAACGTCCGTAGGTTTGCGCGACATATTGATCGGTGAGCTTGGCGACATCGCGGTTCTTCATCATTTCCGCACCACTTCCGTCCCGACTCCCTGCTTGGTAAAGGCTTCGAGCAGCACGGCGTGCTTTACGCGGCCATCGATGATGTGAGTCTTCTCGACGCCGCCCTTGAGCGCTTCCATGCAGCATTCGACTTTGGGGATCATGCCCGAGGCGATAACACCGTCCTCGATCATCTTTTTCGCTTGATTGACTTTGAGCGTGCTCAAGAGCTCGCCCTTCTTGTCTTTGACACCGGCAACATCCGTCATGAGTATTAGCTTCTCGGCATGCAGCGCTTCGGCGATTTCGCCGGCGACCAAATCGGCGTTGATATTGTAGGTCTCGCCCTCGCGCCCGGCTCCCACCGGTGCGATCACGGGGATAAATTTGTTCTGATCGAGCGACTCGATGATCAGCGGATTGATGCCAATGATTTCCCCGACCATGCCGATATCGATGATTTCGGGCGGCGCGCCGTTCTCAGAGACGGTCACGTTCATTTTGCGCGCGACTACGAGGCTGCCGTCTTTGCCGCTCAAGCCCACCGCCATACCGCCATGTTTGTTGATGAGCATGACAATCTCTTTATTGAGCTTGCCAACCAACACCATCTCGACAATGTCGAGCGTCTGCTGATCGGTCACGCGCATGCCGCGGACAAACTGGCTCTTGATGCCCATCTTGACCAGCACTTCGTCGATCTGCGGGCCGCCGCCGTGGACCACCACCGGATTGACGCCGACGTACTTGAGCAAGACGATGTCCTGGGCAAAGCTCGCTTTGAGCTCTTCGTCAATCATGGCGTTGCCGCCATATTTTATGACGAATGTCTTCCCATAAAAGCGCCGAATGAACGGCAGCGCTTCCATAAGAACTTCTGCTTTGCCGATAAAATCTTCCATGGTCAGCGGTCGTTTCGAGTTTCGTGTTCCAGGTTTCGCACTGCCAATCGCTCCAACAGCCAAAACGGCGCGCCAGCGGCGCGCTCCATTTTACAACTGGAACTTTGAACGTTGAACTAGAGGATATAGCGCGAGAGGTCTTCGTTTTTCAAGATCGGCGCCAGGCGGTCTTTGACGTATTGGGCGTCGATGGCGACATTCTTGCCGGGCATCTCCGGTGCCGTAAAGGAAACCTCGTCGAGCAATCGTTCAAGAATGGTGTGGAGCCGGCGCGCACCGATGTTTTCCGTGCGCTCGTTCACGTCGGCAGCGATGCGCGCGATCTCTTCGATCGCGTCATCGCCGAAACTCAAGTGAACTTTTTCGGTTTCGAGCAACGCGGCATATTGGCGAATGAGCGCGTTTTTCGGCTCGGTCAATATCCGCACGAAATCGTCTTTGCCCAGCGGCGAAAGCTCGACGCGAATCGGAAAACGGCCCTGAAATTCAGGAATCAGATCGGAGGGCTTGGCGGTGTGAAAAGCGCCCGAAGCGACGAAGAGAATATGATCGGTTTTCACCATGCCGTACTTGGTGTTGACTGTGGAACCTTCCACGATTGGCAAGAGATCGCGCTGCACGCCTTCGCGCGAAACGTCCGGGCCGTGGCTCGACTCCCGCCCGGCGATCTTGTCGATCTCGTCCAAAAAAACGATGCCCGATTGCTCGACCCGGCGCACGGCCTCCGCCGTCACTTTGTCCATATCGATCAGCTTGGCCGCTTCTTCCTGGGTGAGAATCTCCATCGCCTCGGGAATTTTGGCGGTCTTCTTTTTGGTTTTCTTCGGCAGCATGTTGGAGAACATCTCTTTCAAGTTGAACTCCATGCCTTCCATGCCCTGCGGCGTCATCACTTCGATCATCGGCATCATGTTCTGTGTCATCTCGATGTCGACGAAGCGATCGTCCAGCTTGCCGTCGCGCAGCATTTTTTTGAACTTCTCCCGCGTCCCCTGCAGACGCGGCGCGTCGATCGCTTCGCCATCGCCGCTCTCGCTCGAGCTGGACGGCAGCAAAAGATCCAAGATGCGTTCCTCGGCAATTTCCCGGGCGCGAATTTCGACCTTTTTCTTCTCCTCTTCTTTCACCATGTTGACCGCCAGATCGGTCAAATCGCGAATGATCGATTCGACATCGCGTCCGACGTAACCCACTTCGGTAAACTTGGAAGCTTCGACTTTGATAAAAGGCGCCTGCGCCAGCTTGGCCAGGCGGCGGGAAATTTCGGTTTTGCCCACGCCCGTCGGTCCGATCATGATGATGTTTTTCGGCGCAATCTCGTCGCGCAGGTCCTCCGGCACCAGTTGCCGGCGCCAGCGATTGCGCAGCGCAATCGCCACGGCCCGCTTCGCATCCTTCTGTCCGACGATGTAACGGTCGAGCTCTGAAACGATTTCCCGAGGTGTCATCACCGGCGCAGGGGAAGAACCCGCGTCGAGCGGAATTATTTTTGCTACATCGTTCATGAGAATAGGATAACACCTAGCAAGTTCGCCAGGAAATGCAATCAATTCGGCACCGTAGGCGCGCCTACGGCAATTGCTCAAAGGTGAGCTGCGAATTGGTGTAAATGCAGATGTCCGCCGCCTGGCGCATCGCCTCTTCGGCGATGGCACGGGCGTCGAGCTGAGAGTGTTTGACGAGCACCCGCGCGGCGGCCAGCGCATAGTTGCCACCGGAGCCGATGGCGATCACGCCATCGTCCGGCTCGATCACATCGCCGCTGCCCGAGATCACCAGCAAATCGTTGACGTCCGCGATGATCAACAGCGCCTCAAGACGGCGCAGCATGCGGTCAGTGCGCCAATCTTTGGCCAATTCGACCGCCGCGCGCTTGAGATTACCGTTGAACTGTTCGAGCTTGCCTTCGAACTTTTCGAACAACGTAAACGCATCCGCCGTCGCGCCGGCAAAACCGGCAATGACTTTGTCATGATAAAGCTTGCGCACCTTGCGAGCGCTGCGCTTCATCACCGTCTGGCCAAGGCTTACCTGCCCGTCGCCGACGACGACGACTTTACCGTTGTGTTTGATCGCTAATATGGTTGTGCCGTGGAACATTGTTCGATTCCTTAGCCGTTAAGCCACTAGCAGAGTAACACGCAAGTCGCCCAAACAAAATGATGGAGGATGCGCCCCAGTTGGTCTCCGGCAACCGAATCGCCCTTGTCTACGCAACCATTCCGTTATAAGCGGACTGCGAAGGTGAAATTATTTCATCGGGAGGAGTTTCATGATCAAGCTGGGCCGGTATCAACCTGGAGAAGTCATCGTAAAGGAAAACGACCAAGGGGGAACGGCCTATGTTATCGAGGAAGGAACGGTCGAAGTAAGCAAACAACGTGATGGCCGAGAGGTTTACCTTGCTTACCTTGAAGCAGGCGAATAATAGTCAATTCATTTTGCGGATAGCGCCAGCGAGCATATTGACGGTTGGTCGAGCTAACTCCACAAAGTGTTGAGCAAAGCCGAAGAGCCGGTCACGACCGAGAACGTCCGCACCGTTGACGCCCCCCATCTTGCCTCTGCAAAACCTTCCGGGATTCTCTCCTTGTGCCTCTAACTTTGTCAACGCCCATGAAAGGCAATTCACAGCCGCGTAACATTCCAAACCGCGCGTGATCGCGATCGCACAAAGGGCACATAGCCAGTCCATGAGGTCTGACTGATCTCTCACGCCCTCGGATGAGCCTTATCGTAGACTGCCGTGAGCTGATCGAGATTTAGATGCGTATACTTTTGCGTGGTTGACAAGCTCGCATGACCAAGCAGTTCTTGGATCACGCGCAGGTCGGCGCCGCTGTTGAGTAAATGCGTCGCGAAGGTATGGCGCAGGCCGTGCGGCCCCATTCTGACGGCGATGCCGGCTTTCTTGAGATGCTTTTCGACGATGCGCGCGACGCTGCGGGTGCTGATGCGCTGGCCTGAATGGTTCAAAAAAACTGGCGCGGCGCCTTTGCTCTCCACGTGCCACTTCTTGCGTTGCTCCGCGCCATAGTCGCGCAGCGCCTGCAGCGCCACTGCGCCGATCGGCACGATGCGCTCTTTCGAGCCCTTGCCGAGCACGCGCACAATGCCGAGATTAGAATCGATATCCGCCCAATTGAGACCAACCAGCTCGCTGACACGAATACCGGTGGAATAAAAAACCTCCAGCGCCGCCCGGTCGCGGGTGTCGAGAATCTTTTCGACCTTGACGCCATTTAACAAATGAAAGACATCGTCGACTGATAAAAACACCGGCAGCGGCTTTTCTTGCTTCGGCGTCTCGATCAACAGCAGCGGGTCTTTGTCGATTTCATGAGTCGCAAGTAAGTAGCCAAAGAAGCTTTTCAGCGCCGCCAGCTTGCGGCCAATGGAGCTTTTCTTACGATCCTTGGCCAACGACGCCAAGAACGCACGAATGACGTGAATATCGATTTTGCCAACATCGACGACATCGGGAGCCGCAAGGCAGAATGTGGCGTCGACTAGAAATCCCCGCAGCTGCGCCACGTCGCTGACGTAGTTGCGCTGGGTGTGCGGCGAGACGTTCCGCTGATTGCGCAGGTGCTCGCCGTAGCTTTTGATAAGTTCGTCCATGGCGTGCGGCGACTTAAGATACCACGGCGCCATGGCGAATTGAATTAGCGGGTGAAACTCTTGGCTGACTTAGCGCCGCTTCGGATTTGCATTGACCACCGTCGCGTTCACCGGCGCCGCCGGAGCGATGGTGGTTTGCGCCGTCGCACTCGTGCCGTCACTGAAACCTATCGTCAGCGTAAAGCCAGCTCCCGTACGAAAAATAAGCCGTTCGGAAAGCTCGTCGTGTCCAAGTACCACTCGGATGCGAATAGGTTGAAACTAGTGCCGGGATTTACTGCGAAGCTCACTCCGTCATTGGCACCGTTGTAAAGCGCCGTGTCCAAGCCTGCCGCCGCTCCTAACGTCCAGTAGAACGACCCGCCGTTGGTATCCCAAACCCCGCCGTCGCTGCTATCCAAACGCAGCGACGTCACCGTGCGCGTCGTCCCACCTGCTGGAAACGTCACGGTGAACGTCGGATCGGGCCGCCCATCGCCGAAGCCAAATTGATTGTTCTGCCCTACTCGATCGCGCAGCATGCCGTTGTACGTCAAGACAATCGGCCCCGTAGCGACGTTTACGGTAAATGCGTGCGTCGCGGGCGTCGTATCCTCGTTCCCGGCTTGGTCTCGCGCTTTTACAACAAAGGTGTAGTTGCCATTAGGTAAATTGCTGTAAGCCCGGCTGGTTGCCGCTCCAAATGCCGAGAAGTTCGGCTCGATTGGATCGAGCCGGTAGGCATAAACGAGGTTGCCAGTCGTCGTCGCGTTGTCTGAGCCGCTCCAACCAAACGTCGCGCTATTGGCGGTGATCGTGCCGCTCGGTCCGGCCGTAATGTTGGTGTCCGGCGCCGTGGTGTCGGATGGCGGCCCTGTGATGGTGGTCTGTGCTGTCGCGCTCGAACCGTCGCTGAAGCCCACCGTCAACGTAAATTCCGCGTCGGCATGAAACAATCCGTTGGGAAAGCTCGTCGTGTTTAAGTGCCACTCTGAGGCGAACAAATTAAAGCTCCCAGCCGGCGCTACGGCAAAACTAACCGCATCGTTGCCAGCATTATAGAGCCCAGCGTCCAAACTGCTCGCCGCCCCCAATGTCCAAAACCCGGTTCCCGCGTTAGTGTCCCACACCCCGCCGTCGCTGCTGTCCAATCGCAGCAACGTCACCGTCCGCGTCGTCCCACCCGCGGGGAAAGTCACGGTGAACGTCGGATCGGGCCGCCCATCGCCGAAACCAAATTGGTTGTTCTGGCCGACGCGGTCACGCAGCATGCCGTTGTACGCCAAGACAATCGGGCCCGCTGCCACGATGTTCACCGCGAAGGATCTAGTCGCCGGAGTGGCATCTTCGTTGCCGGCTTGATCTTTGGCTTTTACGATAAATGTGTAGTTGCCGTTGGCCAGCCCGCTGTAAGATTTCTCGGTCACAGCGCCAAAGGCTGAGAAATTCGGCTCGATCGGATCGAGACGGTAGGCATAAACTAAGTTTCCTGCAGTGCTCACGTTATCAGAACCGGTCCAATTGAAGGTCGTGCTATTCTGCGTGATCGATTGTGCCGGACCATTTGTAATACTCGTGTCCGGCGCAATGTTGTCGATGGTCCAAGTAAAAATTGCCGGTGTCGGGTCGGTGCTGCCGCCTTGATCGGTCGCCTGGACAGAAAACGTGTGACTACCCGCCACCAATCCACTGTAGCTCTTCGGGCTCGTGCAGGACGCAAAAGCGCCGCCGTCAAGCTTGCAGGCAAATGTGCTATTGGCCTTGCTCGACGTGAAAGTGAAGTCTGCGTTTGTCGCGCTCGTCAGTGCTTGCGGGCTGCCACTGATCAGAGTGTCCGGCGGGCCGTTATCAAGACCGCTAAGCGTCGCGGTGGCCACTCCGTTTGCAACGCCAATCGCGGTCACGCTCACACCGCTCGGGGCGCCGCTGTAGAAGTTGCTGTTGGGCAGCGATAAAGCGGTAAAGTTGGCGTTGCCGGAAGAGCCGGGCCAGGGGTCGCCGGCATCGCCACTATTCATATTGCGCTCCAAGTTGAACAAGTTGTCCGCCGGCACCACCGCTACTTTGTAGTGCGCGACAGCGCAGGAGGGGCCGCCGGGGAAACATTCCGCGTCGTTGTTGCTCTTGCTTGCGTCGATGCGCCATATCAGCAGTCCGGTTCCCGGGATCGCCGCGTCATAGTTGACGCGTTGCCGGTTCTCGATGAGAAAATATTCTCCCGACGAGGGCGTGCCGGGGAGCAATTGATATACCTGCGGCGTCGCCGCCGAGGCCGCAATCGACTGGTTGGCGAGCGTGCCGGTGACCAGCGTCGGGCTTGTCCATCCTTGAAAAAATTTGCTCCAGGGATCGAAATGGGCCGGTGAGTCGCCGGGACGCGCAATGCCGTTCCAGCTCCCGCCCGCCATGATGCTCCAGGCGCCAACGCCGCGCGAGCTGCCGTCGGTATCGTAAAGGTCTGGCAGGCCGAGATCATGTCCGAGCTCGTGCGCCATGATACCGATGGTCGCCTCGTGTCCCGGCGTGTTACTAGTGCTGCAATGCCATTCGCCAAAAGCCGCGTAGGTGCGCCCAACGATTTTTCCGTCGAGCGTGGGCGCCGGCACGCTGCCGCTCAATCCCCATCGATGGCCCCAGGTACTGGCGCCGCAGGGACTAGAAGTATACGAGCGCTCGTAGCCGGCAACCACGATAATAATATGTAGCTCCGTCGGCGAGAGAACGCCGTCACCGTTTAGATCGAATTGGGAGAAATCGACGTATTGATTGGCCGCGATCAAAGCATCGCGCGTAATATTGCGGTTGCGGTTGTCGATGGCGCTGCCGGTGTTGGGGTGAGTGTAATTGAGCGTCACGCTAACGATGCCGTCGTTGACTAGCCCGCCAAGCGCCACGTTATTTTCCGGCGCCGGCTCAATTGAGAAGTTGCCGTAGGATGCCGTTTGGTAATAGTGCCTAACACTGCCCGTGGCGCCGAAAAACTTGTTATGCAGGCTTGCCGCAGTGCTGCCAACGCGCACCGACGGGGTGAAATCTGCATGGATGACCAGTAGCGGCTGACTGCCCAAATTCGCCGTCAAACTTGGCGCCGCGAATGGCGCCGCCTCAGCGGCAAGCCCCGGCGCGCGCGCCGGCCTTTCGCGGATGAATTTACGGATCCCCGTCGGCGCATGGCGTCCGACAATCCGATTTGATCGGCGCATTCCGCCACTGGGTGCGTCTTCGGCAAACATCCAGTAGCCCGTGCGATCGTCTTTCAGTATCGTGTAGCCGTCGGGCGTGCGCAGGCCATTGCTCCATTCATCGCCGAATTGCCGCACGGTGATAACCGTTCCATCCGGCTGGCGCAAGTCCTCGGGCGTGGTTCGTGCCGGCACCGCGAGCAGTTCAGCCGGTGGCAACAAGCCGATGACAATCCAAGCAGCGACAAGTAGTGCAAACTCTCTATATCCCATCCATTTCATGACCCACCTCACTGCGCCCGCGGTATGAGAGCCGATTCGAGTATCCAGTAGTGGCCACGGCGCTCATCGCCTTGAAAGCTGATTCGTACCTTTACCTTTTGCCCTTTCACCGCGTCACTCCCAAGCGGCTCGCGCGTCAGGGCCTCAATGGTCCGGCCCTCATAGCCGCGCAAGACATTGTCCGCGCCGGGAACCGCCTCGACGTTCGTTATACGAAGTTGATAGCGAAATAGTTTTTGCTGCGGTTGGATATCGAGCGTGGAGGAGTCGACAACGGCAATCGCCACGACCGCAGCGACCACCCAGCTTTCATTGGGCGCCATCGGCACCGCCTCGACCGCAAGCCTGGAGAACGCTATCGAGAACAACAATAGCTGCGCTGTCAGCACGCGCCGGATGATCCGTGCCTTCATAAGCTCACCAGGTAATTCACAACGCACCTAAAACTCGATCGAGACCCGAATACAGCCCAGATAACGTTGGACTTTCGCGTAGCCTCTTTGCCTCCCTTTGGCTGAGTTGGCCAAGTCGAGGCAGATATATCGAATGTCCATCGGGAGGGCAAGCCAATGTTCCACTGTGAGATCCGGGGCTTGCGCTCCACAACAACCGGTCGCCCGACAGCCGCGCTTTTTTATTCTTGAGATAGCCGCAATTCTAAGCAACAGTACAGTTTATGCCGCAAGAGAAGATCCTGTTCGCCAACGAACGCGGTGCGACCTTGTCCGGCGTCTGGCATCACCCGTTCGGGGGGCCGCGCGGCGCCGCGATTCTCTGCCATGGCATGGAGTCGACCAAGAACAGTGAAAAATTGATGCAGCTCGCCGACGCGTTGGCCGAGCGCGGCATACTCGCGCTGCGTTTCGATTTTTCCTACGTCGGCGACTCTAGCGGAAACTTGGCCGACATTACCTACAGCGGCGAAGTCGCGGATCTGCGCGCCGCGTTTGAGTTGATCGCGCGCCGCAGCGCCGGCAAGGTCGCGCTCTTTGGCTCGAGTATGGGCGGCACTGTGGCGTTGTTGTTTGCCGCTCAGGAAGCGGCCATTGCCGGCGTCGCGACGCTCGCCGCACCGCTCCACCCGGAAAAATTTCCCAAACGAATATTGACGCCGGAGGAACTGCGACAGTGGCGCACCAGCGGCTTTACGATCTACCACGGCCAGCGGTTGAATGTTTCGCTGCTTGAAGATTTGGAAAAAATCGACGTGCCTGCCGCGGCGCGACGGATCGCTTGCCCGGTGCTGATTCTGCACGGCGACCGCGACGAGATCGTGCCGGTAGAAGAGGCTTATGAGCTTTATGCCTGCCTGCCCGGCGCCAAACAGTTGTCGATCTTTCGCGGCGCCGATCATCGCTTGTCGGGCGCCGGCGACATGCGCTTGGCCATGCAAGAAGCTTTGACTTGGATCGTGGATAGCGTAGGCTGATTAGCTCATGAAACGTCTCTGGACGAAACACTTAAGCGTGCTAATTTGGTTTTCGCTTTTCTTTGCCTGCAACCGCGATCTGAGCGGCCCCCAGGGAGTCGTCGAAGAATTTATCGATCAACACTACGTGCAGATCAATTTGTCTAAAGCCAAAGCCTACGCGGTCAGTCTCGCCCTCGACAAGATCAACGAGGAGATTCGCCTGACCGAGGGCCATAAGATCGACGCTGCCACACAAAAACCCAGGGTCAACTACAAACTGCTGGAAAAAAGAGAGAGCGACAAACGGGCGTCCTTTCTGTACGAAGGCACCATTCAATCCGACGACGGCAGCGTATTTACCCGCAAATGGCTCATCGCGGCGCGCAAAGACGGTGCTCACTGGCGCGTCTCAAACTTCAGCGAATCGGAATAGCCGGCGATTGGTTCTTTATGGGCGTTGGCGCTACGGGATCACTGCGTTCTGCGTCGCCGACGTGCCATCGGCGAAGGTTGCGCCGAGCGTGAAAACCGGCGTTTCCGCTTTCACCGTCACGCTCCCGCCGGCGCGGTCACCGGGGCTGGTGTCGATTCCTTCGGCTTGGGCTTGATTTGCAACGCCAGCCCAGCGGCGATCATTGCAATAAACCCTCCGGCGAGAAAAGCGACGTTGTAGTCGCCGAGATAATCGCGCACCGCTCCTGCCGCCGAAGCCATGATCGCCGCGCCGATCTGATGCGACATGAATATCCAACCGTAGACCTTGCCGACGTTTTGCCGGCCAAAAGTATCGGCGGTGATCGCCATCGACGGCGGCACCGTGGCAAACCAATCGAGGCCATAGACGATCGCGAACAACACTAAGCCGTTGAAGTCTTTGACGAAGGGCAAAATCAACAGCGACACGCCGCGCAGCGCATATACCAAGGCTAACCATTTGTGAGCTGCCACCCGATCGATCATCCAGCCGGAAAACGTCGTGCCGACGATGTTCAGCGTGCCCATAATCCCGACCAGCGACGCCGCCATGACTTGCGGAATGCCGATTTCAACTTCGTGCGGAATCAAATGTGTCCCGATCAAACCATTGGCCGTGCCGCCGCACACAAAAAAACTGCCGCACAGCAGCCAGAAGGTTGGATGGCTCACGACTTCGCGAGCGGTAATCGTGGCGTTTTTTGCCGAAGTCCCCCGCAGCGAAGCTGCGCCGGCTTTGGCTGTAGCATTCGGATCGCCGGCGCCGTAGGGTTCGAGCCCCACTTCGGCCGGATCGTCGCGCATGAAAAGAAAAAGCAGCGGCAAGAGAATAATCGCGATGATGATCAAAGCCGACGAGCCGAAGCGCCACCCGGAAGTGGCGATGAGCCACATAAAAAGCGGCAGAAAAATCAACTGCCCCGTGGAACTGGCGCTGCCGAGAATGCCCAGCGCCAAACCGCGGTGCGCGACAAACCAGCGATTGCCGACAGTGGCGGTCAACACCGAACCAACACCGCCGGCGCCAAGGCCAACGATGACGCCCCAGACCAAAAAGAACTGCCAAAACTGGTCCATCACCACGGTGCCGCTGACCCCGGCGATCAATAGGATCAAGCTGCCGAGCATCACCTTGCGCGGCCCATACTTGTCGATCAAATAACCGCTGATCGGCGCAGCCACGCCGAACAAGAGCAAATTCATGCTGATTGCCGACGCGATCAGCGCCCGGCTCCAGCCGAATTCAGCTTCTAAAGGATGGATCAACACCGACGGCGAAGAACGCACGCCAGCGCTCGTCAAAGTGGTTAGAAAACAAAGCGCAACAACGAACCAACCGTAGTAGAAAGGTAACGAGAGTGGCGGTCGTTTACCGGAGTTAGCCGGGGTGTCAATTGCCATCTCCCATAGATAGTCTGCTTTCGCAGAAATGACAACCACGTTTGTTTTCGCCTCTTCGCTGCGTCATATTTGCTGCCATGAAACCGAGATTCTCTCTGACACCGCCCGTTTTCCTGCTCATCGTCCTGTGCGTCATGGCCGGCGTCGCTCATAGCCAAGGCCCGCGCGAAGAGATCCCTTTCGTGCCGACGCCGGTGGAAGTCATCGACCGCATGCTGGAGTTGGCCGAAGTGAAAAAAGGCGATGTCGTCTATGACCTCGGCAGCGGCGACGGCCGCATCGTCATTCGCGCTGCGCAGAAATACCGCGTCAAAGCCGTGGGCATTGAGATGGACCAGTTGCTGCTGGCAAAAGCGAGAAAAGACGCCAAAGCCGCCGGCGTCAGCCACCTAGTCGAGTTCCGCGCCGAAGACGCGCTCAAAGCCGACATCTCCCGCGCCACAGTGGTCACGCTCTACATGCTGCCCTGGTTCAACCAAGCGATGAAGCCAAGCTTCAAAAAACAGCTCAAACCCGGCACGAGAATCGTCGCCCACGACTTCGGCATTGAAGGCTGGGAGCCGGATAACTCAATCAAACTACCCACGCCGGAGAAGAAGGGAAAAGACATTCTGCACTATCACACGATCCACCTGTGGCGGATGGGCGAGAAGTATCGGTGAGTTTCTGTGAGAAGCGATACCGATCGGTATCACTTCCCCATTGCGAATTTTAGTGCGCCAGCTGCACCATTCCCCCCTTAACAGCACATGCGCGGCGGCGCCGGCGTGACATTGGAACTCGGTCGGGCTCGCAGTCGTTTCATTGCGGAAATAGCTCACGATATTGACCACGGCGTCGGCGCCCGCTCTTTGCGCTCGCTTTTGCAGCGCTTGCAGAGCTTCGCGAAAGGCGGCTTTGCACGATTCTTCATCGCGTTCCGGACGGGTTGATACCTTCTCATGCACCGAAGCGCTGCCCAAGCGCTTAGCCACGGCTGGGGCCTTCTGCTGGGCAAAGAAAAACCGCACCGAGCCATCGATGTTGGCGCTTTGCATGGCGTCATTAATCGAAACAATGGGCTTGACATTGCGCGCGTCAACAACGCGCGCAATGACGCACGTTAGCAGCACAGCCAGCGTCACCGCGATCCATCGTGTCACGGTCGGGTCTTTTTGTTGCGCCTCACCCGGTGAGATACCAGCCTACTTATCGGCGACCGTTGCGTACTCGCCGCGCAGCACGACTCCGGCAATCAGCGCGCCGGCATGGCACTCGAACTCCGACTGGCTCGACATGATTTTCCTGTCGTAGTAGCTCACAATGTTAACCACGGCATTGGCACCGAGTGACTAACAAGGCGCCGGCAAGAAAACGCGGCTCAATATGCCCATCGCCGAGCCAAATCGCCAAGGGATATGCCAGCGTGATCGGCACCGCCAAGATCGCAGCCATGCGGCGCACGAGAACTACCCGACCATCAATCCGGCCAACGCATCGACCACGTCCTGCACCGTGCGCACGCTCTTGAAAGTTTCCGGCGCCAGCCGTTTGCCGGTGAGCTCTTTGAATTTAACCGCCAGGTCCACGGCGTCGATGCTATCGATATCAAGGTCGGTGTAGAGGTTGGCCTGCGGCGTGATCCGCGTCTTGTCCAATTCGAACATTTCGCTCAGCAGGCCGACCAGCCAGGGATAAATTTCGTCTTGGGTCTGCGGTAAGGCCGCGCTCATTTCGCCTGATCCCCATTTTTGCGCTGCGTTTCGATCATGCTAGCAAGCGCGCGCACCGAGCTAAAATGCCGCCGGTTCTCTTCTGCGCTCGCCGACAGCACAATGCCGTAGCGCTTCTGAATCGCCACGCCCAACTCGAGCGCATCGATAGAATCTAACCCCAACCCAGCGACAAACAGCGGCGCCGCGCTGTCGATGTCGGCCGCCGTGATGTCTTCGAGCTGCAAGACATCGATGATCATTTGCTTGATCTCGTCCTCAAACGGCTGCATGAATACGATTCTCCCTCGTGAAAAACTCGCGCAAATAGTCGGTCAGATGGCGCGCCGCCAAACCATCGCCAGCCGGCTGCGCCGCGAACTGCGCCACAGCAATGTCCTCTCTGACTTCGATATCATATTGCGATCGCTGCGGCGTCATCTTCCACCAGCGAACATCGCGCGCCAGCATCACCGGCCGGCAGCGGATCAGCACGGGCGTGATATCGCGGCGTGCCCGCAGCGCGACGTGAGCAGCGCCGCGCTGCAACTTGAAAGTGCCGTCGGAGGCAGTGCGCGTCCCTTCGGGAAAAATAATCAAATTTTCCCCGCGCTCCAAGGCCGCTACACAGTCGGCCAGCAGCGCTTCGCTATCGTCGTTGCGAATATAGTCGGCGGCCGCCACCGGGGCGCGGAAAAACGGGTTGCGCCAGAGCGCCCCTTTGACAATGCAATCCGCCCGCCGCACCAGCGACATCAGAAACACGATATCGAGAAACGTCGGATGATTGGCAAGATCAACAGACCGCGGCGCTCAAGTCTCTCGGCTCCCATCACTTTATAATCCAATACCCGCGTCAAGCGCAAAAAGCCGATCAACGAAGCAAAGCTCCAACCGATGAAATCGCGCGCAAGATTGGCGCGCTCCTGGCGATCGCGGACAAAAAGCCGGATGATGGGAAAGGCGACCAGTTGGATCAAGCCACCGACGCCGAACGCAAAAAACCCCACCGCGACAAAAAAACCCGCGACCAGCGGGCGAATACGCTAAGCATCGCGCGACCACAGCCAGCGCCGTCCGTCGCAGACGCGTTCCGTGCGGGAGTCGCCAAGCAGATAAAAGCGCAGCACGGCCAACCCCCCTGACAATGCGCTGGCGTCCGCCGGCGCGCTCTCCGCCGCAGCCCAGGCAAGTGTGATCCTGTTGGCGGCGGCGGGCTCCATCAACCAGGCCCAAGCGAAGGGTTGTTCGTGACAGTCGTGAAAGGATCGATACACCGCCGGCAGCGGGCAATCGTAAACCACCAGCAAAACCGCAGGCTCGCCGTCAGCCAACAGGCCGCAAGCTTCGATCACGCCGTGCTCCACGCTGCTTTGGCCCGCGGCCATGGCGATATGATTAGCGCGGTCGCGCCGCGCCATGGAAAAGAGTCCGCCCACCGCATTGTGCACCGACAGAGCGAAGGAAGTCGGCGACAACGGCTGATCTTTCGCGAGATCCGCGAGCATTGTCGCCGAGCGCTCCGCCTCGCCGTGGCGCGAGCAAAAGACGATCGGCACATCGCGCCGTTCGTCCAAACAGCGATAAGCGACTTCCAGCGCCATTTTCGCTAGCGTGCCGGCGCGGCGCCGCAGCATGGCGGGCATCGCCTTGAGCGGCGGCTCGCCAGCGCTGGCGATCTCGACTGCGCCTTTTGCCCACGCTTGCCAAGCCGCCGGGCTCTCCAGCCCCGGAGCCCAGGCTGCGTGGGCGCCGATCGAGAACGAAACTTCGCTGCTCATTTGGGCAACAACGACGGCAGCGCCTCGGCCAACTTTTGCAGGGCTTTGCCGCGATGGCTCACCGTGGCTTTGAGCTCGCGCTCGATCTCGCCGAAGGTCTCGCCAAAGGGCGCAAAGAAAAACAGCGGATCGTAGCCAAAGCCGTGCGCGCCTTTGGGCGCAAAGGCAATGCGCCCCTCGCAGGATTGGCGCACCGTCCAATCCGCCATGCCGCGATTTCTCGGCGCGCACAAGGCTAAGGCGCAAACAAACCGCGCCGTTCGCCGTTTCTCTGGCACCCCGCGCAACTCGTGCAGCAGCTTGCGATTATTTTCGTCGTCGTCGAATTCCGGACCGGCATAGCGGGCCGAATAGATTCCTGGCGCGCCGCCGAGCGCGTCGACTTCCAAGCCCGAGTCGTCAGCCAGCGTCAGCAATCCGGAAAAATCCGCCAGCGTGCGCGCTTTCTTGAGCGCGTTGGCTTCAAAGGTCGCGCCGTCTTCGACCACGTTGGGATAACTTGCCAAACTTTTGAGCGAAATAATTTGCAGCGGCAGTTTGCTCAGGTAAGCCTGAACTTCGGCAAATTTTCCTTGATTGGTAGTCGCGATCAATAATTCCGTCATCGCAGGAGGGCTCAGCCGAGCGACGCCAGGATCCTTTTTTGTGCTTTAAGCAATTCCTTAATACCGCCCTGAGCGATCTCCGCCATCTGTTCCATCTGTTTGCGGCTAAACGGCTCGTGCTCGGCGGTGCCTTGCACTTCGATGAATTTGCCCGAACCGGTCATGACGAAATTCATGTCGACTTCGGCGCGGCTGTCTTCTTCGTAGCAGAGATCGAGGAGAATCTTGCCATCGATGATGCCGATGCTGACCGCCGCCACCGCATCTTTGAGCGGGTCGCGGTTCATCAAGCCTTTGTTGAGCCATTTGCTCAGCGCCTCTGCGACGGCGATATAGGCGCCGGTGATCGACGCCGTGCGGGTGCCGCCGTCGGCTTGAATGACGTCGCAGTCGATCCAAATGGTCCGCTCGCCGAGTAATGTTAGATCCGCCACCGCGCGCAAACTGCGGCCGATCAGCCGTTGGATCTCATGAGTCCGCCCGCCAACTTTGCCGCGCGACGATTCGCGGCCGATGCGCTGCTGCGACGAGCCCGGCAGCATGCCGTACTCGGCGGTGATCCAGCCCTTGCCGCTGTTGCGCAAAAACGGCGGCACCCGCTCTTCCAATTTTGCCGTGCAAATGACCTTGGTGTCGCCCATCTCAATCAGCACCGAGCCATCGGCGGTCTTAATGTAGCTCGGCGTAATCTTCACCGGCCTCAACTCTTTTGGCTTGCGCCCATCACTTCGCATTTTTCTTAACTCGTTCAAACTGTTCCAATCGGTTCACGCCGCTCAAAGCGTGACAAACCAAGCCCCGTTCCGGCTGCTGCCGGTTGCCTCAAGCCTCACGCCTGCAAATGAAACACCACCATCTTCAACTCGGTCATCTCTTGCACCGCGTATTTCGGCCCTTCTTTGCCGAAACCAGAATCTTTGAGGCCGCCGTAGGGCATGAGATCGACGCGCCACTGCGAGCCCCAGTTGACATGGAGATTGCCCGCCTCTGCTTCGCGGGCAAACTTCATCGCCCATTCGACGTTATCGGTAAAAATGCCCGCTGCCAGTCCGTAGACGCTATCGTTGGCCAGCGCGATGGCCTCGTCAATGGTGTCGAACGGCGTCACCGCAACTGCCGGACCAAAGAGCTCGTCGCGCGAAATGCGCATATCCGGATGTACATCGGCGACCACCGCCGGCAAATAGATCGCGCCGCGGCGCCCGCCGCCGGCGACTAACCTCGCGCCGCCGCTGACCGCTTCGTTAACCCATTCATCGACGCGCACAGCCTCGCTCTCTTTGACCATCGGACCGACTTTGTTCTTTTCGTCGAGTTGATTGCCGGTGGTGAGCGCTTCAACTTTCGGCTTTAGGACCTTTAGCAAATCGCCATAGATTTTCTTGCCCGCTAACACGCGCTGCGTCGAGATGCAGGTTTGGCCGGCATTGCCGTAGCCGGTCATCGCCAAAACTGTCGCAACCTTCTCCAAATCGGCATCGGGCATCACAATCACCGGGCTGTTCGAACCGAGCTCCATGGTGACTTTTTTTATGCCCGCCGTGCGGCAAATGCGATCGCCGATTTCCCGACTTCCAGTGAACGTAACCTTGCGCACGCGCCGGTCCGCAACGAGGGCATCGCCAATTTCACCGCCAGAACCGGTCAGACATTGAATCCCTTCGGGCGGCAGTCCCGCTTCGAGTAGAATTTCCGTCAGCTTCAACGCCGAGAGCGGCGTATCCGACGCCGGCTTGACGATCACCGAGTTGCCCGCCGCCAAAGCCGGCCCGACTTTGTGCGTGACCAGATTGAGCGGAAAATTAAACGGCGCAATCGCCGCGACAACGCCGCAGGGAACCCGCAGCGTAAAGCCCAATTTTTTGCTGCCGGTGGGGTCGGCATCCAACGGCACCGTTTCGCCGTGCAGCCGCTTGGCCTCTTCCGCCGACCCCATCATAGTTTCCACTGCGCGGCTCGCTTCGCCGCGCCCTTCAGCAATGATTTTGCCCTCTTCCTTGGAGATGATTTGACCGAGCTCTTCGTTGCGCGCCGCCATCATGTCAGCCGCCTTGCGCAGAATCTTCCAGCGCTCGTAGGAAGACAGCTTAGCCATGACCTTCGCGCCCCGCTCGGCAAACGCCAAGGCGTTCTCTAAATCATTGGCATCCGCCTTCGGCACCGCATCGATGACCGAACTATCGAAAGGATTGGTGACTTCGATTTTTTGGGATTTGTCGATCCACGCTCCAGCGATGAAATCCTTCATAACACCTTCTCACTTCTCGGTTCTGTCATGCGGCCGAAAAAAGCTCCGGCCGTAAGCGCGATGAAACGCCGTCCATTTCGAGCCGGCTTCTTTCTCCGGCATGTTTTGAATCGCCTGAATCTTGCCGTCGAGGTCGTCGAGCGAGTGCAAAATCACCGCTTCTAAAGTCTGCGGCAACTTCGGCGAGCCAAATTCATATTCACCATGATGGCTCACAAGCATATGCTTGACCAGCAGCGCCAGCTCTTTTGGAAAGTCGGGAATCGTCGCGATCTTCTGATTGACCATCTCGACTTCCATGACCAAGTGACCGAGCAGTTGCCCCTCATCGGTGTATTCGACGGCGCGGTCGTAGGAGAATTCGTAAACTTTGCCAATGTCATGGAGAAAACCGCCGACCAGCAGCAAGTCGACGTCGATGTTGCGATAGTTCTCGACGACTTTGAGAATCAGCTTGAGCAGCGACAGGGTGTGCTCCAAAAGCCCGCTAATATAAGGATGATGAATGGTCTTGGCACCCGGCGCTTGCTTCAACCGGTTCATCAAATCTTCGTCGGCGAACCACGCTTCGACCAGCGCCAGTAAGTGGGGATTTTTGATACCGCGCAAAATCGTTTGCAGCTCGGCGACCATCGCCTCCGGATCGAGCGCGCTCTTTGGCAAAAAATCCTCCGGCGCCACCGTCTTCTCATCGACCCGCGAAACATCCTGCACACGGATCTGCATCTTACCCTGATAAAGCGTCGCCTGGCCGCGCACCCGGACAAAATCGTTTTTGTCGAAACCGCGCGCCAAGTCATCGGCCCGGTCCCACACCCGCCCTTCGATCTCACCGGTGCGGTCGAGCAGCTTCAAAATCAGATAGCCGTTGCCGTTCTTGGTGACACCATGGTTTTTGGTCGCCACCAAAAACAGCGAATCGACTAGCTGGTTATCGCGAATATCCGCGGCGAAGAGCGATTCCATAGCGAGACTCCTGTTGTCTATCTCAACGCGTGCGCTATATCGAAAAGCGTGCGCACCAGAAAATGCTGCAAGAAAAGCACGGCCAGCCAAACTACGATCGGCGACAAGTCAAAGCCGGCCGCGGTCATCGGCAGCTTTGCGCGCACTCGATCCAATATCGGATCGGTAGCCAGATGCAGAAAGCGCACCAGCGGATTGTACGGGTCGGCGTTGACGTAGGAAATCACCACCCGGCCAATCAAAATCCAGACATACGCCCACAGCACATAGTCCAAGATTTGCGCAAAGGCGATGATCAAGTTTGCCAAAACGAACATCAGCTCTTTCTCGGCCCGAACAGCGCCGTGCCAATACGCACGATCGTCGCGCCTTCTTCGATCGCGACTGAAAAATCGTGGGTCATGCCCATGGATAGCTCAGTTGGATGCACGTTGGCGATTTTCTGCGCTCTGAGTTTTTCGCTCAGCTCCCGTAACTCGCGAAAGAATGGCCTGACTTCCTCTGAGTTTTCACGAAACGGCGGCACGGTCATCAAACCCTCAACGCAAAGATTCGGCAGCTCGGCGATGCCGTCGAGCAACGCCGTCAACTGGCTCCTCGCGACGCCAGTCTTACTCTCTTCGCCGGCCAGGTTCACCTCAATAAACGTGCGAACAATCTTGCCCCGCTTCTTGCCTTCCTTGTCCAACTCGCGCGCCAGAGCAAGATTATCCAAGGACTCGACGACGTCGAACAAATCCACCGCCATCTTGGCTTTGTTGCGCTGCAAGTGACCGATCATGTGCCACTCGGCTGGCACCGTGATTTGCTGAATCTTCTCCTGCGCTTCTTGAACATAGTTTTCACCGATTAACGAAACACCCGCGGCGATCGCAGCACGAACCGCGTGAGCGCTCTGCGACTTGGCGGCGGCTAACAGCCTAACAGCAGTCCCTGGTCGGCCAGATCGAAGCGCAGCTTGTGCGATCCGATCCGAGACCTTCCGGTAATTCGCGGCGACATCTATCATGAGGGATTTTGCTTATCATAAGGGGATTCACAATTCACCCTCGGCTTGACAATCTTGAGCTGCGCGGTTTGGCACAAGATTTTCTCCGTGAACATCCCTGCCTAAATCTCATTCCTCGGCCAGAAGCCGCCCATTTGCAGCTGCTCGCGATCGCCGCAGCACTGGTGGAATTGCTCGCTCTGAGAACCAAACAGCCCGCACCTAGCTGGACCGCGGAGATCGAGGCAATTTCAGAGCCGATGTATCTTGTTCAAGCCGCCTCTCGAATGAGACGTCTGCGCATACTTTGCGAAACAGAGTCGCCAGAACCGCTTCGGCAGCGCGGCCTTTATGTCCCCCCAGAATTTCTTAGCTTTGCTTGATCGCCTGAAGCCTCATCATGAACAACTATTTTCCGCTGGCGCATCGCTTCAACATCGGCACATTAGCAGCCCCGGGCAAGCTTGTGCTACGTTACTTCGACGCAAAGGAGATGCTATGCCCTTCGAATATCTTCCGATCATGGCGCAAAACTCGGCGCCCAAACCACCGCGGGTTTTGGTTAAACCATCCAAGCCGGCGTGGTGCCCGGCAACCAAGCCGTTGAATCAGTCGCGCGTGGCGCTGCTGACCAGCGCTGCGCTGCGCCTGACGCAGCAAGAGCCGTTCATTCCTCGCGAAGATTTCGGCTATCGCAAAGTTCCATCCGATCCAACAGCGGGAGAAATCATCATCGATCACCACTCGGGCATCGGCCGCGTACCCAAGCAGGACCCAGAGATCGTCTTTCCGCGCACCGCGCTGGCCAATCTCGTCAAGCGCGGATTGGTCGGCAGCTTGGCGCCGTTTCATTTCTCGTGCATGGGCGGCTTGCGCGATCATGCTAAGATAGAGAACGAGCTGGCGACAGCCATTGCCAGAGATATGAAGGAGGCACGAGTCGACCTTGCCCTGCTCGTCCCCTATTGACCGTTCTGCCATGAGACCGTCGGTCTCATCGCCCACGTGATCGAAGGCCAAGGCATTCCCACGCTGCTAATCGGCACCGCGCACGACATCATCAGCAAAGTAACCGCGCCGCGTGTCGTTTTCGTCGACCATCCGGTCGGCCGCACCTTCGGCCCGCCGCATGATCGTGGCCGCAACGAAGCGGTGCTCGAACGCGCGCTTGCCGAGTTGCCTAAATTCACCCGCGCTGGCGAAATTCGCGACCCCGGCTTCCAGTGGCTGCCCGACGGCAGCCGCGCATGGGAACGAGAGCTAATAGCCGAGATGCGCCAAGACCGTTGATGTGCAGAACGGGCGTGATAAATCACGCCCCTGCAAAACACATTGCTCCGCGGGTAGAGGCGCAATTTATTGCGCCCGTTCTCCGCGCCCGTTGACACCACTCTAAAAGCTGCTAGTTAATTTCCTCTAAATCTCCTCGGTGTGCGAAGGAGCCTGCATGATCAAACTCTTTAGCAAGTTCTTTCTTGTGCTAGCGTTCCTCGGCACGACAGCGCTGTCGGCCGTAGCGGCGGCGCCCTTTTACGAGGGCAAAACCATTAAACTGATCGTCGGCTTCTCCGCCGGCGGCGGCTTCGACACCTACTCGCGTTTGATCTCGCGCCATCTGGGCCGCCATATTCCCGGTAATCCGGCGATCGTCGTCGAGAACATGACCGGCGCGGCGAGCCTGCTCGCGGCCAATCACGTCTACAAGGTCGCGAGACCAGACGGCCTGACGATTCTCAATTTCCACGGCAACCAGGTCATCAACCAGGTCGTCGGCAAGCCTGGCATCGAATTCGACGCTCGCAAATTCGGATACATCGGCATTCCGACTCAAGACAACGTCGCCTGCGCCTTCACCAAAGCCAGCGGCATCACCACGTTCGACGCGCTGCGCAATTCCAAAACGCCGGTGAAGGTCGGCGGCGTTGCGCCCGGCGATACCACTTATAATACCGCCAAGCTATTGCTGGCGGCTTTGAAGCTGCCGATCCAACTGGTCGCTGGTTATAAAGGCACCGCCGAAGTCCGCTTGGCAGCTGAGGCAGGCGAAGTCGCCGGCGGCTGTTGGCAGTGGGAGTCAATCAAATCGATTTGGCGCCAAGGGCTGGACTCCGGCAACGTATTCGTCGTCCTGCAGGTTAACCCGAAAGCCCATCCGGAGTTGCCGAAGGTACCCAACGCGACAGACTTTGCGCCGGACAACAACGCCAAGCAGATTCTCAAGTTCGGCGGCCACGACCCAGCGATGATCACCCGCCCCTACGCGGTCGCACCAGGCACGCCGAAAGATCGCGTGCTGCTATTGCGCAAGGCTTTCACTGAAACCCTCAAAGACCCCGAGTTCATCGCCGACGCCAAACGCTCGCGCCTCGACACCGATCCCCTCACCGGCGAGGAGATCGAAAAGATCGTTCACCAGCTTTTCAAGATCGAGCCGGCGATCGTCAGCCAGCTCAAAGAGATACTGAAGTAAGCACACCCGGTGCACGTCTAAGGGACGCCACGAGGAGGATTCATGGCCAGAGGTTCGTTGAAACTTGTTTTCGCCGCTTTACTGATTGTGCCCTTCGCGTCCCTGCAGGCGCAGGCCCAGGATAACTTCTACCGCGGCAAGACCGTGCGCATCATCGTCGGCGCCACCGCCGGCGGCGGCTACGACACCTACGCGCGCACCATGGCACGTCACATGGGCAAACACATCGCCGGCAACCCGAACTTGATCGTCGACAACATGCCCGGCGCGGGATTCTTGATCTCCGCCAATCACATGTACAAGGTCGCCAAACCCGACGGCCTCACCATCGGCCATTTCATCGGCGGCCTGTTCCTGCAGCAGTTCCTCGGCAAACCCGGCGTCGAGTTCGAATCGAAAAAGTTCGAGTACATTGGCGTGCCGGCGCAGGACAACTACATGATCGGCGTGCACAAAAGCACCGGCATCACCAGCATCGAACAGTGGTTATCCAGCAAGACAATAATCAAATTCGGCGGCGTCGGTGCCGGCTCGGCCACCGATGACATTCCGAAAGTCTTGGCGCCGGCGATTGGTTTACCCTTTCAATTAGTAACTGGCTACAAAGGCACCGCCGACGTCCGGCTCGCCTTCGGCAGCGGCGAAGTGAACGGCATTTGTAACTCTTGGGAATCGCTCAAAGCCACCTGGAGCAAAGAGCTCGCCTCGGGCGAGCTCGTGATGATTCTGCAAAACATTCCAAAGGCTCATCCTGACCAGCCAAAGCTGCCACTCGCGATCAACTACGCCAAAACCGAGGAAGGTCAAAAGCTCGTCAAAGCGATTGTCCACAGTGTTGGCCCGACCGCGCGGCCCTTCGTGCTGCCGCCGAACACGCCGAAGGACCGCGTGCAGATACTGCGCAAAGCGTTCATGGACACGATGAGAGATCCGGAATTCATCGCCGACGCCACCAAGGCGCGCTTGGATATAAACCCGCTCGATGGAGCGGAATTGGAACGCAACGTCAGGGACGTTTTCAATCTCGACCCGAAATTGATCCCACGGGCGAAAGAAATCCTAAAGTAATCGCCGGGTATGATTTTTTTGAGATTTGAAATCTGAGATTTGAGATACGCGTCGCCGCCATCAGCGCGGTGACGCGTCAAACCCGCAATCCTCCGGCGTCACGTCGATCGTCGCAACATGCTGCTTGTCCTTGTCGAAATACGAGTAGCGTAGACTTATCCCTTTTTTGAGAAAGTCATCGCGCGTGCCCGGCGTCGCGCAAGAGGCGAGCCTGAGCTTCGGCCCAGATTCGGCGGCAAAGCGCTCGTGATCCAAACGGCCGACCGCAACGTTGATCAATCGGTACTTGTAGATCAACATGCGATCCGCGCCTTCGGTAATAGTCAGCTCGGTCTCTTTATCGAGCAGGGACGGCAACGATCGGTTGAGCTGCGCCGCCTCGCGATTCATATGCTCGATGGATCCCGTAACTTCATTGCGCTTGGAAAACGTCGGCAGATCAAAGAATATGAGATAGCCGGCAATGATGCCGCCCAAGACAAAGATAATGGCTTTGACAGTAGATGACTTGAACATTCGTGGTCGCAATCTCCTCAAGTTATGCAGATAGTAAAAGATACCTTGGCCGGCTCGCCATTTTCAATTTCTTAGATCCGCAGTTTCGGATCGAGCGCATCGCGCAAGGAGTCGCCAAATAGGTTGAACGCAAAAACTGACAAACTGATGGCAATGCCCGCATAGATCGCCATCCACGGCGCGCGTTCGGCGAAGTCGACGGCGGCGCCGCGCAGCATTAATCCCAGGCGGCCTGGGGCTCGGCAACGCCGAGGCCAAGGAACGATAACGACGCCTCCAGCAAAATCGCTTGGCCGAGAAAGGCCGTGAGCATGATCAGATCGGGCGCCATCACGTTGGGCAGCATATGGCGCAGAATAATATGCATCGGCCCAAACCCCAGAGCGAGCGCGGCTTCGACGAAGGGCATCTCACGCAGCGCCAGCGCGCTGCTACGCGGCACCAGCGCGCAGCGAGGAATCATCGGCACGGTGATGGCAAAAATAACGTCGGTCATGCCGGAGCCAAGCAGAGAAACCACCACCAGCGCGAGAATGATCAGGGGAAACGACAATAGCAGGTCCATGAAGCGCTGCAGCAAGAGATCGACCTTGCCGCCAAAGTAAGCGCTCGCCACGCCGATCAGCGCGCCCAGGGAGGCACCCAACAAAGATGAAGCAAAGCCAACCCAAAGCGCGGTGCGCGCGCCGTAGATAACTCTTGAGAGCACGTCGCGCTCGAATGCATAATCAATCCAAGTGTCCTGCTTCACCGCTGCGAGAACGCCGAGCGGCAACAACAGCAGCACGGCGACAAATGTCGCCAGCAGCGCTAACTCGATGCTCAGCTCGAGGCGAATCGCGATCTCATGCGCCACCGGCTGGCCAGTCCACATCGACGCGCCGAAATCCAACCGCGTCATGCCCCATATCCAGTCGCTGAATTGCTTCCACACCGGCTGATCGAGACCATTGTGTCAACGCATTCGATGCGCCGCTACGGTTTCGGCTCAAGCGGCAAGAGATACCACCAACGCCCAGGCGCACGTTGGTCGACGGCGATTTTCCTGTCAATCAGATCCTGATTCTGCCCGCCCAGCTCGCGTAGATCTTTGTGTTTGACTAAAAGAAACCCCGAACCCGCCTCCTGCCTGAGCTTGTCCAAGCGGTCGGCTGTGGAAATCACCGGAATCAATTTCCGTCCGGCATAAAAATTATAATCGTGCATCGAATCGGCATAGATATAGAGCGGCGTCGCCGCGATATGGCCCGCGACCGCCGCGGCAACCGGCCGTGGCGACTTAAAGCGATCGACGAATGGAAAAATCGAATACGCCAGCGCAACGATGCCGGTGGCCATCGTGCCGGCAACAGCGCAACACATGATTGGTATCGGCTTTCGCCAGGCCGCGTATGCCGTCAGCAGGGTGCCTGCGCCCATCACGCTGCCAGCGATAAGGGCCGGAACAAAAGCATCTGGCCGGACAAACCGGGCAGCCATCGGCGAAGCCATACAGGCAATCGCCATGATGCCAAAACTGGTGACCACAATGCCGCGGTACCAACGGTGTTGAGCAAAGCTGTCATCCGCCCACGCCGTGATGAAGTTGGCGATGAACAGTGCCACCACCGGAAAAAGCGGCAGCAGATAAAGATCCGGCTTGGTGTCCGAGGCGGAGAAAAAAACAAAAATCGCCGCAAACCACAGGAACAAAAACAGCCGTGCCGGTTGGCGCAACCACTTCCAGTCGATCCGATAGACAAACAGAGACGGCACTGCGACGATTGTCCAGGGCAAGAAGTCTACCGGTAGAGTCCGCAAATAGTAATACACGGGTTCCCTATGGCCCAGTCCGTCGGTGTAGCGCTGAATATGGTGGAGATAGATAAAATCGTAGAGCCACTTACCGTCGGTCGCATGGTTGACGAGCACGAACCAGGGCGCGGCGATGGCGAGAAAGACAAAGATTCCCGGCACCAGGCGCGCTTCGAGAATCAACCGCCATTCGCGCCTAATCATCACGAAGCTCGCAAGGACTAGCCCAGGCAAGACAATGCCAATCAATCCCTTGGTCAGGGTTGCCAGGGCCATGCACGCGTAGGCAAACAAAAACTGGTTGCGCTGCGCTTTGTCGAGCACCGCTCGTGCCGCGAACAACATCGACAGCGTAAAGAAACACGTAAACAGCGTGTCGAGATGCGCCCAACGCGCCTCCCAGATCACGCGCACACAAGTCGCCATGACAACACCGGCCCACAGGCCGACTCGTGGAGTGTAGAATTCCTTGCCGAGCTTGTAGGTAGCCAGCACCAAGCCGATGCCGCCGAGGGCGGCGGGCAAACGCACCGTCCATTCGTTGACCGCGCCGACGAGTTTGGAAAAAAAGTGCACCAGCCAGAAGTAGAGAATCGGCTTATCTGTGTAGAGATCCCCGTTGACGGCGGGGACGATCCACTCGCCTTTGAGAAACATGATGCGCGCGATCTCACCATAGCGCGGCTCCACCGGCGCCCAGAAATCACGCGAGCCCAGGCCAGTAAAAAAAATCAGCGAGCTAAGGACCAACAAGAAGACCGGATAATTTTTAGGCGTGTTTAGTTGGCGCCATCCTGCCGCCGTTGAGCTCCCAGGCGTAGGAAAGAGAGAGGAACCCATCACCCGCCAAAATACCAACCACCCGATGGATTTTCTAGCAAATCGATAGCTGCGCAATCGAAAAACGCTACAGCATGAATGCGATTGAGTTAAAACTGGCTGCTTACAACCAAAAAAAGAGCAGCCGAAGCTGCTCCTTTTTTGGTTCTAACAGGAGGCAAGCAAGTTAGAACGTGTAAAGCAATTGCATGCCGAGAGTCGTTTGGTTGCTGTCGGCGTTGTTGCGGCCTTTTGATAGACGCCCTTGTTGGCCCAGTCTTGGCGCACTTCGGCCCGACCGATAAACATTTTCGTAAACTTGTAGCTCGTGGTTAAGGTCAACTCGCCGAGCGTGACGCTCCGCGGCGCGGTCGCAGCGAAGAAGCCGAAGGTACGCGCCGCTTCGTTGTCCAAGAACACTTCGCCGCGCAGCGCCGTATTGAAGCGCTCAGTCCAGTTGTACGACGCGATGGCGGCAATAGCATGCCAATAAGCATCGTCCTTGGACCGAGTCGGCGTGGCGATATTGGACTCCCTACCCAAGGTATATTCCACGAGCAGAGTCAGCGGATCGATCGGCTTGATGGTCGCGACATTGCTCCAGGCCAGCCGTTTCGAGCCGCTGGTGCCCGTCTGCTCTGGGCCCCAGATCAGATTGCTTGCCAAACCGAAAGCATCGGCCGGAGTCCAATTGATGCCCGTCAAGAGCGACGGCGCATGATTATTGTCGCGCGGATTGTCCCAGCCGGTGACTACGCCAAGACTCGCCGTCACGGTTTTGTGAAACGGATAGCTGAACAACATGCCTAAATGGCGTAGCGGCACACCATAGTTGAACGCGAACGAGCGCGAGATGTTATCGTTGTACGCACCCGGCGCATTGAGAATTTCCGTGCCCAGCGGCGTGACGAACAAACCGCCTTTGATGCCGATGCCGGCGCCGAGCGGGATGGTCGTGGTCAGAAAAGCTTCGCGCAATTCCGCCGAGGGTTCATCCTTCAGGCGACTGCCCCATAAGGTAGCTTCGCGCAACAATTCACCACCGCGGCCGAAATCGCCGGACAGCTTGAAGCCCACGCCCCAATCCTTTTCCGGCTTCTCAATCGCCAGATGAAAATAGTTAAACGAAATCTTGTTGTGATCTTTGTCGAAATAGCGACCGGTGATGTTGCGCGCACTCTTCGGATGGTTGGAACTCCACTCATAGCTGGTATCGATAAAACCACCGATCGATATGCCAACTGCTTTCTCCAGCGCCGACTTGCCATTGGCAATGCCTTTGTCGAGGACACCGACACTACTGTCCAGGCTCAACCAGCCCGGCGCCAACGGCTTGTCCTCCTGAGCGAAACTATGCCCAGCGACAAAAAGAAAACCCGAAATACCTAACGCGAACCAGCGCAGCCTCATTGAACCCTACCTCCAAGAGAATTTTTCATCTGAAAATCTCACACAATGGCGTCAACTCTTGCCAGAAATATGAAATCATGTAACTCCAACGCAATCTTGGTGCCATGTAGTTTTCTGTTCGTGCCACGAGAGAGCGTTTGAAAAATAACAAGAATTTGCTGCCTTGGGGTGCTTTCTGGCATAAAATTAGGCAAAACCAGCCTGCGAATTGGGCAGTTGCCAATTCTGTTCATTTACGACAACAAATGGGAGCCAATCCGGCAGGGCAAACCGACCCAAGCGCTCAGTGGGGCTCCCGACGCCCATGACCACGCTTGCCAGCCCGATGATGACTTGACGGCCACCCATGGTACTGAGGCCGATTGCAGGTAGGATTTCTACGTTAGAATCGATTTTGTCCGACAAATTCTCGGATCGCCTCGGCAACAACGCGGTTACCTTCGATGTTCCAATGGCCGTCGGTGCGAAAGTAGAGCTGTTTGTTCTGGCCCGCGTCGCGCTTGAGCGCGGGCGAAAGATCGAAGCAGGCGATCGCCTTGCTGCCGCAGTATTCCAGCACTTTACGACGCACGCGATTCATGTCGAGATGGCTCGGAAAATCGAGCGGCGCCTTGATCTGCTCCCAGTGAACTTCCCAACGGGAAGGAAAATACAGAAGCACGAACTTGACCCCTGCCCCCTGGCTGACTCTGATCGCTTCGTCGACTTCCCGGCTGACGGCAGCCCAGCGTTCATCGAACTTCTCCGCTTGTCGTTCGAGTTCACGGCGCAGCCCTTCGGGCTCCAATGCCAACTCGATCCCCGGCGCTTTGAAAAACACTGGTTTCTGGGCCTTCGCCGATTTGCCGCTGCGCGTGAGATTGTAGACGATCGAGTGTTCGCGCAAGTAACGGCGAACCGGTATGCCGCGCTGGTTGCGCTGAAAGCGCACTGCGCTATCAAGATCGTTGAAATAAAAGCCATAGAAAACCACCCGCGGACGCTGCGCCAATCCATAGCGTTTGAGGATGCGCGTATACTGTGACGGGCCCTGAGCCGGCACGCCCATGTTAATCACTTCTCTACCGATCGATTTCGCCAGCAGCGTCGTCCACACAACCTCGTGATCAACCCCCTGGCCGAAAGTAAAAGAATCTCCCACCGCTATCGCCCATGGCGGCCCGCCGACGCTGCCGCCGCGAAAGCCGATGTCCGGCAAATTGAGGTGCGTCACGACGCGCATCTGATAGTCGGGATGCTTCACTATCATGTCCTGGTTAGGCTTGATCTTGAAAATCAGCTCCGAGTCGGGCGCAATAAAACTGTCGGCTTTGAGATTGCGATCGAGCTGATCGCGCAAATCGCGCAGGCGCGCTGGCAGCACGCCGTCGGGCGCAAACCAAGCAAAGCCTTCCACCATCAAAAGAGTGAAGAGAACCGCGAAAAAAACCAGGCAGAAATTTTGGAAAAGTTTTTTCATCAGGCGCCAGCCGACGATCCCACCGCGACCGCCTCGCGCAGACGAAATGCCTTATTATAAAGCGCACGGCCGACGATGACGCCCTCGATGCCTTCTTTTTCGAGCGGCAATAAGCGGCGGACATCGTCGAGGGTCGCCACACCGCCGGATGCGATAATCGGAATCTTCACTGCGCGGGCAAGCTTCACCGTCTCATCGAGATTCACGCCGCTGCTCGCGCCGTCTCGGTTGATATCGGTGTAAATAATGCGCGCTGCGCCAGCTTGTTCGCAGCGCCGCGCCAGCTCGACCGCGTCCTGGGCAGTGGTCTCTTTCCAGCCCTTGATCGCGACTTTGCCCTGGCGCGCGTCGATGCCGACGACAATTCTTCCCGGAAATTTCTCGCACAACGTTCGCAGAAATGCGGCATCATCATAGGCAGCCGTGCCGATAACGGCGCGGTCGACGCCGAGTCCCAACGCGGTCTCCACCGCGGCGACCGTACGCAAACCGCCGCCCAGCTCGACCCGCAGTCCCGGCTGCGCGCAAATCGCCGCGACCTCTTTCGTGTGCACCGGACGCCCTTCGACAGCACCGTTCAGATCGACGATGTGCAGAAAGCTCGCGCCCTCGGCGAGCCAATGTTTGGCCGCCGCCACCGGCTCCTCGAAATAGACGGTCTCATTGTCCATTTCACCTTGAAACAGCCGCACGCACTTGCCGTCTTTGAGATCGATGGCGGGAATGATCTGCATAAAAATAATTGAAAATTAAAAATTGAAAATTGAAAAGAACTGAGGGCAGAAGGCCTGATCTGATTGCGGCATTTTCAATTTCCATTATCCATATCAACTGTTTTCAGCGAAGCGGCCAAAATTAGCCAGTATTCTCAGGCCAAGTTCCTGGCTCTTCTCCGGATGGAACTGGCAGGCGAACAGCCGCTCGGTGGCGATGCTCGAAGCAAAGGCTCGCCCGTAATCTGTGGTCGTCGCTATCAGCGAATCATCCTGCGGCGCAACGTAAAAAGAATGGACAAAGTAAACGTAGTCGCCGCTGGAGATACCTTGCAAAAACGGCGAGTCTTTTTCTTTGGCGATCGCGTTCCAGCCCATGTGCGGCACTTTCAACTCGTTGTGCGGAAAGCCGAGCACGCGTCCGGGGAAGAGGTCCAAGCCCTTTTGAATGCCGAACTCCTCGCTCTCAGAAAACAACAATTGAAAACCCAGGCAGATGCCAAGAAATGGCTTTTGCGACCGGACCGTCTGGCGAATCGGATCGACCAAACCAAACTTGGCGAGATTTTCCATGCACGCGCTAAACGCGCCGACCCCGGGCAGCACCACGGCTCGGGCTGAGTGAATTTGGCCCGCGTCGCGTGTCACAGTGGCGGCGCAGCCGACGCGCTCGAACCCCTTCTGCACGCTGCGTAAGTTGCCCATGCCGTAGTCGATGATGGCGATCATGGTCGTAATGGCCGTTTAAACGGCTGGAACGGTTTTCAATGAGTTTTGGTTTACAGACTACCCTTGGTCGAAAGTATCCCTTCGATGCGCGGATCGACCTGCGTCGCGAAATCCATCGCCCGCGCAAACGCCTTGAAGCATGCTTCGATAATATGATGCGGATTCTCACCGCGCACGACGTCGATGTGCAGGTTCATGCCCAATTGATTTGCGAACGCTGCGTAAAACTCATGGGGCAAGTCGGTATCGAAATCGCCGACCCGACCCGGACGAATTTTCACGTTGTAAGAAAGATAGGGCCGGCCGCTGAGATCGACCACCACTTTGGCCAACGTTTCATCCAACGGACAACTCGCTTCGCCGAAACGCCGAATGCCATGCTTGTCGCCCAGCGCGTCTTTGAACGCTTGGCCCAGCGTCAAACCGACGTCCTCGACGGTGTGATGATAATCGACTTCAAGGTCGCCCTTGGCGCGAATCTTGGTGTCGAACAAGCCATGGCGCGAAAAGGCATCGAGCATGTGATTGAAGAACGGCATGCCGGTTTCAATCTCCGCCTGACCCGTGCCGTCGAGATTCACAGAAACTGAAATGTCAGTCTCTTTGGTTTTGCGATCAACTTTCGCGGTTCGCCCCATAAAACCTCTTCAGTCACGAGACTCGTAACTCGGAAACCAATACTCGAAACTATTTATTAAACCGCACCTCCACCGAGCGCGCATGGTCGTCGAGGCCTTCGAGCCGCGCCAGATGGGTAATCTTCGGCGCCAAACTGCGCAGCGCTTTCTTCTCGGCGTGGATAATCGTGGTGCGTTTGAGAAAGTCGTAGGTGCCCAACGGCGAAAAAAAGCGCGCGCTACCGCCCGTCGGCAGGACGTGATTGGGTCCCGCCATGTAATCGCCCAGCGGCGGCGCTGAGTAAGCGCCAAGAAACATCGCGCCCGCGTTGCGAATCTGCGCCGCCAATTTTTCTGGCCGCTTGACGATCAGCTCGATGTGCTCCGGCGCAATGGCGTTGGCCAACTCGACCATTTCCGCCTCGCCGCGGGCGACAATGATGGCGCCATATTTCGTTAAGGACTTGAGCGAAATCGTCTGTCGTTTGGTTTGAGCGATTTGCAGTTCCAGCGCGGTTTGAATCCGCTGCGCCATTGCCACGGACGTCGTCACGCACAGCGCCGCCGCCATCTCGTCATGCTCCGCTTGCGAGAGGAGATCGGCAGCGACATGCGCCGGTTCTGCGCTTTCGTCGGCGAGCAAAAGAATTTCACTAGGCCCGGCGATGGAATCGATATTGACCTCGCCAAACACCATGCGTTTGGCCGTCGCGACAAAGATATTTCCAGGGCCGACAATCTTGTCGACTTTCGGAATCGACGCGGTGCCAAACGCCAACGCGGCAATCGCCTGTGCGCCGCCCACGCGAAAGATGCGATCGACGCCGGCGAGCTTGGCGGCGGCAAGAATGATCGCGCTCTGCTCACCCATGGGCGAGGTCATGATGATCTCTTTGACCCCGGCGACTTTCGCCGGCATCGCATTCATCAAAACCGTCGACGGATAAGAAGCCTTGCCGCCCGGCACGTAGACCCCGACTCGTTCCAGCGGCGTGATGCGCTGGCCGAGAATCATGCCGATGGGGTCGCGGTACTGCCAGCTCTTCTGCAGCTGCTTCTTGTGAAAGTTGGCGATGCGCTTGGCGGCCAGGCGCAACGTCGACAGGTCTTGCGCCGAGACTTGCGCCAGCGCCCTGTCGATTTCGCCCTGCGTGACTTCCACTGTCGCCGCAGTGACCGTAACGCGATCGAACATCTGCGTGTAGCGAAACAACGCGCGGTCGCCCTGTTGGCGCACCGCGCTGACGATCTCCTCGACGCGTTTCTCAACGTCGCCCTCGCGGCTGCCACGCCGATCGAGCACCTTCGAGACAAAGTCGGCAAAGCCGCTGTCGGTAGTTTTAAGCAGTCTAACTTTCACTGTTATTCTTTGACCCTGGCAATTTGCGCACCGAGGTTCGAGAGCTTTTGCTCGATGCGCTCGTAACCGCGATCCAGATGATAGACGCGCGAGACCTCGGTCGTGCCGCTGGCCACCAGGCCGGCGAGAACCAACGCCACGCTGGCGCGCAGGTCGCTCGCCATCACCGGCGCGCCCGATAGTTCGCGCACGCCGCGCACCACGGCGCGGTTGCCTTCGAGCTTGATCTGCGCCCCCATGCGGTCAAGCTCCTGGGCATGCATGAAACGATTCTCAAAAATCGTCTCGGTGATCACGCTGACGCCGTTGGCCACCGCCATCAACACCATCATCTGGGCTTGCAAATCCGTAGCGAAGCCGGGATAGGGCAGCGTCTTCACGTCGACGCTCTTGATCTTGCCGTTGGTCTTGACGCGAATTCCATCGGCTTCGGTTTCGAGCATCACACCCGCTTCCTTGAGCTTGATCAGAAACGAGTCGAGGTGGCCGGGACGAGCGCCTTTGACCAACACATCGCCGCCGGTCAAGGCTGCGGCGATCACGAAGCTGCCCGCTTCGATGCGGTCGGGAATCACCCGGTGCGTTACGCCATGCAGCCGCTCGACGCCTTCGATGATAATGATATCGCTGCCCGCGCCATCGACGTTGGCACCCATGGCGTTGAGCGCCGCTGCCAGGTCTTCGATCTCGGGTTCTTTGGCGGCATTTTCAATAACCGTGATGCCTTCGGCCAGCGCCGCCGCCATCATGAGATTTTCCGTGGCACCCACCGACGGGAAATCGAGATAGATCTTTGCGCCGCGCAGCTTGGTCGCGCGTGCTTCGATATAGCCGTGGCTCTGCTCGATGCTCGCCCCCAGCGCTTCCAGACCCTTGAGATGAATGTCGATGGGCCGCGCGCCGATGGCACAGCCGCCCGGCGTCGACACCCGCGCTTCGCCAAAACGCGCCACCAACGGGCCGATGACCAAAAACGAAGCGCGCATCGTCTTGACCAAGTCGTAGGACGCTTCGAAATTCGTGATCCGCCCAGCCTGGATCGTCAAATCACCGCTGCCGTCATTCCAAGCGTCGCGGTCGACTCGCGCGCCCAGCCCCACCAGCAATCGCAACGTCGTACGAATATCGGCAAGCTTGGGAATGTCTTGATAACTGCAGGGCTCGCCGGTCAACAACGACGAAATGAGAATCGGCAGCGCGGCGTTCTTCGAACCGCTCACCGAGACTTCGCCGTGGAGCCGCCGGCCGCCTTGGATAACGATCTTATCCACCGGCGCCGCCTTTCGTCGCGATCACTACACGATCCTTGCCTGCCAGATCCTGGTGGATCTCCGGGGCGTCGAAGCCATCCGCGTGAACGATCAGCCCCGCAACGGCCTGTCCCTGGTCCGCACCGATTTCACAGAGGAGAGAACCGCCGGGCGCTAACCATCGCGCCGCGCCCGCAACAATGCGGCGATAATACGCCAATCCATCCTTGCCGCCATTTAAGGCACCGACCGGTTCATAGTCGCGAACCTCGGGTGGCAAGCCGGCCAACTCCCGGCTCGCTATGTAGGGCGGGTTTGACACCATGAGATCAAACCGAATATCGTGATCCATCAGCGGCTCGAACAAATCGCCGCTAAGAAAATTTATTTGCCGCTCCACCCCATGCCGTTTTGCGTTGCTCCTTGCCACTGCGAGCGCCGCCGGCGAAACATCGCTGGCCCACATCTGCGCCTCGGGCAGCTCCGTCGCCAAAGCCACCGCAATCGCGCCGCTGCCCGTGCCCAGATCGAGAATCTTAAGCGACCGCCCATCGCCGAGCTTGCGCGCCCGTGACAACGTCCATTCGACCAAGAGCTCAGTCTCGGGCCGAGGAATCAATACGCTAGTATCGACGGCAAACTCGAGAGACCAGAACTCCTTTGCCCCGCTGATGTACGCTGCCGGCTCATGGCGCGCGCGCCGCTGCAACGATTCTTGGAATGCATTGATTTCGTGGGGCGCTAGCAATTGTTCAAAGCGCACGTACAGTTCGGTCCTACTTGCCGCGAGCGCATGGCACATTAAAACCTCGGCATCGAGGCGCGCGCTTTCGATGCCGGCGCGCCGCAGAATCTCAACGCCGCAGAAGAGCTCGGCCCGGACCGTGCGCGGCGAAGAATCCTTAAATGCCTGTTCGTTCATGCGAACCGACCGAATCTTTGAACTTTTGAACGGCGTACAAAATTAACTTGTCGCCTTCAACGCCTCGGCTTGATAGTGCGTGATCAGCCCCTCCACCACTTCATCGATCTGACCTTCCATCAGCCGATCCAACTGGTAGATCGTCAAGTTGATGCGATGATCGGTCAAACGTCCCTGCGGAAAATTGTAGGTGCGGATGCGCTCGCTACGGTCACCGCTGCCAACCATCGATTTTCTGGTAGCAGCGATCTCAGAGGCTAGTTCCTCCTGCTTCTTTTCCAACAAGCGGGCGCGCAAAATCTTCATGCCCTTGGCGCGGTTCTTATGCTGCGACTTTTCGTCCTGGCAGGAGATGACGATGCCGGTGGGAATATGGGTGATACGCACCGCCGAGTCCGTGGTATTGACGCTCTGTCCGCCGGGTCCCGATGAACGAAACACGTCGACGCGCAAATCCTTCGGGTCGATGGCGATTTCGACTTCGTCAGCCTCCGGCAGCACCGCCACGGTCACCGCCGAGGTGTGAATGCGCCCCGAGCCCTCGGTGACCGGCACCCGCTGCACCCGGTGCACGCCGCCTTCAAATTTCAACCGGCTGTAGGCGCCCTGCCCTTCGATGCTGACGATTATTTCTTTGAAGCCACCCAGCCCGGTTGGGTTCGAGCTCATGATTTCAACGCGCCAACCGCGCCCTTCGGCGTAACGGCTGTACATTCTAAATAGCTCGCCGGCGAACAAGGCCGCTTCGTCACCGCCGGTGCCGGCGCGGATTTCCAAAATGACGTTTTTGCTATCGTTAGGATCCTTCGGCAAGATGAGAAATTTCAGTTTGCTCTCAAGTTCTTCCTTGCGTTGGCGCAGATGGGCCAGCTCTGCTTTGGCCATCTCTCGCAACGCTTCGTCTTTCTCTTCGAGCAGCTCGCGGTTGTCGGCAATCTCCTGCTCCACCTTGCGCCATTCGCGAAAGCAGCTGACGATTTCCTCCAGTTCCGAGCGTTCTTTGGCGACCTTGGAATACTCGCGCTGCTGATTGAGCAGCCGCGGATCGGCCATCAGCCGTTCCAGTTCGACGTAGCGCTTTTCTACTTCGGCTAATTTATCAAGCATACTTCAATCGAATCGCTGGAAGAAAATTTCTGCCAATAAAAAAGGGCAAAGGGTGATCACTGCCCTTTGCCCTTCGTACCGACCTGGATACCTAGTAGTTCAGATTCAGCGCAAGTCCCACGCAAACGTCAGTTCTTGAGGCCATATTTCTTGCGGAATTTCTCAACCCGGCCAGCCGAGTCGATGAACTTTTGCTTTCCCGTAAAAAATGGGTGGCAGTTTGAGCAGATTTCCACATGGATCGTGCCTTGGGTCGAGCGGGTCTCGACCTGCGAGCCGCACGCACAGGCGATAACTGCCTTCTTGTACTCTGGATGGATGCCTTCTTTCATGAGTTACCTCGGAGTCCAGTTTAATAACATATCGGCCCGGCCGGTTCAAATCGCCGTCCGGCCAAGTCAGCGACACACAGGACTTGCGCAATATTTCCGACGCTGCAGTAATGCGCTATGATGGCCAGCCATGAAACTCCGTCACTATAGGCTGATAGCCCCTTGGGTCCTAATGTCATTGCTAGGGTGCGCCACCCAAGAGCCCACCTTCGTCTCCCAGCCAGACGTCGAACACAAGCTCAGCCGGATCGTGGTTGGCCAGACGCACAAGAATGAAGTCGAAGCCGTTCTGGGTGTGGCCAAGCCCAAAGAGCAGACTTTCTGGGTTTATAATATCGCCGACACCGCGACGGAATACCAAAACATAAGAAGTCCGATCATGGAAGGCGCGATTCCACCCCTACCGACTACGGTCATCACCAACACACGAGTCTTGGCAACATTCCATTTCGACTCCGCCGGCATCGTGAAAGCGATGGAGACTGCGCGCTATTTTTCTGTGCCGTACATCAACGAGTATCGTTATCGGACCAAGGGCGCGCCCGACAAAATCTTGGAATCGGTCGCCAAACTGGGCGAAAGCGCCGGCTTCAAAGTTACCGCCCTACAAAAAAACGCCGGCACGTTCACCCTCGAAGACGCCGGCAGCAAAGCCCGCATGGCCGTCAGCCTCGCCGATGAGTTCCTGCAGATCACCTCGACCAATCCGCATGACCGCATGTCGAACGAGTATCGAGCTTACACCAAGAGGGAAGTGGCTTTTACGGAGCGGCTGGCCTATGCAGAATGGGCACAATAAGTAGAGTGCGGCAACCACCCAAGAACTTACTGGCTCTTTGGCGGAACCGCTCTCAGTGAAGCGCGCTGCAGATATTCGGTAACTCTTGCGTTGGCTTCTTCGTTGGACATACCAAAAGCAAAATCGAAGACGCTGCCATACTGGTCTTTACCGACGCCGATATTGCCCTGCTCCGACCGGGAGTACGAAACATTGATGACCCTGCCGTTCGCGCACAGCAGCACCCCGCCACTGGTCTGCTCCGCCGACACCACAGTTCGCAGCGAATTATTGACGCTCGCCGGCCCACCACACCGGACTTTGGATATGAGCCCTTCGGCTTCTACCTGCCCTCGACCGGTGATCGGATTCACGAATAGGGTGCCGGAAATAACCTCATGGTAGGCCTTATCTGCCCCGACCAGATTGTAAGTGCAGCCGGGAGCGAACAGCAGCAAAAACCCCAACAATGTAACGTGGCGCTTCATACTTTAATGCATCGGCGCTTTGGGCAAACGCTTTTGCCCGACGAAAATTTGACGGCGAATTTTGCTGGAGCCGATTGGAATCTCACGCACGGGATTACGCCAAGAAATCCAGCCACGCTAGACGGTCGCCGCTTGCTTCGCCGGCGGCCTCAGGAGTAAAGGATGGTGCCGAAGGGAATCGAATTTTTCCTCTAACATCTTAATATCTCATTAGATGTTGAGTTCAAAAAAACAGTACTGCCCCCAAAGTTGCCCCCACACTCTCGGTATCACTCACGATTTGCGCTCACAAGATCGATT
>Ga0194132_10000311_pt1 | contig 100756 bp, 104 predicted proteins | sample TA2KigOf80mmetaG_FD_148612 | JGI IMG/M metagenome (GOLD analysis project Ga0194132, IMG submission 148612) | Freshwater microbial communities from Lake Tanganyika, Tanzania - TA2015054 Kigoma Offshore 80m | ecosystem: Environmental > Aquatic > Freshwater > Lake | place: Tanzania: Lake... | reverse complement strand
ACACCCACAAGAGGGGGTCCCCCCCCCTTCCCCCCCCCCCCGAAGGGGGGGGGGCCCCCCCCGCCCCGCCCGTTTTTTTGTGCTCCCCCCCCCCCCCCCCCCCAGGCATCTCACGTCCGACAGTTCACGCCACGGCGAAGGGAATGGCGTGGGAGAGACGACTGCTCAGTGAAGACCCTGAGAGCTGAAAGCTGACAGGCAACGACTGATCGCGCGATGATGGTGGCCGTGACTGACCCCCGTCTGCTGCCCGCGGTCCTCTCGTTGTTCGTCGGAAGCGGGTGCGCGGCGTTACTGTACGAGGTCGTCTGGTTCCAACTGCTGGAGCTGGTCATCGGATCCTCGGCCGTGTCGCTGGGAGTGCTGCTCGGCACGTTCATGGGTGGGATGTGCCTCGGAAGCTTCCTGTACGCCCGCGTGACCCCTTGTACGTGGCATCCACTCCGTGTGTATGCCATCCTCGAGCTCCTGATCGGCGCGGCAGCGCTCGCGCTGCTCTTCGGTGTGCCTGCCATCGGTGGACTGTACGCGCCGTGGGCGGGTAGCGGTCTGGTCGGCATTGCCGTCCGCGCTCTCGCGGCCGCCATCTGCCTCCTGCCGCCGACCCTTCTGATGGGTGCCACGCTTCCCGCCGTGGCCCGGTGGGTGGAGGCGTCGCCGAAGGGCATTTCCTGGCTTGGATACTTCTACGGCGGCAACACCGCCGGAGCCGTGCTCGGGAGTCTCTTGGCCGGCTACTACCTGCTCCGAGTCTACGACGTGGCGGTGACCACGTCCGTTGGCGTTGCGATTAACGCGATTGTCGCAGTCGTGGCGTGGACTATCGCTCGACGGTCGGCGTTCCATGATTCGAATGCCGGCACTCATCTCCGGGACGTGACCCCGGCGGCCGACCATCGTGCCGTCCTCGTGGCCATCGGACTGTCGGGCCTCACGGCTTTGGCTTGTGAGGTCCTGTGGACACGCACGCTCTCTTTGCTGTTCGGAGCGACGACGTACACCTTCTCGTTGATTCTGGCCGTGTTCTTGGGTGGATTGGGCGCTGGGAGCGCGGCCGGATCGGTGCTCGCGCGCGAGTCCCCTCACCCGCGCCGCGCATTGGCCTGGTGCCAGGTCGGGCTTGCGGTGGCCATGGCCTGGACCTCGTATGTCCTGACGGAATCGCTGCCGTACTGGCCGGTGAACCCGTCACTCGCCACGGGCCCCTGGTACCAGTTCCAGCTGGATCTCGCGCGGAGCCTGTTTGCGGTGTTCCCCGGCGCGGTGCTCTGGGGTGCGAGTTTCCCGCTAGCGCTGGCCGCGCTCGCGCGGTCGGATGACGACGTGGGCCGCCTGGTCGGTCGCGTGTACGCCGCCAATACGCTCGGCGCCATTGTCGGGTCGCTGGGCGCCAGCCTGCTGCTGACGGTTTGGGTGGGCACGCAACGGTCCCAGCAGCTCATGATGCTGCTTGCCACGCTGTCCGCATGGTCGCTGGTCTGGCGCGATTCCCGAGGGCTGCGACTGCTCGCCACGCCGCTCCTGGTCGCGGCCCTGCTGGCCTTGACCGTGCAGCCGGTGCCAGGCGTGCTCATCGCGTACGGGCGCTACGTCCCGAGCTACCTCGGGCAATCTAGGGTGATCTACAGCGGCGAGGGCTGGAACGCGTCGGTCGCGGTAACCGAACGCGACAACGGCGTCTTGAACTACCACAATGCGGGCAAGGTTCAGGCCTCGAGCGAGCCGCAAGACATGCGGCTGCAGCGGATGCTTGGCCACCTCACGACGCTCGTGCCCGCGCGCGCGCGCAACGTGCTCGTCATTGGCTGCGGTGCTGGCGTCACCGCCGGCGCTGTCTCCATCGATCCGGTCGTCGAGCACGAAACTATCGCCGAAATCGAACCACTCGTGCCTGAAGTCGTCTCCGCCTATTTCTCCGCACACAATTTCTCCGTCGTCGCCAACCCGAAGGTCCGCGTTCGGATCGACGACGCGCGGCACTTCCTTCAGGCGACCACGGAGACCTTCGATGCGATCACGTCGGACCCGCTGGATCCCTGGGTCAAGGGGGCGGCGATGCTCTACACCCGGGAGTTCTTCGAACTGGCCAAATCGCGACTGAATCCCGATGGCGTGATGACCCTCTTCGTCCAGCTGTATGAGAGCAATACCGATGCGGTCAAGAGTGAGATCGGGACGTTCTTCGAGGCCTTTCCGAGGGCGATGATCTTCGCCAACACGTACAACGGAGCTGGCTACGACCTGGTCTTGTTGGGCCAGCTGCAGCCGGCGCCGATTGACGTCGATGCCATTCAGACCCGACTGCTGAGTGAGGATTACGCGCCTGTACTGCGATCACTTGGCGAGATCGGGATGGCGTCTGCGTCAGACTTGTTCGCGACGTATGCGGGCAACGCCAAGGATTACGCCTCGTGGCTCAAGGACGCGCAAATCAACCGAGACTCGAACCTGCGACTGCAGTATCTCGCCGGTCGGGGTCTGAACCTTTATCGCGCGGACGTCATTTTTGCCGAGATGCTGCAGCACGCTCAGTCACCTCCTGACGGGTTGTTCAGCGGCTCGCCCGCCACCCTCGATGAGTTGAAGCAGAAGATCTTGCGCTTCTACGGGCGGCTCGCCGAATAGGCCTGGTGCATTCCTACCGCCTGCGGAAGAGACACACCTCTGCGGCGAAGGTGACTCCAAGCTCGGTCAGTGTTTCGAGGCGCGGGGCGGCACTGGTTCGGGCGCCGCGATAGGTGCCGCGCAGGACGTCGAGTAGTTCAGCACGGTCAAGGAAATGGCGCTCACGCACCTCGATACGGGAGGCGAGCGCGAAGTCTCGCGTGTGCTCGTCGATGACCAGGTCGGCGCGGGGGCGAAGGACCGACTCGCCCTGAACGGCCTGGCGTAGCTCGATGAGGTCGTCAGGAGCGGGGACGCTCACCAGGAGATGGCCACCCGGTCGAAGGAGACGCGCGCAGTCGCGCGGATTCCGACGCGCGTGCTGCGAGATCACGAGGTCCGTCGACTCGTCGAGGAGTGGAATGCGCCGGTCTGCGTTCGCCACCACCCAGGTGACAGCGGCGCCGCGCCGCGCGGCGACCTCGGCAGCCGCCGTCGAGAGGTCGATGCCGACGCCGATGACGCGCCGCGTCTGGGCGATGGCGTCAAGCGTCTCGCCGGATCCCGATCCCAGATCCACGACGATGCCGCCATCTGCCAGTAATCCGCACGCCACGTCAACGACACGATCGACGGCGACGCGGCCGACTCCCTTGGTCAAGAGACGCGCGCGTGCGTCGATCGCGGCTCTCGTGTCGCCGGCGTCACGCGAGCGGCGGTCCTGCGGCTGCAACAAGTTGACATAGCCGCTCTTGGCGATGTCGAAGGTGTGCCCTCGCCCGCACGTCCACGTCCTGCCGGCGCGCGTCAACGGCTCGTGGCAGCCGCGTACCGTGCACGCAAGTGGTGGGTGGTGGGCCGCCGACGCCGGCACCCGGCCATGTTATCGCGTGTCACCATGGCAGACCGCGTGACACTGGACGGCGTCCTCCCTCCGATCATCGTGCTGGCTGTCGCGGCCGTGCTCTACGCTCTGCGCCGCGTCACCGGTGGGCGTGGCCGATTCCAGCGGTTCGATGTTGCCGCGGTCGTCACCCTCATACTCGTGACCCGTGGGCTCGAGGCGATTCGGGCGTGGCAGGCCGCAATGTGACGGAGACGGCCCCTCACGCCCCTGTGGAGGATGCGCCCGCTTATCGAGGAGCGTTCGCGTTCATCTTCATCACGCTGCTCTTGGACACGCTCGCACTAGGGGTCATCATTCCTGTGCTTCCGGCGCTGATCGCGAAGTTCCAGGGGGCAAGTGCCGCGTCGGCCGCGACGATCTACGACGTGTTCGGTAGCGCGTGGGCCGCGATGCAGTTCCTGTTCTCGCCGGTGCTCGGGTCGCTCTCGGATCGATTCGGTCGTCGACCGGTGATCCTGCTCTCGAATCTCGGGTTGGGCCTCGACTATGCGTTGATGGCGCTGGCTCCATCCATTGGATGGCTGTTCATTGGCCGGTTGATCTCCGGCATCACGTCATCGACCTTCGGTGCGGCGAATGCGTTTATCGTCGACGTGACACCAGCCGAGCAGCGCGCAGCCAAGTTCGGCCTCCTCGGTGTCGCGTTCGGTGTCGGGTTCGTCATAGGACCGAGCGTCGGCGGACTGCTGTCGGTGTTCGGCCTGCGCGCCCCGTTCTGGGCCTCCGCAGGCTTGAGCGTGGCGAACTTCGCCTACGGATTCTTCATCCTGCCGGAATCGCTACCGCGGGCTCGGCGCGCGCCGTTCCACTGGACACGCGCCAATCCGCTCGGCTCGCTGCGCCTGTTGCGGTCGCACCCGGTGCTCTTCGGACTGGCCATCGCCGGTTTCCTCTCGGCGCTGGCGCACGACTCGCTGCCGAGCGTCTTCGTGCTCTACACGATGCACCGGTACGGGTGGTCGGAGCGTGCCGTTGGGCTGACCTTGGCGCTGATTGGCGTGTCGTCGATCATCGTACAAGGAGGACTCGTCGGCCGGATCGTCGATACTCTCGGCGAGCGGCGCGCGTTGGCCGTGGGCTTCGCGTGCGGTGCGCTCGGCATGTTCGTCTTCGGCCTGGCGCCCACCGGAGCGTTGTTCCTGTTGGGTGTCCCGCTGACGGCGCTCTTCGGCGTGTCCACGCCAGCCTGGCAGAGCCTCATGACACGGCGCGTGGCGCCCACCGAGCAGGGACAACTGCAAGGAGCCAATGGTAGCCTCCTGGGGATTGCCGCGATGGTGGCGCCCTTGGCCTTTACGCAAGTGTTCGCGTAGGCCGTCAGCCTCGCACAGAGCGTCGCGGCCTCGGGCCTGCCCTTCATGCGCGCAGGCCTCCTGCTGGTGGGCGCCGTCGTCGTATCATGGCGAGTGACCAGCTCGAAGAGGTAAGGGGGCATCGTGACCAGCGCGACGGCCAGTGCAGCGACGCCGACCCGCCCACCCGGGCCCACGGGCTTCTTCTCCAGCCTCGTCTATCGACCCGGGCGCGATCCGCTGACCTTCTTCAGCGAGCTCGTGGCCACGTACGGCAAGCTGGTCTATCTGCGGTCGAACGGCGAGCACATATACGTGGTCACCGAACCGCGTCACATCAAAGACATCCTGGTCACCAGCCAGCGAAAGTTCAAGAAAGGCCGCGGGCTGGAGCGCAGCCGCCCACTCCTTGGCGACGGCCTCCTCACAAGCGAGGGCGAAGCGCACCTGCGCCAGCGCCGGCTGATTCAACCCGCCTTTCACAAGGAGCGGATCGCAGGCTACGCCGCGGCGATGACGCACTACGCCTCGGAGGCGGCCGCCCGCTGGACGGCCGGGGCGACGCTTGACATCGACGCGGAAATGATGGAGCTCACGCTGGCGATCGTTGGGAAGACGCTGTTCGATGCCAACGTCCAGGCGCAGACCCATGATGTCGGCCAAGCCATGGCCGACATCATGGGGTCGTTCTGGATGCGCATGCTGCCGTTCGCGGACACGCTCGAGCGGCTCCCTATCCCGGCGCTCCGGCTCGCCCGCGAGGCCAGCCTCACGCTCGATCGCATCGTCTACGCGATGATCGCCGAGCGACGCACGTCGCCCGGGGACCGTGGCGATCTGCTGTCAATGCTGCTGCTGGCGCAGGACGAGGAGGACCAGGGACGCAGCATGACCGATCAGCAGCTGCGCGACGAGGCCATCACGCTGTTCCTGGCTGGACACGAGACGACTGCGAACGCGTTGGCCTGGACATGGTTTCTGCTGAGCCAGTCGCCCGAGGTCGAGGCGCATCTGCATGCGGAGCTCGATCGCGTGCTCGGCGGTCTGACTCCGACAGTCTCTGATCTACCGGCGCTGCGCTTCGTCGAGCAGGTCGTGACCGAATCGATGCGATTGTATCCGCCTGCGTGGCTCATTGGCCGGCGCGCCATCGAGGACTATCAGATCGACGAGTACCCGGTCGCGAAGGGCTCGATCATCATCACGAGCCCGTACATCACTCAGCGCGATCCGTCGCTCTTCACGAATCCTGAGCGCTTCGACCCTGCTCGGTGGACGCCAGAGTTCAAGGCGGCGCTGCCACCCTTCGCCTATTTTCCCTTCGGCGGCGGGACGCGACGCTGCATCGGCGAGTCGTTCGCGTGGACCGAGTTGATTCTCGTCGTCAGCACCATCGCGCAGCGCTGGAAGCTCCGCCTCGTGCCGGGCCATCCCGTCGTCCCTCACCCCGTCGTCACGCTGCGACTGAAACATGGGCTGAAGATGACGACGGCTGGTCGTTAACGGCCAACGATCAATCGAGGTGCTCTGCGCGGGTGCACCTGACGTTCGTAGGCGTACGCGATGCGGAGCAGCGTGCCCTCACTGAACGGCGTGCCGAGGAGCTCGAGTCCGACTGGCATGCCGTCGTCGGTGAAGCCGGCGGGCATGCTGATCGCGGGAAGGCCGGTGGTCGCGCTCATTTGGCAGTTCGACCCTTCCTGCTGTTCGCCGATCCGAGCCGCTTTCCGACGGATGGTCGGATAGGCCAGAACGGTCAACGAGCGGCCCTGCATCGACTCGAGCACGAATGTTTTGGCCGCTGCCCGTCTTGCCCGCGTGGTGCGGTACGCCTCCGATTCACGCTCTTGGGTCTCGTTCCAGCGCCGCAGGACGCCGTCGAGCTCGGTGCGGTAGAGCCCCCAGCGCAGAATCTCGTCCAGCGATCGCACGGGCGCCTTGTGGCGCGCGAGGAAATCCTGCAGATTGAAGCTGAACTCGTGCGCGATGGCGCTCGTGTCACGCAGGACGGACTCGAGTCCCAGCATGTCGTGATCGCCCACGCTCGCACCAAGGCCTTCGAGCTCGTCGATCGCGCGGTCGACCACTCGCCGGACCTCTTCGTCGGCTGACGCTTCACCCATCAGCGGTGTGACGACGCCAATTCGGACGTCGACCAGACTGCTGTCGCCCATGAACTCGAGATACGACCGAGGCACGCGCCCGCGGCTTGCCTCGGTGACCGGATCGGCCTCGTCGAAGCCCACTGTCGCATTCAGCAGCTCCGCGAGGTCCGCGGAGCTGCGGGCGATTGGACCGGCGACATCCTGCGAGAGCGACAGCGGCACGACACCGTCTCGGCTGGACAAGCCATGGGTCGGGCGTAGGCCCCACAGGTTGTTGTGCGACGCCGGAATTCGGATCGAGCCGCACGTGTCGGTGCCAAGGCCGGCCGGCGCCAGGCTGGCGGCCACGGCGGCCGCGGTCCCCCCGCTCGAGCCGCCGGGGTTTCGCTCCAGATCGTACGGATTGCGCGTCTGGCCACCCGCGGAGCTGACACTCGTGATGCCGGACGCGAGCTCGTGCAGGTTCGTCTTACCGAGGACGATGGCTCCTCGTTCGCGCAATTGTCGGATTTGATACGCGTCGACGCCCGGGGAGAAATCGGCGAGCGCCAGCGTGCCGGCGGTCGTCGGGAGCTCGATCGTCAGGAAGTTGTCCTTGATGGCGAGGGGGATTCCATGCAGCGGCCCACGCAGCCGGCCCTCACGCCGCTCGCGATCCAGTCGATCGGCGTCGTCCAATGCCTTGCGATTGACCGATAGGTAGGCATTGATGGCCAATCCACGCTGATCGTCTTCGTCGATTCGCGCCAGGTACTGCTCAACGATTTGCCGCGATGTGATCCGTTCGTCACGAAGAGCCCGCTGAAGGCTCGCGATGTCCTGTTCGACCACCGAGAAAGAGGGCGCCGGCGCCGCAGCCTGCGAGGCTAGCGGGAGATCGGTCGAGCCGATGAGCGTGGCGGCGAGCACCGCCACCGTGAGCGCCATGTGGAAACGAGCCATCGCGGGCACGCTATCATCGGGCGCGGCATGAGTCCAGACTCCGGGTTTCGTCTGCCTCCGCCCGTCACTCGGTTCGCCCCCGCGCCGACCGGACGGCTCCATCTCGGCCACGTCGTAAACGCCATCTACGTCTGGGGCGTGACTAAGGCGGCCGGAGGCTCCGTGCTGTTGCGCGTCGAGGATCACGACCGCCAGCGCAGCCGGCGCGAGTACGAGCAGGCCCTGCTCGAGGATCTCGAGTGGCTGGGGTTTGTGCCGGACGATCCGCCGGTCGCGGCGTTCCGAGGCGGACGCTGCCACGGGCGCCAGAGCGATCGTGGCGCTCTGTACGAATCCGCGCTCAACGTCCTGCGACGAGCCGGTCGCGTGTACGCCTGCGATTGCTCGAGAGCTGACGTCTTTCGCGCCAGTGGAGAGGGCGCTGAGCTGCGGTACCCCGGCACGTGTCGGGAACTGCAGCTGCCGGAGGTCCCCGGGCGAGGTGTGCGGGTCCGCTTGGACAACGGCGTCGAGCGATTCGACGATTTGCGGCACGGTCCGCAAGCACAGCGGCCCCTCGATCAGTGCGGGGATCTTCTCGTTCGCGATCGTGACGGCAACTGGACCTACCAGTTCGTGGCCAGCGTGGACGACTTCGACCAGGGTGTGACGCTGGTCATCCGCGGCGATGATTTACTGGCATCCACAGGCCGACAGCTCCAGGTGGCTCGCCTGCTCGGTCGCCCGAGCCCGCCTCGTTTTCTTCACCACTCGCTCGTGATGAAGTCGCCCACGCAGAAACTGAGCAAGGCCGATGGCGACACGAGCGTAGGAGACCTGAGAGCCAGCGGCCTGACCGCGACCGAGGTGATCGGTTGCGCCGCATCACTTGTCGGTTTGACTGACCGTGAGGCGAGCCTGGCCACAGCCGACGTCGCGCATCTCCCCCCGCTCGTCCGCTTGGCATCGACGCTGAGCGCGCTTGGGAGAGTGTGACAGTTGCGCCGCTTCATCAACGCTCCCGATTGACCGTCGCGGGCGTGAACGCGGGCACGCAGATGGCGACGTACTCGGCGCCGTCCTGCTCCGGCGTGCTGTAGCGCACCCACTCTCCAGGAGCCGCGACGACGGCTTGACCGGCGCGGACCTCCAAGGCGCCTCCTGCGTGCTCCACCCTGACCATACCCTTCAAGACCAGTGTGATCTCCTCGAAGGCCGGTCGTTGACCGGGTTCCGCCCACCCCGCCGGAGAGGTCATGCGCGCGACGCTCACCGCGGTGTGTCCGGAGTTGACGACGCCGATGAACTCGTCGATGAGCTTTGGTTTATTGCCGGCAGCCTGCACGCGTGTCGGCCGGGCGATCAGTCTCGGCATGGTGCGCCAGTATAGACTCAGTACGTATGGCGCGCATTCACGCGAACATCCTCGAGGCCATCGGGAACACGCCGCTCGTGCGGATCAACCGGATCACGAAGGGCCTCGTCGCGGCCACTGTCGTCGTCAAGATCGAAACGACGAACCCCGGCAACTCGATCAAGGATCGCATGGCGGTTCGCATGATCGAGGATGCCGAGCGGGCCGGGCTGCTCAAGCCTGGTGGGACGATCATTGAAGGCACGTCGGGCAATACCGGCATGGGGCTCGCGATTGCCGCGGTCGTGAAGGGTTACAAGTGCATCTTCACGACCACCGACAAGCAGTCGAAGGAGAAGGTGGACGCGTTGAAGGCTTTCGGTGCCGAGGTCATCGTGTGCCCGACCAACGTGGACCCCGAGGATCCGCGGTCGTACTACTCGGTGTCCTCGCGTCTCGAGCGAGAGGTGCCCAACGCTTGGAAAGCCAATCAGTACGACAACCTGTCGAATAGCGCCGCCCACTACGACCAAACGGCCCCAGAGCTCTGGGGGCAGACCGATGGACAGATCGACCACCTGGTGGTTGGCGTCGGCACCGGTGGCACGATCTCGGGCGTCGGTCGATACCTGAAGGAACGCAAGCCGTCGGTGCAAGTGTGGGGTATCGACACGTACGGGTCCGTGTTCAAGAAGTACAAGGAGACCGGCGTCTTCGACAAACACGAGATCTACCCGTACATCACCGAAGGGATCGGCGAGGACTTTCTGCCCAAGAACGTCGACTTCAGCGTGGTCGACCACTTCGAGAAGGTCACGGACAAGGACGCCGCTGTCATGACCCGGCGGGTCGCGCGCGAGGAAGGGATCTTCGCCGGCAATTCCGCCGGCGCGGCCATGGCGGGCGTGCTGCAGTTGCGGGAGCACTTCAAGGCGGGGCAGCTCGTGGTGGTCATCTTCCACGACCACGGGTCGCGGTACCTCGGTAAGATGTTCAACGATGACTGGATGCGCGAGAAAGGCTTTCTCGAGAAGAGCGGCATGACCGCGCGCGACCTGGTCACCCTGGGCCTCTCTGGAGAGCTTCGTTCGCTCGAGTCAAACGAACCCGTGGAGCACGCCGTGCGGGTGATGAGCGAGCACGACTTCTCGCAGATCTCGATTACGCGCGACCGTCGTTTAGTCGGGTCCCTGAACGAGTCACGCCTCTACGAGGAATTGGTGCGAAACCCCGACGTGAAGCGTGAGCCCGTTGACTCGATCATGCAAGAGGCGTTTCCCTTCGTCGACATTTCGACGCCGGTCGACCTCCTGTCGACGATGATCTCGCCCCAGAGTCCGGCGGTGCTCGTTCGCGACTTCAAGACGGACAAGACGTTCATCATCACGCGGTCGGACGTCATTCGGGTGCTCTGATGGCCGCCTACATCATCGTGAACGTCGACGTCCTCAATCCAGACCGATATCCGGAGTACGTGAAGGCGGTGCCCCCGACGCTTGCGGCGTACGGAGGACGATTCATGGTCCGCGGGGGCAGGGCGGAGCGTCTCGAAGGGACGATCGAGCCCAAGCGGGTCGTGGTGATCGAGTTCGAGAATGCCGAGCGCGCTCGGGCATGGTGGTCGTCTGCCGAATACGCGGGCCCAAAGGCGCTTCGTCAGGCCACCGCCAAGACCGACATGATTCTGGTCGAGGGACTCTAGCCTAGCCTTAGCCTAGACGATATGGAATGACCGGCCCGCTATCGTAGTGTCGTAGTGCGGGTGCACTCGACAAGGTGGTCTGTTGTGACCACCGATTTCGCGGGTTGACGCCTCACAGCGTCAGAGCCGCATCGATAGGAGCCGGTCAATGAAGCAGGTTACTACGTTCGTCGGGGTGGATGCGCACAAGAAGGATCTCTTCGTGGCGATGCTGATCGGGACGTCGACGACGCCCGTGACGTGGCAGCTGGCCAATGAGGCCGGGGCCGTTCGGCGGTTGGTGCGGAAGCTCGAGCGCGACGCGCCGGGACCCGTGCAGGTCTTCTACGAAGCCGGCCCCTGCGGGTATGCCTTGCAGCGGCAGATGCAGACGGACCGCGTGGCCTGCGACGTCATCGCCCCGGCGTTGATGCCGCGGAAGCCCGGCGACCGGGTGAAGACGAATCGGCGGGATGCCCGCAAGCTCGCCGAGCTGGGGCGCGCGGGATTGCTCACGGTGGTGCAGCCCCCGACCGCCTCGCCGACGCCGGCATCGCGCCGTCCGTCGGGAGCTGCGGTGATGCCTACGACAACGCCCTCGCCGAGTCGGTGATTGGGCTCTTCAAGACGGAGATGATTCAGCGGAAGGGGCCGTGGCGGTCACTCGAAGCGGTCGAGTTCGCCACGCTGGAGTGGGTCGACTGGTTCAACCACCGCCGTTTGCTGGGGCCGATCGGCGACGTCCCGCCGGCGGAGTGCGAAGCGCAGTACTATGCCCAGGCCAAGGTGGCCTGATTCAACGAATCCGGTCTCCGACGAACCCGGTACGCTTCATGACAGTCGCCTAGTGTTCTGTCTCAGAAAAAGCTTGTACAAGTCCAAGCGCGTTGGTACGGTGTGCCATACGCACAGGACGCCCAATAAAACCGCTGACGTTGACTGAGGATGAACGACGAACGTTGGAACAGCGGGCGCGCCGACCGAAAACTGCGCAACGGCTGGCCTTGCGTGCGCGTCTGGTGTTGGCATGTGCGGATGGTCTGCCCAACCGAACCGTCGCCGCGCAGGTGCACGTGTCGAAGAACTGCGTGGGCAAGTGGCGTGAACGGTTTCGCGTGCGCCGTCTCGACGGCTTGGTGGACGAGGCGCGTCCTGGTACTCCCCGCACCGTGACCGACGATATGGTCGTCGACCTCATTACCCGGACCCTTGAAGGCCCGCCGGCGCATGCCACCCAGTGGAGCACGCGCTCGATGGCAGAGACGGTCGAGTTTTCGAAAGCGACGGTCTCGCGGATCTGGCAGACCTTTGGATTGCAGTCCCATCGAGTCGACACGTTCAAGCTCTCGGCCGACCCGCAGTTTATCGAGAAAGTCCGCGACATCGTGGGGCTCTACCTCAATCCGCCGGATCACGCGCTAGTGCTCTGCCTGGATGAAAAGAGTTAGGTGCAAGCGCTCGATCGCGCCCGTCCCCTGTTGCCGATGCGTCCGGGCCTCCCGGCGCAGCAGACCCACGACTACATTCGTCACGGGACGACGTTGCTGTTCGCGGCGTTGAATGTAGCGACCGGGACCGTCATCGGCGAGTGCCATCGACGACACCGGCACCAAGAGTTCTTGAAATTCCTCACGCGTCTCGACGCCCAGCTGCCCCCGACCGGCGAAGTGCACATCATCATGGACAACTCCGGCACCCATAAACAGCCGAAAGTGATCCGATGGTTCCTCCGCCACCCGCGGTACCATCTCCACTTCACGCCGACGAGCGCGAGTTGGTTGAATCAAGTCGAACGGTTCTTTGCCAAGGTCACCACGCAACGCATTCGCCGTGCCACGTTTGAAAACGTCCGCGCGCTCGAGACAGCGAGCGACCAATACCTGGCGCATCACAATGACCGCTGCAAACCGTTTATGTGGACGGCGACGGCCGATGCCATCATCGACAAGGTGAAACGATTTTGCCAACGAACTTCTGAGACGGGACACTAGCCTGGCCTTAGCCTAGCGTAGGCTAGTGGCCTGTCTGGGGCGGCGCGCCGACTACGAATCGCTCCGGACCCAGCGTTCCCCCTGTCGACTCGCGTGCCAGCGTTCCGTTAGACGATCGCGACAGCGGTAGCGCACGACGAGAGCTTCGTGGCGTCCCTCCGTCGCGGTCGCGACGACCGGCTGGCGGCATGTCCGATGGTACCCTACCTCCGCGATGCGACCGCGCGTGTGGGAGCAGGGCCCCCGGTCGTGAGAAAATAGCATAGCCCGGCGCGCCCCCCCCGTGGGCTTACGGTTCCGTGATCGCGCGTCGAGAAACGGAACCCGCTCGAGCGCCACTGATCCCTCCGGGGGACGGACCTGCGCGCCGTGGCGCGTGGTGTCGAACTTGCGTCCAGTGGAGTGGCCATGACCCGGGAAGCCTTCGGTCTAACTCTGCGGCGCGTCCGTCTGCAGCGGGGGATCTCGATCGAGCACATCGCTCACACGACCAACATCGCGCACGATCTGCTGGAAGCGCTGGAGCAGAATGACTTCAGCGATTGGCCCAGCGGTATTTTTGCCCGCGCGTACGTACGGCAATATGCACAGGCCATTGGCGCCGACCCGGACGCCACAGTCGACGAATTCTGCCGGAACTTCCCGCAGGGTGACCGAAGGGCCGAGTCCACGATGCGCGAGCACGCGGCGCTCGTCGGTCATGACCTGGACTGGCAGGACGACGTCGAACAGGGGCGCCGAGCGACCGACGGCGGCGTGCTGGCGGACTCTGAGGTCGTGCACGGTGTCGAGACACCGTCCTTGCTGTCGCGGCTACGGCGCCTGATGGTCGCGCCGCGCTGAGCACGCGTTCGGGCTGTTACCATCGGGCGTGCTCCTGCAGGAGGTCGTCCGCGTGTCGCCGGCTGTCTCACGGACGAGCGGCCGACTCGAGAAGATCGAATACCTCGCCGCGCTTCTCATCCGAACGCCGCCGCCAGACGTAGAGGTCGTGGTCGCCTTTCTGTCCGGCGTCCTCCCGGGGGGCAGGACCGGAGCTGGTGGCGCAGCGGTTCGTGCGACGCAGGATGCTGCCCCGGCCCAGACCCCCCAGCTCACGGTGGCCGAGGTCGAGCGGACGTTCGCAGAGATGGCCGCCACTCGAGGCGCCGGGTCGAGCCGCGCCCGCACTGAGGCCCTTCACCATCTCCTGTCCAGAGCCAGGCCGGAGGAACAGGATTTCTTGATCCGATTGCTCGTTGGAGAGTTGAGACAAGGCGCGCTCGAGAGCGTTCTCGTCGAGGCCGTCGCGCGAGCCGCGCACATGCCGACCGATCGTGTACGGCGCGCCGCGATGATGGCCGGCGCCCTGCCGCCAGTCGCGCGCGCCGTGTTGACGCGCGGACCGTCGGGGCTCGACGACTTCTCGATTCGCGTATTCCAGCCGATTCAGCCGATGCTGGCCGACTCAGCTCCGGACTTGTCCTCCGCGCTGGGGGCAGAGGGCCCCGTGCTCATCGAATTCAAGCTTGACGGCGCCCGCATCCAGGTACACAAGGCCGACGATGAGGTACGTGTTTTTTCGCAGTCGCTGCACGACGTGACGCAGGCCGTGCCCGAGGTGGTCGACGCCGTCCGAGCGCTCCCGGTGTCCTCGCTCGTCCTGGATGGCGAAACGCTGGCGGTCCGCGACACAGGTGCGCCACACCCGTTTCAGACCACGATGCGACGGTTCGGTCGGTGCCTGGACGTGGGCCGCCTGCGCATCGAGTTACCGCTTTCACCGTTCTTCTTCGATTGTCTCTACCTCGAGGGATCGCCGCTCATCGACGAGCCGCTGGTGCGTCGCCTCGTGGCTCTCGATGCGTGCGTGCCTTCCCATCTGAGCGTGTCGCGACGGACGGTGACTGGCGCTGTCGGTGTCGAGTCGTTCGCGTCGGAGGCGCTGGAGCTCGGGCACGAGGGTGTGATGGTCAAGGCGCTGGACGCCCCGTACGCAGCGGGTCGGCGTGGCAGCGCGTGGCTCAAAGTGAAGACGGCGCATACGTTGGACCTCGTCGTGCTGGCCGCGGAGTGGGGGAGCGGGCGCCGGCGCGGGTGGCTGAGCAATCTGCACCTCGGGGCCTGGGACTCTGAGCGCGGCGGTTTGGTGATGCTCGGGAAGACGTTCAAAGGGCTCACGGATGAGCTGCTGCGGTGGCAGACGATCCAGTTGCTAGCGCGAGAGATTGGCCGGGACGGTCACACGGTCTATGTTCGTCCCGAGCTGGTGGTCGAGATCGCCTTCAACGACGTTCAAGAGAGCCCGCAGTACGCCGGTCGCTTGGCCCTTCGGTTTGCCCGCGTGCGTCGGTATCGGAGCGACAAATCGGCCGAGGAAGCCGATACGCTGCAATCAGTTCGAGAGATCTACCGGCGCGCCACGGGTCTTGAGCCCCCCCGTGCGGTGACCAGGTGCCCGCTGGCGGGTGTGGGCCGTTCCATTCTGTGAAGGTCCTTGCACAGCTTGTGACGCTCATGCTATATTCGCCAGGTTTCGACGGAGTCAGGACACCCTATCTGGCTCCGTTCCTTCGACCGCGTGAGCGCCTGTCTCGAGTGGTTGGGGACTCTCGCAGGAAAGTGTCTACGTGTTCGTGCCGCCTCTTGCTGATGCGAGGGTTCCGGCAGGCCGACGAGACTGTCCGTCGCGCGACTTACTTACGACCATAGGGTAGCAAGCTTTCAGGCGCCAAGCCCTGACGGGCTTCTAGGCCTGAAGCGATCGCGGCACCCGCCTCGGCCGACGCGTTGACGTCGCAGGTGGGCGTGGCTTTTTTCGTTGCGAACGGGTGGGAGATTGCCGAAGGGCCAGTCCGTATGCCGACTATCAGTCAATTAGTGCGCGCGGGTCGCAAGAAGATCGTGTCGAAGACGAAGAGTCCGGCCCTTCAAGACAGTCCGCAGAAGCGCGGTGTGTGCGTCCGCGTGTTCACACAGACCCCGAAGAAGCCGAACTCCGCGCTGCGAAAAGTCGCCAGGGTGCGCCTCACGAACGGCATCGAGGTGACGACCTACATTCCCGGCGTCGGCCACAACTTGCAGGAGCACTCGCTCGTCCTCATCCGCGGGGGCCGCGTCAAGGATCTCCCCGGCGTTCGCTATCACGTTGTCCGCGGCACGCTTGACGCCGTCGGCGTGCAAGGTCGGATGCAGGGGCGATCGAAGTACGGTGCCAAGCGCCCGAAGAAGGCCTAGACCATGCCACGTAGACGAGAAATTCCGAAGCGCGACGTTCCCGCCGATCCGCTGTACGACAGCCAGTTGGTCAGCAAGTTCATCAACTGCGTGATGGTCGACGGCAAGCGGAGCACGGCCGAACGCATCCTGTACAAGAGCTTCGACATCATCAAGGACAAGACCGGCGACGATCCGCTCAAGGTGTTCAAGAAGGCCGTCGACAACGTGAAGCCGAGCCTCGAAGTCAAGTCGCGGCGTGTCGGCGGCTCGAACTATCAGGTGCCGGTCGAGGTCAATCCGAATCGTCGGTTGTCGCTCAGCATCCGTTGGTTGGTGGGCTACGCGACGTCGCGCGGCGATGGCAAGACGATGCAAGAGAAGTTGGCGAACGAGCTGCTTGACGCGGCCAACCTCCGCGGCGGCGCGGTCAAGAAGCGAGAAGACACCCACCGGATGGCTGAGGCCAACAAGGCGTTTGCGCACTATCGCTGGTAAGTGAGGCAGCCATGGCTCGCCAGACATCACTCGCGCGGACCCGCAACATCGGCATCATGGCGCACATCGATGCCGGCAAGACGACCACGACGGAACGGATCCTGTTCTACACCGGGATCACGTACAAGATCGGCGAGGTGCACGAAGGCACCGCCGTCATGGATTGGATGGAGCAGGAGCAGGAGCGAGGGATCACGATCACGTCGGCGGCGACGACGTGCTTCTGGCGGGAGCATCGCGTCAATATCATCGATACACCGGGGCACGTCGACTTCACGGCTGAAGTCGAACGCTCGTTGCGTGTGCTCGACGGCGCGGTCGCCGTGTTCGATTCCGTGGCGGGCGTCGAGCCGCAGTCCGAGACTGTCTGGCGCCAGGCGGACAAGTACCGGGTCCCACGTATCTGCTTTGTGAACAAGATGGACCGCATCGGCGCGAACTTCAAGCGGACCTTCGATCAGATCATCAGCAAGCTGCAGGGCAATCCCGTCGCGATTCAGCTCCCCATCGGTGCCGAAGACAAGTTCAAGGGCGTCGTCGACCTCGTGCGGATGAAGGCCATCACGTACCAGGACGAGACGATGGGCGCCGATTACATCTTGTCGGAGATCCCGGCCGACATGCAGGCCGAGGTGCAGCACTATCGCGAGCAGCTCATCGAAAAGGTGAGTGAGTCTGACGACAAGCTCCTCGAGAAGTATCTGCACGGTGAGGAGATCACCGAAGACGAGATCAAGGCGGCGTTGCGGAAACGCGTCATCAGTTCGGTGCACTCGAAGAGTGAAGCGGCCTTCGTGCCGGTCATCTGCGGTTCCGCGTTCAAGAACAAGGGCGTGCAGCCCCTGCTGGATGCCGTCGTCGACTACCTGCCCTCGCCTCTCGACATCCCCTCGATTCAAGGCCTCGATCCAAACAAGGCGGAAGCCACGCCGATCGAGCGGCAGGCCGCCGACGACCAACCCTTCAGCGCGTTGGCCTTCAAGATCATGACCGACCCATTCGTCGGTCAGCTCACGTTCTTCCGGGTCTACTCGGGCGTCCTCACGTCAGGCTCCACGGTCTACAACGCCACCAAGCAACGCAGCGAACGCATCGGCCGCCTCCTTAAGATGCACGCGAACAAGCGTGAAGAGATCAAAGAGGTGTACGCCGGCGACATCGCGGCCGCCGTCGGGCTGAAGAGCGTCAGCACGGGGGACACCCTTTGTGACGAGAAGCACGCCATCGTGCTCGAGTCGATGGACTTCCCAGAGCCGGTGATCTCGCTCGCGATCGAGCCCAAGACGAAGGCCGACCAGGAGAAGCTGGGGCAAGGCCTGTCGAAGCTGATGGCCGAGGATCCGACCTTCCGGGTGAACACCGATCAGCAGACGGGTCAGACGATCATTCGCGGCATGGGCGAGCTTCACCTCGAGATCATCGTCGACCGGCTGAAGCGCGAGTTCGGTGTCGAAGCGCTCGTCGGGAAGCCGCAGGTGGCGTACAAGGAAACGCTGACGCGCCCGGCCGATGGCGAGATGAAGTACGCGAAGCAGACCGGCGGCCGAGGCCAGTACGGGCACGCGAAGATTCATCTCTATCCGGGCGAGCCGGGTACGGGGTACGTGTTCGAGAACGAGATTGTCGGAGGCGTCATCCCCAAGGAGTACATCAAGCCGATCGACGAAGGGATCAAGGAAGCCCTCACGCGCGGCGTGCTTGCCGGCTATCCAATCGACGATGTCAAGGTGGTGCTGTACGACGGGTCGTACCACGACGTCGATTCGTCGGAGATGGCGTTCAAGATCGCCGGGTCGATGGCATTTCAGGATGCCGCCAAGAAGGCCAGGCCCGTGCTGCTCGAGCCCATCATGCGCGTCGAGGTCACGGTGCCCAAGGAGCACATGGGCGACGTCATGGGGAACCTGTCCAGCCGGCGTGGACACATCCAGTCGCAAGAGGATCGCGGCGGGACACAGATCATCGCGGCGCGGGTTCCGCTCTCGGAGATGTTCGGCTACGCGACTGACCTCCGGTCGCGTACGCAAGGGCGCGCGTCGTACTCGATGCACTTCGACCGCTACGAGTCGGCGCCTCAGAACGTGAGCGAGGAAGTCGTCGCTCGGATGCAAGGAAAGTAAGGACGCAAGGGCAGAGGTCTGACACCACATGGCGACAGCGTTCAGCGACAAGATTCGGATTCGGTTGAAGGCGTACGACTACCGCGTGCTGGATCAGTCCACGAGCGAAATCGTGGACACGGCCAAGCGCACCGGCGCGCGCCTGGCAGGACCGATTCCGTTGCCGACGGCCAAGAACAAATGGACGGTCCTCCGTTCGCCGCACGTCGACAAGAAGTCGCGCGAGCAGTTCGAGATTCGAACGCACAAGCGGCTGATCGACATCTTCGAGCCGACGCCGCAGACGGTCGACGCGTTGATGAAGCTCGACCTCTCGGCCGGTGTCGACGTCGAGATCAAGGCGTTCGGGAAAGAGCACAAATAGGCCGGGCGTGCCGGGTAGGCCAGTGCATGAGCGCCGGCGGCCATCCCGCGCCGAGGACATGAAGATCCGAGGCGAGGGGTCAGCGTCAGTTCGCGGCGGGGGTGGGGCCCCGCCGCCAGTGTAAGAAAGACATCGACATGGTGACTGGGATCATCGGCAGAAAAGTGGGTATGACGCAGGTCTTCGACGCGGATGGGACCATCCATCCCGCGACGGTGATCAAGGCGGGCCCTTGTGTCGTCGTCCAGGCGAAGAGCGCGCAAGCCGACGGCTACGAAGCGGTGCAGCTCGGGCTCGTTGAGGAGGCGCCGGCGAAGGTCGGGAAGCCCTTGGCAGGGCACTACAAGAAGGCGGGCGTGCCGCCGACGCGGGTCCGGCGGGAAGTGAAGGTTGCGCCGGGTGGCGACGCGCTGAAGGCGGGCGACCAGGTCCTGGTGAATATCTTCGCCAACGGTGATCGGGTCGATGTGATCGGCACCGGCCGCGGCAAGGGGTTCCAAGGTGTAGTCAAGCGCCATCATTTCGGCGGTGGCGCCGCAACCCACGGCTCGATGTTTCATCGTGCGCCTGGCTCGATCGGGGCGTCGTCGTTCCCGTCGCGCGTGATCAAGGGAATGCGCGCAGGCGGCCGGATGGGCGGTGCCACGACGACCGTGCACAACTTGAAGGTCCTGCGAGTGGACGCCGACAACCATCTGCTCGTCGTCGAGGGAGGCATCCCCGGCGCGCCGAGCGGCTACCTGATGGTACGAAAGGCGATCAAGGCCAAGCGGATCAAGGTGGCCCAGGTCGAGAAGCCCAAGAAGGGGAAGAAGTAAGCCTGGTAGGCCGGTGGGTGCAGGTCGGCGGGGTGGGACCGGCGGGGCCCGACGCCCCCACGGCCATCTCGAGTTGAGGACACCCAATCCGAAGCGAGGGATCAGCGTCAGTTCGCGCCTGGGGGTGAGGCCCCAGCGCCGGTGTAGGGAAGACAACTCCAATGACTGTGGACGTCGTCAATAACTCGAACCAGAAGGTGGGCGCGGTTGAGCTGCGCGACGAGGTGTTCGGCGGGCGAATCAATCTGTCGCTCATCTGGGAGTCCGTCGTGCACGCGAATGCGTCGGAGCGGCAGGGCACGCACGCGACGAAAAATCGTGCCCTCGTCAGCGGCTCGGGCAAGAAGCCGTGGCGCCAGAAAGGCACCGGTCGGGCGCGCGTCGGCGAGATTCGCAATCCGCTGTGGCGGAAAGGCGGCACGGTCTTCGGGCCGCAGCCTCGCAGCTACGACTACCAGTTGCCGAAGAAAGTCGAGCTCGGCGCGCTGCGCGCGGCGCTGGCTCAGAAGCTGAAGGACGGCCAAGTCGTCATCGTCGACGGTTTGGGTGTCACGGAAGTGAAGACCAAGGCCGCGGCGGCCCTGCTGAGAGGCTTCGGCGTGACGGGCAAGGCCCTCGTCATCGATATCCACCCCGATGACAAGCTCGCCAAGTCGCTCCGCAACTTGCCGAACGTGACGTGCGTGCCGAGCTCGCGCGTGTCGGCGCGCGCGGTCATGCACGCCGATCGCGTCGTCGCCACGCGTGGCGCCATCGAGAAGCTTCAGGAGGTCCTGGCGGTATGAAGCTCACGGATGTGATCCGCCGACCGCTCATCACCGAGAAGACGTCCATCCAGCGCGAGGATGGCCGGACGATCGTGTTCCACGTGTCGGCCGACGCCGACAAGATCCAGATTCGTCAAGCGATCGAGCAGCTCCTCGGCTCCAAGGTCGATCGCATCCGGACCAGCATCGTACACGGCAAGATCAAGCGCCAGGGTCGGTACGCCGGTCGCCGGCCGGATTGGAAGAAGGCCTACGTCACGTTACGCGAAGGCCAGAAGCTGCCCGAGTTCTTGGAAGGGGCGTAAGGGATGGGTATCCGAAAATACAATCCGACGTCGCCCGGTCAGCGGTTTCAGACCGTTCAGACGTTCGACGAACTCACGACGTCGGAGCCGTACAAGCCGCTCGTCGAGAAGCTGCATCGATCGGGTGGGCGCAACAATCGCGGCGAGCTGACCTCGTGGTGGCGCGGGGGCGGCCACAAGCGGATGTACCGCATCATCGACTTCAAGCGGGATAAGCGGGACATTCCGGCAAAGGTCACGACGATTGAGTACGATCCGAACCGCACGGCGCGCATTGCGCTGCTGACGTACGCGGACGGTGAGAAGCGCTACATCCTGCATCCGATTGGCTTGAAGGTCGGTGACACGATCGTCGCCGGTCCGACCGTGGACATCCTCCCGGGCAACGCGCTCCCGCTCCGCAACATTCCGCTGGGCACGCAGATTCACAACGTGGAGCTCAAGCCCGGCAAGGGTGGACAGATTGCGCGCAGCGCCGGTTCGTCGGTTCAGCTCGTGGCGAAGGAGGGGGACTACGCCTCCGTGAAGATGCCGTCGAGCGAGATCCGGAAGATCTACATCGATTGCTACGCGACCATCGGGCAGGTCGGGAATCTCGATCACGAGAACGTCTCCATTGGCAAAGCCGGTCGGAGCCGCTGGCTTGGCAAGCGCCCCCACGTGCGAGGCGTGGCGATGAACCCCGTCGATCACCCGCTGGGTGGCGGCGAAGGTAAGACCTCTGGTGGCCGCCACCCGGTGTCGCCCTGGGGGCTACCCACCAAGGGGTACAAGACCAGGAACCGCAAAGTGACCGATCAGTTCATCGTTCAGCGACGGCAGAAATAGCGGGCGAACATCTATGAGTAGATCGCTGAAGAAGGGACCGTTTGTCGATACGTCACTGCTCGAGAAAGTCGAGGTGATGAATCGAGGGACGGCAAAGAAAGTCATCAAGACGTGGTCGCGCCGCTCGACTGTGATTCCCGAGATGGTGGGCCACACGCTCGCGGTGCACAACGGGCGGAGATTCATCCCGGTGTACGTGACTGAGAACATGGTCGGTCACAAGCTCGGTGAGTTTGCCCCGACGCGCCAATTCAAGGGGCACTCGGCCAAGGTTGCTGAGAAGGCGGCCTCTGCTGCGCCAGCGCCGGCGGCGCCGGCCGGCAAGGGGAGCCCATCATGATTGAAGCGCGCGCCACGGCCCGATTCGTCCGGACGTCAGCGCAGAAGGCTGGTTTGGTTCTCGCGCTCATTCGCGGGAAGGATGTCAACCGCGCGCTCGCGACCCTTCGGTTCACGAAGAAATCGGTTGCGGGTGACATCGCCAAGGTCTTGCGTTCGGCGATTGCGAACGCCCAGCAGAAAGACGGGTTCAGCGGCGACGTCGACCGGTTGTTCGTGCACGCGGCCTACGCGAATCAAGGGCCGTCGCAAAAACGTGTCCGTCCGGCCCCGATGGGCCGCGCGTTTCGCGTCCTCAAGCGAACCGCGCACCTGACGGTGCAGGTGGCGGAACGACCCGAGAAGATCGCGCCGGTCGGTGGCGACGCCCCGAAGCGTCGGCCTCGCGCCGGAGCCAAGAAGAGGGCCGGGTAGGGGAGCGCGCCCGCGGCATCAGCGTTGGTTCGCGGCGGGCGTGGGGCCCCGCCGCCAGTGCAAGAGAGGTTCACAGTGGGCCAGAAGGTTCACCCGTTTGGGTTTCGGCTCGGGTTCAACAAGACGTGGCGATCGCGATGGTACTCGAATCGCGATTACGCCAAGCTGCTCCATGAAGATCTGGATCTCCGCCAGAGCCTCAAGAAGCGATTCGCGCACGCGGGCGTCTCGAAGATCGAGACCGAGCGCGCCGTCAATCGCTTGAAGATCGACATCTACACCTCGCGTCCCGGCATCATCATCGGGCGCAAGGGCCTCGAGGTCGACAAGCTGAAACAGGAGATCCAGAAGCGCACGAATCGAGAGGTCTTCATCAACATCCAAGAGATCCAGAAGCCGGAGCTCGACGCCCAGCTCATCTCCGAGTCGGTCGCGATGCAGCTCGAGAAGCGCGTGGCGTTTCGCCGCGCGATGCGCAAAGCGGTCGAGTCCGCGCTGCGATTCGGCGCTCGCGGGATCAAGGTCCGTGTATCCGGGCGGTTGAACGGCGCCGAGATTGCGCGGTCCGAGTGGTACCTGCACGGTCAGCTGCCGCTCCAGACGCTGCGAGCGGACATCGACTACGGCTTTGCGGAAGCGAATACGACCTACGGCCAGATTGGCATCAAGGTGTGGCTCTACAGGGGCGAGCGTCTGGTGCCGCTGCGCGGCCGTGAGGAGGAGTACCGGGAACGAGCGCCACGGCGTCCGGCGCCCGGTCGGCCTTAGGGGACACGACCATGTTGATGCCGAAGAAGGTGAAGTTCCGCAAGCAGCAGCGCGGACGAATGGCAGGGAAGGCGTGGCGCGGGTCCGATGTGTCCTTCGGCGACTACGGGTTGAAGTCGCTGGAGCCGTGCTGGCTGACGGCGAGGCAGATCGAGGCCGCGCGCGTGGCGATGACCCGCTTCATCAAGCGTGGCGGCAAGATCTGGGTGCGCGTCTTCCCTGACAAGCCCATCACGAAGAAGCCGCAAGAGACGCGCATGGGCAAAGGCAAGGGTGCGCCGGAAGAGTGGGTGTGCGTCATTCGGCCGGGGCGCGTGCTCTTTGAGATGGAAGGCGTCACGGAGACGGAGGCGCGTGACGCGATGAAGCGGGCCGCGGCGAAGCTGCCGATGATGACGAGATTTGCCGTGCGGTTCGCCGAGGAGAAGGTGTCATGAAGGCGTCGGAGTTGCGTGATCTGGGTGCCGACGAGCTCGGCGCGCGTGAACGTGAGCTGACCGATCAACTGTTCCGGATGCGGATTCAGAAATCGATGGGCCAGCTCGAGGCACCCGACAAGCTGCGCACCGTTCGCCGTGATCTCGCGCGCATCAAGACGGTTCTCAGGATGAAGCGGTAGCGCCTGCGTCCACGCGCGTGCGAGGACCTGGAGATCCGAGCACGAGCGTCATCGTCGGTTCGCCGCGAGGGTGGGGTCCCGCGGCCAGGGCAAAGAAGCGTTAGCAGAGACGGATCTATGGCTCAGAAATCGGAAAAGCTCGGCATCGTCGTCAGCAACAAGATGCAGAAGAGCATCGTGGTCGCGGTCGAATGGCAGGTGCGCCATGGCCTCTACGGGAAGACCGAGCGGCGCACATCCAAGTTCATGGTGCACGACGATGAGAACACCGCCAAGATCGGCGACACCGTCGAGATTGTCGAGACGCGGCCGATGAGCCGTCGCAAGCGCTGGTCCCTCAAACGCGTGGTGCGGCAGGCGTCGGCGGTCTAGCCGCTGGGTTGAAGACGGAGAGCACCCATGATTCAGATGCGATCGATTCTCGACGTCGCCGACAACTCCGGCGCCCGCAAGATCGCGATCATCAATCCGATCGGCGGATCGACAGGGCGGTATGCACGGCTCGGCGACATCGTCACCGCGTCGGTCAAGGAAGCGACGCCCGAGTCGAATGTGAAGAAAGGTCAGGTCGTGAAAGCGGTGATCGTGCGGATGGTGAAGGAGCAGCGCCGACGCGATGGCAGCTATATCCGGTTCGACCGCAACGCGGCCGTCCTCATCAACGATCAGGGCGAGCCGATTGGCACGCGCGTGTTCGGGCCCGTGGCGCGCGAGCTGCGCGAGCGCCGCTTCATGAAGATTATCTCGCTCGCGCCGGAAGTGTTGTAAGGGAACGATCATGTCGCGTCTAGCCACCCCCATTCGCAAGAACGACAACGTGCTCGTCATCACGGGCAAGGACCGCGGGAAGCGCGGTCGCGTGCTCAAGGTCGATCCCGATCGCAACCGGCTGATCGTCGAAGGCGCCAACGTCATCAAGCGGCACACGAGGCCGAATCCGCAGCGCAACATCAAGGGCGGGATCGTCGAGCGCGAGTCGTCGCTGCACGCGTCGAACGTCCAGTTGGTGTGCCCGGAGTGCGGAGCGCAGACTCGGATCGGCCACAAGATTCTCGGCGATGGCAGGAAGGTCCGCATCTGCCGGAAGTGCGAAGGGGTCGTCGACAAATGAATCGGGTGAAAGAGCGCTATCAGAGGGAAGCCGTTCCCGCCTTGACGAAGGAGTTCGGCTACAGGAACGTGATGGCCGTGCCTCGCCTCCAGAAGGTCGTCGTCAACATGGGCTTGGGTGAAGCCACGGGCAACGCCAAGATCGTGGAGACCGGCGCGGACGAGCTCGGCAAGATCACGGGCCAGAAGCCGATCGTGCGACGCGCGAAGAAGTCGATCGCCGCGTTCAAGCTGCGCAAGGGGATGCCGGTGGGCACCTCGGTGACGCTTCGCGGTGAGCGGATGTGGGAGTTCCTCGATCGGCTCATGAGCATCGCGTTGCCGCGCGTGCGCGACTTCAAGGGCGTGCCGACGCGTGGGTTCGACGGGCGCGGGAATTACACGCTCGGCCTCCGGGATCAGTTGATCTTTCCGGAGATCGACTACATGAAGGTCGACAAGGCTCGAGGCATGAATGTCTCGGTCGTGACGACCGCGAAGACCGATGAGGAAGCGCGGAAGCTGCTGCAGTTCATCGGCATGCCGTTCCGCCAGTCTTAGGGACGCGCCGGAGTAGACATGGCCACAACCGCCAAGATCGCCAAGGAACAGAAGAAGCCGAAGTTCAAGATTCGCCTGCGCAACCGGTGCCACCTGTGTGGGCGCCCGCGCGCATACATGCGGAAGTTCGCCTTGTGCCGCCTGTGCTTCCGGAAGCTGGCACTCGAGGGGGATGTCACTGGAGTCACGAAGTCGAGCTGGTAGTCCATTGGCGCGAATGACGTGACGCGGGCCCCGCTCGAGCGGCTGGGGACCTTGGCAGGCAACGCGCGGTGGACCAGCTGGCACGACGATTGACGACTGACTGAGGATTTTCGAGTTATGACCGATCCAATTGCCGACATGCTCACGCGGATTCGGAATGCCGTGACGGCGAAGCACACACGCGTGGACATGCCCGCGTCTCGCATCAAGGCGGACATCGCCAAGATCCTGCAGGACGAGGGGTACATCTCCGGATTCAAGCTCGTCGAAGACTCGACCGCGGCGAAACCCTCGACCGTCAAGACGCTGCGGCTCTTCCTGAAGTACGGGCCTCGCGGCGAACGTCTGATTACCGGGGTGCAACGCATCAGTCGTCCAGGTCGACGGGTGTACTTCGGTCGCGACGATGTCCCGCAGGTGCTGGCTGGGCTGGGAACGAGCATCTTGACGACCTCGCGCGGCGTGATGACTGGGCGCGCGGCCGTCAAGGCCGGCGTCGGCGGTGAAGTGCTCTGCAACATCTGGTGACCGTATGTCTCGAATCGGAAAGAAACCCATCTCGCTTCCTAAGGGCGTTTCGGTCAAGATCCAGCCGAACGCCGTCGAGGTGCAGGGGCCCAAGGGCAAGCTTCAGCAGGCCTGTCCACCCGGCATCACGTTCGAAATGTCCGACGGTCATCTGGTGGCCAAGACCACGTCGGATGATCCGGACTTGGGCAAGTACCACGGGCTGGCGCGCAGTCTCGTGGCCAACGCCGTGGCCGGTGTCACCGAGGGGTTCAAGAGAGAGCTCGATATCGTCGGCGTCGGCTACCGCGCTGAGCTCAAGGGAAAGCAGGTGGTGTTCGCCCTCGGCTATTCGCACGCGGTGGTGTTCGACGTGCCGCCCGGTATCGACATCGCGATCGACAAGCAGACTCACTTGACCGTGACCGGTGTGGATCGGCAGTTGGTGGGCCAAGTGGCCGCGAACATCCGGCGGCTGCGCAAGCCGGATCCGTACAAGCAGAAGGGCGTCCGGTACACGGGCGAAGTGCTGAAGAAGAAAGCCGGCAAGACCGGCGCGAAGTGAAAAGAGCGGCCGGAGTCATCCCATGCGGATCAAGACCAAATCAGACCGTCGCGAACGAATTCAACTGCGCCAGCGGAAGCGGATCGCTGGCACGGCCGAGCGGCCCAGGCTGTCGGTGTTCCGCAGCGTCTCGCACATCTACGCGCAGGTGATCGACGATCTGGCGGGTCGCACCATCGTGTCGGCGTCGAGTGTCGATCCGTCGCTCAAAGCGAGTTTTTCGAAGGACGTACGGGGCGGCAACATCAAAGGCGCAGAGGCTATCGGACAGGCGATTGCGGCACGTTCAATGGACAAAGGCATCAGGCGCGTGGTGTTCGATCGCGCAGGCTTCCTCTATCACGGACGGATCCGCGCGGTGGCCGATGCAGCGCGCAAAGCCGGTTTGGAGTTCTAGGACATGCGAACACTCGAGCGTATCGACGCCAGTCAGCTCGATATCAAGGACACCGTCGTCTCGATCAACCGCGTGACGAAGGTCGTCAAGGGCGGGAAGAACCTGAGCTTCAGTGCTCTCGTCGTGGTCGGCGACGGGCACGGAGTGGTCGGATTCGGTGTCGGCAAGGCGAAGGAAGTGCCGTCGGCCATCAGGAAGGGTATCGAGGCGGCCAAGAAGAACTTGATTCGCGTGCCGCTGAACGGCACGACGATTCCACATCCCGTGGTCGGGCAGTTTGGCGCCGGCAGTGTGCTGTTGAAGCCGGCGCCGGACGGCACCGGCATCATCGCCGGCGGCGCCGTGCGCGCGGTGGTGGAGTCGGCGGGGATCACGAACATCCTGACGAAGTCGCTCGGTTCGGCCAACCCGCACAACGTCGTCCGGGCGACTGTGGCGGGGCTCGACGCGCTGAAGGATCCGTCGTTCATCGCTCGGATGCGCGGGAAGGAACTGGAAGAGCTGACCGGGGCCGGCGCGTCGGCCTGAGTCGGAGAGCGGGGCGGAGTAGTCCATGTCGAATCAGAGAACTGACGCCAGAGGTGGTGTGGTCAGAGTCACGCTGCTGAAGAGCCCGATTGGCTTCAACCGGAATCAAGGCGACGTGGTCCGAAGCCTCGGGTTGCGGCGCATTCGGCACACGGTCGAGTTGAAGGACAGCCCGTCGATCCGTGGGATGATTCACAAGGTGCGACACTTGGTGTCGGTGGAGTAAGCGATGGATCTGTCGAACCTGAAACCGCCGGCTGGCGCCGCGCGGGTCCGCAAGCGCGTGGGACGCGGACAGGGATCCGGAAACGGCAAGACGGCCGGGCGCGGGCACAAGGGCGCGCAGTCGCGTTCGGGCTTCAAGTTCAAGCGCGGGTTCGAAGGCGGGCAGATGCCGCTCCACCGGCGCGTGCCGAAGCGCGGCTTCCACAATCCGTTCCGCGTCGAGTACCAGGTGGTGAACATCGACACGCTGACCGAGGTGTTCGACGCCGGCACGGTGATCACGCCGGACTTGCTCGTGGAGCGCCGGCTCGTCGCGGGCGGTGGCAAGATCAAGGTGCTGGCGCGCGGGGACGTGAGCAAAGCGCTCACGGTCCGCGCCCACAAGTTCAGCGGCAAGGCCGCGGAGAAAATCGCGGCGGCCGGTGGCTCAACGGAGGTCCTGGCCTGACGACCCAGGAGCAAGTTGAGGCGTTATGGAAAACAGCCTGAAGAACATCTTCGCCGTCACTGAGTTGCGGAATCGCGTGCTGTTCACGCTCGCGCTGCTCGGCGTGTACCGGATCGGGAATCACATTCCCACACCCGGGGTGAACACGGCGGCGCTCGCCGAGCTGGCGCGGCAGGCCCAGAACACGATGTTCGGTCTGTACGACATGTTCACCGGGGGCAGCCTCTCGCAGGTCACGATTTTCGCGCTCGGCGTCATGCCGTACATCAGCGCGTCGATCATCTTGCAGCTGTTGACGGTGGTGTGGCCGTACATGGAGAAGCTCTCGAAGGAGGGCGAACTCGGGCGGCGGAAGATCACGCAGTACACCCGCTACGGGACGATCTTCCTGAGCGTGGTGCAGGCACTGGGCATCGCAATCTTCCTCGAGCGGCAGACGCAGATCGCCGGAGGGCTTCCGCTCGTCTACAACCCTGGCCTCGCGTTTCGACTGATGACCGTGCTGACGTTGACCACCGGCACGTGCTTCGTCATGTGGCTCGGCGAGCAGATCACCGAACGCGGCATCGGCAACGGCATGTCGCTCATCATCTTCGCCGGCATCGTCGTCGGCTTCCCGCGAGCGGCGATCCAGACGTTCGACCAGCTGAGGACGGGTCAACTGGGTCTGCTGAGTATCGTCTTCCTGCTTATCGTCATGGCGTTCGTCGTCTCCGCCATCATCTTCGTGGAACGTGGGCACCGGCGCGTCACTGTCCAGTACGCCAAACGCGTAGTTGGACGACGGATGTACGGGGGATCGAGCACGCACATCCCGTTGAAGGTGAACACGGGCGGTGTCATCCCGGTGATCTTCGCTTCGTCCATTTTGGCGTTTCCGGCCACCATCGCGTCGGCGTTCCAGGGCGACTTCGCCACACGGGTCACCGATGCCTTGGCTGTTGGCATGCCGCTCCACAACCTGCTCTATGTGGCCGGCATCATCTTCTTCGCGTATTTCTACACCGCCATCATCTTCAACCCGGATGATGTGGCGGAGAACATGCGGAAGTACGGCGGGTTCATCCCCGGCATCCGGCCGGGGAAGCGGACGGCGGAGTACATCGACACGATCCTGGCGCGCATCACGCTCGCCGGAGCCATCTACCTGTCGATCATCGCGATCCTGCCACAGTTCCTTCTGAGCGGCTTCAAGGTTGCGCCGATTCCGTTCATCGGAGAGTGGCTGGACACCTACACGCCCCGACTCATCACCGAAGGGCTGGGGATTCAGTTCTTCTTTGGCGGGACATCGCTGCTCATCGTGGTCGGTGTCGCGATGGATACGGTGAATCAGATCGAGAGTCAATTGATCATGCGGCACTACGACGGCTTCATGAAGAAGACGCGCATTCGTGGCCGACGAGGTTAGGGAGCCGCAGCAAGCGTATGGCGCTCAACGTGATCTTTCTAGGACCGCCCGGAGCCGGCAAGGGGACGCAGGCCGATCGATTCGCCCAGGTGAAGGGGATCCCGAAAATCTCGACGGGCGACATCTTGCGGGAGGCGGTCGCCAACAAGACCGCGATCGGGCTGCGCGCCAAGGCCATCATGGACCGCGGTGAGCTTGTGACTGATGAGGTCATCATCGGGATCGTGAAGGAGCGTCTGGATCGGCCCAATGTGGCCAAGGGCATCATCCTCGACGGGTTCCCGCGCACCGTGGCCCAGGCGCAGGCGCTCGATGGTTTGATGGCCGGGCGGTCGCCGTTGATCGTCGTCGACATCCAGGTGCCGGACGCCGAGCTCGTGAGGCGGTTGACGAGTCGATTGGTGTGCGGCCAGTGCGGGTCGAACGCACCCGCGGGTCTGGCAGCCGGGTCGCCAGCCGCAGCAGCGGCGCGTTGCCCGAAGTGCGGCGGCTCGTTCGTGCAGCGCGCAGACGACAATGAGATGGTCGTCCGCGAGCGATTGAAGGTGTACGAGAAGAACACTCGGCCGCTGGTGGAGTTCTATCAGAAGCGGCCGAGCTTCTGCCCGATCGACGGGTCGCAGTCGCCAAGCCGAGTGGCGGAGATGATTGAGATGGCGGTGGACACCTTCGCCATAACCGCCGGGGTGGGAGGAGGCGCAGGGCGGTGATTGTGTGCCGGTCGGCCAACGAACTCGAGAAGATGCGAGCGGCCGGCCGCCTGGTGGGTGAGGTGCTGACGTTGCTGACGGCGAAGGTCGCGCCAGGCGTGACAACAGCCGATCTTGACGTGCTCGCCGAGAAGACCATTCTCGACGCGGGCGCGATTCCCGCCTTCAAGGGGTACCACGGATATCCGGCGACGATCTGTGCCTCGGTGAACGACGAAGTGATCCACGGTATCCCGTCGGGCCGCCGGGTGCTGGACGAAGGAGACATTATCTCGATCGACGTGGGCGCGCAGTTGAATGGGTACTACGGTGACAGCGCGCTGACCCTCCCGGTCGGGCACGTGTCGGAGGACGCCGCACGGCTGCTGCGGGTGACCGAGGAGTCGCTGTTCAAGGCCATCGAAAAGGTGCGCCCGGGCAACCGGCTCTCGGATATCGGCCATGCCGTGCAGCAGCACGTCGAGGCACATGGGTTCTCGATCGTCCGTGAGTTCGTCGGGCACGGCATTGGGCAGTCGATGCACGAAGAGCCGCAGGTGCCCAACTACGGCGAGCCCGGTCGTGGGCCGCGGCTCTCCGAGGGCATGGTGCTCGCGATCGAGCCGATGGTGAACGCCGGCAAGCCGGCGGTCAAAGTGCTGGCGGATGGCTGGACCGCGGTAACCCGCGACCGAAGCTTGTCCGCGCACTTCGAGCACACGGTGGCGGTGACCGTCGGCGAACCGTGGATTCTGACGGCTCGTGAGGTGCCCGTCGCAGTACGGACGTAGCGCGAGAGTGGCGGCCCGGTGGCCTGAGTCGAGATGAAAGACGTCATCGGGACGGTTGAGGAGCAGTTGCCCAGTTCGCTCTATCGCGTGCGACTGGACGACGGGCCGTCGGTGACAGCGCACATCGCCGATCGGACGGATCGGAATTTCGTTCGGGTCCTGGTGGGCGATCGCGTACGGTTGGCATTGTCGCCGGTCGACCTCCGGCGCGGGCGGATTATGGAGAAGCTATGAAGGTTCGAGCGTCGGTACGTCGGATTTGCGACAAATGCAAGATCGTCCGGCGCCGTGGCGTGGTTCGGGTGATCTGTACGAATCAGAAACACAAGCAGCGGCAAGGCTAGCGGAACCGATAGGCGAAGGGATTACAGTATGGCGCGTATCGCAGGCATCGATCTTCCGCGCACGAAGCGCATCGAGATCGGTCTCACGTACATCTTCGGCATTGGACGTGTCCGTTCGAACGGCATCCTGGCGGATGCGGGCGTGAGTCCCGACATCCGCGTGAAGGATCTGTCGGAGGACGATGTGCGGAAGATCAGCCGGGTCATCGAGGAGCAGGGCCGTGTCGAGGGTGACCTCCGCAAGGAGATCTCGATGAACATCAAGCGGCTGATGGAAATCGGCTCCTATCGTGGCATGCGGCATCGGCGCGGGCTGCCGGTGCGCGGCCAGCGCACGCGCACCAACGCTCGCACGCGCAAGGGCCCGCGGAAGGGCGCCATCGCCAAGAAGAAGACGGTGTAGGTATATGGCTAAGACCGACGCCGCGCCCGAAGGCGCGACACCTGAGAAGAAAGAATCTGCCGGAAAACGGAAGAAGGTCTTCAAGAAGCGCGGCGAGAAACGGATCGTGCACCACGGCTTGGCGCACATCCATGCGTCGTTCAACAACACCACCGTGACGATCACCGACACGGAGGGCAATGTGGTGGCATGGTCCAGCGCGGGCGGCATCGGCTTCAAGGGCTCGCGCAAAGGGACGCCCTTTGCCGCGACCCAGGCCGCGCTCAACGCCGGCAACGCCGCAAAGACCGTGGGTATGCGGTCGCTTGACGTCCGCGTGAAGGGACCAGGCTCCGGCCGTGAGTCCGCCATTCGTGCGCTGCAGACCGTCGGACTCGAAGTGAAATCGATCCGCGACGTCACGCCGATTCCCCACAACGGCTGCCGTCCGCCTAAGCGGCGCCGCGTCTAGGAACACTTTCTCAGAGGTCACGAACGCATGGCTCGTTACATCGGTCCCGTCTGTCGCCTGTGCCGTCGAGAGGCAATGAAGCTCTTCTTGAAAGGGGAGCGTTGCTATACGGAGAAGTGCGCGATCGAAAAGCGCAACTTCGCGCCGGGTCAGCACGGCAAGACGCGAAAGGCGAAGCTCGCCGGCTACGGTCTGCAGTTGCGCGAGAAGCAAAAGGTCAAGCGCATCTACGGAGTGCTCGAGGACCAGTTCCGCCACTACTTCGAGACCGCGGAACGGACTCGTGGGATTACCGGCGAAACGCTGTTGCAGATGCTCGAGCGGCGCCTGGACAACGTCGTCTATCGCCTCGGCCTCTCGACATCGCGTCCGCAGGCGCGACAGCTCGTGCGCCACGGTCACTTCCTGATCAATGGCAAGAAGGTCGATATCCCGTCGTATTCGGTGAAGGCGGGAGACGTCGTGACGGTCCTAGGTCGCACACAGAAGAACGTCACCATCGAGCATGCGTTGGAGGAAGTGAAGGGGCGCGGTATCCCGGAGTGGCTCTCGTTCGACGCCGCGTCGATGTCGGGCCGCGTCGTGTCGATGCCGACGCGCGCGCAGATCAATCTGCCGGTGCAGGAGCAGCTCATCGTCGAGCTGTACTCGAAGTAAGGCTCAGTCGCCAGTCACACGTCTCAGGTCTTCAGTCGCCATCACGATGGGCTGACTGACGACTCGTGAGTGGCGACGGAGATGGTTGCAGCCAAGTCACCGACCCGCAGCCTTGACAGACCTGCGGCGGGAGGTCGGTGACCATACTCGCAGGTCTGGTGGCCCGTCTGCGGGCCCGTGGCGAAAGGACACATAATGCTCTGGAAAGGCTTTCAGCGACCCAAGCGGCTCGAATTCGAGCGCGAGACCCTGACGGACCGCTTCGGTCGCTTCTACGCGCAACCGTTCGAGCGCGGGTTCGGGACGACCATCGGAAACGCGCTGCGACGCGTGCTGCTGTCGTCGATCGAGGGCGCGGCGATCACCGCCGTCAAGATCGATGGCGTGTTGCACGAGTTCTCGCCCATCCCGGGGGTCGTCGAGGACGCGACCGACATTATCCTCAATCTGAAGCAGATTCCGCTGAAGCTGCACAGCGACCAGACCAAGGCGCTGATCGTGCGCGTCAACAAGCCGGGTGAAGTACGCGCCCGCGACATTCAGGCTGACGGCGACGTCGAGATTCTCGAGCCGGATGCACACATCGCCACCGTCTCGGAGAACGGATCGCTCCGCATGGAGATGCGCCTGCGTCGCGGCCGGGGATATGTCTCAGCGGACAAGAACTTCGACGAGGATCTCGGGATCGGCTGGATACCGATCGACTCCGTGCACTCGCCGATCAAGAAGGTCAACTACTTGGTCGAAGCCGCTCGGTTGGGACAGACCACGGACTACGACAAGCTGACCGTCGACGTGTGGACGAACGGATCGATTACCGCGCGTGACGCCGTGTCGCTGTCCGCGAAGCTGATTCGCGACCACCTGAACATCTTCATCAATCTCGAAGAGGGCGAGGAGCCACGGGCCGAGGTCACTGGCGATCAGCCGCGAACCGGGGCTGGGAACGAGAATCTCGACAAGTCCGTCGAGGAGCTGGAGCTCTCCGTCCGTTCCTACAACTGCTTGAAGAACGCGAACATCCGTACGATCCGGGAGCTGGTTCAGAAGACCGAAGGCGAGATGCTCAAGACGAAGAACTTCGGTCGGAAGAGCCTAAACGAGATCAAGGAAATCCTGTCGACCATGGGCCTCAGCCTCGGCATGCGGGTCGACGGCGGCAGCGAATAGGCCAGGGTGGGGGTGGGCCAGGCAGGCCCGTAGGGAGCCATGAGACACCGAGTTGCACACCGGAAACTGGGGCGCGTCACCGAGCATCGCATCGCGATGCTGAGGAACCAGGCGACCTCTCTCCTGCGTCACGAGCATCTAACAACCACGGTACCTCGCGCGAAGGAGCTGCGGCCCTTCGTGGAGCGTCTGATCACGATTGCCAAGCGCGGGTTGGCGGAGGGGTCCAACGCCGGACCGATCCGAACGCTCAACGCGCGCCGACTCGTGATGCAAGACCTGCAGGATCGTGCGGTCGTCACGAAACTCTTCAGCGAGCTCGCGCCGCGCTTTGCCGGCCGTCCCGGGGGCTACACGCGCCTTCTCCGAGTCGGGTTTCGCAAGGGCGACGGCGCCGAGGTCGCCCAGGTCGAGCTCATCGGCAGTGAGTACAACCCACGTGCCAAGGAAGAAGCTGAAGCGGCCAAGGCCGCCGAGGCGCCCGGGCCGACCGGCGTGGGCGGCCGGCTGCGCGCCGCTGCGAACCGCCTGCGCGGGAAAAAGGACACACCCGTCCAGGACGGCGAGGGTGAGCCCGAGAAGAAGTCCGCCGGCAGCAGGAAGAAGAAATCCGATCAGGAAGGTGGCGCGTAGCCCATCCGCACGACGCGCGTCGTTCCCCGGTCGACCCACGAAAGGCCCGCTGAGTGCGCCGCTCACCGGGCCTTTCTGCTTGCGCCGTTCTCGAGCGCCTGCTACGCCTCTTCCACCTCGACACCGCGTTCGGCCTTGGCCGCCGCGATGATCTTGCTTTGCAGGTGAGACGGCACTTCGTCGTAGTGCGAGTACTCCATGTGATACGACCCGCGTCCACCCGTCGCAGACGTCAGGTGTTGCTCGTAAGAGAGCATCTCGGACATGGGAACCTGCGCCTTGATGATCGTGGTGCCGCCGCGTGTGTCCATGCCGCCAATGCGGCCGCGCCGGCCGTTGAGGTCGCCCATCAGGTCGCCGGCGTAGTCGGACGGCGCGTAGACCTCGACGTTCATGATCGGTTCGAGGATCGTCGGCCGCGCCCGCGTCATCGCGTCCTTGAACGCGAGTGATCCGGCCATCTTGAACGACAACTCGTTCGAGTCCACGTCGTGGTACGACCCGTCGAACACGGTCACCCTGAAATCGACGACCGGGTAACCGGCGAGGTATCCGCGCTGCCGGGAGTCCTGGATGCCCTTCTCGACGGCCGGCACGAATTGCCGCGGAATGGAGCCGCCGAAGATATCGTCGACGAACTCGAAGTCGCCGCCACGGGGCAACGGCTCCATGCGGATCTTGCAGTCGCCGAACTGGCCGTGTCCGCCTGTTTGCTTCTTGTGGCGGCCGTGCGCCTCGGTCGCCGACTTGATCGTTTCCCGATACGGAATTCTTGGCGGTTTGAGGTTGACGTCCACGCCAAAGCGCCGTTTCAGCTTCGCGACCGTGACCTCGATGTGAATCTGTCCCTGTCCCGAGAGCAGGAGCTCCTTGGTCTGCGGATCGCGGCTGTAGCGGATCGTCGGGTCTTCTTCCTCCAGGCGGTGCATCGCCGTGCTGATCTTGTCTTCGTCGCCGCGGCTCTTCGGCTCGATGGCGTAGCTCAAGACAGGCTCCGGGAACTTCACGGGCGGGAACGACAGCGCCTCACTCTTGTCGCCGAGAGTGTCGTTGGTCAGCGTGTCCTTGAGTTTCGCGACCGCTCCCATGTCGCCTGCCTTGATCTCGGGCACTGGTGTCTGTGTCTTGCCCTGCAGTAGCTCGAGATGGCCCAGCCGTTCGGAGACGTCCTTGGCCCGGTTGTGCACGGTCGAATCGGATTTCATCGATCCTGACATTACGCGGAACATCGTGATGCGGCCGGCAAACGGATCGGCGATGGTCTTCCAGACAAACGCCGCGCTCGCGGCTTTGTCATCAGCCTGCACGGTCGTGGAGGCTCCGGACTTGTCGATCGCGGGAAACGGACGATCGGCAGGGGAGGGCAGATATGCGAGGATGCTGTCGAGCAACGGTTGAATGCCCATGTTGAGGAGCGCGGACGTGCACAAGAGCGGGAAGATCTTCGCCCCGGCCGTTGCACTGCGCAGCCCGCTCACGAGCTCGTCGTCGGTGAGGGTGCCTGCCTCGAAGAACTTCTCCATGAGGCGCTCATCGGCCTCGGCCACCATTTCGATGAGTTGCTCGCGGGCGCTGTCGACGGCTGCGGCCATGTCGGCAGGGATGGGGGTTTCCTTGCACTTGCCACTCTCGCCGCCCTCGAACACGAAAGCCTTTCGGGTGACGAGATCGACCACGCCACGGAACGCTTTGTCCTCCCCGATCGGCAGCTGGACTGGGATGACCGTGCGGTTGCAGGTATCGCGCAGCGACTGGAGCGAGCGCTCGAGGCTCGCGCGCTCCCGGTCCATCCGGTTGAGCACCACGAGTCGGGGCACCGTCAGCTCGTCGGCTGCCGCCCACGCCTTCTCGGTCTGCACCATCACGCCAGCGACGGCGTCGATCACCACGAGCGCGCCGTCCGCGACGTAGAGTGCGCTGCGGACGTCCGAGAAGAAGTTACCAATGCCCGGGGTATCGATGAGGTTGATCTTGTGCCTGTTCCATTCAGCGAACGCGAGGCTCGCCGAGAGCGTGTGCTTGCGCGCGATCTCCTCCTCATCAAAATCCGTGACGGTTGTCCCGTCATCAACTTTCCCAAAGCGGTTGATCATGCCGGCGTCGGCGAGAATGGCGGAGGCGAGTTGCGTCTTGCCCGAACCGGTATGCCCGACAATCGCGACATTCCGGATGCTGGCGGCGTCGTAGACCTTCATACGCGGGTCCCCCTGTGGGTCTCAGTGATTCGGGACAGCTCTTTACGCCGCATGATAGTGCTCGGGCACGAAGGCCGCAAGGTATTGACGATTGACGATCGCCGATTCATCGAGCGGTGCCGAGCCGCCTGGCTCGCGTCGCGCTGCACCGAGGCGCCCTCACTCTTCGCGGTTCGGTGGCGAGCCGGCGGTGACGCTCGAACGCGCCCGAGACGCGACTTGCGACCTGGCGACTTGTGACTTCCGCCTGTGAGTTGGCGACCTGCGACTGATGTCTACTCGTGTCGCAACGCCTCGATCGGATCGAGGCGCGAGGCGCGCACGGCCGGCCACATACCGAAGAAGATGCCGACCGAGGCAGAGAAGCCGAGGCCGATGGCGAACGACCACCAGGGGAGAGAGAGCGGGAATCCCGTCACGAGGTGGACCAGCCAGCCGATCCCGGCGCCGAAGAGGATGCCGATGACACCGCCGAGCGACGTCAGGAACGCCGCCTCCGTCAGGAACTGAAAGAGGATTTCGGCTCGACGCGCGCCGAGTGCCTTGCGCACGCCGATCTCCCGCGTCCGTTCCGTGACGGAGATCGACATGATCGCCATCACTCCGATGCCGCCGACCATCAACGCGATCGACGAGATGACGATCAGCGCCAGAAACGTCGCCTGGCTAATCTGATCCCAGAGCCCGAGAATCGCGTCCTGCGTCGCGATGTCGAAATCATTGGGCTCATCGAGCTTGAGTTGATGTCGGATTCGCATCACACGCTCGACGTCGGCCATGGCTTCCGCCTGCGGAACGCCCTCGCGCGGCACCGCCGCAATTTGGATGGCCTGAAAGACGCCGCCCCCGGGTCCACGACCGCGCCCGAAGCCGACCGCCCGTGTCCCGAATTGGCGCTGGTACACCGGGTACGGAATCGCCACGAAGTCATCTTGGGTCGGACCGAACCCGATGCCGGGTCGCTTCTCGAACACGCCGATGACGGTGAATCGCTCCGCGCCAACGCGCACTGTCTTGCCAATCGGGTCCGTGCCCGTGGGCGCAAAGAGCGCCTGCTGGGCGGTCTGGCCGAGCACGACCACATTCGACCGATACTGCACCTCGGTCCCGGTGAAGAACCGCCCCGCGGCCAGGCCGAGACGCGTACCTTCGGCGAAGTTCTCCGTCGTGCCGAACACGATGAGAAGCTTCGTGCGGAGGTCTCGATAGAAGACCCGCTCCTGCATCGGCGGACCGCCGCCAACACCGAGCTGGATGTCCACCAGTTGAATCGTCGAGGCCTGTTGTTCGATGGCGCGCGCGTCGGAGATCGTCAGGTTCGGCCGTTTGGTGAGCGCGTTGAACTCGATCCCGTTCGTGAAGCTGAGCGGACCGAACCGTTGAATCATGATGATGTTCGGCCCGATCGATCGAATCATGTCGCGGAGCGACTCGTCGAGGCCACGGATCATCGACGTCATGCCCACGATGGACGTGATGCCGATGACCACGCCCAGGACCGTCAGAGCGGATCGGAGCTTGTTGCCGATGACGGTGTCGAACGCCATCGCGACGACCTCGCGGAGCAGTCCGAGGCGAATGGACATGGGGCCCCTACTCCTTCCGCAACGCCTCGATGGGGTCGAGGCTCGCCGCCAGTGAGGCCGGATAGAGACCGAAGAACAGGCCCACGAGGGCGGTAATGCCGATGCCGACCATCACCGACCACGGTTCGATCGAGGCTGGCACCGGCGTGAGCGCGGACACGGCGGCCGCCAAGGCCGTGCCGAAGAGCGTACCAATCACGCCGCCGAAGACCGACAGGACGACCGATTCGGTGAGCATTTGCGCCATGATGTCCGATCGTCGTGCTCCAAGTGCCTTCCGCAGGCCGATCTCGCGCGTGCGCTCGCTGACGACCATGAGCATGATGTTCATGATCACAATCCCACCCACAACCAGCGACAGCGCGACGACACCCACGAGCACCGCGAAGATGCCGCTGGTCGCGGCGTAGTACAGCGTCAGGAACGTATCCGAGGTGAACATGCCGAAGTTGTTGGGGTCCTTGGGGCGCAGGCGGCGCGCGGAGCGAAGGGCGACCGTCGCTTCGTCCATCGCCGTGCTAATCCGCTCGAGGCTTCGAGGCTTCACGGTGATCGACAGCTGCCGTCGGCTTCCGTAGAGGACCTCGAACCGCGAGAGCGGGATGACCGCGAAGTCGTCCTGGGACTGACCCAGGAACGAGCCGCGTTTCTTGCTGATCCCCACGATCCGGAAACGTAAGCCTTCGATCTGCAGATGCTTCTCCAGCGGATCGACCGATCCGAACAGCCGGTCCGCCACTTCCCACCCAAGGAGGACGACCGGCCGCGAGCGCTCCACTTCGACCGAGCTCATCAAACGCCCGCGCTCGGCATCGAACGTCGAGAATTCCGTGAACGCGGCACTCACGCCATGAATCGTGACGGCGTCGAGCTGTTTGTCGCGATAGCTCACCGCGCCGACGTTCTGGGACTGGAGCATGACGGCCGCGACTTCGTCTCCGTAGCGTTGGATAGCGCGAGCGTCGGCGGATGTGATGCGTGGGTTGTACCGCGCCTTGTCGAATTCCTCGTCGCTCGTGGTGATCGGAAACTGTTGGACGCTGAACGAATCGGCGCCAGCCTGATTGAGGATGGCGTCTTTCACCGAAGCGTTCAGCCCCTGGATGAGGGCCACCACCGAGATGATCGACGTCACGGCGACGATGTTGCCGAGCACGGTCATGAAGGACCGCTGCTTCGACGCCCAGATGGCCTGGAGGGCTATGGCCGCCGAGTCGAGGAGTGCGTTCATCGATGTTGACGACCGCTACCGTGGCGAGGGTTCCGTTACCGTGGGAATCCCAGGAAGACTGGGCGGGTGGCCCCAGGCGTGCCGACCTGCGCCTTGTCGCCGTCCATCAGATTGCGCACCGTGTTGTAGGGACCGGTGATCACCTGGTCCCCAGGCGAGAGTCCCGTCAGGACCTCGAAATACTGATCGCCTGCAATGCCCACCTTAATCGGCGCGTACTCCACCACGTCCGCTCGAAGGATGAATACCCCCTCGGTCTCCCTGCGCGTCTGGCCGGGCTGCAACTCGGCGGCCTGGGCTGTCGGTTCGAGGGCCGCTCCTGCACCCGGCATGAACGTGAGGCCTCGATGGCGATTCGGATCGGGTGGCTGCCGCACGATCTGGTCCTTCGCGTCGTACAGCAGCTCGCGAACGGCGACGGCAGGAATCGGCACCGCTGTGACGTTCTGGCGAGTGGCCGTGGTGATGTCGGCCGTGCACGTGAACCCTGGGCGGACGTCGGGAATGTGGTCTTCGACGACCACGACCACCTTGAAGTTCGTCGCCTGTCGCGACGACGACGTCGTCGCCGATGCCGATTGGATGGGACTATTGCCGATCTCCGTGACTCGGCCCTTGAAGGTGCGGTCGGGGAGGGCGTCGATGGTAACCACCGCCGGTTGGCCAATCGCGACCAGGGGCACATTCGTTTCGTCGACTTCCACTTCGGCCTGGATGATCGACATGTCGGCCAACGTCAACAGCACCGTGCCAGCGTTGTTCATCGTCCCGATGACGGCGGTTTCGCCCTCCTGGATGTTCCGGCGCGTCACGATGCCGTCGATCGGCGATTCGATCCGCACCTTGCTCAAGTCGTAGCGGGCGCTCTCGAGCGTGGCGCGCTCCTGTGAGATCCGCGCGGCCTGAGCTCCGATCTGCTTCTCGCGCTCGCGAAGCGCGGAATCGGCGGCCCGCACCTCGTTGTCAGCCTTCTCGAGCGCTTCGCGCGTGTTGAGCTGTTGGCTCGCCAGCTCTTTCTGGCGCGTCAGATTCTGTTGCGCCTGCTGCAACTGAACGCGGGCGGTTTCCACCCCTTGGCGAAGCTGATCGAGCGAGGCCTCGGCGGCCTGCAGCGACGCCGTTCCGCCGTCCACGCGGGTTCGCAGCGACTTGGGGTCGATCTGCAGCAAGAACTGCCCACGGGCGACGCGGTCCCCTTCGTTCACCGCGAGGTTGATGACGCGGCCGGATGCGTCGGCACTGATGTTCACGAGACGTTTCGGCTGGATCTTCCCGGACGCTGAGACGACTGCCGTGAGATCCCGCGTCTTGATCGTCTCGGCGGTGACGATGGGGATCTGCTCCCGCTGGAACCATAGGCCGGCGGCGACGGTTCCGCCGATGACGAGCAGAAGCGCGAGTAGGGCGAGGATGGTCCACCGTTTCATCGAGGCTCCAGAAAGGCGAAAAGGATTGGAAAAGGTCTACACATAAGACGCTACGCGCCTGCCACTGGTTCAGGCGGACGAGTGGGCGAGGCTCGCCGCCGCACCCGCGGATTTCGAGGAGAAGACGGCCTGCGGACCGGCCGTTCTCCAAAGACGCCGAGGAGGACCTGCAATCCTTCTCCGAGTCGCTGCCGGGCTTCGTCGCCGACCGGCTCGAGCAGCTCGGCCAGGTGTCGTTCGGCTGAACGCCCTACGCGAGAGACTGTCGCCCGTCCTTTCGCTGTGACCTCGATGCGCACCTGGCGCCGGTCCTTACCTGCCGAACGTCGGACCCAGCCTCGAGCGACGAGTGCGCTGATGCTGTTGGACATGGTCGGCGGGCTGACGCCCTGCCGAGCCGCGAGGTCGGTCAAGCTCAGGGGGTGCGGTTGAGCTGCCAGCACTGATAACAGCCCAAAATGGGCAGGTGCGGGCAGCTCACCAGCGGCGCGCAGCTCGGCCGCCACGGTCCGCATGACCAGCGGCACGATGCGCAGGATCTCGTGTGCCAACGCCTGGGTGAGTTCCCGTGAGGTCACCTTTAGGAGTCCTAATGATTATGCTAGCTAATTTACCACGTCCGAACGCCGAACGGATGGCGTCCGGGCAGTGTTCATATTCTCGGCCTGCTACCGATATTCCTGTGGTGGGGATCAGCCGGGCCCGGCCAGCGTGGTGTGCGGTGGCGTGCAGACTCGTGAGCGTTCGCGTCGCTCTCGTTTGCGGTTGCAGTCTGGCGCTGGCCTCCGCGGCCGCGCGACCTGCGGCGGCACAGGCGTTCGAGGACGTCGGCACGCGCGCGCAAGGGATGGGTGGGGCGTTTGTCGCGGTGGCCGACGATGCTTCCGCCACGTGGTGGAATCCCGCCGGTCTCGCAGGCGGCGCGTTCTTCAGCACGATTCTCGAGCGTGCGCAGTGGCGCGCACCAGTGGACACGCCGATCGCGGGTCCGGCCACGCAGTCTCGGACATCCGCGTTCGCGCTGGCGTATCCGGCGCTCGGCCTCAGCTACTACCGCTTTCGATTGAGCGACCGTGGGCAGTCCGACTCTATCGGGGCTATGCAGCCGGGCCGACAAGATGAAGGTCGTGACGTTCCAGTTGTGCGCGCGATGGCGGTCTCGGCATTCGGCGCCACGGTCGGCCAGTCCCTGGGGAACCACGTCGTCGTCGCGTCCACCGTTCGGCTCCTGCGTGCGGGCGCTGTGACGACCACGGACGTCGTCGGATCCGGCGCGCTCGATCGCGCAGACGACCTGCGCGTGACGCGCGAGACGCGCGGCGATCTGGACGTGGGCGTGATGGTGCGAGCAGGCGGGGTCAGTCTCGGCGCCGCGGTTCGTCATGTGGGCGAGCCGGGCTTTGGCAGCGGCGATGCGCGGGTGGTGCTGACGCGACAGGCGCGTGCGGGTGTTGCGGTGAGAAGGAGCCGAGTGGGCGTGTTCGATTCGCTCATCGGTGCCGTGGACGTCGACATGACCACGGCGACGACCGTGTTCGGTGATGAACGACGCCTTGCGACAGGCGGTGAGCTGGGCCTGTTGCGCAGTCGTGTATTTCTGCGCGGAGGCCTGAGCACTAATACCGTCGGCGATCGGGAGTGGCAGGAGAGCGTCGGCGCGAGCATCGCGCTGCGCGCCGGCCTCTACGTAGATGGGGTGTGGGTGCGAGGCGCCGCCGCCTCGCGGACGTCGCGTGCAGGCTGGGGTGTGTCGCTCCGGTCCGCGTTCTGAGTTCTCACGGTGGCTCTTCTCACCTTCGCAGACAGGTCGTAGTATCGATGCCGGTCCGAATTGGCGAGCTCCTGCTGAAGGAGAAGCGCATCACACCAGAGCAGCTCCAACAAGCTCTGAACTATCAGAAGACCAATGGGGGGAAGCTCGGCGTCAACCTCGTCAAGATGGGCTTCATCAAGGACGAGGAGATCACCAGTCTGCTCAGCAAGCAGTACGGGGTACCCTCCATCAACCTCGCCCAGTTCGAGATCGACAGCGCTGTCATCAAGCTCATTCCGCCGGAGACTGCCCAAAAATACCAGATCGTCCCGCTGAGCCGCGCTGGCGCCACGCTCACCATCGCGATGACGGACCCGACCAACGTCTTCGCCATGGACGACATCAAGTTCATGACCGGCTACAACGTGGAGCCGGTGGTGGCGAGCGAGATCGCAGTCGGGGAGGCGATCGTCAAGTACTACCCCGGGGCCATCCAGAGCCCGGCGGGCGTTCCCAGCGGCAAGGTGAAGATCGCCGCCGAGCCGCTGCCGCAGATCGTTCCGTCGGGACCCAGCACGCTCGAGATGGCGAGCAAGGGGCTCGAGGAGCTGCAAGCCACCCTCGAAGACACCAGCGACGTCGAGGTTCTCGAGGAGCTGCAAGAGATCTCCGCCGACGCGCTCGCGCGCCATGGCGAGGAGGCGCCGGTCGTCCGGCTCCTGAACGTAGTGCTGATGTCCGCCATCCAGAAGGGCGCCAGCGACATTCACATCGAGCCGTACGAAAAGGAGCTCCGGGTCCGCTACCGCATAGACGGCATCCTCTACAACATCATGAGCCCGCCGCTCAAGTTCCGCGACGCGATCTCATCGCGCATCAAGATCATGTCGAAGCTCGACATCGCGGAGAAGCGGCTCCCGCAGGACGGGCGTATCAAGATCCGGTTCAACGAGAGCGGCGTCCCCAAGGAAATCGACTTCCGCGTCTCGGTGCTGCCCACGCTCTTCGGCGAGAAGATCGTGTTGCGTCTCCTCGACAAGGACAAGCTGATGCTCGACATGACGCGGCTCGGTTTCGAGGCCGAGTCGCTCGCGAAGTTCGAGTCGGCCATTCTCCGTCCTTGGGGTATGGTCCTCGTCACGGGGCCTACCGGATCGGGCAAGACCAACACGCTCTACTCGTCCATATCGAAGATCAACACGCCCGAAACGAACATCATGACCGCGGAAGACCCGGTCGAGTTCAACCTGGTGGGCGTGAACCAGGTGCAGATGAAGGAGAGCATCGGTCTCAACTTCGCGGCGGCGTTGCGCTCGTTCCTGCGACAGGACCCCAACATCATCCTTGTCGGCGAAATCCGCGACTTCGAGACCGCCGAGATTGCCGTCAAGGCCGCACTCACCGGTCACCTCGTGCTGTCGACCCTGCACGCCAACGACGCGCCGAGCACGATCAACCGGTTGATGAACATGGGCATCGAGCCGTTCCTCGTGGCGAGCTCGGTGCACTTGATCTGTGCGCAGCGTCTCGTGCGGCGCGTGTGCAGCAACTGCAAGCAACCGGCGCCGCACGCCCCCGCCGCGTTGGCGCATGCGGGATTCTCGCAAGAGGACGCGCACGCGGTGGTGCCGATGAAGGGCGTCGGATGCGAGCGCTGCAACATGACCGGCTACAAGGGCCGTGTCGGTCTCTACGAAGTGATGGAAGTCAGCGAGCAGCTTCGAGAGCTGATTCTCGTCGGGGCGTCGGGCCTGGAGCTTCGTCGAAAGGCGGTCGAGGAAGGCATGATCACGCTCCGCATGAGCGGGCTGCGAAAGGTCAAGGAAGGCGTGACCACGATCGAGGAAGTCGTTCGAGAAACGGTGAAATAACTCATGACACTGCCTGAACTGCTGAAGACGATGGTGGAGATGGAGGGCTCGGACCTCCACATCTCCACGAACACGCCGCCACAGGTCCGCCAGCACGGCCACCTGCAACGGTTGCCGCAACCGGAGTTGACGCCAGCGGACACCAAGCAGCTCGTCTACAGCGTGCTCACCGACTCGCAGAAGAAGCGGTTCGAGGAGACGATGGAGCTGGATTTCTCGTTCGGGATCCGCGGTCTCGCGCGCTTCCGCTGCAACGTGTTCAACCAGCGCGGCGCCGTTTCAGCCGTCTACCGGCTCATCCCCGAGAAGATCCGCGCCTTCGGCGAGCTGGGTCTGCTGCCAGTCCTGGCGACCCTCGCCGATCGTCCTCGCGGGCTGGTGCTCGTCACCGGACCCACCGGCTCTGGCAAGTCGACGACCCTGGCCGCGATGATCGACAAGATCAACTCCGAGCGCACGTCGCACATCCTGACCATCGAGGACCCGATCGAGTACCTGCACACCAACAAGAACTGTCTGGTGAACCAGCGCGAGGTCCACAGCGACACCATGGGGTTCAGCCATGCGCTCCGGGCAGCCCTGCGTGAGGACCCGGACATCGTGCTCGTGGGCGAGATGCGGGACCTGGAGACGGTTGAGTCGGCATTGAAGATCGCCGAAACCGGCCACTTGACGTTCGCGACGCTGCACACGAACTCGGCCGCACAGACCATCAACCGTATCGTCGATATCTTTCCTGCCGGCCAACAAGGGCAGATCCGCACGCAGCTTTCGTTGGTGCTCGAGGGCATCGTCTGTCAGGCGCTGCTACCGCGCGCCGACGGCAAGGGACGGGTTCCGTCGATGGAGATCATGATTCCCACGCCCGCCATCCGTGCGCTCATTCGCGACGACAAAATCCACCAGATCTACGGCGCCATGCAGACGGGCCAGGAGAAGCTGGGGATGCAGACCGCCAACCAATCGCTGGCGACGCTGTACATGAAACGCCTCATCACGATGGAGACCGCGCTCTCTGCATCCTCGTTGCGTGAAGAGCTGCAGGACATGATCAACCGGGGTGTCGGCGTCGTGGTGGGAGCCGGCATGATGCGCGGGCCGCGGCCGGCTCCGAAGGCGTAAGGGACGGGGCGACATCATGCCGACGTTTGCTTATACGGGACGGACAAGGGCGGGACAGACGGTCACCGGGGAGAAGGCAGCTGACACGATGGACGCGGCCGTCACCGAGCTCAGGCGCGAGCAGATCCTGGTGACCCGCATCACGCCGACCAAAGCCAAGGCCGAGACCGCGTCGAAGGACAAGAAGAAGGGCTCGCTGGGCAAGCGCGTCGCGGCGAAGAATCTGGCCGTGTTCACGCGCCAGTTCTCGGTGATGATCGACGCCGGCTTGCCGCTCGTGCAGTGCCTCGACATCCTCGGCAGTCAGGAAGAGGACAAGAACTTTGCCGTGGTCATCAGTCAGACGCGGTCCGATGTGGAAGGGGGTGCATCGCTCGCCGACGGGATGCGCAAGCATCCGAAGACGTTCGATCCGCTATTCACCAACATGATTGCGGCCGGCGAGGCCGGCGGCATTCTCGATACGATTCTCAAGCGCCTGGCGACGTACATCGAGAAGGCCGTCAAGCTCTCCGGTCAGGTGAAGTCGGCCATGATCTACCCGGTGGCCGTCATGGTCATCGCCGCGGTCGTGGTCGGCGTGATCTTGTGGAAGGTCATTCCGACGTTCGCGCAGCTCTCCGCTGGTCTCGGTGCCGAGCTGCCCGCGCCCACGCGCCTGGTCATCTCTCTCAGCAACCAGCTGGTGGCCTATGGCTGGTTGTTGTTCTTCATCCTGCCGGCTCTGGCGTTAGCCTTCCGCCGTTACTACAGCACCGACAGCGGACGTCACACGGTCGACGCCGCCGTGCTGAAGGCCTCGGTGCTCGGCGACATCATGCGGAAGATTGCCGTCGCCCGCTTCTGTCGGACGCTGGCCACGCTCATCAGCTCGGGCGTGCCGATTCTCGATGGCCTGGAGATCACCGGGAAGACGTCGGGCAACGCGGTCGTCGAGGACGCGATCATGGCGACGCGCAAGAGTATCGAGCGCGGTGAGACGATTTCGGCCCCGCTCAGGGAGACCGGGGTGTTCCCGGCGATGGCCGTCCAGATGATCGGCGTCGGCGAGGCCACGGGCGCGCTCGACACGATGTTGGCGAAGATCGCCGACTTCTACGAGGAGGAAGTCGACACGGCGGTGGCAGGCCTGCTGACCTTGCTCGAGCCGATCATGATCGCCTTCCTCGGCGGTGTCGTCGGCGGCATTGTCATCGCGATGTACCTGCCGATCTTCGACCTCATCAGCAAGCTGACATAGCGGCTGACGATTGACGGTTCCAAGGGGTCGAGGGTTCATGGGTTCGAAGGCTCCGGGGTCGAACCCCTGAGCCCTGAACCCGCGAGCCCTTGACCCGTTGAACCCCAGAACCCCTTGAACTCGTCTACCCTTCGTCGAAAGGCGGCGACCCTGATCGCCGCGCAGGCAGTGCTCGGGACGGTGCTGCTCGGTTCGGGGACTATCGCGGGAATCACGGCGCCGGGATCGTTCCCGATCGATCCCTTCTTCCTGCTGATCGCCACGACCTACGCGCTGACCATCCTGTGGGCGTCACTGCTGCGGTACCTGGATGCCGCATCGTGGCTGGTGGATGTGCAGCTCGCGACCGACGCGGTCCTGGTCTCTGCCTACATCTACGTCACCGGGGGGATCGCGAGTTACTTCTCGTCCCTCTACGTCCTGCCGATCATTGCCGCGGCCACGGTCCGCTATCAGCGGGGGGCCTTGCTTGTCGCCACGCTCAGCGGGGTGCTGTACGTGAGCCTCGTGGGCGGGCAGTATCTCTCCGCCGCGGGCGTGCTGCGCGATCCGTTCCTGGAGACTGCCAGCTTCGTGTTGCCCGCCGCTCGTACCGCCACGTTCGCCGTTGGGCTGAACGTCTTCGGCTACTTGGCCGTGGCCTGGTTGGCGGGGTCACTTGCGGACGGCATGCGTTCGGCGGGGGCGCGGCTGGAGGTCGCGTCCAGCCGGATTGCCGACCTCAAGGCGCTCAATCAACACGTGATCGACAGCTTGCCGAGCGGCCTGGCCACCACGGACCCAGCGCAGCGGATCCTGAGCTTCAATCGCGCGGCGGAGCAGATCACCGGCTTGTCGTTTCCAGCCGTGGCTGGTCGCCGGATCACCGAGGTGCTCCAGCTTCCGGCTGAGCTGGCCAGCGCGTTCGACGCCGGGTTGAACGGCGTGCCGGCTCGACGCGTGGAATTCCGCTATCGAACGTCCGATAAGCGAGGAGAGATCGACATCGGGTTGACCGCGACTCACTTACAGACACCGAGCGGACGCGCCGGATTCCTCATGACGTTCCAGGACTTGACCGACATCAAGAAGCTGGAGCGCGACGCACATCTCCGGCAGCGCCTGGCCGCCGTGGGCGAGATGGCAGCTGGTATCGCGCACGAGATTCGAAATCCGCTCGCCTCGATGGCGGGCTCGATCCAGATCCTGCGCGAGGAGCTGCCGCTGACGCCCGATCGGGCCCAGTTGATGGACATCGTCTTGCGGGAGTCCGAGCGCCTGAACACGACCATCCGGTCGTTCCTGGACTACGCGCGCCCGCAGCGGTTCTCCGTCGGGCGGCTGGATATCCGGCGCCCCTTGAGCGACACGGCGCTGTTGCTGCGCAACAGCGCGGACCTTCACCCCAAGCATGTCTCGAGGTCGACGCGCCCGACCAGGAGGTCATCGTCGAAGCCGACGAGCACCAGATCAAGCAGATCCTCTGGAACCTGGCCACCAACGGCTTGAAAGCGATGCCGAACGGGGGCACGTTGCGCCTTGCCGCGAGCAGCGACGCCCGCACCGGAGCGACCATCCTCGTCCAGGACACCGGGGTAGGCATCCCCGCCGACGAGGTCGAAAGGCTTTTTCAGCCCTTCCACGGCCACTTCGCACGAGGCACCGGGCTTGGTCTCGCCATCGTGCATCGCATCGTCACCGACTACAGGGGAGAGATTCAGGTGAGCTCACGTCCAGGGGCTGGCACGACGGTCGTCGTCCGCCTACCCGTTTACGCGGAGCTGGCGAAATGAGCCTGTCCGAAGCCGCTGCGACACCGGCGCCGGCGATACGCCAGCAGCCGCGCGTGCTCGTCGTCGACGACGAGCGATCGATGCGAGAGCTGCTGGGCATCGTGCTTCGACGCGAGGGCTACGACGTCGTGCTCGCTGAGAATGGAAAGTCGGCGATCGACGTGATCGCCCGTGAGCCGATCGACCTCCTCATCTCCGATATCAAGATGCCGGATCTGAGCGGCGTCGAAGTCCTCCGCGCCGCGAAGAACGCCGACCCGGATGTGCTCGCCATCATGGTGACCGCGTTCGCGTCGACGGACACCGCCGTCGAGGCCATGCGCCTTGGCGCGTGCGACTACTTGAGCAAACCGTTCGACGTCGACCTGCTCAAGATGAAGGTGCGCGAGAAGATCGAGAATCGGCAGCTTCGACAGGAGAACGTGCTCCTGAAACGGACGCTTGGGCTGTCCCACCAGTTCTCGAACATCATCGGGCGCAGCCAGACAATGCTCGATGTCTTCAAGATGATCGAGACCGTCGCCCGGACCAACAGCACTATTCTGCTGACCGGCGAGTCGGGCACCGGAAGGGGCTCGTCGCACAGGCCGTGCACTTTCACTCGCTCAGGCGCGAGCGTCCAATGGTGGCGCTGAACTGCGGCGCCATGCCCGAGACCCTGCTCGAGTCTGAGCTTTTTGGACATATGCGCGGCGCGTTCACGGGCGCGGAGTCGAACAAGAAGGGTCTATTGGAGGTCGCCGAGAAAGGCACGATCTTCCTCGACGAAATCGGTGAGATGAGCCCCGTGATGCAGGTCAAGCTGCTGCGGGTGCTGCAGGAGCGTCGCTTCCGACGCGTCGGCGGGTTGGAAGAGTTGCAGGCGGATATTCGCGTGATCGCCGCGACGAATCAGGACCTGACCAAGGCGGTGGCTGAGGGGCGGTTCCGCGAGGATCTCTACTACCGCATCAACGTGATTCCGATTGTGCTTCCGCCGCTGCGGGAGCGCCGAGAAGACATCCCGCTCTTGGCGGAGCACTTCCTCGCGAAGTACGCCGAGCAGATGGGCAAGAGCGTCAGCGCGATCTCGCGTGGCGCGATGGATCTGCTCCGGTAACACGACTGGCCGGGGAACATTCGGGAGCTGGAGAACGTCGTCGAGCGCGCCGTGGCTCTCGAGGGCACCCCCGCCGTGTTGCCCGAGAGCCTGCCACCCTCGCTGCGCTCGACCCGTGTGCGGACCGAAGTGCCAGCAGGCGACGTGCTGCCGGCTGAGGGGTTCGACCTCGAGGCTCACGTCAAGGAACTTGAGCGCGGCTATATCGCCCAGGCGCTCGAGCGCGCCAACGGTGTGCAGGTGAGGGCAGAAGAGATGCTGGGTATGAGCTTCCGCAGCTTTCGCTACTACGTGAAGAAGTACAACCTCCGGTGAGGGCTGCCGACTGCCGGCCATTCAGTCCGACCCGTCGTCAGACGTGGAGGGCACCACTGACACTCCCCGTCGCTTCCAACTGACGTTGGTTGTCAGTTGGCACCGCGGGGGAGGGATTACGATAGTGTGACGCCTGGGTAAGTGGTACACTGCGAGTGAGTTCCAGCGTCACGACGATACGGTTGCGGCTTGGCATTTCAGTTGCTCCTGGAGAAGGGCATACCGGGTCCGGCGCCTCAAATCCTTGACCAGGCCCCAATTTGAAGGAGTACGTGATGAAGATTCGTGACACCAAAGGCTTCACCCTTATCGAGCTGCTGATCGTCGTGGCGATCATCGGCATCATCGCCGCGATTGCGGTGCCCGGTCTCCTCCGCGCCCGTATGTCGGGCAATGAAGTGTCGGCGATCGGCTCGCTCCGTGCCATCAACTCGGCCCAGTCGACCTTCTCGTCCAGCTGCGGCGGCAACGGCTATGCGCAGACGCTGGCGGATTTGAGCACGGCGCCGACTGGCTCGACGCATGGCTTCATCTCGCCCGACCTGTCGTCTGACGGCGTGACGAAGAGCGGCTACACTGTGAACGTCGATCAGGACCAGAGCGCGGTCGCGGTTGCGACGGCCTGTAACGGCGCCCAGTCGTTTTCGTCGTACTTCGCCGAGGCGCATCCGTTGACCGTGGGTTCGACGGGTCAGCGCTCGTTCGCGACCGACACGCGCGGCACCATCTACTTCAAGCAGGACGGCGCCACGGTTTTGGTCCGGATGTCGAACGCGGACGGCGTGCTTCAGTAAGCACTTCAACTGGGTCTGGTCTCGGTTGGTTCGACGGGACGTCGCGTTGGCGGCGTCCCGTTCTTTTTGTACGGCTCCTGTGTTACAACTGCGTTCGTGGCCCAGACCCAAGCGAGCGTCCCAGCCCCGCCCGACGCGTCCGGCATGTCTCCGACCGCAGCTCGGATCTGCCTTCTTTTCGCCCTGATCGGGTTGGGCGCTGCCACGACGGCCGGCTACATCCATTACCGGATCATCGCGGACCCGCTGTACGTGAGCTTCTGCGACGTGAGTTCGACGTTCAACTGCTCGCAGGTTTACAGCAGCCGGTTCGGGTCCTGGCAGGGCGTGTCGGTGGCGGTCTTAGGGGGCATTTGGTTTGCCGTCGCCACGCTGCTCTCGGTGGCAGGATTGACGGGTCGCCAGAGCGTCCGTGAGAGCGTTCCCGGCTATCTGTTCGCCGGATCGACGCTGAGCCTGGCGGTTATCTTGTATCTGGCGTATGCCTCTTGGTTCATCCTCAAGCTCGTCTGTATTGTGTGCCTGGTCACGTATGCCGCCGTGATCGGCCTCTTCATCGTGTCCGGAGCGGCCACGGCCATTCCCATGCTGACGCTGCCTCGCCGCCTCGCTGGTGATCTCAAGGTGTTGGTGACCAATCCGGTCGCCCTGGTGCTGGCGCTCGTGGTGGCCGTTGGCGCCGGCAGCGCATTGGCGTTCTTCCCGCGCGATGGGGCCGCCGAAGCCGCAGCGGGAGGCGGGGCCGCCGCCCCGGCCGCCAACGAGCAGGGCGCCTCAGAGCTCGAGCGCTTCATGGCCAGTTCCGTCCGGCTGCCGCTCGTGGTGCCCGCTGAGGGCGCCAAGGTGCTGATCGTCAAGTTCAACGACTACCAGTGCCCGGCCTGTGGCTCGTCGTATCAGTCTTACAAACCGATCCTGGAGAGGTACGCCAAATCCAATCCGGGCGAGGTGCGGGTGGTCCTGAAGGATTACCCCCTCAGCAACAAGTGCAACCCGAACATGAACACGGAATTGCATGGGGCGGCGTGCGATGCCGCGGTCGCTGTCCGCCTGGCGCGAGCGAACAACAAGGCCGAGGCGCTCGAGGAGTGGTTGTACAGCAACCAGCCGACCATGACGCCTGAGACGGTCCGGAAGGCGGCGCGCGAGATCGGCGGGGTGACCGACTTCGAGCAGAAGTACGCCTCTACACTGGAATCCGTGAAGTCCGATATTGCGTATGGGAAGCAGCTCGCCGTGCGGTCGACGCCGACCTTCTTCATCAACGGCGTCAAGGTCGAGGGGGCGATGGCTCCGCAGTTCTTCGACCTCGCAATCGCCTACGAGCTCAAACACCCGAGAGGGCAGTAGATCCCGGCCCGAACCTGAGGCGCTCGAGGTACCGGGGACAGGGCTCCCGGGTTTCACCGTTTGACGTCAATGCACGCCCTGGCCACCACTGACCTGACAAAGGACTTCACCGTTGGTTTTTGGCGGAAGCGTCCGTACCGTGCGCTCGACCATCTGACGCTGAGTGTGGCACCTGGTGAGGTGTTCGGCTTCCTCGGCCCGAACGGGGCGGGGAAGACCACCACGCTGAAGCTCCTGATGCGGCTCGTGTTCCCCACCTCCGGGCACGGCGAGCTACTGGGCCGTCCGCTAGGTGAACGCTCGGTGCGCCAGCGGCTCGGCTACCTCCCGGAGAACCCCTACTTCTACGACTACTTGACCGCCGAAGAGCTCCTCGAGTACTTCGCGGGCCTGTTCGGGTACGCGCCCGCCGACCGACGCACGCGCGCCGGCCGGCTGCTGGACGAGGTGGGCATCGGGGCTGAGCGGCGCTTGCCGCTACGGAAGTTTTCGAAGGGGATGCTGCAGCGCGTTGGCATCGCGCAAGCGCTGATCAACGATCCCGAGCTCGTGATCTTCGATGAACCGATGTCCGGCCTCGACCCGCTCGGGCGTCGCGATGTTCGTGCGCTGATTCTCCGACTGCGCGATCACGGCTGCACCGTCTTCTTCAGCTCACACGTGCTGAGCGACGCCGAGGCGCTGTGCAGTCGTGTGGCGATCCTGGCGAAGGGGCGGCTGCTGACGGAGGGACGGCTGGCGGACATGCTGGCATTTCGCGCGCACGGCTGGGAGCTCGTCGTCGAGCACGTGACTGAGAGCGCGCTCCGAAGCCTCGAGGCGCAGGCGCATCGGGTCGTGCAGATTAGCGGCGGACGGTACCAGGCAGAGCTGCCGCTCGAGCCGGGGCCCGACCGGGTGCTCTCGCAGCTCACCGCGTCCGGTGCGGCACTGGTTTCGCTGAATCCCATCCGGCAGACGCTCGAGGACCTCTTCGTCCAACAGGTGAGGGCCCCCGAGGTCACGGCAGCCGATCGCTTCCACACGTCGCGCCCGGCAGCCGTCGAGCGACCCAAGGCGGGAGGCGCGCGGCGATGAGCGCCATCCGTGTGATCGCCGTCAATGTGTTCCGAGAGTCGGTCCGCGACAAGGTTCTGTACAACCTGGTGTTCTTCGCGATCCTGTTGATGGGGGCGTCGTACTTGCTGGGCCAACTGACGGCCGGGCAGGACGTCAAGATCATCAAGGATCTGGGCCTGGTCGCGACGTCGGTCTTCGGCCTCTTCATCGCCGTGTTCATCGGCATCGGTCTGGTGTCGAAGGAGGTCGAGCGCCGCAGCATCTACAGCTTGTTGTCCAAGCCGATCGAGCGCTACCAGCTCGTCGTCGGCAAGTACCTCGGGCTCACGCTGACGCTCGCCGTCAACCTGTCGATCATGGCGGTGGCGCTGTACGGTGTGCTGGCGTACATGGCCTGGATGGCCGGTCCGGCGGCCGCGGCCGCGTGGGATGCGCCAGTGCTCGACCCCGCACTGCTCAAGGCGATCGCACTGACGTTCGTCGAGCTCGCCATCGTGACCGCCATCGCGCTCTTCTTCTCCACGTTCTCGACGCCGATGCTGTCCGCCGCGCTGACCTTCGGGCTGTTCATCGCCGGCCGGTTTAGCGCGGACCTCCGCAACTTCAATCAGGTGCTGGAGTCGCCGGTCGCGACAACGCTGGCGACGGGCCTGTACTGGATTCTGCCGAACCTATCGCCCTTCGATGTCCGCGCGCAGGTTGTGCACGGGCAACCGGTGGCGACCGGTTACCTCGTCCTGACCACCGTGTACGGTGTCATCTACATTTCGGCACTGATCGCCGCGGCCACCGCTGTGTTCGCGAGGCGAGATTTCAAGTGAACACGTCAGCACAACCGGGCGCAGCGGGCGTCGTGGGTGCGGCGGCGATCGTTCTCCTGTTGATCGCCTCGGCCGCCGGTGTCCAGGCGTATCGCGAGGTCCGCTATCCCTCACCGCCAGCCACGGCGGGCAGTCTGTACCTCACCTCGGGCACGGCGATCCGTCGGCTGACCCTGGGGTATCACGCGTTGGCTGCCGATTTGTACTGGGTCCGCGCCATCCAGTATTACGGGAGCACGAAGCTTCGTCTCGCCGGTCAGCAGGGCCGGCCGGCACCGGCAGGGGGCGCCGATGCGCAACAGGGCTATCCATTGCTCTACCCAATGCTCGATCTGACGACGACGCTGGACCCGCGCTTCAACATCGCGTATCGGTTCGGAGCGATCTTTCTGGCCGAGCCGTTTCCCGGCGGCGCCGGTCAACCTGACCTTGCGATCGCCCTCCTCGAGAAAGGCCTGCGCCACCGCCCAGACAAGTGGGAGTACATGCAGGACATCGGGTTCGTCCATTATTGGTGGCGACACGATTACACGGCAGCCGCGGAGTGGTTCAAGCGGGGTAGTGCCGTGCCTGGTGCACCCTGGTGGCTGAAGTCCTTGGCCGCCACGACGCTCAGCGAAGGCGGCGACCGAAGGTCCTCGCGACTGATGTGGGAATCGATCCGAGAGTCCGCCGAGATCGAGTGGCTCAAGTCGGATGCCGAGCGTCGGCTCACGCAGCTCCGCGCCCTGGATCAAATCGATGAGATCCAGGCGTACCTGAAGCAGGCCACGGAGCGCGGATTCGCCGTGGCCGATTGGAACGCCGTCGTGCGAGCGGGCGTACTCCCCGGCATTCCCCTGGACCCGGCCCAGGTGCCGTATGAGCTCGATGCTGAAGGCCGCGTTCAGTTGTCCCCGCGCTCACCGCTGTTCCCCTTGCCCATTGAACCGAAACGGTTGAAACCGATGTCATGATCCCGACGCCCATCGCCCTCGCCTTCGTCGCGTTTCTTGGCACGACCCTCGGGAGCTTTCTGAACGTGTGCATCTACCGCTTGCCGCTCGGCCGATCGATCGTCTGGCCGGGATCGGGGTGTCCCGCATGCGCGCGCTCTCTGGCGTGGTACCAGAATATCCCAGTGCTCAGCTGGATCGCGCTTCGCGGCAAGTGTCGTACGTGTCGCGCGCCGATCTCAGTGCGCTATCCGCTGGTGGAGTGCCTGACCGGCGCCATGTTCGTGGCGGCGTTCTGGTACTACGGTCCCACGCTCCTCTTCGTCTCGCGCGTCCTCTTCGGGTGCGCGCTGATCGCGCTCTTTGCCATCGACCTGGAGCACCACCTGTTGCCCAATGTGATTACTCTGCCCGGGATCGCGGTCGGGTTCCTCTTCAGTTTCGTGTCTGGCCCGGGGTGGCTGTCGTCGTTGATCGGGATCCTGGTCGGCGGAGGCACTCTGTTCGCAGTGGCGGAGGCGTACTATCGCATCCGCCACGAGGAAGGCCTCGGCATGGGGGACGTCAAGATGCTGGCCATGGTCGGCGCGTTCCTCGGGTGGCCGGCCACGCTTATGACGCTCATGATGGGTTCTATCGCAGGGTCTGTGGTCGGCATGCTTCTGATCGCGTCCCGTCGAGGTGACATGAAGTACGCCTTGCCGTTCGGCACGTTCCTCGCCATGGGGGCGGCGTTGTCGGCGACCGTTGGCCCGTCGCTGCTGACCTGGTATATCAATCAGTGGTGAACAAACGGCCTGCCGGGGTGTGACCACCTCGCACTCGACACGTTCGGCGCTGCTGGCGGGGCTGGCGGGCCTCTACGCCGTCGTGCAGCTCGTCGCGGGGTGACCGCCAGCCGGAACCACGCGGCTGGACCCAATGGCGCCAGCGCTTCGCGCGGCCGAGCTCGCGATGCGCGACGGACGGCTGGACGACGCGCTGGCGCTTGCACAGACGTTGCGCCGGACACAACCCGTCGACCCCTTCGTCTCGTTCCTCACAGCGACGATTCTTGAAGCCCAGCGCCGCTGGCCCGACGCGGCGGTGATGTGGGACGAGTACTTGGCGCACACGTCGGCGCCCGACACCGCCTGCCCGAACGTTGCGCTCGCCTACGAGCACGCCGGTGACTCAGACAGCGCGCTGCAACGCTATCGCACGTGCCTCGTGAGCGACCCCGACAACCCGGACCGGCTGGCCGACCTGGCGGGGCTGCTCGCAGCTCGCGGGCAAACGGGCGAGGCTCGCGTGCTGTACGACCGCGCGATCGCCTTGGACTCCTCCGACGTGGTCTTGCTGGCGCACCGGGCCGCGCTGGATGCCAAGTAGCCATGTCAACGTTAGGCCGCATCGCGCGTCGCAGCCTTCTTGCCCAGCTTCAGGCTGGCGCTCGGCTGGTCGTGGTCGCGTTCTGCGCGCTCACGACGCTGTACGCGGTCGTCGCCTCGAGCACGTTCGCATACCTGCAGTTTCTACGCCCACGTGTGTTTCCGTGGACGGGCACGTTCGGCGACGGACATGCGCTGCTCGGTTGGGCCTGGCTCGCGCTGCTCATCTTCGTCTTGGCGCACGACCTGCGCCGCCCCTGGCACGGTCGACGGTGGTCTTGGGCGCTCGTGCTGGTCTCTGCCGCGGCGGTCGTCTGGAACACCAAGTCGCCGGTGTTGCCCATGCTCGGCGCTGAGGCGGGTTCTCCGGAGTCCGCGGCTGTGAGCGTTGGGGCGAGGAGTCACTGGGTGGCCGTCGCGGCGCTCGTGCCGGTGCTGTGGCTCTCTGCCATCGACGTTCTCCGCTGCGGTCGTGCGCGATTGTCGCCCGACGCGCCACTCGACCTCGAGCGCATTGACGGCCGCCTGCTGATGGCGAGTGCCCGGACCGCCCTCACAGTCACGGCGCTCTTCGCAGCCGTGGCTGGGCTTCGTGTGCTCGCCGCCTTCGAGCCTGACCTTCCCCCGCGTAGGCTGATCCTGCTGGCTGCGCGAAGTGCCACCTACCATGTCCTCGTGTTCACGGCGCTGTTCCTGGCCGCTGCGGTCAGCCTCCGCGCGGGCACGCGGATGGGCGGGCGCTGGAGGTGGGCCATCTGGTTTGGTGCCCTTGTGGTGGCGGTGGGCTCGATTTTCGATGGGACGGTCGGCCTCGCCTTGACGCTCCGAGGCGTGTTTCGCTATGCGATGGCGCTGCTAGCCGGGACGGCGGTCCTCGGAACCTGGATCGGATGGCGTCTCGCGCGACCCGCGGACGAGCCATCGGCGTCCGGTGACCCGATCGAGTTGCTGTTCGGCCGGTCGTCCGGCGCACGTCCGGCCAAGCCGATTGTCGCCGTGGCGGGCCTGGCACTGCTGGCCTGGGCGGTGCCGGTGGTGTCTGCCGCCGCGGACTGGGACGATGTCGTGCTCCGGCTCGGAACGACAGCGGTGTGGATTGTGACATTTGGTTGGACCTATCGTCGTCTCGCTCCTGGCCGCCCGGTGACGAACCGGACCGTCATGATGGCGTGCGTTGCGCCGCTGGGTGCATTGGCGGTGCTCCCTTCGCTGCCGGCGCCGAACGCGTCCCCCTCGCCCGGGCTGACCTCTTCGTCGACGTTGGTCCGTTCAGGCGACGCAGACGCCCTGCGACGCGCGCTCGCTCGATATGCGGTCTACGACCCGTCGTTTCGCCTCGCGCGAGGGCTCGCCTCGCCAGATACCAACGCGGGAGCCGCCTTCGATAGATTCCTTCGCGCGAACACGGATCTCACGGGCATGACCGTCACACCCACGCCTCTCGACTTCGTTCCGAATCTCGGGCAAGCGTCGCATCGTCCCGCCGTGTTCCTCTTCGTTGTCGACAGCCTGCGACACGACTACCTCGCGCCGTACAACCCGAAGGTGTGGTTTACACCGTCCATCGCCGCGTTCGCGGCCGACAGCCTCGTGTTCTCGAACGCGTTCACGCGGTACGGTGGTACCGGGTTGTCAGTCCCAGCCATCTGGGCCGGCTCCGCGCTGCCGCACAAGCAGTACGTCACGCCGTTCCACTCGATGAACACGTTGGAGAAGCTGCTGGATGTCAACGGCTACCGGCGCTTCGTCAGCCTCGACTCCATCATGGGACTGCTCCTGCGACCGTCTCCGCTGCTCGATGAGCTCGACCGAGGCGTCACGGTGATGGACTATGAGTTGTGCCGTACGCTGAGCGAGCTGGAGATGAAGCTCGCCCATACGCCACACGACGTACCGGTGTTCGCGTACACACTGCCGCAGGACGTGCACATGTCGCGTTTGAGTCGGTGGACGATGCCCGTTGGCGACTTCAGCGGCTTCCACGCACCCTATGCCGGGCGGGTGCAGGCGATCGATGCCTGCTTCGGCCGTTTCATCGAGACGTTGCGGCGTCTCGGCTTGTACGACCGCAGCGTGGTCGTGCTGACCTCGGACCATGGAGAGCTGTTCGGTGAGAACGGGCAGTTCGGACACAGCTATCACATGCGACCGGAAGTTGTTCGTGTGCCGTTGATCATGCATCTGCCCTTGAGTGCGACTGCTTCAGCGCAGGTGGACTCCGGTGCCGTCGCCCTCACCACGGACATCACGCCCACGATTTACGCCGCTCTTGGCTACCAGCCTGTTGCCAGTAGCCCACTCATGGGTCGATCCCTAGTCGACGACACCGACGAGCAGAGGACGCGTCGGCGCCGCGACGTCTTCGTCCTCGCGGCGAGCTACGGGGCCGTTTACGCGGTGGTCAGTCGCAACGGCCGGCGGCTTTATGTCGCCGACGCCGTGAAAGGCGACGACCATCTATGGGAGCGGGTGTCGAACGCAGACGCGTGGACCGAACGGCCGTTGTCTGCCGACACACGGGCGGTCGAGCGCTACCGCATTCGGCGTCATATCGACCGGACCGCTGAGGTGTTCGCTCTTCCTGCGCTTCGTGGCCGCCGCACGAGACTCCCGAAGGAATCGCGGGCCGGCCGCCGACACGGCGATCCTCTCGGCGGCGTTGTCCGAGGCTGTCGAGAAATTGAAGGCGCAGGAGCGCGCGACCGCGGCGCGAGCGGAAGCCAGCGAGCGGATGAGCAGTGAGATCATTAGCAGCGTGTCGGCCGGTCTGCTCGTGGTCGGCTTGAACGGTAGCGTGCGCATCCTGAATCCGGCGGGTCGTCGGATGCTCGGGGTGCCGGACAATTCGTCCTTCGACACGTACCGCGAGTTGCTGCGCGAGCCGGTGTTGGCCGATCTCATCGAGGAGTGTCTTCCGACGAAGGGTCCAATCCTTCGGCGCAGTGTCACACTGCCCGAGTCAAACAATGGTGTGTCCCGCCTCGGCGTGACGGTATCACCGATGGCCGACCAGCACGGCGAGTTACACGGCGCGATCTGTCTGTTCACGGATCTCACCGCGGTGAAGCACCTCGAAGAGCAGTTGCGGCTGAAGGAAAGCCTCGCGATCGTGGGGGAGCTCACGGCCGGGATCGCGCACGAGTTCCGCAACGGCCTCGCGACGATACACGGATACAGCAAGCTGTTCGATCTCAACGCATTGCCCGAGCCCTACCGGCAATACGTGAGCGGCATTCGAGCCGAGGCGCAGTCGCTGGGTGAGGTCGTCGCCAACGTCCTCAACTTTGCCCTGCCCGGCCAGCGGAGCTGACGCTCTCGCGTGTGGATCTGTCGGCCATCTGCGAACGCGCGGCCGAAGAGCTCCACGCGGAAGCGCGCGGGCTCGGAGGCGACGTCACCTTACGAGGTACCTGGGGCTCGGTCGAGGGCGATGAAGTGCTCCTTCGTCAAGCGTTCAGCAACCTGCTCCGGAACGCAGTCGAGGCGTGCGTGCACGAGCGCCTCGCCCCTGTGGTCGTGATCTAGTCCGAGGTCGATACCGCGCAGAAGATGCTCCACGTGAGCGTCGATGACAACGGCCCAGGGATTCCAGTTGAGCAGCGCGATCGCGTGTTCCAGCCGTTCTTCACGTCGAAGCGCAGCGGCACGGGGCTCGGCCTTGCGCTCGTCCAGAAGATCATCGTCTTCCACAACGGCCGCATTGTCGTCGGGACGTTCGAGCGTAGCGGCGCCAGCCTTCAGGTCACGCTGCCGCTGATGCTTTGACGCCGTCTCAACCAGGAAGCGCACCGCGCCTTCCGCGAAAACTGCGCACCGCTGGTGCGGTGCGGGTCGCGAAATGTGCGCCAGTGTGGGCGATCTGTCGCAGCGTGAGTCTCCGAAATCGGACTGTTCCGGCAGTTCTCGCTTCACGCGCGTGGCGGCCTGCCGGTTGCACGTGTCTCTCACATGTCGACCCGGCTCGTCGTCGTTCCGAATAAGCCCGCGCGGTCCGATTGGGCTGTCGCCGGCGTCTCCATTATCGAGGTCGTGATGGCACTCACCCTCCTCGTCCTTGTTGTCTTCGGGCTCGCGCAGCTGTTCATGTACGCCGCGCGGGCCGCGCAGCAGGGCCGTACGCTGACGACGGCTAGCGTCTTGGCATCGCAGAAGCTGGATCAGTTGCGCAGCCTCGCCTTTCGTTACGACGTCGCGGGTGTCCGGGTGACGGACACCACGAGCGATACCTCGAGAGTGCCCGAGTCGCCCACCGGCGGCCGGGGCCTGGCGCCATCGGCCCTCGCGGCGCTCGAGGCGAACACCCCCGGCTACTGCGACTTCCTCGATGCGACCGGACGCGTGCTCGGGACCGGAAGTGCCCCACCGAGCGACGCGGCCTTCGTCCGGCGGTGGGCTCTTGTGCCGCTCTCCGACGATCCGCAAGACAGCCTGTTGATTCACGTTCGCGTCCTGTCGCGTCTTGCCGCCGAACGCGGCGCCGCGGACCCCGCCGGCGTGACGTTCTCGGCGTTACGTACGAGACTGATGTGGTAGCGGCGATGGTCACCGATACGCGCGGGTTCTCCATCGTTGAATTCGTGGTGGCAAGTACCCTCTTCCTCGTCGTGCTGGCGCTCGGATTCGGTCAGGTCGATCCCACCGAGGGTGTCTTCAGCACTCAGAGTGAGCGGGTGGACATGCAGCAGCGAATACGTGCGGCTCTCGATGCGCTCGAGCGCGACGTGTCCGGTGCCGGGCTCGGCGGGTCGCTGAGCACAGCTCGCCCGTCGCTCGCGGCCTGGGTTCCGGCACTGTGGCCGATGCGGCTCGGCCTGCGCGGCGCGGATCCGCCCGGCACGTTCAGACCTGAGGTGATGACCATCCTCACCGCGACGCCGTTGCCGTGGGTGGTCTCCACGGCCATGACGCCAGTGCCCGCGCAGAGCGGCGGACTTCGTGTCACGACCGAACCGGGGTGTCCCCCTTTGTCTTCCACGTGCGGCCTGGTTACCGACATGGACCTCTTGGTGGCCGACGCTGAAGGCGGGTTCGATGTCTTCGCGATCGTCGACGTGACGGCGCCCACACTCTGGGTTCGTCACATCGGACCCACCTCGTCGAAGGTGTATCCGGTTGGCAGCGCCGTCGTTCCCATCCGGAGGCGCACCTACGCCGTCCGCCAGCCGGTGGCCGGGCGTCCTCCGCAACTGGCGAAGTACGACGGAGGGAGAGCACCTGACTCACCGGTCGTCGATCACGTGGTGTCCTTAGCGGTCGACTATTTTGGAGAACCCGATCCACCGCGGATGCGACGGCCGTTGTCAGATCCCAGCGGCCCGTGGACCACTTACGGACCGCCACCGCCGGTCGCCGACGGCGGTGTCATGCCACACATCAGTGGCGAAAGCTGTTTGTTCGCCGAAAACGGCACGGCTATCGGCACGCCGAAGCTTGCGACGCTCGGTTCAGCAAGTGGGCCGCTCATCCCACTGCGCCCGGCACGACTGACCGATGGTCCGTGGTGTCCCGATCCGGCGGCTCCAAATCGCTACGACGCGGATCTGTTGCGGATCCGAAGTGTTCAGCTGACGCTTCGCGTCGAGGCGGCGCTCGATGCCCTGCGTGGCCCGGCCGGGCTTCTGTTCGCTCGCGCCGGGACCGCGCGCACCGCCGACCGGTATGCGCCCGACATCGAGCTGCGCACGCGCATCACGCCAAGGAACTTGGTCCTGGGCCGATGACGCGCGGCAACCCGGAGCGTGGTATGGCCCTCGTCGTGGTGTTAGCGCTCGCCGGCCTTCTGACAGCAGCGACGGCAGCCGTGATCTCGATTGCGTCCACCGATGTGCGGATTGCGGCAGGATTCCGCTGGGCCCGTCAACTCGAGCATGCGGCGGAGGCCGGTCTCCACCGTGCGCTCGTCGACTTGAAGGCGTTGCCCGAGTGGACGACCGTGTTGAGCGGCACGAGCCGCTCGCGCTTCGTGGATGGGTCACCGTCTGGCGTTCGAACCGTCGCAGGGGGCGCATTCGTCGACGTGGATGTGGAGGTAGCTCTGGCAGGCTGTGGACGCGTTGCCCCGTGCAGTGATGCCGACCGCACGGCAATCGTTCAGGCACGCCCGTGGGGGCCCAACAATCCGCGGTGGCGTCCGTTCGCCTACGGGCCGTTGCACGCCCTTGCAGGGACGGCGGGAGCGGCCCCTGTCTACCTCCTGGTGCTCGTCGGTGACGATCCGAGGGAGATAGATGGCAATCCAGATGTGGACGAGACTCCGCCCGGCTCTGGGGCGGGCATCATACGACTGCGCGCGTTGGCGTTCGGTCCGGCTGGCTCGCGACGTGCAATCGAAGCGACCGTCGCGCGCGTGGGTGGCGGAGCAGGGGTCCGGCTCTTGGATTGGCAATCGGGCGGCTGAGGTAGCGCTCGTCTCTCGTTTGTGCCGGCGTGGTATGCCGGCGTGTATGGTGGCGTGCAGACAAAGGCAGAAAGCCTCGGCGAGGGCTCACGCCGCGCGTGTTTTTACCCAATACTTCAGGACAAGCGCTATGTCTCGAAAAATCCTCTCGATCAGCCCGGCCGTCCTCGTGATTCTGTGTGCCTCGTTCGCCAACGCTCAAAGTCTCGGCGACGCGGCGAAGAAAGAAGAGGCGCGCCGAAAGGCGGTCAAGCCTGCTGGAAAGGTCATCACGAACAGAGATCTTCCCAGGGTGCCGCCGCCCTCTGCCGCGCCGCCGGTCGACGACGCCCCGAAGGCTGCCGATGCCGCCTCGCAGGCCACTGAGGTTGCCGACAAGGACGACAAGGACGGCAAGGACGGGAAGGGGAAAAACGAGAAGCGCGGCCCGAAGGACGAGAAGTTCTGGTCGGACCGTATCAGGCAGGCGCGTGAGAGCTTGCGGCGCGACCAGATGTTTGCCGACTCGCTCCAGTCACGCATCAACGGGCTGACGACGGACTTTGTGAATCGCGACGATCCGGCTCAGCGCGGCAGGATCGGCCTGGAGCGCCAGGCTGCGATCAATGAGCTCGATCGTGTCCGAAAGAGCCTGGTCGACCGTAACAAGGCGATCGCCGAGATTGAGGAAGAGGCGCGACGCTCCGGCGTGCCGCCGGCTTGGCTGCGCTAGTGCATCGTCCGCCTGCCCCCCCGTCCTCCTGGTCGAGGACAAAGACTCCCTGCTGGCGATGCTCCGCCATGCCCTCGAAGCGCAAGGGCATACGGTTGTCGAGGCTCGCGACCAGCCCGAAGCGGTTCAAGCGCTCCGCGACCTTCGCCCAGGGATCGTCCTGTCTGATCTTCGCCTGCCCGAGGGCGACGGCTTCGGCGTCCTGCGAGCGGCGAAGGAGCTGGACCCCGAGATGGCCGTGATCGTCATGACCGCGTTCGGCAGCATCCAAGACGCGGTCGCAGCGATAAAGGAGGGGGCGCTCGATTTTCTCGCCAAGCCTGTCGATCCCGACCATCTCTTGCTCATGGTCGAGCGCGCCGCTGCTCAGCGGCGCATGGCGACGGAGAACATCCTCTTGAAGGAGGAGCTCGCCGCCCGTCGCGGGGCACCGACTATCGTCGGAGAGAATCCGAGGCTCAAGCAGGTTACGCTGTCGCTGCATCGCGCTGCCGCCACCGACACCACAGTTCTCGTAGAGGGCGAGAGCGGCACGGGAAAAGAGCTCTTTGCGCGGGCGCTGCACGCGCTCAGCCCCCGAGCGGACGGTCCGTTTGTCGCCATCAACTGTGCGGCCATTCCCGAGACGTTGCTCGAGACGGAGCTCTTCGGGCACGAAAAGGGCGCGTTTACCGGGGCCGCGACGCGGAAGCCTGGCAAGTTCGAGCTCGCGCACCGCGGCCCGCTCTTTTTGGACGAGATCGGCGATCTGCCGTTGCCGCTTCAAGCCAAGATCCTGCGCGCTCTCGAGGAGAAACGCTTCGAGCGCCTAGGCGGAACGGTGCCGATTCAGGTGGACGTACGGGTCGTCGCGGCGACGAACCGCAATCTGAAGGCGGCAGTTGCTGCCCGTCAGTATTGCGAAGACCTGTGCTTCCGGTTGTCGGTCTTCCCCATCACGGCGCCTCCGCTCAGGGAGCGGCAGGAAGACATTCCCATGCTGGCGAAGTTCTTCGTTGATCGCTTCTGTCGGGATCTCAACAAGAAGTCGCTGGCCTTTGCGCCCTCGGTCGTCGAGGAAATGCAGAAATACCCGTGTCCGGGTAACGTGCGCGAACTCCAGAACTGCATCGAGCGCGCGGTCATCCTGACCGAGGGCGACACCATCCACGGGCATCACCTCCATCTCTCGTTCCGGGGACCCATCGTCGCCGCGCCCGACCCCGAGGCGAGCCCGTGGCAGAGGGTCGACCTCTCCGGCAGCATGACGGAGGCGACTCGGCGCGTGCTGGCCGAGATGGAACAGCACAAGATTGCGCAAACGCTGCGCGATGCCGGCGGCAACAAGGGCCGCGCCGCCGAGATACTCCAGATCCCCTTGAGGCTGCTCACGTCGAAACTTCGGGAGTACGGCCTGGACTAACCGGTTAGCGCCGAAACCCTACTGTCCGCAGGGCCTGCTTCATCTCCTTCTCGGTGACGTCGTCGACTATCGTCGTCCCGCCGATCGCCTTTGGCAAGACGTAGTGGAGCCGGCCGGCCACCATCTTCTTGTCGTGCTTCATCGCATCGACGATCTGCCCGATGCTCACGTCACCGATCGGCGGCAGTGGCCCAAGGGCTGAGATCAGGTCGGCGAGCGCGTGGCGATCAGTCTTGGCGAGCGCGCCGCGGCGGACGGACAGTTCAGCGGCCACGAGCATGCCGTAGGCGACGGCTTCGCCGTGCCGATACCGCCGGTATCTCGTCACGGCCTCCAGCGCATGACCGGCGGTGTGGCCGAAGTTCAAGATGCGGCGCAGCCCAGACTCTCGTTCGTCCGCAGCCACGATATCTGCCTTGATCTGGCAGGACTCGGCCACGATCGGAAGAAGCACCTCCGGCTTCTTCGCGAAGATTGCGGTACGGTCTCTCACGATCCGATCGAACAACCCCGGGCTCGACGTCACGCCGTATTTGATGACCTCATAGAGGCCGGCTCGAAACTCTCGGCGCGGGAGCGTGTTGAGCACAGCCAGGTCGATCACCACGGCGTGCGGCTGGTGGAACGCGCCAATCAAATTCTTTCCGAGCGGATGGTTCACGCCGACTTTCCCGCCGATCGAGCTGTCCACCTGCGCCAGGAGCGTCGTGGGTATGTGGACCAACGGCACACCGCGAAGATACGACGCGGCAGCAAAGCCCGCGAGATCTCCGAGCACACCGCCGCCGAAGGTGATCACCGTCGACGCGCGGTCAGCATTCGCCTTGATGAGCGCGTCGTACACCCGGCTCACGCTCTGCGTGTTCTTGAACCGCTCGCCGTCGGGCACGAGAATCGGGTTGCGGAGACCGACCGACGTGAGGCGTTCGCCGTGCAGCCGCCAGACGAGTGCGTTCGACACGACGAACCGACGGGCCGGCGTGCCGGCCTCGTCGAGCCACCGCGTGAGCGATGCCAGCGTGCCATTGCCGAGGATGATCGGATAGGTTCGCGAGGGTGTCGCGACGGTCAAGCGAACGGGGTCCATGAATGTGTGGCGCCGGAGACGCTCGGAGCCGAGTGTTAGGATAGCACCCGGTCACGCGTGAAGACACAGACGGACTTCTTGATTGTCGGCGGTGGCATTGCCGGCCTTCGTGCGGCGATCGCGCTGGCACCATTTGGGCGCGTGCTGATCCTCACGAAGGCATCCGCGAGCGAAAGCAACACCAGATACGCACAAGGCGGCATCGCCGCCGCGTTGGGACCAGGAGACAGCTCCGATCTCCACGGCCGAGACACGCTCGCGGCTGGAGACGGACTGTGCGACGAAGGCGCGGTGCGAGCGCTGGTCGAGGACGGCGCGCGCTACGTGCGCGAGTTGATCGACTGGGGGGTGCAGTTCGACCGCGACGCGTCCGGCCGGCCGGCCTTCGGCCTCGAGGCCGCGCACAGCGTCCGTCGCGTGCTGCACGCGGGCGACGCGACGGGACGTGAGATCGGCCGCGCGCTCTGGGAGCGCGTGGTGACCACGACGTCGGTGGTGACGATGAACCACGTGCTCGTCGCTGATGTGTTGCTCGACGCAAACGGCGCGGCGGGCGCCCGATTCTTCGATGCAGAAGGGGAGCGGCACGAAGTGACCGCCAGTGCGACGCTCCTCGCGACCGGTGGCGCAGGTCAGGTGTTCCGTGAAACGACGAATCCGGGCGTGGCGACCGGCGACGGGATTGCGCTCGCGTTTCACGCTGGCGCACGCATGGCCGATCTGGAGTTCGTCCAATTCCACCCGACGGCGTTGAGCAAGGCCGGTGCGCCGCGGTTCCTGATTTCGGAAGCTCTCAGGGGCGAGGGGGCGCGTCTCGTCAACAGTCGCGGCGAAGCGTTCATGACCCGCTACACCCCAGCCGGTGACCTCGCCCCTCGCGATGTCGTTGCGCGCAGCATCGTGCGGGAGATGGACCGGACGAACGGACCGGTGTTCCTGACCCTCGCGCACCTCGACGCGGAGCACATTCGGAGCCGGTTTCCGACGATCGCCGACACGTGCCGGCAAGTGGGGCTGGATATCGCCGTCAACTCGATTCCCGTCGGACCGGCGGCGCACTACATCATGGGCGGGATCGACACCGATGAGTGGGGACGCACGTCGGTGCCGGGGCTGTATGCGGCTGGCGAGGCCGCCTGCACGGGTGTCCACGGCGCGAATCGATTGGCGAGCAACTCGTTGCTCGAAGGGCTCGTGTTCGGGGCGCGGGCGGCGGCCGCTATGCTACTGCCACCTGAGGCGGCGCCGCTCAAGCCCGACCGGCGCCCAGCCGACCCCTGGGTGGTGTCGTCCGCGCGCGGGATCGATGCGCCGCAAACGGTCGCCGCAGTCCGCGATCTGATGTGGCGTGCGGTGGGCCTGTTTCGAGCCGCCGAGGGGCTGCGGGATACGGTGGTCCGGCTCGACCGCGCGTATGCGCGTGCGCAACGAGCTGGAGGACCCGAGCGGTCGTTCGATGCCGAAGACTGGCGTCACTTCAACCTGCTGGCCGTCTCACGGCTGATTGCACGGGCGGCGCTTCGACGGTCTGAGAGTCGAGGCGGTCACTTCCGCGAGGACTTCCCCTCGCGTGACGATCTACACTGGAAAGTCCATCTCACGGACCGGCTCGCTGACGAGCGCGTCGAGTAGCTCGACATTCGGGGACGCCCCGATCACAGACGATGTCCAAGAAAACCGACAAGGCCGATGCCTTCGTGACCGAGATCACTCCTCGATCGGAGGACTTCTCTCGCTGGTACCTCGACGTCGTTCGACGTGCCGAGCTGGCCGACTACTCGCCAGTCAAAGGGTGCATGGTGATAAGGCCGTACGGCTACGCTATCTGGGAGCTGATTCAGGAGCACTTCGACCGAGCGTTCAAGCGGACCGGGCACGTCAACGCGTACTTCCCGCTGTTCATTCCGGAAAGCCTCCTCAACCGAGAAGCGGAGCACGTCGACGGGTTCGCGCCGCAGGTCGCCTACGTGACGCACGGTGGCGGCGAAGAGCTCGAGGAAAAGCTCGTCGTCCGCCCGACGTCCGAGGCCATTATCGGCACGATGTACGCGAAGTGGGTGCAGTCGTGGCGCGACCTCCCGATCCTCATCAATCAGTGGGCGAACGTGGTCCGCTGGGAGAAGGTGACGCGGCCGTTCCTGCGCACCACGGAGTTCCTCTGGCAGGAGGGCCACACGGCGCACGAAACCGCCGACGAGGCCGAGGCCGAAACACGGATGATTCTCGATCTCTACGGCACGCTCGCCAAGGAAGTGTTGGCCATGCCGGTCGTCAAAGGGCAGAAGAGCGAGAGCGAGAAGTTCGCCGGCGCCTTACGGACGTACTCGATCGAAGCGCTGATGGGTGACGGTCGTGCGCTCCAGGCCGGCACGTCGCACAACCTGGGGCAGAACTTCGCGAAGGCGTTCGATATCACGTTCCAGGCCCGCGACAAGTCGGTGCAGCACGTGTGGGGTACCTCGTGGGGCGTGTCGACGCGGCTCATCGGCGGAGTCATCATGACCCACGGCGACGACAGCGGTCTCGTCCTCCCGCCGGTGATCGCGCCGTATCAGGTGGTGATCGTGCCGATTGGTCGAGAGAACTGGCGCGAGACGGTGTTGCCTCGCGCGCTCGAGATCAAGGACGAGCTCGTGAAAGCCGGCGTGCGCGTCACCCTGGATGAACGCGACGAGCGTCCGGGCTGGAAGTTCGCCGAGTGGGAACTACGGGGAGTGCCGCTGCGACTCGAGATTGGCCCGAAGGACATCGAGAAGTCGCAGGTGCTGCTGGCGCGCCGTGACACGCGCGAAAAAGCCGGCGTCTCGATGGCAGGGCTGGCCGGCCACGTCCGCGGTCTGCTCGACGTGATCCAACAGCACTTGTACGAGACCGCTGTGACGTTTCGCGAATCACACACGCAGCGTGTGTCGTCCTACGATGAATTCAAGCAGGCGATGGAGGGACGCCCCGGGTTCGTGATCACCGGCTGGTGCGGCTCCGCTGACTGCGAGGAGCAGATCAAGGCCGACACGCAGGCCACGATTCGCAACATGCCGCTCGACACTCGACCGACCGGTCAAGGCTGCGTGCGCTGCCACGCACCCGCGATTGCCGACGCATGGTTCGCCAAGTCGTACTGAGGCGCGATGTGGGCCCCCGCTAACTCAACCAAAGGGCGGGCCACAGGCTGGGCCAGCGCCTTTTGAGCTTTTTCGCCAGGGCGTGCCTTGCCGTGATGTGCTCGCGCGCCACGATAGCGTGGAACGCGTCGTGGACCTGACGTCGCCAGCCCTCGCTTGAGGACGCCGACGTATCCCGCGCATACAGCCCAGCCAGCGGTTCAAGACACGACGCGTCGCCGATGAGACCCACCGCAGTGAACAGGGGCGCGGCGACGGGTCCGTCCGCCGCTTCGAGGAGCTCCCGCAAATCGTAGAGCCCGACACGGCTGCCTCGGTGCGCGAGCGCCACGTGGATGGCCGTTCGCGCGGCGCGCCACCCGCGGCGCGTTCGCGCGGACGCCCGGGCTTCGCGTTCGCGGATCTCCTCGAGCGCGTGGTGAAGCAACGGGAGGCTCACGTCGTTGCCGCGACGCTCGATCTCGTGCCGGACCTCATCCGGATCGTCTGGTATCGAGAGATGCTCTGTGCCATCGAGCCAGCTTCCGACCGGCGTGGTCGACTCGCTTGTATCCACAGAGCCGCCCTGCGCAAACGCACGGAGGCGCGGACTCCCATCCGTGAGGAGTGCTTCACGAATCGGGCGGAGCGTCGCCGTGTCCAGCGCCTCCAGCGCGCGTAGCGCCGCCACGCGAACCGATTCACTCCGTCGACGATCGAGGGCAGTCGCAGCCAACGCGTCCAGCGCCTCGACGTGCCTGCCGCTCTGCAGGAATCCCCGTGCCACGCCGATGGCGGCCACCGCCACCTCGTCGTCGGGACCGCCGGGTGTGCGGTCGCGTCGACGGCCCAGCGGCGCACGCAGGATCTCGAGCGCGGGCGCCAGCGTCCGCAGTTCGGCGATACCCTCGAGGACACGAAACGCAGCGGTCCGCGCCACCGACGGCGACGCGACGTCTTCGGCGAGCGCCAACAGACGATCGACGGCGCGCGCGCCGATCACAGTGAGGCGTGCAATGGCTGCGTCGCGCGCGACCATGTCGCTCGACCGGAGCTCGGCGACGAGCGTATCGATCTCTCGAGCGGAGGATGTTCGGATCGGCACAGCGGCCGGCTACGCGGTCGTGTCGTTGGTGCGCTTGGGAGCGACGAGCCACGCGATCCCAATGCTCAGGACGTAGAGCCCAATCATCGGCAGCGCGAAGACCATGAGCGTCATGGGATCACCAGTCGGTGTGACGACGGCGGCGAGGATGAAGATGACGAGCGTGGCGTACTTGAACTGCTTGACGAGGAACCTTGCGGTCACCGCGCCAATCCTCGCAAGGAAGAAGACGACGGCCGGCATCTGGAAGATGAGGCCCAGGCCCAACAGCATCTTAATGTACAGGCCGAACACTTCGCGCAGCTGCGGCATATACGCCAAATTCGGCGTGTTGAAGCTCGCGAAGTAGATCATGACGAACCGATACGCCACGTAGTGGTTGAAGGCCGCGCCTGCCAGAAAGCCCAACGTCGTGAACAACACGAAGGGCACGACGAACTTCTTCTCATTGGCGTACAGACCTGGCGCGACGAACTGCCAGACCTGATACATGATGAACGGCGATGCGAAGACGGCACCCGAGAGGAGTGAGATGTTGATGTAGAGCGCGAATGCCTCGGTGGGCTGCGTGTAAATGAGTCGGCTGCCGGCGGGGAGTGTCGCGATTGCGGGGGCCGTGAGAAAGTCGTAGATGTTCTGAATAAAGAGAAAGCTGAACGCGACGCCTGCCGCGATGCCGAAACACGCGTAGACGATACGCTTCCGGAGCTCTTCGAGGTGATCGAGAAACGACATGCGCCCATCGAGCGCATCCTCATCGTCTTCGTCGTCAGTCGGTTTCTTGAGCGCCCCAGTAGACCCGGGGCTCGGAAACGGCACCAAAGCCATGAGCCGAATCAGGGAAGCGGCTAGGCGCTCTTGTCCGCCGTGTGCTGCACGACGGGACTCTCTGCCTGGGACACCGTGTTCTCGGGCGCGGCGGCGGGGGTCGCCTCGGCCCGCTCGGCCGCAGCCTTCTGCTCGCGCTCCCGTTCCTTTTGCTCCCGCTCCTTTTGTTCCTCGATGCGCACTTCTTCATCGAGCGTGTTCTTGAGCTCGTTCGAGGCACGCTTGAACTCGTTCAGGCTCCGTCCCAGCGAGCGACCCAGCTCGGGCAACTTCTTGGGCCCGAAGATGATCAGAGCGATCACGAAGATGATGATCAGCTCGGGCATGCCGATAGAACCAAACATGGGGATCCTGCTTTCCGACCTGGCGCGCTTGGCCGACGAACGGGGACCGAACTCAATTATAGAACGGCCGAGAACCGGGTCAAGGGGTTAGGGCGCCGCCATGCCCAGAAGTCGTTGCTGAGTCAGTACTTATCTGTTAGCATCCCAGCATGGCCCGCACTCGCGTTCTTCCTGCCGTGCTGTCGGTGATTGCCGTGTCTGCGCTGGTCGGGGGCCTTTTCGGCCGCAGCGCGCTGGCAGTGGACGAAAAGGTCCCGGAGAGTCAGAAGACCTTCGTTGCCGCGCTGAGTGCGATTCAGCAGAACTTCGTCTCCGAAGCCACTTCCGATCGGCTCGTGTACGGCGCGATTCGGGGCATGCTCGGCACGTTGGACCCCCACTCGAGCTTCTTCGACCCCCGCGAGTACGCGGCTATGCGCGAGCGGCAGGAGGGTCGGTACTACGGCCTTGGCATCACCATCGCCTCGATCGACGGCCAGATCACTGCACAAGGCGTGTTCGAGGGCTCGCCCGCTTACAAGCAGGGCGTCCGCCGAGGGGACATCATCGCCAAGATCGACGGAGAGGACCCAAAGGGGTGGACCACCGAGCAGGCGATGAAGCGGCTGCGCGGCAAGAGGGGGACCCCCGTGAGCGTCGAGATTCGTCGACGCGGGTATGCAGAGCCGATCAAAATCGACGTCACGCGCGATGAAGTCCACATCCTGACCGTGCCAGCCTATTTCATGCTGGATGGTGGAACCGGCTACATCCAGCTGCGCGACTTCGGTGAGAACACCGATCGTGAATTCAAGAATGCGCTGAAGGATCTCGTTGGCAAGGGGATGAAGCGGCTGCTCCTCGACATCCGCAACAATCCAGGCGGCCCGCTGGATCAGGCCATCAAGGTCGCCAACGAGTTTCTGCCTCGCGGGAAGATGATTGTGTACACGCGCGGGCGGGTCACCAACTCCGATCAGGACTACCGGAGCACCGAGGAAGGCGAGTTCACCGGGTTCCCGATCGTCGTGTTGACCAATCGCAACAGCGCCAGCGCGGCCGAAATCGTCGGCGGCTCGCTGCAGGATCACGATCGCGCGTACCTGGTCGGCGAGACCACGTTCGGCAAGGCGCTGGTGCAGTCGGTGTACCGCATCAGCGGCAACGCCGGCCTTGCCCTGACGACAGCGCATTACTACACGCCCAGTGGACGCTTGATCCAGCGGCCTTGGGACGAATCGTTCGACGAGTACTTGAGCTACTCGATGAAAGAGCAGGACGCGAACAAGACGCACAACCCAAGTGATTTGAAACGCACGGACGCCGGACGTCCCGTGTACAGTGGGGGCGGCGTCGAACCAGATCGCCACGTCACCGGACCCGTCGAAGGATTCAGTCCGACGCCATTCGGACGCATCCTCTACTCGCGTCAGGTGTTTGCCAACTACGCGCAGAAGTTCACCGCAGATGGCGACACCCGCATCGCGCAGGTCGCATCCGGGCGCGAGCTGGCGAAGAAGGACTTCGAGGTCGACGACAAGATGTTGGCGGACTTCAAGGCGTTCTTGGTGTCAGAGCGGTTCAAGATCGATGAGACCGCTTGGACCAAGGACCTGGAGTTCTTACGCGCGATGGTCAGGTACGACATCGACCTGGCGCTCTTCGGCACGTCCCAGGCTCGACGGCACCTGCTGCAGGCTGACCCACAGGCCAAGTTGGCGTTGACCTTGTTCGGCGAAGCGGCGCAGCTGCCCGGCATCGGCAAGGTTGGGGTTCCCGCGAACTAGCGGAGGATCCGACCTAGGTCGTACGACACCACGAATAGGGTCACAGTTTGCCCTTGCCCCAACAAATGGGGCTTGCTACACTGGCGACCGTTTCCGGAGAAGTCGACACCCCAATATCTGGTGTGTTTCGGTTTTTCTCGATTCGGCCTGTGCGCCTTCCATCTCCAGCCCGAAAACCGATTGGAGAAGCCCGGTCTCCGGCCGGCAACCTGTTCTGCAATTGCGGCGCGCCGACCGCAGCACCGTGGTGTCCTCATGCGTCTTGAACGTCTGGAAATCAACGGCTTCAAATCCTTCTCCGATCGATCTGAGCTGGCGTTCGACAAGGGCGTCACAGCCATCGTCGGGCCCAACGGCTGCGGGAAGAGCAACGTCGCCGATGCGATCACGTGGGTGATGGGCGAGCAGAGCGCGAAGAGCCTCCGCGGCGACAAGATGGAAGACGTCATCTTCAACGGCAGTGACGCCCGCAAGCCCACGGCGTCTGCCGAGGTGCGCCTCCGCTTCAGTGGCGTGCTGCGCACGGTCACCGGACCAGCGTTCGAAGGCGGCAGGGGACACGTCGGTAACGGTCACGGGTACACCAACGGCAACGGACATCACGCAGAGGCGAATGGGCACCACAACGGGCAGGTCGCCCTGTCCTCCAGTGAGCCGACGGCCGAGGCCACGAGCGATGATGCCCCGACTGCCGTCACCGCGAGCGCGGCGTTGTCGCGCGAGGAAGCCGAAGAGATCATTCAGACGGTGGCGCGTGAGGTGGAGGTCACCCGACGCCTCTACCGGTCGGGTGAGAGCGAGTATCTCATCGACGGGCAACTGTGTCGCCTGCGAGACATCCACGAGCTACTGATGGACACCGGCCTTGGTGCAAAGGCGTACGCCATCATCGAGCAGGGCAAGATCGGCGTCATCCTGAGCTCTCGCCCGACGGATCGTCGTCAGTTGATTGAAGAGGCGGCTGGCGTCACGAAGTACAAGAGCCGCCGGCGCGCCGCTGAGCTCAAGCTCGAGGCGGCCCAACAGAACCTGACGCGCATCGACGACATCGTCTTCGAAGTGGAAAAGCAACGTGGCACGCTGAAGCGGCAAGCCGCGAAGGCGCGTCGATATCAGGCGTTGCGTGACGAGATGCGGCGCTGGGAGAAGCAGCTCTTCGCCCGGAAGTACCGGCAGCTGGCGGAGACCATCGAGTCCACGCGAACCCGCCTGGCCGAAGCGCGCGAACGAGAGTCGCTGGGGGCGTCTCGCGTTGCGGAAGTCGAGAGCAACTTGGCGCGCGTGCGCATCGAGTCGGTCGAGGCCGAGACAGTAGCGAATCGCACGCGTGAGACGGCCCACGCGCGCGAGCTCGAGCTGAACCGCCGCCAGCAACAGCTCGCGTTCGACCGATCGCAGATCGAGAGCTTGACCGCTCGTCTCGAATCCGTGGGCGCTGAGCTCGCATCATTGGGGGCCCGTCGGGAACCGGCGCAGTTGGCACTGCTCGCTCGGCGGACGGCCGTTTCGGAGGCCGCCACGGAACGGGAGCGCGCCTCTCACGTTCTGTCGGTCGAGTCCGACGCGTACGAGGCTGCCCACCGCGACATCGAAGGTCTCGAAGCTGACGTCGAGGCGGCGCGCAGCGAAGTGTTCTCCGCAATCAATGCTGCCACGGCCCTGCGACATTCCCTCGATCACGCCGCGGCGCAGCGGGAACGGGTCATCGAGACGCTTGGTCGGCTGCAGATCGAGTCCGACGATCTCCGAGTGGAGTCCGAGCGGGTGGACGTAGAGGATCGAGCATCCCGCGATGGTCTCAGGCGGGCGCAGGAGGCCCTCGAGGAAACGCGCATCGGTCGTGCGGCACGTGAATCCGAGCTCGCGAGCGCTCGTATCGAGCATGAATGGCGGTCTCGTGCGATCCGGACGCATGAACAGGAGATCGCGGGGCTCGAAGCGCGTCTCAATTCGCTGCAGGAGCTCGAGGCCGCGCGCGCCGAATACGGTGATGCCGCCCGCGCCGTGTTGGCGCTGGCCAATGGACGCGTGGGTCAACGGGGTGCCGTGGCGGACTACTTGGAAGTCGACGCGGGTTTCGAGCGAGCCGTCGAGACCTGCCTCGGCGATCTGTTGCAGTTCGTCGTCGTGGAGCGCCCGGAGCAGGCGGCTACCGGGTTCGAGATCGTGCGCGAGCAGCGCGCTGGGCGTTGCGGATTCCTCGTGGTCGGCGGGACCACGAGCGAGCTCTGGGGCGCCCTCGACTCTTCGGCCGAGACGCCCGGCGTGGGGCTTCGTCCGCTCGCGTCGGTGCTGCGCATCAATGGTCCGTACGCGGCCGCTGTTCGTGGCGCGATCGGTCCAGCCTGGATCGCGGACTCGTACAACGTTGCCGCCGAGCAGGCCCCGTTCCTGGCGGCGCCGGTCGCCACCGTGACGGGCGAGTTGTTTCGCGGCGCCCATCTCGTGTCCGGCGGTGTGCCGGCCGAAGCGCGAGGCATCCTCGAGACCAAGCGGGCCATCAAGGATCTGTGCGCGCGTCTCGACATCGAACGAACGTCCTTGACGCGGCTGGTCGAGGAGGCGGCCGGGTTCCACCAGACGATCACGTTGGCGGCGTCGGCCATTGAGGGCTTGCTCGCCGAGCACCACACCCACGAGAAGGCCATCGTCGGCTACGAGGGGCAGGTGCGACGGTCCGAGGAGGACCGCCGGCGACTCGAGCAGCGCGGCGAACAACTGACGCGCGAGCGGAGGCAACTCGAGGAGGAGCGTGAGCTGCTGGACCGTCGTCAGCACGAGGCACGCGCGTCCATTCAGCAGCTCGAAGGGCAGCAACGGACGGCGGACGAGACGTTGACGTCCGCCCAGCGGCGGCTGTTCGAGGCGCGCGAGTCGGCGCAGGATCTCGCGAAGCGAACTGCGGAGGCGAAGGCCGCGCACGCCGGGCTCGTCGAGCGGGTGTCCGCTATCGTCGCCGAGGTGCTGCGCATGGAGGAAGCCTCGGCTGATCTGGAATTGCGCGCCTCATCCTTGGCCGGCGAATTGGACACGACGCGCCGCCGGATCGAGCAGTTGTTGACCGATGTCGCCAGCGGCGAACGACAACTCGATGAAGACGTGGCGGCGATTTCCTCGTTGCGAGACGAAGTCCTGGCGGCCGACATCGCGGCAGGCGAACGTCGCGCGCATAGCGACGCGCTCGAGACCGAGATCAGGTCCTCCCGGGCCGCGCTCGACGCCATACGCGGCACTGTCAGCGAGCTCGATATTGCCCGTGCCACGGCTGAGAGCGACCTCTCACACCTGGCGCAGATGTGCGTGGACGCCGTGCAGGCGACCCTCGACGACGTCATGATCGAGGTGGCGGCGATCGACGAGGCCGGTGGGCTCGTCGCCGGGCCGGTGCTCGCATCCGACGACGCGGAGGATACGGGCGAAGACGGCGAATCGGCCGGCGCCGCTGAGGCATCGCCGGCGAGCGAGACCGACCTCAATGTGCCCCACGCGGCCGTTCTAGAGGCGCAACAGCGCACCATCACTGCGGAAGAGGCCATCGCAAGGCTGCGCGCCAAGATCGACCGGCTGGGCCCCGTGAACATGATGGCTATCGAGCAGTACGACGAGCTAGAGCAGCGTCATACGTTCTTGACCACTCAACGCAAAGACCTCGTGGACTCGATCGCGCAGACCACCGAGGCGATCCGGCGCATCGATGAGACCACGCGCACGCGCTTCGCCGAGGCGTTCAGCGCCATCAACCGGTACTTCCAAGAGCTGTTCAGCGCTCTCTTCGGTGGCGGCCGCGCAGGGCTGACGCTCCTGGACGAGAACGACCCGCTCGAGAGCGGAATCGAGATTATCGCGCAGCCGCCCGGGAAGCGTCTCCAGAGCGTGCAGCTGCTCTCTGGAGGCGAGAAGGCCCTGACCGCCATCTCATTGATGTTCTCGTTGTTCAAGTACAAGCCGAGCCCGTTCTGCTTGCTCGACGAGATCGACGCTCCCCTCGACGACGCCAACATCGGACGCTTCGTCGAGATGTTGCGTGGTATGCAGCACCACACCCAGTTCATCCTCATCACGCACCACCGTAAGACGATGGAGATTGCGGATCGGTTGTACGGCGTCACGATGGAAGAACCGGGCGTCTCGAAGCTCATCTCGGTCCAGATGAACTGACGCGCTCGCGTCCCCGAGGTCCATGAACGAGGACAAGGCTGCTCGCTATCAGAGACTGCGGCGGTACGTCGCCCTCGCCTCGCTGACGTGGTCGTTCTCGCTGCTCGCCGCCCTCACCTGGACTGGCGGAGCTGTCGGACTTCGGGGGCTCGTGGCAACACTGCCCGGCGCCCACGCAACTGCCGGACTCGTGGTCTGGTACGTGGCCGCGCTGGTGATGCTGCATGAGCTGGGCGCCGCCCTCGTCGGCTTCTATGGCGGTTTCGAGCTCGATCGGCGGTACGGTGTCTCCACGCAGACGGTCCCGCAGTGGCTTGCCGATGAGACCAAGGGAGCCCTGCTCTCCTTCGTGCTCGGCGTCGTGGCGGCCGGCACCGTCCTGTGGACGATCCGGCTGTTACCTGACTGGTGGTGGCTGCTCGCGAGTTTGCTCTTCGCCGCCGGGCTCGCGCTGATGGCCAATCTAGCCCCGACCCTGCTCCTGCCCTTGTTCTACACGGTGAGACCGTTGTCGCGAGACGGGCTGCGAGCGAGATTGATCGCGCTGGCCGATCGCGCCGGCGCCGACGTCCTGGGCGCCTACGAGTGGGGACTGGGCGCCAAGACCCGCAAGGCCAACGCCGCGCTGACCGGCCTGGGATCGACCCGCCGGATCCTGGTGTCCGACACCATGCTCACCGACTACTCTGACGACGAGATCGAAGTGGTGCTCGCCCACGAGTTGGCGCACCACGTCCACGGCGACATCTGGAAGAGCCTTGCGTCTGATGGCGTCGTACTGCTGATCGGGTTCCTCCTCGCTTCACGAGGGCTCGAGTGGAGCGTGCCCCGGTTTGGCCTCTCCGGTCGGGCCGACGTCGCGGTGCTGCCGCTGGTGGTGTTGGCAGTCGGATCGGTGTTCCTGCTGACGATGCCGCTGCTCCACGCGCGCTCCCGCGCGGCGGAACGTCGCGCAGACCGCTTCGCGCTGACGCTCACACGCAACCCGGCAGCGTTTGTATCCGCCATGCGCCGCTTGGGCCAACAGAATCTGGCCGAGGATCGGCCGTCGCGACTCGTGCAGTGGCTGTTCTACAGCCACCCGCCGCTTCACGAGCGCATCGCCGCTGCGGTAGAGGCCGAGAAAGCCTGGTAGGCCTGGTTTAGGCCTGGTTACGCGCCGGGCGCTGCGCCCTCCCTCTGCAACAGGGCTTTGCGGCTGAGGCGAATCTTCCCGGTCGGGTCGATGCTGATGACCTTGACCAAGATCTGCTCGCCCTCTTTCAGCTCATCGCGGACGTCCTTGACACGGTGGTTCGCTATCTCCGAGACGTGCAGCAAGCCGTCGGTGCCCGGCATGATCTCGACGAACGCGCCAAAGTCGGTGATGCGCTGAATCTTGCCCAGGTAGGTCTTGTTCAATTCAGGCGTTGCGGTGAGCTCCTGAATGATCGAGATGGCCCTCTGGGCGGATGCGCCGTCGGCCGACGCCACGTTGACGCGGCCATCGTCTTCGACGTCGATCTTGACACCGGTGCGCTCGATGATGCTCCGGATCATCTTGCCGCCTGGGCCGATGACGTCTCGAATCTTGTCCACGGGGATCTTGATCGTCACGATCCGCGGCGCGTGCTGCGAGATCTGCTGGCGCGGTGCTGCCAGCGCCGCCGCCATCTTGTCCAGAATGTGCACCCGCCCGCGGCGCGCTTGCTCGAGCGCTTGCGTCATGACGTTCATCGGCACGCCGTTCACTTTGATGTCCATCTGCAGAGCCGTGATGCCATCTCTGGTGCCGGCGACCTTGAAGTCCATGTCGCCGTAGTGGTCCTCGGCCCCGGCGATGTCGGAGAGCACCGCGAACTGGCTGGTCTTTTCGTCCATGACCAGCCCCATCGCGATGCCGGCCACCGGGGCTTTGAGCGGCACGCCGGCGTCCATCATCGCAAGCGATCCACCACACACGGACGCCATCGACGATGACCCGTTCGACTCAAGGATGTCGGAGACGATCCGGACCGTGTACGGGAAGGTTTCCTCCCCGGGAATCATCGGCTGGAGCGCGCGCTCGGCTAGAGCACCGTGACCTACCTCCCGACGACCGGGGCCACGCATGAAGGCGACCTCACCGACGGAGAAGGGTGGGAAGTTGTAGTGGAGCATGAAGCTCTTCCACGCCTCCCCCTCGAAGCTCTCGATCTTCTGCGCGTCCTCGGCCGTGCCCAATGTGCAGGTCACCAGCGCCTGGGTCTCGCCACGCGTGAAGACCGCTGACCCGTGGGTCCGTGGCAGGACGCTGGTCTCGATCCAGATGGGTCTGACCTCGTCGAATTTGCGGCCGTCCAGGCGAAGCCCGCGCTTCAGGGCCTCGTCTCGGAGCACCTTCTCCTTGAGCTCCTTGAAGATGTTCTTTGCGTCGAGCCGCCGCTCCACTTCGGCCTCGGGAATCGAGGCGACGAGCTCCTCGAGCACCTCGTCTACCTTGTCGTAGTTCTCCAGCTTGCCGCGGATGCGCATGGCCTCCGTCAGCGGCACCAGCACCTTCTCTTCGACCTCACGGTAGAAGTCGTGGCCGATCTCCTTCTTCGCCACATTGAGCTTCGCCTTGCCGACCGCCTTCGCGAGATCGTCTATGGCGCCCACGATGTGCTTGATCGCACCGTGCGCCGCCTCCAGCGCTTCGATGACCTGAGCTTCCGTGACTTCCTTGGCACCCGCCTCGACCATGACGAGGCCATCTTTGCTCCCGGCGACGACGAGGTCGAGCTTGCTTGTCTTGCGCTGCTCGAACGAGGGGTTGATCACGTACTGACCGTCGACGAGACCGATGCGCACGCCTGCGATCGTCTTCTCGAGCGGAATCTCTGACACCGCCAGTGCCGCCGAGGCTCCGGTGATCGCCAGCACGTCGGTGTCGTTCTCCCCGTCGGCGGACAGGACCAGCGCGATGATCTGCGTCTCATAACGCCAGCCTGATGAAAACAACGGACGGATGGGACGATCGATCACGCGGCTGGTCAGCACTTCCTTCTCAGCTGATTTTCCTTCGCGCTTGAAGAAGCCGCCTGGAATACGACCCGAGGCGTAGGCGTATTCACGGTAGTCGACCGTGAGCGGAAGGAAATCGATTCCCTCCCGCGCGCTGGCGGCTCGACAGGCCGTGACGAGTACGACCGAGTCGCCGTAGCGCACGATGACGGAGCCGGCGGCTTGCTTGGCCAGCTTGCCCGTCTCGAAGGAGAGTGGCTTGCCGTTGATGGTAACTTCGCGAGTGTGCATAGGTCGATGAATGTGAGTGGAGTGAACGCGCATGGGCGGTGTGCCGCCGCGCGCTATTTCCGGATGTTCAGGCGCTTGATCAGCTCCACGTACCGCTGCTCATCCTTCGTCTTGAGATAATCGAGCAGACGACGGCGCCGACCGACCAGCATGAGGAGTCCCCGGCGGGAGTGATGGTCTTTCGCGTGTGCCTTGAAGTGAGCGGTCAAGTAGTTGATCCGCTCACTCAGAATGGCGACCTGTACTTCGGGTGAGCCCGTGTCGGATTCGTGGGTCTTGTAGGAGCCAATCAGTTCCGTTTTTAGATCTTTGGTCAACGCCACGGTGTGCGTACCTCCACGAACGGTCCAGGGGCCGGATGCCGTTGCTGCGTCGAGTCCCAACTCGGGTCGCAGACGAGCGCGTGGCGTGCGCTCGCGAATCCGGCCGTACCGCCGTATGCAAGAGAACCTCTTAGTCGAACAAGCTTAAGATCTTACTTCAGACGATCGGGGGATGCAAAGCCCACTCATCACACCAGAACCACCGTCGGGTGAAGTGCCCACCTCCCTTCACCCTCTCCCGCCGACCGAGAGCGGGCGATGGCGAGCAGCTCGCCGCTCGGGCTCAGCAGCCTGATGACGGGAGCGTCCCGCGCGCTGGTCAGGGGCGTCGCGTCTCCCTGAGGAGCGAGCCGCGCCTCGACGTCCGACACGCCCAGCACCGACCCGTGACGTGCGCGTGTCGCCCCCGCGTCGGTCAAGCGAAGCGCTGGAAGGTTGAGCAACATGTCCGCCATTGGCACCAACGCCTCGGCAGCACGTTCGGGGGTCGCCTCGATCGTCGTGAGGCTCAGCGCGCGATCGAGTGTCGCCGCGCCGCTGCGCGTTCGACGTAGACCGGACATGTGCCCGCCCGTTCCAAGGCGCTCACCCAGATCGCGCGCCAGCGCTCGCACGTAGAAGCCGGCGGAGCAGGTCAGCCCTAGCGCCAGCAACCCACTCTCATACCGAGCGATCGTGAAGTCGTATAGTGTGACCTCCACTGGTGCCGGCTGCCGAGACTCGGAGCCCGTGCCGGTTCGGGACGCGGCGCGCGCGAGCGCATAGGACCGGCGGCCGTGGATCTTCTTGGCGGAGTAGACAGGCGGACGTTGCCGCTGTGTGCCGCGAAATGTCTCGAGCGCACCCTGTACCTCCTCCAAGGTCGGCCAGTTCCCCGAAAAGGGGATGTTCAGCGGCCCGCCTTGCGCATCGTCGGTCTCGGTGGAGACCCCGAACTGGACGAGAGCGTCATAGGCTTTGCTGTCGTTCGCCAGGAACTGCGCGAGCCGGGTTGCGCGGCCGACAACCAACGCCAGGACGCCGCTCGCGTTGGGATCGAGCGTGCCGGTGTGCCCGATTCGCCACTCACGCAGCACGCGACGGACGCGCGCCACGATATCATGTGAGGTGGGCCCGACGGGCTTGTCGAGGATGAGCAGTCCGTCCACCGGAGCCCGATTGTCCCTTCCGTCAGACGGAGGCACGCGGTGCTGCGATGACCTCTGGCACGTGCTCGTCGATCGCCCTGGTCATCTTGTCGACGAAGGTTCGCTGCAGTGTGCCGACCGCGCCGACGACGGTGCACCCGGCCGCGTTCTTGTGACCGCCCCCACCGAACTGCTTGGCCACCGAGCCAATGTCGATGTTGCCTTTCGAGCGCATGCTCACGCGGTACTCGTCACCCTCGCTCTGCTTGAAGAAGATGACAGCCTGGATCTCCTTGACCGTCAGGGGCTGGTTGATCAGCCCTTCGACGTCCTCGTAGGTGCCGCCGGCTTCGCGTGCCATCGCATGGTCCAGATACAGAATCGCGATGCGGCCCGTCGAGTCGATCTGCATTTTGCTCAGCACGGCTCCGAAGAGCTTCAAACGCCCCATGCTGTTGCTGTCCCAGACCTGCCGAGAGACCGCGACCGGTGCCACGCCGGCTTCCAGGCACTGCTGTGCGATGGCGAACGTCCGCGGCGTGATATTCGAGTAGTGAAAGGATCCCGTGTCGGTAAGGATCGCGACGTACACGTGCGTGGCGATCTCGACCGACATCGGGACGCCAAGCGCCTTGACCACGTCGAAGACCATCTCGCCGCACGCCGCCGCCGATGAATCGAACCAGTTGATCTGTCCGTATTCGGTGTTGCCGGGGTGATGGTCGATGTTGATCACGAACGAGCGGTCCAGTCCGGCGACGCCTGTCCGGGCGAGGTCGCTGCACTCCATGATGACGGCGGCATCGAACGTGTCCCGCACGGTGTCGGCGATCTCGATTGTCGATACGCCAGGAAACGGTTGGAGCATGGCCGGCGCTCGGTCCTTGTTCACGAGGCGCACTTCTTTGCCCAGTGCTCGCAGCGCGTAGGCCATCGCCAGTTGCGAGCCGATGGAGTCGCCGTCCGGACGGGCATGCGAGGAGAGGACGAAGCGCCGACGCGCGCGAATGGCCTCGACGATCTGCAACATCTCAGGACTGTGGGTCATCGTCTCCTTCTGCTTGACGGGCGGCGTCCTCCCGGTGGATGTCGTTCAGGAGCTGCTCGATGCGGTCCTGCCTGGCGATGGCGTCGTCGTACACGAAGGTGAGCTCGGGCGCGCGGCGGAGGCGCAGCCGACTGCCCAATTGTCGCCGCAAGAACGGCGCGGCGCGTTGCAAGGCCTTGGCGGTGTTCAATCGGGATTTGTCATCGCCGAGTGTCGTGTACCGGACGCGCGCCTGCTGAAGGTCGGGGCTCAGGTGGACGCGCGTGATCGTGACGAAGCCGATGCCCGGATCGTGCACCTCGCGGGAGAGCATGAGCGCGATCTCACTGCGGACCTGATCCGCCACGCGGTCGGGACGAGAGCCCTGAGACATCAGTGATTATGGAGACGGCAGATTGAGGATGGTGACTTCACGTCACGTTGTGGGCCTGGGGTGAATCAAGTCAGGAACTCAACGTTTGTTCGCGTCACGAGGCCGGGCTCCACGCGGTCAATCTCGTCGGCCACGGCAGCCAGCTCGCGGTCGGCGTGCCCCTGTTCTGGGCTCACTGTAACGACGGCGAACTCAGCGCGCTGCCACAAGTTGTGGTGCTCGACCTCCGAAACTGCAACGTTGAACTTCTTCAAGCGATCCTTGATACGCCGCAGCACCATTCGCTTGTCTTTGAGCGAGCGGGCGCCCGGGACGTGCAGTTCGACGAGCAGGAGCCCGACTGTCACAGGACGTCACGCGGGCGTGGCGACCCGCTCCATCGTGAAGACCTCGATCTTGTCGCCGACTTTGAGGTCGTTGAAGCGCTCGAACCCGATGCCGCACTCCAGGCCTGACCGAACCTCGCTCACGTCGTCCTTGAATCGTCGGAGCGAGCCGATGTTGCCTTCGTAGACGACCACGTTGTCCCGCAGGAGACGGGCCTTCGTCTCGCTCGCGCGCGTGATGCGACCCTCGACCACCAAACAGCCGGCGATCGACCCGAACTTGGGCACCTTGAACACGTTACGGATTTCGGCCGTGCCGATGCGCACCTCCTTGAAGGTGGGCTCGAGCAGCCCCGCCATCGCCTTCTTCATTTCGTCGGTGACGTTGTAGATCACCGAGTGCAGGCGGATGTCGATCCCTTCGCGGCTCGCGATGTCCTCAGCGTTGCGATCGGGCCTGACGTTGAACGCAATGATGATCGCCTTGGACGCCGACGCGAGCAGGACATCCGACTCGTTGATGGCGCCCACCCCCGCGTGGATGATCCGCACCTTGACCTTGTCGTCCGAGAGCTTCACCAGCGTGTCTGCCAGCACTTCGGCGGAGCCTTGCACGTCAGCCTTGATGATGATGCACAGCTCCTTGACGCCACCTTCGGCAATCTGCGCCTGCAACGACTCGAGCGTCAACCGCGCGCCTTTCGCCCCCAGCGCGCGGTTCTTTGCCTGCTCCCCGCGGAACGCGGCGATCTGGCGCGCCTTGGCGGCGTCGGCTACCTGGAAAACGTCACCCGGCTGCGGCAAGCCGGTGAGGCCGAGGACCTCGACGGGCGTTGACGGCTGGGCGGCCTTCGTTGGGCGACCGCGATCGTCGATGAGCGCGCGCACGCGACCGACGATGGGGCCCGCGATGAAGGTGTCGCCGACCGACAGCGTTCCGTTCTGCACGAGGACCGTCGCCACCGGGCCCCGTCCCTTGTCCAGTTTGGACTCCAGCACGGTGCCGGACGCGTGACGCTTCGGGTTGGCTTTCAGCTCGAGGATCTCGCTGACGAGCAGCACCATCTCGAGAAGCAGGTCGAGGTTCTGATTCTTCTTCGCCGACACCTCGACCGTGACGGTCTTGCCGCCCCAGTCCTCCGGCATCAGGTCGAGTTCTGTCAGCTCCCGCTTTACCCGTTCGGGGTTCGAGCCCGGTTTGTCGATCTTGTTGATCGCGACGATGATCGGCACGTTCGCCGCGCGCGCGTGGTCGATCGCTTCCTTCGTTTGCGGCATGACGCCGTCGTCAGCTGCGACCACGAGGATGACGATGTCCGTGACCTTGGCGCCTCGGGCACGCATCAGCGTGAACGCCTCGTGACCTGGCGTGTCGAGGAACACGATATTCCGACCGTTCACCGTCACGTGGTACGCACCGATGTGTTGTGTGATGCCACCGGCCTCGCGCTCGGCGACGCGGGCTTCTCGAATCGCATCGAGCAGACTCGTCTTCCCGTGGTCGACGTGCCCCATGACCGTCACGACCGGTGCCCGCAAGACGATGTCTTCCTTTCGGACGTCCTCGGCGTTGGTCTGGATCAGCTCTTCCTCGAAGCTCCGCATCTGGACCTCGGCGCCGAACTCGCGCGCGAGCATCGTCGCGGTTTCGGTGTCGAGCGTGGCGTTGATGGTCATCATGAGGCGCTTCATCAGCAGCTTGGCCAGCACGTCCTTCACGCGCACATCGAGCTTGTCAGCCAGGTCCTTGACCGTAATCCCTTCAGCCAGGCTGATGGTCCGCGTGACCGGAGGCGGACCGGTCGGCTGCAGCATCACGGGCGGCCGCGGTGCCTGGTCGCGACGCGCGACCGGTGGGGCCTGACGTGTCGAGCCTGGTAACGGTCGAAATCCGGCCGGCGGTCGGCCCGGCAAAGCGGGCCGAGGTGGATAAGAGGGCTGCATCGGTCGTGCGCCCGGCCCGGGAGCCGGCTGGGACGGCCGCACCGGGGGCGAAGGTAGCGGGCGGGGTCCTCCGATGGGCGGACGTACGCTCGGACTCGGTCCTGCTGGGAAACTGGGGCGCGGCGGCAACGGGCGACCGCTCGGCGCTGACGGCGTCCCCGTGCGCGCGGACATGGGCGCGCCCGACGGTGACACAGCCGGACGTGCCGCCGGTGGCGGCACCACAACAGACGAGCGGGGCGGCTGCGGACGCACGATGCGCGGCGCTGGCGTGGAGGGCAGTGGCGGCATCGGCGTGGTAGGCCGCTCTTCCTCGATCCTCAGCCTGAGGCGTTGCGGAACCAGCCGGCCCGGAGAGGGCTTCGCGGCTGGGGCCGATTCGGGACTGGGTGCGACGGCGGCGGCAGCGACCGTCGTGATGGGTTCGGTCTCGGGCGCTGCCACGGTCGGCGTCTCAATCTCGGCCACTGGTGCGGTCAGCTCAGCAACCTCGGGCTCGGCGACAGGCTCCGGTGCGACCGGTTCCTCGACGACTGGCACGGGCGGCGATGGTGACTCCGACACCGCCACTGCTGGCTCCGGCGGCGCGTGAGGCTCCGCCTCGACGACCTCTGGGGCTGCACCGGTCGCGACGACTGGCGCGGGCCTGTGAGTCTTGACCAGGCGCGGCGGCGGCAGCGCGGGAGCTGCGGGCTTCGGCGGTTCGCCCTTCTTCGCCAGGGCCGGCTTCTTGCCGCCGCCCTTCCCAACCGGCGTCTCGGCGAAGATGTCGCCTGTGGGCAGCGTGATACGACGCTGGCGAGCGAGGCGCTCGACGAACTGCCGGGCGACCATCTCCTCGATCGTGCTCGAGGCACTCCTCACCTCGATCCCGTGATCGCGCTTCAGCAGCGCCGACACCTCTTGGCTCGTGGTGCCAAGGAGCTCCGCAACCTTGTAGATCCGAACAGTTGCCAACGGTGACCTCAATTAGAACGCGACTACGCTTCGCGATCGCTCGGCTCGCTCTCAGGTGTTTCTGCCGCCGCGGGTAGCGTTTCCCCGCGGGCGGCGGCGAGAATGCGCTCGCCCGTCTTGGCTCCGATCCCTGGAATCTCCGATAGCTGTTCCACGCTGGCTGCGGCGACGGCCGCGATGTCGCCCAACCCCGCGCCAACAAGCTTGCGGATCGTCTTGTCGCCGATCCCTTCCAGCGTGTACGGCAGCGGCGTCGCCTCTGGCTCGTCGGCTTCGGGGCCGGCGGTGGGCGTGTCTTCCCCGGCGGGAGCTTCCAGACCCTCGAGCTGCGCCTCGACCTCGCGGCGCTTCTCTTCCTCGCTCTTGATGTCGATCCGCCAGCCGGTCAGCTTGGCCGCGAGCCGGACGTTCTGTCCCTTCTTACCGATCGCCAGCGACAACTGCCTGTCCTCGACGACGACCTCCATGACCTTGTCGTGGTCGTCGACGATCGACACGCGCTGGACTTTGGCTGGGCTGAGCGCGTTCGTGACGAACGCGATCGGGTCATCCGACCACTCGACGATGTCGACCTTCTCGCCACGCAGCTCGCGGATGATCGATTGGACGCGGGTGCCCTTCATCCCAACGCACGCGCCCACGGGGTCGACGTCGCGCTCCCGCGAGCACACGGCGACTTTCGCCCGGTCGCCCGCCTCGCGCACGGCGCCCCGGATGATGACCGTGCCATCGTAGATTTCGGGGACCTCCTGTTCGAAGAGCTTGATGAGCAACGCCGGATCCGTGCGCGACAACACGATCTGCGGGCCCTTGGCGCTTCGATTCACGCCTTTGATCACGGAGCGGATCCGGTCGCCAGGGTTGTAGCTCTCAGCGCGTGACTGCTCCTTGCGCGGGATGATCGCTTCGATGCGGCCAATCTCGACGATGATGTCGCCGTTCTCGAACCGCTTGACCGATGCGTTCTTGACGTCGCCGACCTGCTGGTTGTACTCCGCGAAGATATTCTCGCGCTCCGCCTCGCGGACCTTTTGGAAGATGACCTGCTTGGCGGTCTGTGCGGCAATGCGGCCGAGATCCTCGGTGGGCCGCGGGAACTCGATCTCCATGTCCACTTCGGCTTCGTCGCCGTACAGTCCCTGCGCCTCTTGGAGGGAGATCTCGGTCGCCGGATCCGCCACCTCAGCCACGATCCGCTTTACGGCCACGAGCTCCATTTGGCCGGCGTCGAGATTGAAGCGGGCACGCATGTTCTCGTTCTTGTAGCGTTTGCGTGCCGCGGCTTCGATGGCGTCCTGCAGCGCGGTGATGATGATGTCCTGATTGACGCCCTTCTCCTTCGCCAGCGCTTCGATCGTCTGCTGCAACGGATTGGCTGACATGCCTTAAAACTCCACCTCGAGATTCGCGCGCGTGATGATCGCCAGCGGGACCTGGTGGCACCGCTTGTCATCGGTCACGATGAGCACGTCGGACTCCGTGACCCCTTCCAACCGCCCCTTGAAGAAGGACTGTCCGTCCACCGCCTGTCGCATCACCACTTTGGCGCGGCGGCCGGCGAACCGCTGGAAATCCTGCGCGGTTCGCAGCGGTCGGTCGAGCCCCGGCGACGAGACCTCCAACACGTAAGCGGTCGGCACCACATCCTCGACGTCGAGTACCGCACTCAGGTCGCGACTGACCGCGGCGCAGTCCTCCACACTGACGCTCTCTTCGGCCTTGGCTGCCGGCCCCGGCCGGTCCACCTGCACCCGCAGCACCATTCCGCTGGCCTCTCGCCGAAACTGCACATCGAAAATGTCCAGTCCCAGCGTTCCGGCCACGCGGGCGGCGATGGCTCGGACCTGCTCGACGACGTCCGCGTCCCGCCTCATCGGACCCGAAAGAGTGTCCTGAAACTAAAAAAGTGGGCACCAGCCCACTTCGGTGTTACACCCAAGCGTTCGAATTTCAAAGTATAGCACACGCGCTCCTGTGTCAGTGGTCAGCCGGCCAGCGGTTTGACGACCAGGTCGTAATCCTTGCTGCCAACCACGATCGCGTCGACGAACTGACCGGGTCTAAGCGCGGACGGATCAGCTTCCGTGAAGTAGACGGCGGCGTCGATGTCCGGTGCTTGGCACTCGAGCCGGCCCTTCCAGACCAAATCGTGATCGCTCGACGGCCCATCGACCAGTACGCGGACCTCGCTGCCGATGTGCCCCTTCAGCCGCTCTCGGACCAGTTGTTTCTGCCGGCCCATGATGCGGCGGCGACGGGCCTCCTTCTCCTTCTTTGGCACATCGTCATCGAACGCGAACGCACGGGTGCCTTCCTCGTGGGAGTAGGTGAAGACGCCGAGGTGGTCGAAGCGCTGCTCGTCGACGAACGCTTCGAGCGCTGCCACGTCGGTATCGGTTTCGCCGGGGAAGCCGACGATGAACGTGGTGCGGAGGCTGACGCCGGGTACGGTGTGCCGGATCCGGTCGAGGAGGCGTCGGTAGCCGTCACGCGAGCCCGGTCGACGCATCCGTTTCAACACCGCATCGGAGGCATGTTGGAGCGGAAGGTCGATGTACTTACAGACGCGGTCGCACTCGGTCATGGCTTGGAGCGTCCCATCGTCGATGGTGGTGGGGTAGAGGTACAGCAGGCGAATCCACGCGATGCCCTCCACCGTGTTCAATGTTCGGAGCAGGCGGCCCAGAGCCCCGCGCTCTCCCCGGTCGATGCCGTAGAAGGTCGTGTCCTGCGAAATGAGCAGAACCTCTCTGACCCCCCGAGCGGCCAATTGCCGAGCTTCCTTGACGATGGAGTCAGCCGACCGGCTGCGGTACGGGCCGCGAAGCGTCGGGATGATGCAGAACGCACACGTGTAGTCGCAACCCTCCGCCACTTTGATGTACGCGTAGTGCTTCGGCGTGGCCAGGAGTCGTGGTGTATCGGCATCGTAGAGATAGGTGGGGCCGTTGGGAGGTGTGCGGGGTCCCTGCGGCAGAATGGTCTCCGGCGCCCCGGCAGCGCGCCCCGGCAGGCCGCGATAAAACGGAAGTGCTGACGCGACGGTGCCGCGAGAGCCCCCGATCGCCTTGATGATGTCCGGTACTTCACCGGTGCCTAGCACGGCGTCGATTTCCGGAATCTCCGCCTTCAGGGCATCACGATACCGCTCGGCGAGGCAACCAGTCACCACGAGCCGCTGACACGTCCCCTCGGTCTTGTGTCGCGCCATGTCAAGGATGGTGTCGATCGACTCTTGCTTGGCCGAGTCGATGAAGGCGCACGTGTTGACCACCAGCACGTCGGCTGCTGCTGCATCGTGGGTCAGCTCGTGCCCTGCGTCCCGCGCGAGCCCGAGCATCACCTCGGAGTCGACGAGGTTCTTGGGGCAACCCAGGGAGATGAGGCCGATTTTCATTGTGTGTATTGTCGGTTCACGGGTTCACGGGTTCAGGGTTCCCAGGTTTGCGGGCTCACTGACAGGTTCGATAACCCTCGAACCCATAAACCTTCGAACCTCCGAGCCCCCGGACCCTTTAGGGATACAGCCGATAGAGCATCCTCGGATACGGAATCGTCTCTCGCACGTGCTCGAGGCCTCCTATCCACGCGACGGCGCGCTCAATCCCCATGCCGAAGCCTCCGTGAGGAACGGTCCCGTAGCGACGGAGGTCGAGATACCACTCGAACGCCTCCTGCGGCAGGTTGTGCTCCTTGATGCGTTGCAGCAAGAGATCGAGGTCGGCCAGGCGCTCGCCGCCGCCGATGATCTCGCCGTACCCCTCAGGCGCGAGGACATCCACGCCGAGCGCGAGCTCCGGGCGCTCGGGATCGGGCTTCATGTAGAAGGCTTTGATCGCGGCAGGGTAGCGATGCACCATCACGGGGCGGTCGTACATCTGTGCGACCGCCGTTTCATCCGGTCCACCGAAGTCACCGCCCCACTGAATCGGAAGCCCTTGCGCCTGCAGGCGTTTCACGGCTTCATCGTAGGTGATCCGCGGAAACGGCTTCTGAACCTGCTCGAGCTTGGTCGTATCGCGCTCGATGATCCTCAGCTCGTGGCGTCGCCGATCAAGGACGCGAGCTATCACCGAGACGATCATGTCCTCCGCAAGTGACATCACATCGTTGAGGTCAGCGTAGGCGACCTCGGGCTCGACCATCCAGAACTCAGTGAGGTGCCGTCGTGTCTTGGATTTCTCGGCACGGAACGTGGGGCCGAAGCAGTAGACCTTACCGAGCGCCATCGCGTTGGCTTCGTTGTACAGCTGCCCGCTTTGGGTCAAATACGCCGTCGTGTCCTCGAAGTATTGCGCGGGGAAGAGCGTCGTCGTCCCTTCGCATGCCGCCGGCGTGAAGATGGGCGTGTCGGCCAGGATGAACCCGCGCGAATTGAAGAAGTCGCGGACGGCGTCGATGATCTCGTGGCGAACGCGCAAGATGGCCTGTTGTCGCTCGGTTCGGATCCAGAGATGGCGCCGGTCGAGCAGGTAATCGACGCCATGCTCCTTGGGCGTGATGGGGTAATCATGAGACGCTCCCACGATCTCGTAGCTCTTGACGTCGATCTCGTAGCCGCTTGGAGCCCGCTTGTCCGCACGGGCGGTACCCGTGACGATGACAGAGGTCTCTTGCGAGAGATGGTCAGCCGCCCTGAACGCCTCGTCGCCAACGGCAGCCTTCGACATGACGGCCTGAATGAAGCCGGTGCCGTCGCGGAGGATCAAGAAGTGGATCCTGCCGCTCGACCGCCGATTGTGCAGCCACCCCTTGATCGTGACCTCTTCACCTTCGTGTCGGCCGATGTCTTCAATGTAGACGTGCATCTGGTGTCACCATGGAAACCTGCCGAGACTGGTTCACCGATTCCAAGAGTTCACGTGTTCGGGATTCAAGAGGTTCCAGGATTCCGGGTTTCGCCGGTGGGCCAGCTCGGACATTCGAACCCTGAACGCTAGAACCTGTGAACCCCAGAACCTGTGAATCCTAGAACCTGCGAACGCCTGAACCATCGAGCCCTTGAACCTTTGCACCCACGAACGCTCGAACCAACGAACCCTTGAACAAACGAGTCCCTGCACCAACGAGCCCGGCCCCTTGTACCCAGTTTCACGTCGCAAGCATCCGCTCCATGCGACGTCGGATCTCCTTGAGCTTCTGAATCGTTTCCCGTGTCGATCCGTGCGCGCCGACCTCGAACAGCCACACGCCGTCGTAGCCGACCTTCTGCGTTGCCGTCAACGTGGATGCCCAGTCGACCGTGCCCTCGAAGGGAAGGAGATGGTCGTCGGTCCTGCCCTTATTGTCGTGTACATGGGTCGTGATCAAGTACTCAGAGACGGTTTCAACCGCGTCGACGACGTCGCCCAACATGTGGGCGTGGCCGAAGTCCAGGCAGACGCCTACTCGGACATCGTCGGCCAGGGCTTCGATGAAGTGAACCAAAGAACCGGGACGGGACAGCTCGTTGGGGATCACCTCCACGGCGAGTGTGACACCGAGTGGTTCGGCGAGCTTGGCCAACGTCTCTATACTGCGCCGGGCCGCGTCACGGCTGTTCTCCCCAGGCGCGGACTGCGGTGTTCTTGGCAATCCGAGTTGCACGACCAGGATCTTGTACGGCAGACGCCGAGCGATGTAGAGCGCGCGCTCCGTTTCGTCCAGGGCGCGCCGACGAACGCTGGCCTCCGGGCTTGCGAGCGTGAACAGGGGACCCCATCGGCCACCGGCTAAGCTTTCTCCGACCGGCGCGTGAACGCTGTGGAGCTCGAGGCCACTTTCCGCCAGCCAGCCCTGGAGCTCCGCAATGGCGTTCGTGCTGTGGTAGTCGAAGTGTGTCCGTGTTGCGAAGAGCTCGATTCGATCGAAACCCGCCGATCCGACGTCCATGAGTTGCTCGCGCGACAGGCGAGAGTTGTGGAACAAGTGAGTTGAGACGCCGGCCGGTCGGGTTCGTGCCACAGCGGCCTCGATTCTAGCCGTAGGCCGGCGCCTACTTGAGCTCGTCGACGCGGGCGGCGAGCAGCTCGCGCAATCGTCCGAAGCGATGATAGCGACCCAGGTTCGTGCGAACGTACGCCAGCGTCCGTGGCATGTACTGGATGTACACGGGATTCTGCCGGCTCATCGTTTGGAACCCGAACGTCCCGAGAGCCTTGAGATTGCGCTGCAGTGCCATCAGGTCGAAGCGGCGTCGGAACTCCGCGGCGTCGGGGTGACCCTTCAGCGCCAGGAAGTACGCGATGAGGTCCTCAAGCTGCGCGTGCGTGAGGTCGACGTACGAATCGCGCAGCAAAGACACCAGATCGTAGGTGTCCGGGCCCATGCGCGCGTCCTGAAAGTCGATCATGTGCAGGCTACCATCACAGAACATCAGATTGCGGCTGTGGTAATCACGATGGCAGAGCACGCGCGTTTCTGCCGCCAGCTCGGTGGTGATGGCGGCCCACTCCTCAGCCAGCGCCGCTTTCTCGGCCGCCGTCAGCGACATGCCGCGATAGCCTTCAAGGAAGTGCTTGACGAAGAAGTTCAGCTCCCAGGTCAATGTCTCGACGTCGAACGAGATGCCGTACGGGAGGTAGCGGTCCGATGCGAGTTCGGCGCCGCGCCGTTGCAGCCGTTCGATGAGCGCAAGGGCCTCGCGATACAGTGCGGCGTGCACCGTGGGGCTGGCCGCGCCCAGGTGAGCCTGCAGCGTCACGTCGCCAAGATCGCGCAGCGCCACCACGCCAAGTGCGTTGGCATGCCCGAGGATTGCCGGCACGGGTAACGGCATTTGTTGCAGCAACTCGCACACGTTCGCAAAGGGCAGCGTGGCGAAGTCGATCGGGCCGACGTGAAGGGTCAGTACCAGCGTCCGGCCGTTGGTCAGGATCACGCGAAAGTAGCGGCGGTCCGACGCGTCACCGGTCAGTGGAACGACTCTGGACACCTGCGCCACCAGCCCACTCTCGGCCAGGTATGCGTCAACACGTGGATCGGACACGTGACACTCCGAAATCAGCCATGTCCTCAGTCGGTGGGCCGAGGCACGACGGTGAGCGTCTGCTCCGGGCCGCACAGCAAAATCGCGTTTCGATGCTCGGAGCCGGATGGTACCGTCACATCGTCGGTCACGATGCAGCCATCCAGGACCGCCCGCGCACCGACGGTCACGCGGTCCCAGACAATTGACTCGTGGATCGTTGCCGTCGGATCGACGTGGACCTGCCGGCCGAGCCCGAGGAGCGTAGCGCGGAGCTGGGTGTCCGGTGTCGTCTCTGCGGCCGCGAGCGTTCGCGAAGTGCGCCAATAGTCCGCGACGCTCCCGATATCCCAGAATCCAGCCGAGCACACGAACCCACGCACGCTCCCGGGGCGCGACGCGATCAGCGTGTCATACACGTCTCCCACCGAGTTTCGCGCCTCGCCCGGTCGGACCGACGCGAACGCACCGGCCGAGGCCACCTGGACGCCGATGAAATGATGTGACCCGACGGCGGCCTCTCCCCGCTTGGCGAAACCGACGACCTGCCCTCGCGCATCGAGGCGCACGCCGCCGTAGCGGTGCGGATCGTTGTTCGGGACGAGCGCCATCGTCACGAGCGCCTCGGATCGCGCGTGCGCAGCGGCCAATGCGCCAAGGTCGAGATCGGTCAGCGTATCCCCGTTGACGATGAGAAACGGATCGGCCGCAAGGAGCGGAGACGCCAGGCGCGGTCCACCCGCGCTGCCGAGTACATCCGGCTGTTCCCAGGAGTAGCGAACCCGCGCGCCAAGGTGACGCCCATCTCCCATCACGCGGGTGATCGTCTCGGGCTTGTAATGAAGATTGAGGACGATCTCGCGCACGTCATGACTGACCAGCCAGCGGATGATGCGCTCCGCGAGCGGCGAACCTGCAACTGGTATGGCCGGCTTGGCCCGGACGAGCGTCAGCGGTCGCAGTCGCGTACTGAGTCCGGCCGCGAGGATGAGGGCGTGCGACAAATGATGCCGGTTCAACCGATGGGCTGTCTACGAGCGTCGGACGGGGGCGCGGTCCGGCTCGCGGGCCGCGCCCTCGTGACGGCGACGGTGTGACTACTCCTTGCGGACGGTCACGAAGACTTCGTTCCCGTCACGGTGAACCAGAATGCGCGCGATGCGGCCAGACTGGACGCGCTGCAGTTCGCGTCCGGCCTCCGACGCATTCGATACACGCGTGCCGTTCACCGCCGTGATGACATCGCCTGGCCGAAGCGCCCCAGCCGCCGGACCATTCGGATCAACGTCCGTGATCACCGCGCCAGTCACGCCCGAGGGCAGCTGTAACCGCCGAGACATCTGCGGGGTCACATTGCCGAGCGTCAGGCCGAAGCTGTCTCCGCCTTGCTCGCTCGGCTCGTTGGGTCGATTGCGCGACAGCCGACCCTGCTCGGCCTCGAGATCGAGCTCGTCTACCGTCACGTTGATCGTGCGCTCCTTCGCGTCGCGTATCACCTTTACCGGCGCGGACGTGCCCGGCTTGGTGGCCGTCACGAGGTTCTGCAGCTCGTTCGTGTTGTTGACTGACTTGCCGTTGAACTCCACGATCACGTCGCCAGGCTGGATGCCGGCTTTCGCGGCGGCACCGTCAGGCGCCACACTCGACACGATCGCGCCTTTCCGGGTCTTGAGCCCGAACTCCTCGAACCCGTCGCGCGGCACGGCCGTGATCTGCACCCCGATGCGGCCGCGAGTCACTTTGCCCGCGTGCAATTGAGGCAGCAGTGCTCGGATCGTATTGATCGGCACCGCAAAACCTATCCCGAGGTTGCCGCCGCCCGTCTCCCGACCGTTGCTGATGATCGCGGTGTTCATGCCGATGACTTCGCCCCGGATGTTCAGGAGGGGACCACCGGAATTGCCCGGGTTAATGGCGGCGTCGGTTTGCAGCATCTCGCTTGAGCGTCCATCGGTGACGGGGAACGCGCGCTCGGTCGCGCTGATGACGCCGACCGTCACGGTATGGCGGAAGCCGAAGGGGTTGCCAATCGCGATCACCCAATCGCCCGCGGCTATCTGCGACGAGTCGCCGAACTTGGCTTCAGGCAGTTTGTGATCGGGCTTCTTGGTCAGCTGGATGAGCGCCGTGTCCGTCAGCGCATCGCGGCCGATGAGCTTCGCCTCGTACAGCTGATCGAGATCCTCGCCGTACAGCGAGACCTCGATCTTGGTCGCCCCCTCGACGACGTGGTTGTTGGTGAGAATGAGGCCATCCGCATTGATGATGAATCCAGTGCCCGCCGCCACGGTCGTTTGGTCACGCCGCCGGCGGTTCGGCGACTGCCCCCGTTGATTGTCGTCCTGATCGTTCGGGTCATCGCCGCCGCGTCCGCCCCCGCCCCCGAAGAAGCGTCGAAGCAGGTCATCGGGTCCCTGACCGCCCCCGCCGCCGCCGAAGAAGTCGGACAGCTCTTGCGCGCGCTGCTTCGTCTCCGTCCTGATGTTGACGACCATCGGTGACTGCCCCTTAGCGACGTTCCGGAACGTCTGAGCGTCGATGGCTCCGGCGATCGGCGCGCTGTTGGCGGGTGGCAACGTCAGCGACTGCGCCGACGAGACCGGCGAGAGATTCAACCGGGACGCGAGGATCATGCCGACGATGAGTGACGACACGGAAATGAGCGTCGCGTAGAACAGCGTGGTCTTCCGGGTAGACATCGAACCTCCTACTCAAGCGAGAGCGAGAATCTCGGTCTGGAGCGGGCCGGACACCGTGGCCTCGTGTGCGCCCATGACCATGTTGATTTCGGTGCGGACGCCGAAATCGGCGAAGTACACGCCCGGCTCGATCGTGAAGCCCGAGCCGGGGACCAGCCGTCGATCGTCGTGCGTCTCGTAGTCGTCCATGTTGGCGCCCGTTCCGTGTACCGCGGCATCTCCCAGGCTGTGTCCGGTGCGATGCAGGATGGCTGCGCCGTATCCTGACGACCGGATGACCGCGGACGCGGCGCGGTCGACCTCGAACCCGCGGACGGCACGACCCTCTCGCGCGGCAACCTGCACCAGCGCGACCCCGGCATCTCGCGCTTCGCAGATCACCGCGAACGCCTCCGCGTAGCGGTCCGGCACGCGCGCGCCGGTGTAGCCCACCCACGTGATATCCGCATACACGGCCCCCGGCTGCTCCAGCTTGCCCCAGAGGTCGAGCAGCACCAGCTCGTTTGCGCCGATGGGACGTGACGCCTCTCGAGTGGGGAGGTAGTGCGGGTTGCCCGCATTCTCGGACGCCGACACGTTCGGGTCGGAATCGCTGACCAGCCCTTCCTCGCGAAACCATTGGGCCATCAGTTGCTGAATCTCGTATTCCGTCGTGTGGCCGCCGTGCTGGGTCCGGTGGCCGATCGCCTGGAACGCACGGTCCTTGATCCGGTAGAGCTTGTCTGACGCGGTGAGGTGCGTGGCGATCGCGTCCGCACTCCAGACGGCCGAAAACTGCTGCACAAGATCACCGGACGAGACTACCTCGACGCCGCAGCTCCGCACCAGTTCGACGGTGCCGGCATCCACACGAGCCACGTACGGGATGGCGCAGCTCGGCGAGTACTCCATCGCGACCCGCCGCAGCCCGCCGACGAGCGACTTCAGCCCACGTTCCAATTGGTCGCGTACCGCATAGCGCGTCGTCGAGCCCGGCAGGTGCGCGAGTGTTTGAGACTCGATCGCATGCACCAGACCCTGGGGCTCCCCAGCCGCCGGGATGAGGTAGAACCATCGTCGCGTGGCGAGGTGTCCCCCTTGGCGGTCGACGGCCGTGACGTCATTGGCGATGGGGTTCAGACCGAGAAAGTCGTACAGCAGCCAACCGTCGAGGCCGTCTGCCCGCAACGCGGCTTGAATGGCACCCACGTCGAGGGGGCGGGACGCGGCGACGGCGGTCATGGCGCCCGAGCTGGACATGCTCGTCAAGTATAGCGCTGGAACGGCCTATAATCGGAGAGGCTCGGCGCCAGCCCGCTTCGAAATTTCTGAGCGAGAACACTATGTCTACCAGACTGAGGTTTGCCGCGGCGCTTGGGCTCGTCAGCGCCCTTGTCGGCGTGGCTGTCGGGGTCACCGCTGAAAGCCAGGCTCGACAGGGACAGCCGGCCCAGGGCCAGCCTGCGCAGGACGACGTGATCGGCGAGACGCCAAGGTTCCAAGCCCAGGTCGAGTACGTGGAAGTGGATGTACTCGTGACCGACGCGCAGGGACGGTTGGTGCGTGACCTCACGAAGGACGACTTCCAGGTGTTCGAGGACGGCAAAAGCCAAACCATTGCCAACTTCTCGATGGTCAACATCCCGCTCGAACGGGCGGACCGACCGTTGTTCCGGCCGGATCCCGTGGAACCGGACACCGCGAGCAATGAGCGGCCGTTCAACGGCCGCTTGTACGTCGCGATCCTCGACGACTTGCACACCAACGCGTTGCGCTCGCAGCTCGTGAAGAATGCGGCCAAGCAGTTCATCCAGCGGAATCTGAGCGCCAATGATTTGATGGCCATCGTGTATACGGGTGGTCGGTCGGACTGGAGTCAGGAGTTCACCAACAACCGTCGTCTTCTCATGAACTCGGTGGATCGATTCATCGGATCCAAGCTCCAGTCGGCGACGCTCAACAAGAGCCAGGAGTACTTCCGCCAGCGCGACCTCGCGTTCAACGACAACTTGAATAGCCGCACGATTGCCGATCCTGAGGACGCCGAGCGAGCGTTCAAGGCACGGAACACCCTCGCCACCATCAAGAACGTCGCCGACTGGTTTGGGGGGATCCGCGGCCGACGCAAGACCATGCTCCTCTTCAGCGAGGGCATCGACTACGACATCACCGATATCATCCGCGGCTACGACCAGCGCGCGAGCCAGGCATCGAACGTGCTCGAAGACGTGCGGGATGCGGTCGCAGCGGCGACCCGCGCCAACGTCAGCATCTACGCCATCGACCCCCGTGGGTTGACGGACATGGGTGACGACACGATTGCGGTGGGCTCGCTGGGCAATCAAGACAATCCGGGCAATGGGTTGGGCTTGTCTGGTCTTCGTAACGAGCAAGTGATGGCCCAGATGAACTTGCGGACGCTGTCGGACGAGACCGGCGGCTTCGCGACGGTGAACACGAATCAGTTCGCAAACGCATTCCAGCGCATCGTCGAAGAGAACAGCGCGTACTACGTGATTGCGTACTACCCGCTCTCCAACAAGCGCGACGGCAGGTTCCATCGCATCGAGGTCAAGACCAAGCGTCCCGGCCTCACCATACGGTCGCGGAAGGGGTATCAGGCCCCGCGTGGTAAGGCGCCCACGCCGCCGGCCGGCGGCAAAACGTCGGCCGAATTGGCGGAGGCGATGGCTAGCCCCATTCCGGTCGGCGGTCTCGGCATGCGGGTGTTCGCCGCGCCGTTCAAGGGCACTGCGCCGAACGCCTCGATTCTCTTGGGCGTCGAGCTGATTGGACGCATGCTCTCGCTCGCCGAGAACGGCAGGATCGAAATTACGTACGCGGCGGTGGACACGCAAGGGAAGACCAAGGCGGGATCCACCGACCACCTGACGACGAACCTGCGCCCAGACACCAGGACCCGCGTCCAGCAGACTGGGTTCCGTATGCTAAATCGCTTCGACCTGCAGCCAGGCAAGTACCACTTGCGCGTCGCGGCGCGCGATGCCGCGGGTGGGGTTGCGGGCTCAGTCACCTACGACCTCGAGGTGCCGGACTTCGCGAAGCAGGCGCTCGGATTGAGCGGAATCCTCATCACATCCATGAGCGGATCGGCCATGGTGACGGCGAAAAACGATGAGCAAGTCAAAGGGGTGCTGCCGGCGGCCCCGATTGCTTCGCGCGACTTCCCGCAGAACGACGAGCTCGCGCTGTTTGCCGAGGTCTACGACAATCAAACCGGCCCTGCGCATCGCGTCGACATCACGACGACGATTCAGACGGATGAAGGGCGCGTGGTATTCAAGGCCGAGGACGAGCGCAACTCGAGCGAGTTGCAGGGTGCGAAGGGTGGATATGGGTACGCCGTTCGAATTCCGCTGAACGACCTGGCGCCGGGTGCCTACGTCCTTCACCTCCAAGCGAAGTCCCGGTTGGGTAACGACGTCGGCGTCGGCCGCCAGATTCGGATACGCGTGACACCGCCCGTTCGGCCTGCGCTGTAAACCGCTGTCAACGGCCGCACGTCCATATTGATGGGCTATCGTTGGTGCCGGGGCTTGCCTGCTGTGTTTGTCGGGTCCCGTTCTAGAGGGGCAGCAGCGGGTGCTGGCCCAGCGCGCCGCTTCGGGGGTTGGCCGGGACATCGATCGCGGCGATCAGAGCAACATCGACGCGCTTCGCGAAGTGGTGGTCCGGACGCAGAAGAAGTGGGCGGCGCTTTGGCGCGAACGCAACTTCGAGCGGCGGCCTCCTCGCGTGGATTTCGGATCGTAGGCAGCATTAGCGGGGGTGTGGGTTAACCGAACGCCCCTTATCGGACCCACCCGACCCTCCCGCTCCCTCCTGTTCCCCCTTCGACAGCGTGGATAACCGCGGCCTCGGCGCTGATGATGCCACGTCGGGGGCTCTGGAAACGCCGAGACCGGGACGCAGGCGCGTCCCGGTCGCCGCCGCGTCCCCGGCGAGCACACCTCCG